>Ga0247727_10004766_pt1 | contig 28339 bp, 23 predicted proteins | sample WisWelCaveWW1625_FD_202498 | JGI IMG/M metagenome (GOLD analysis project Ga0247727, IMG submission 202498) | Biofilm microbial communities from Wishing Well Cave, Virginia, United States - WW16-25 | ecosystem: Environmental > Aquatic > Deep subsurface > Groundwater > Cave microbial mat | place...
ATGAAAAACGCGGTTCCGTTTCCACGGCAGATCTTGACCCGATTGCGCTTTATTTCATGGATGCGAAACGTGACATTCAAGATGAACTGCACAACCGGAGCTCCTTCTGGCATAAGTTGGTTTCCGATCCGGGTCTTTCAGACGAACAAGTGGAAAAGATCGAGGAAGCGTTAAACAAATTGAATGCAGAGATTATTTCCGGCAGCGAGGTTCTCGCGCACGTTCAGGAACATTTGAATGATCTTTATCAAACGGTCGCTGCTGATAAAGGCAGCGTCTCGATTACGCCGCTCGCTCGTCATTTGCGGGATTTGAGCAAAGGAATGGATATTAATTTTTCCACGAAGGGCGCTCAGACCTTTCCCCTGGTTCGGCACGGCATGGGCACACGGAGCCTCGCTGCCGTGCTGACCTTCCGGGCCTACACGACATGGCGACAAAAGAAAGCAAAGGGGGATGCGGTGCACCCGATGTTAGCCCTGGAAGAACCGGAAGCGCATCTCCATCCTCAGGCCCAACGCGCGCTATTCAGTCAAATTGAAGCGATTCCTGGACAGCGGATCATCAGCACCCATTCGCCTTATATTGCTGGGCAGGCCAATATCGCCCAATTTCGTCATTTCCGTAAAGACGGCGCAAAAACCGTAGTCACTCAGATAGACACCACTGGGTTATCCGACGAAGACATACGCAAGATTGATCGCATGGTCATGAATACTCGAGGGGAGATATTATATGCTCGCGCGCTTGTGTTCTTTGAGGGAGAGACAGAAGAGCAAGCCCTGCCGATTTTTGCCGAGCGTTACTGGAACCAGCATTTAAATACTTTGGGTATCTCGATGGTAGGTGTTGGAGGTGATAAGTCTTATACACCATTTATTCGACTTGCAAATAGTTTTGGGATTCGATGGTATATTTTCTCTGCTGGCGAGGCTAATGCTGTAAAAGCGGTTAGTGACGCGCTCAAGAGAATTGGCAAGCCAGAAAAGCCTGAGGATAACCCAAACGTATTTATTATTCCGGATGGGAAGAATCTTGAGCAATACCTATGCACTGATGAATATAAAGACATTTTGATTGAGATGATTATCTCAGTGAATAGCAAGAATGACATGCACCAAGAGGCGCTCAAACAGGAATGGGCTAAAGAAATTGATCCGCGGCAGAAGATACTTCAAGAGCTTTCAGCGGAGAAAAATAAAACCAGATACGCCAAACCGCTGGCCGAGGCAATTACCGGAATGGGTCAGGAGAATCTAAGATTTCCTGCTTTGATCAGATCTTTGCTTGAAAAAATGTCGGTTGACCTTGGTCTACCGAAAAAGGAGGTTGTAGCCCCATGAAAATTCGTCTTTCAGAAACCCAACAAAAAATCGTCCAACACGGAGAAGGCGCTTTGCTTGTCGTCGCCGGCCCCGGCTCCGGAAAAACCCGTGTGTTGACCGAGCGCATTCGGCGTTTATTATCTGAGAGTGAAGGGCATTTTCGCATTCTGGCTTTGACCTTTACGAATAAAGCCGCCAACGAAATGAAAGAACGGCTGGAAGAATTTCCCGACATAAATCACCGGGCTTTCATTGGTACGCTACACAGCTTTTGTGTAGAGGTGCTCGCCAATAGGGGAAAGCCTGTGGGGATCGAAAGCCTTCCCAATATTTTTGAGTTGTATCACGACCGCAAGCAAGTATTACTGCAGGCAGTTATGGATGATCCCGAGCTCAAGCATGAATTGAAGGGAATTGGAGATGCCAAGGAGCAAGATAAACTTCTTGAGCGTTGGTTAAAGATGATCGGCGATGCCAAAAACAATTTATTTTTTCCTGAGATGATAACGGACGACATTGACAGGAAAGTTTATGAAGTTTATAACGGGGGGCTTCGTGCGTCGAATGCAGTAGATTATGACGATCTCTTATTTCTAACCTATCGATTATTTACAGAGCGCCCTAAAATAGCGGATTTCTATCGCAGGCAATATCGTTACATCTGTATTGATGAAGCCCAAGATTTAAACGAGGCGCAATATCAGGTTATTCGGGCGCTTTGCGGATCGGAATATCGCAACGTCATGATGGTGGGTGATCCAAAGCAGGCGATTTTCGTTTGGAATGGCGCTCATCCCAAATATCTGGATTTGTTTGAGCGGGATTTTGGCGCGAAGAAGAGTTGCATGAATGAGAATTTCCGATCTTCTCAAGCTGTTGTCAAAGCGGCAAAGGCCTTGTCGCCTGAATATGAAGTCGAAGGGCAATTGCCTATTGCAGGAGCTTTAGAGTTAATCGTAGGCAAGGACGAGAAAGATGAAACGGCGCTGGTATTGAATTATCTTGAGAACTTGCTTGATAAAGGGCACGAAGATATTGAGGACCCCGTCAACCTGGAGCGTTGTGCCTTGATTGCGCGAAATCGATTCGTGTTTTCCGCTATCGAGGAAGAATTGAACGTTCGTCAATGGCCTTACTACAAACAGTTGTCCACGCAGCATGAAAGCGAGTCTGACCTGTTAAAAGATTTTGAACTCTGTCTACGGCTTTTATCAAATCCGCATGACCGCCTGCATCTTGGGCTGCTGCTTAAACGTTGGGGCGCAAATGGGGAGACCGCATCGTTCAAAGATTTCAATAATCGCTTGGAACTGTTGGATACCTTAAGAAGATATGCTGTCGATGAGAATCATCAGGCAGTGCTGGAAGCAGTTGAAGCAATGGAATGGACCGAGCAGGATTTTAAATTTTTAAAAGCGATGTCCAAATTGGAGGCTCTTGCAGAAAATTCAGCAAGCCAGGCAGAACGCGCACTCATCATGGAAGACACCAAAGTATGGCGAAAACACTGGGATTTCTTTTTGCGTTCAGAGTCAGGAGGCCAACATAATCTCACCTCGTTTCTTGGCCAAGTTGCTTTAGGCGCAACTCAACAACCACGCCAGGATGGTTTGGCTTTGCTTACTGTGCATTCAGCAAAAGGTTTGGAATTCGATGTAGTTGTGGTGATGGGCATGGCCGAAGGGATATTCCCAGATTACCGCGCCAAGGGTGCGGCGCTGGCTGAAGAAAAGCGTAACACGTTTGTTGCCGTCACACGCTCTAAAAGATTGCTATGTTTCTCCTATGCAAAAACCAAAGTCATGCCTTGGGGAGAAACATGGCAGCAACAACCTTCGAGATATTTGAAAGAGATTGGACTCGTTTAGGAGAATTATAGTCATGCCTCGCAAGCAAGGCAAAAACTCCACCCCCGTCACCAGCCACAAGCACAAAGACAAGCGCGCCAATATTCCCACCGAGGAGCTGCGCGAGTTTGTGGCGGAGGACGAGCGCAAGCCCAAGACCGTGCTCTATCCGCGCGATCCCTCGCTCGATCCGCAACTGGTGTGGAAAGGCAAGGACGAGCAGGATCAGCAACCGCTCGCGATTCCCGCGATGCCCATTTACATTCAGGAAAAAATTCATCCGCATGCGATTATTAAACAGGTGCAGGCACAGGCGCAAAAAGACAAAGTGGAGCCGCAAGCGGAGCTTTTTTCCGATTTCAATGGAATCAAATTTGAAGACCTGATTGATTTCTACCGGCACAAAGATGGCGTGAACTGGTCGAACCGCATGATTCTCGGCGACTCGCTGTTGGTGATGACTTCGCTGGCGGAGAAAGAAGGACTGAAGGGCAAAGTGCAAATGATCTATCTCGACCCGCCGTATGGCATCAAATTCGGCTCCAACTGGCAGGTCTCCACCCGCAAGCGCGATGTGAAAGACGGCAAAGCCGAGGACCTCACTCGCCAGCCCGAGCAGATTCGCGCCTTTCGCGATACGTGGCAACTCGGCATTCACTCCTATCTCGCCTACTTGCGCGACCGGCTGGTGGTCGCGCGCGAGCTGCTCACCGAAAGCGGCAGCATCTTCGTGCAGATTGGGGATGAGAATGTGCATTTGGTGCGGTGTTTGTTGGATGAGGTGTTTGGAAAAGAGAATTTTGTATCCGTGATTACAGTCGAGAAAACTAGCGGCTTTACGGAATCTCTTGTACCTTCAGTTACTGACTTCCTTCTTTGGTATGGCAAACATCGGGAGACAACCAAATACAGACAATTATTTTCAGATAAGCAAGTTGGAGGTGAAGGAGGATCCGGTTATACAAACGTAGAATCATCCGATGGTAAAATTCGACGTGCATTAACAAAAGAAGAAATCGATAACCTCCAGATCCCGACAGATTGGAAACCTTTCTTCTTAGGAGCTTTAACAAGTCAAGGCGCAAGCCCTAACACAACTGTGCCGTTCAAATTTCAGGGTGAAGTCTATTACCCTGGTCATGATCGTCACTGGACGACTTCAGTTGACGGACTCGCGCGATTGGCTAATATTGATCGGATTTCTGCTCGAGGAAAGGGTGTTGCATTCGTTAGGTATCTCAGTGACTTTCCTGTTCAACCAATTACGAATGTTTGGCGCGATACCAGTGGCGGTGGTTTTATTCGCGAAGAAAAAATGTACGTGGTACAAACGGCTACACGAGTTGTTGAACGTTGCCTCCTCATGACCACCGACCCCGGCGATCTCGTTCTTGATCCCACTTGCGGCAGCGGCACCACGGCTTACGTTGCCGAGCAATGGGGCCGGCGTTGGATCACCATCGACACCAGCCGCGTGGCATTGGCCTTGGCGCGCACGCGTTTGATGGCCGCCAAGTTTCCCTACTACATTTTGGCTGATTCAGCCGAAGGCATCATGAAAGAGGCCGAAATCACCGGCCAAGTTCCGCCGGCGCCGTTGCCCAAAATCGAGAACGACATCAAAAAAGGCTTTGTCTATAAGCGCGTGCCGCACATCACGCTCAAATCCATTGCCAACAACGAAGAGATCGACGCCATTCACGCCAAATGGCAGGAGCAACTTGAACCTCTCCGCTCAAAGCTCAACAAACTGCTCGGTCAAAAATGGGAAGAATGGCAGATTCCACTAGAACTTCCAAACGAAAATCCGCAATCCGAAATCCGCAATCTGCATTCAGAATGGTGGCGCTTGCGGCGCGAGCGGCAGAAAGAGATCGACGAGGCCATTGTCAAGCGCGCCGACACCGAGCTGCTCTATGATCAACCTTATGAAGACAAGAAGCGCATTCGCGTGAGCGGGCCGTTCACCGCGGAAAGTCTCTCGCCGCATCGCGTGCTTTCCACCGAGGAAGAACGCCCGGCATCGGAAGTGCAGGCGCAGAAAGAGCCGAGCAACAGCCAGTTTGAAACCATGATTATCGACAATCTCAAAAAAGCCGGCGTGCAGAATACTCGCAAAAACGAGCGCTTGAATTTCGACCGATTGGAATCTTACGCCGGAACCTGGCTGCACGCCGCCGGCGAGTACACTGAGAAAGATAAAACCAAACGCGTAGCGATTTCCATCGGCCCGGAGCACGGCACTGTCGGACCCGAGCTGGTGCGCGAAGCGGCCAAAGAGGCGGTGCGCGGCGCCGGCTTCGATCTCCTTGTGGTTTGCGGCTTCGCTTTCGATGCGCACGCGGGTGAGACCGCGAAAGAGTTCACGCCGGAATTGCCCGTTCGGAAAGAAAATCGCGTCGCGGAAGCGACCACCGTGCAATATGGCAAGCTGCCGGTGATGCTGGCGCGCATGAATCCGGATTTGGCGATGGGCGACGAGCTGCTCAAGAAAACCGGCGCCGGCAATCTCTTCATGGTTTTCGGCGAGCCGGATATCGACATCAAAAAGCAGAAAGACGGCAAGCTGGTGGTCACCATCAAAGGCGTGGATGTTTATGATCCGACCACCGGCCAGATTCGCTCCAGTTCCACCGACGATATCGCCTGTTGGTTCATCGACACCAATTACAACGAGGAAAGCTTTTTCGTGCGCCACGCCTATTTCACCGGCGCCGACGAGCCTTACGAGAAACTCAAACGCGCGCTGCGCGCCGAGATCGACGAAGCGGCGTGGTCCGCGCTTTATTCCACCAGGAGCCGGCCCTTCGACCCGCCCGAGACCGGCAAAATCGCGGTGAAAGTGATCAATCATTACGGGGATGAAGTGTTGAAGGTGTACGAAGTGTGATCGCCGCGCTGCGGTTGCAAAAGCCTCTTTACCATTTTCCCCTTTGTTTTCATATCAACAATATTCCACGCATTCAGTGGACGCCCGATCCGCGCATTCTCTCGATTCAGCGCCTCAATCGTTTGCAAAACAAGCTCGACTTGCTCTTCGCCAACGTCAACTCCGGCGGCGCGCGCGTGGTGTTGAGCGACAAAGACCTGCGCTGGGTGGATGTCCAGGACGATCTCACTTTACGGTAAAAACCAGCGATGACGGTACTTTACTGAATGCGTGGATGATGCTGCCGGCCAATTTCGATTCAACAAAAAAAATATCCGGTGATTGTGTTTTGTTACAGCGGCCCGGGCGCGCCATATTTCAAAGCCGGCATCGCCCGCGCGCCGGTGACGGATTTTCGGTTCTACGACACGATTTGGACGGAGCGCTACATGGGCTTGCCGCAGGACAACGCTGCCGGCTACAAATCCACTTCGGTGATGACGCACATTGACAAATTACAGGGCAAGCTGTATCTCATCCACGGCATGGCCGACGACAACGTGCATCCGCAAAACACCGTGTCCCGACTTTCCTTAAGCAAGAAAGAACTTGAGATTGGCTCCCGGCATTAGTATATTTATTCATCTTGTTAAAAGGAGATGAAATGATGATTAACGGAAAAAAAATCGTGATTATTGGGACGGGAAATATCAGGTGCGCGAATTCAGCAAATATATCGTGGCGCATCAAGGAATTTGTCATGGTCAGCTTACCTTCAAGGGCACGCGGGTGCTCGTACGGCTGGTTTTGGAATCACTGGCCCGCCCCGGCCGCACCATCGAACAAGTTGCTGCTGATTATCACGTGCCAATAGAAGCCGTCACCGAGGCGTTGCAATTGGCCGCCCACATGATGCGCGAGCAACTACGATTACCCGATCCTCATCCTGATGAAGTATCGCGGATCAAAAGCGTAAAACGGCCGGCATCAACCGTTCGAGAAATGGCGGCATGAGGCGCCACATTTTTGATGAGAACAATGTTCCGGAAGCAGAGTTGGGAGAATGGGTAGGCAAGTTTCTCAAGCATTACAATTTCCGAACCCCCGCTCAACAACTGGGCAAAGTTGTTCGCGTTAGTCCATCAAAACTTGCCTGTTGGGAATTGCATGCGCCTCAGATGAGGAAAATCGAGTGGTAAGGGGGCTCATACCCATTCCTTAAATGAAATGAAACTCATATTTCCGTACCCATCGCTTTTTGACGATATTATTTTCTCAGCTTGACAGCATTGAAATATTGTGCTATATTTTCAACACACTTTTGCAGCATGAACAGAAATTCAGTATGAAACGAAATCTCGCAGCTCTCGCGAATACCCCTTTCGACGTGCTCATCATCGGCGGCGGCATTTACGGCGCGTGGACGGCGTGGGATGCGGCGCAACGCGGCTTGTCGGTGGCGCTGGTGGAAAAAGGTGATTTCGGCGGCGCGACATCGTCGAACAGTTTGAAGATCATGCACGGCGGCTTGCGGTATTTGCAGCACGCCGATTTCAAGCGCATGCGCGAATCGATTCGCGAGCGCAGCACGCTGATGCGCGTCGCGCCGCATCTGGTGCATCCGCTTCCCTGCTTGATGCCGGCTTACGGCCACGGCATGAAAGGCCGCGAGGCGTTGTGGGCGGCGATAATGATGAACGACGTGATGAGTTTCGACCGCAATGCGCAGCTCGACGATCCGCAAAAACATATTCCGGCCGGTCGCATCGTTTCGACGGACGAAGTCCGGCGCCTCGTTCCCGAGGTTGAAACCAAAAATCTGACCGGCGGCGCGGTGTGGCACGATTGCCAAACTTACAACACCGAACGCTTGCTCTTTTCCATTTTGCATTCGGCGACGAAAGCCGGCGCTGAAGCCGCCAATTACGTCGAAGTCATCGGCTTTGAAAAACAGCAAAACCGTCTCGTCGCCGCGCGTGCTAAAGACGTGCTGACCGGCAGCGAACTGGCGATTCGCGCCAAGCTTTTCGTCAACACCTGCGGCCCGTGGGTCGATCTGCTGCTCAAGCGCTTGGAAGGCCGAAAACCAAACAACCAAAAATTTCTGCCGTCCAAGACCATGAACCTGGTCGTGAAGCGCCAACTGATTCCCGAATACGCCGTCGGCGTTTCGAGCAAATTTGAATTCAAAGACAAAGACGCGCTCATCAGCAAGGGGACGCGCGCGCTGTTCATCGTGCCGTGGCGCGATTACTCGTTGGTGGGAACGACGCATGCGCCGTTCGCGGGCGAGGCGAGCGATTTTAAAATCACCGAAGAAGACGTTCTGACTTTCATGAACGAGCTGAACGCGGCTTACCCGCCGGCGGCGCTCAAACGCGAGGATATTTCTTTTTTCTATGGCGGCTTGCTGCCGATGGAACCGGGCAATGGTCATCACGGCGACGTGCGGCTGGTCAAGCATTACACGCTCTACGACCATCAAGAAGAAGACGGATGGCAAGATTTAATATCCGTCGTCGGCGTGAAATACACCACGGCGCGCGACGTGGCGGAAAAGACGATCGATCTCGTTTTCAAAAAACTCGGCAAGCAGACGCCGCGCTGCCGCACGCATGAAACGCCGGTGCATGGCGGTGAAATCCGGCGCTTCGCTGAATTCGTCAATCAAGAACCCGCGCGCGCGCCGTTTGGCTTGCCGCCGGCGTTGGTCAAACCGCTGGTGTTGAATTATGGCTCGGCTTACGGCGGGGTGCTCAAACATCTCGACACCGATAAAACCGCCGCGGCGCCGGTCGCTTCGGGTTCGAGCGTTCTCAAAGCTGAAGTGTTATATAACCTTCGCGAGGAAATGGCGCAAAAACTCAGCGATGTGATTCGCCGCCGCACCGACTTGGGTTCCGCCGGTTATCCCGGCGATGCGGCGGTTGAAAATGCCGCCGCGATCATGGCGGCCGAGCTTGGCTGGAATGCCGGGCGCATGCAACAGGAAATTCGCCAGGTGAAAGCTATTTATTCGACAGCCGATTGACGACATGGACGTTTCGCCCGACAAAACCGAATCCGCAACAACAGAGATTGAGTCGCCGCCGGCGAACGGCATCGCGTTCGACAGCACGGCGCATTTTACTCCGGTGCTTTTGCCGCGCGACCGGTTTTTGAACCGCGAGCTAAGCTGGCTGGCGTTCAACGATCGCGTTTTGGCCGAAGCGAACGATCCCTCCGTGCCGATTCTCGAGCGGGTGAAATTTCTCGCCATTTACGCCTCGAATCTCGACGAATTTTTCATGGTGCGCGTTGCGGCGCTGCGCCGGCAAATTCAAGCGGGCATAGATAAATCCGGGCCCGATGGCCTGGCGCCGGCCGAGGCCATGCAGCGCATCGTCGAGCGCGTCAATCACTCGCACGAAAACATCGGCCGCTGCTTTCGCGAAAACATTCTGCCGGATTTGGAGGCCGCCGGGATTTTTTTGCTAGATGAAAAAAATGTCAACGCCGAACAACGCGCGCATCTGGTCAAGTACTTCAACAAATCCCTCCGGCCGGTGATGACGCCGCTGGCGATCGATCCGGCGCATCCTTTCCCTCGCCTCGAAAACAAGGCGCTCTACTTCTGCGTCGAGCTGGCGCGCAAAAAAAAGCCGGCCAATAAGCCGCGCGCGCGCCTGGTTTTGCTGCACATTCCGACCAATCTGTTCGGGCGTTTCGTGCGCCTGCCCTCGGCGGACGGCGCGCTGCCGTTCATCCGGCTCGATGACGTCATCCGGCTGAATCTGGCGCCGCTCTTTCCCGGCGACATCGTGATGGGCTGCTATCAAATCAAAGTCGTTCGCGACGCCGAGCTGGAGTTTGACGAAGAAGCGCCGGATTTGCTGGAAAGCATCGCCAAAACTTTGGAGCAGCGCCGCATCGCGCCGGCGACGCGCTTTTTGTACGACGCCGACATGCCGCCGCGCGTGATCGAGATGTTTTGCCGGCAGCTCAAGCTGTCGCCGGATAATTTATTTCCCGGGGCGCGCTATCATTCGTTCTCGGATTTTTTTCAATTCCCCGGCGTCGACATTCCGCGCCTGCAATATCCGCCCATGCCGCCGCAGCCGATTCCGGCGCTGGAGAAAAGCCCCTCGCTTTTTGCGGCCGTTCAAGAACGCGATCATCTCCTGCATCATCCTTATCAAAAATTTGATTACGTGATTCGCCTGCTGGAGGAAGCCGCCAACGATCCGGAAGTGATGGCGATCAAAATGACGTTGTATCGGGTTTCGCCCAAATCACTCGTGGCTGAAGCGCTGGCGCGCGCCGCCAAGAACGGCAAGCAAGTGACGGTTTTGGTGGAATTGAAAGCGCGTTTTGACGAAGAAGCCAACATTCGCTGGTCGCGCAAATTGAAGGATGCCGGCGCCCACGTCATCTTTGGCCTGCAAGGCTTGAAAACGCACTGCAAGCTTTGCCTCATCGTTCGCCGCGAAGGCAGCGCGCTGCATCGCTATTGCCATTTGAGCACCGGCAACTACAACGACCGCACCGCGCAATTTTACGGCGATCTCGGCCTGCTCACCTGCCGCGAAACGATTTGCGGCGAAGTCGAAGGCGTGTTTAACCTGCTCACCGGTTATGCCGCTCCGGAGAGCTACAGCCATCTGCTCGTCGCGCCGGAGCATCTGCGCGACGGCGTCATCGCGCGCATCCGCCGCGAAGCCGAAAACGCCCAAGCCGGCAAGCCCGCTGCCCTCATCGCCAAAATGAACTCACTCGTCGATACGGAGATCATTAACGAACTTTATCTCGCCAGCCGCGCCGGTGTTCGCATCCAACTCATCATCCGCGGCATCTGCTGTCTGCGCCCCGGCGTTCCCGGACTCAGCGACAATATTCGCGTCATCAGCATTCTCGACCGCTTTCTCGAGCACGCGCGCATCTTTATTTTCGATAACGCCGGCACGCGCGAATATTTCCTCTCCAGCGCCGACTGGATGTCCCGCAACCTCGACCGCCGCGTCGAAGTCGCCTTCCCGATTTACGATCCCGCCATTCAACAACAGATTCAAGAGATGATCGACACCCAGCTCAACGACAACGTCAAAGCGCGGGTTTTGCTCGCCGATAACACATGCTTCATAAACTGCAACGACCAGCCGCCGCTGCGCGCGCAAGAGGCGCATTATGAGGCGGCGCGCCGGGTGAATGAAAAATAAAAAAGAAGGCAAGGAAAAAGTTGGTTGAATTTGGGTAATTTAAATTTTAATTTAAAGCTGATCCGACTTTGTGGCCGATGATAGATGATAGAGGAAATCGAAAAACGGCGTGATCGCCAGAGAATACCCACGGTATGAGCAATTCAATCTTAATCGTCGACGACGACTTCTCTGTCACCACCTCTTTAGCTTTGCTTTTAAAGCAAGCGGGCTATCAATCCCACACAACCGCCTCTCCATCCGAAGCGCTGGCTTTGATCGAACGTGAAAAATTTGAGCTCATTCTTCAAGATATGAATTTTTCCCGCAAAACCACCGGCGAGGAAGGCTTGGCATTGCTCAAAACAATCAAAGCGAAAAAACCGCATACCCCAATCATCCTGATGACCGCGTGGGGCTCCATTGCTTTGGCCGTCAAAGGCGTTCAGTCCGGCGCCGCAGACTTCATCACCAAGCCGTGGAACAACGAACAGCTTTTGCAGTCGGTAAAAACGGCGCTGGGGCTGGCGGCGGCAAAATCTTCTTCGTCAAACGAAAAAGCTTTGACGCGCGAAGAGCTTGACGCGCGTTATGACTTTCGCCATCTCGTCGGGCGTGATCCGAAGTTCCTTAAAATTCTCGACGTGATTGGCCGCGTCAGTCCGACTGATGCCTCGGTGTTGATCACCGGCGAAAGCGGCACCGGCAAAGAGTTGATCGCCGAGGCGATTCATCGCAACAGTGCGAGAAAGAACGCGCCGTTCGTCAAAGTCAATCTCGGCGGCATTTCTTCGACGTTGTTCGAGAGTGAAATGTTCGGCCACGTCAAAGGCGCGTTTACGGACGCCAAATTTGACCGCAAAGGCCGGTTCGAGCTGGCCAACGGCGGCACGATTTTTCTCGATGAAATCGGCGACCTCGATCCGAGTTGTCAGGTCAAAATGCTGCGCGTGCTGCAAGACCGCACTTACGAAGTCGTCGGCTCGAGTGTTAGCCGCACCGTCGCTGTGCGCGTGATTTCCGCCACCAATCGCAATTTGCCGGAGATGATTGAAAAAGGGGAATTCCGTGAAGATTTGCTTTATCGTTTGAATCTGATCGCCATCCATTTGCCGTCGCTGCGAGAGCGGTTTGAAGATACTTCGGTGCTGGCCCAACATTTTCTGCAAAATATCGGCAACGTCTATCGCCGCAACGATTTGGCGATCAGCGATGCGGCCATGAAATGGCTGCAAGGATTCAACTGGCCTGGCAACATTCGCCAATTGAAACAGGTGATCGAGCGAACCGTTTTGATGAGCAACAAAGTGACGCTTGAAGTTGACGACTTCGCCTTGGCGATGCAAATGCAGCCGGATAGCGGCAAAGACCAGCTTCCCGCGGTTGGCAGCATGACGTTGGATGAGATGGAGAAGGCGATGATCGTCAAAGCGATGAACACTTATCAGTACAATATTACCAAAGTCGCGGAAGCGCTGGGTTTGAGCCGCGCCGCGCTGTATCGCCGGTTTGAAAAATACGGCATCGCGCTATGAATCTATTATTAAATTGTGCCCGTGAGCTTACGCCACAAATTCATTCTTTATCTGCTTTTCATTCACCTGGCCTTTGCCGTCGTCTCCATATTTCTGTTGTGGGAAAAACGCATTTGGCTGTTGGCCGTCGAAGCTTTTTTTGCCATCTCCTTCATCCTCGCCCTCAAGCTCTTCCGCGCGCTCTTCCAGCCGCTCGACTTGATCATGACCGGCGCCGAGTTTATCAAAGACAAAGATTTTACCTCCAAGCTCACCGAAGTCGGACAACTTGAGATGGACAAGCTCATTGCCGTTTACAACAAAATGATCGACCACTTACGCGAAGAGCGCACCCATCTGCAAGAGCAGCACTATTTTCTGGAAAAAATTTTAAAAGCTTCTCCCTCGGGTATCTTCACCTTCGACTTCGACGAGCAAGTGGCCATGGTCAATCCCAGCGCCGCCAAGATGCTGCAATCGGCTTCCGACAACCTGATTGGCAGAAAACTCACCGAACTGCATACGCCTTTTGCCGACGCCCTGAACCGTCTTCAAGTTGGTGAATCTCAGGTGATTTCGCTGCAAGGCCGGCGGCGGGTGAAATGCCAAAAGTCCCAATATCTCGATCGCGGCTTTGCGCGCCATTTTATTTTAATGGAAGAGTTGACGGAAGAATTGCGGCGCTCCGAGAAAGCCGCCTACGAAAAGCTGATTCGCATGATGTCGCACGAAGTCAACAACTCCATCGGCGCCGTCAATTCTCTGCTGCACTCTTTTTTAAATTACAAAAACCAACTGCGCGACGAAGATCGCCAAGATTACGAAAACGCGTTAAAAGTGGCCATCGTCCGAACCGAGCATCTGAATGCGTTCATGCGCAGCTTCGCCGACGTCGTGCGCCTGCCGCTGCCCAAACGCCAGCCGTGCGATCTGCAAGCCTTGCTGGAAAACATCGCTCTGCTCATGAGCGCGGAGAGCCGGAAGAGAGAAATCGTTTGGCAGTGGGCGATTGACGTGCCCTTGGAGCCCATTGTGATGGACAAAAACCAAATGGAACAGGTTTTTGTCAACATTTTCAAAAATGCCCTGGAAGCGATTGGAGAGAACGGCACGATCACCATCCGCATGGGCAAGAAAGGCGAGAAAAGATTTGTCATAATAGAAGACACCGGTGCCGGCCTGACACTGGAGGCCCGCGCCAATTTGTTCACGCCGTTTTTCAGCACCAAAGAAAATGGGCAGGGCCTCGGTCTCACCATGATTCAGGAAATTCTCTCTCACCACCGATTTGAATTCTCGCTCGATAGCCAGACAGGACAGTCGACGCAGTTTGCGATTTACTTTTAATCAAACTTCGGCACTCACAAATCCGCGTAAGATTCCGCGATCAAATCCTCCGGGCCAAGGCCAAATTCCCGCAGCCAAAATTCCGCTTCCGGCTCGACAAGCTGCGGGGATTTCCCTTCGTGCAGAATAACTTCGATTTCGAGGAAATGGCCGCGTTCTTCGACCGCATCGAGATGCAAGCGGATGAGATCCGGCGCGGCGCGACCGGCGTACACACCGAAGTTGCGCGGCAGCAAATAAAGCTCGCGAATTTTTTTAACGACGGCGCGAATGCCATACGCCGCGCCGAGCGCCTCGCGCAAAGCCGCCGCCGAAGCGACGGGCGCAATCAGATAGTCGCTGCGTTTGATCCCGGCGCGGTCGGGGCGCTGATAAAAAATCAATTGCGCCGCCTCGCCGTCGATTTCGCGCAATTTCAAGCGGCCGGTTGGCGCGTGAAAATAAGTATCGGTTTGCCGCAGCGTGGCCGCGAGAGGAATTTGATGTTGCGCCAAAACCGCGTGAATGCGCTCGAAATTTCGCAGGCGCGCTTTGAACTCGAGATTCGTCATTTGGCAAAACGCTGCGCCAAACCGTTCAGTTCGTCAAGCACATCGCGCACGCGGCGCAAATCTTTCAGCCGGCCTTTTTCCGGCTTGACCTTCAAGCCGGCAACGAGTTTTTGCATCTCGTCCACAAGCTTTTGCTGCCGGCGCGCCGCTTTCGAACCGCTTTCGGGATTCGTCAAATCGCGCACAGCTCCGCTCACCGCCGCGATTTCAGCTTCCGCGTGAACGACGAAAGCATTGGTTATTTCCCGCACCAGCTTGCGGAGATTTTCGATGCCGTCTTTCAGCTCGCTGCGAGCATTGAGCAAAGAATCGGATTTTCCAGCCATAACTTCCTCCTCGATGGAATGTGACAACACGCGCGTAAGAACAGTTTCACGCGCGAGATTGCTTTTGGTGATTTCGCCATTTTTTCTTGCTGGCCGTTCCCAGAGCTTGCTTCCTCATGGTTTCGGCCTCACATGTTTATATTCGATCTTCATTTTAAAAACTTCTTCAAACAACCCGGCCTTCTGCTTCGCGCCCCAAATCTCAATGTCGATGTCTTTATCGGAAATCAAATACAGCGCCAGGCGGTTTTTTCGGCGTTCACAGCGGATTTCCTGAATGCGCTGGCTGTGGCTGCGGTCGAGGCCGTCGACCAAACGCAGTATCGCGCTCAACTTCAACACCAGTTTTTGGTCGGGCCGGCTCAAGGCCGTAAAATTTTCGTGCTTGTTGCGCGGCTCGGCGCGGCGATGATAACGCGCCACATTCGCCATGATGGCGATCTCGCGCGGCGAAAATCCGACCAGATGTGAATGCACGATCAAATGATAACTGTGTTTGTGATGCCGCGTGTAATTGATGAAATAACCGACGTCGTGCAGCAAACTCGCGGCCTCCAGCAACTCGCGCTCATTGGCGGTTTTCTCGTCGCCTGGCGGAAAAAGCTGATCGAAGAGCTTCAGCGCCAATCGCGTCACGTGCTGCGAATGCGGCGCTTCGTATCGGCACGACTCGGCAAATTCCTTGACGCTCTTTCGCCAATCGGCCTTGGAAAATTTTGTCAAGGTGTCTTTTTTATCGAACGCGCCGTCCCCCTGGCCGGGCAGGCCGGCGAGCATTTGCAAAATCAAGCCTTCGCGAATGCCGAAATCGCTCACTTTCAGCGCGTTGATATCGAAAACCTTCATCGCTTCATTCACGACCGTTACACCGGCGACGATGATGTCGGCGCGGTCGGGATTCAAGCCCGTCATGCTGCGGCGCTCTTTCAAGCTCTTGCGGCGAAGCAAATCGAGCACGCGTTTGACTTGCCCGCGATTCATTTCGTAGCCGTGTACCCCGGCATATTTTTCGTGTTGCATGGCTTTGTGCAGCTCGGCGATGGCCGTCAACGTGCCGCCGCTGCCGATCAGCATGTGCGCGCCCACTTCCCCGGAATTTTTTATCGGCAGCAAATGCTGTTTGATGTGCCGGCGCAGTTTTTTGAACTCCACCGGCGAGACCGGATCGCGAGGCAAAAACTTTTCAGTAAGGCGCACGGCGCCGAGCGGAAGGCAGTGAATGTTCTCAATGTGCGCGCCCAGCCCGAAAATCAGCGCGGCGCTGCCGCCGCCGATGTCCAGGCCGCAGAAACGCTGCTTGCCGACGTCGAAATGATGCAGCATGCTCAAAAACGCCAGCCAGGCTTCTTCCTCGGCGGTGATCACGCGGACTTTTAATCCCAGCTCGTCTTCGACCCGGCGCAAAAACGTGTCGCGATTTTTTGCTTCGCGCACGGCGCTGGTGGCCACCGCTTGCACGGTTTGCGCGCCAAAACCGCGGGCGATGTCCGTCATGCGCTGCAAAGCCCGCAGGGCGCGCTGCATGGCCTCGCGCGACAAGCGGGATCGCGTTCCCATGCCCTCGCCGATCCGCGTGATTTCTTTTTCATCATCGAGGACGCGGAATTTTTTTTTGCCGGCGGCCTCGACGATGATCGACCGAATCGAATTGGTGCCGATATCGATGGCGGCGAGCCGTTTGGGTTTCATTTCTTAATATCTTAACCCGGACGAGCCGGAACCAAAAAAGAAAAGCGCACGCAAAGACGCAAAGTTACCGCAAAGTTTTTTCTTTAGCTTTTCTTTGCGCAACCCTACGGGCGTAGCCTTAGCGGCTTTGCGTCTTTGCGTGAATGCTTTTAATGAAAGTTTAAAAAGTTGGAGACTTTCAAAAGTTGCATAAAACCCTTATGAATACAGGGCGAAATGCAACCTCTCTGAAAAATCCTTGCTTTTTTTGCACACATTAAACTTGTAAAAGATTAGAAAACAAAAATTATACAACCATTTCCGGAAGAGCCGGCGGCGAAACTGCCGGTTTTCTCGGCAAGGGCGGCGGCACAACGCGCGGCCGCCATTCCTGAATTTTCGCCTGTCCGAACAGCTTGACATAATCGGCGTAAAAATCCTGCCGCTGTAAAGTGATTGACGTCACAATTAGTTGGTAGCCGCTCAGCAAATGATCGGAGAAAGATTGCTGTTGTAATTTTTTGAGGCGTTTTTGCGTGATTTCCAAAAAAACATCGCGGTCGTGCAAATCGCCGAGCACGGTTTGCAGTTTCTTGAAAAATTTGAGATTTTCTTTGGCATGCTCGCCGGCGGTGAAGTCCAGCGTTTCGAGCGCATAGCGCAATTTTTTAACGGCGATGCGCAAATTGTGCAAGCCCTCGACATCGCTTTCGCCGTGAATCAAACGATAGCAGGCGAAAATTTCCCGCAGCCGCTGCGCGAACAAGCGCCGCGCCAGTTGCAAAGCCGTGCGCGAGCCGCGCTGCCGCGACGCCGGATTTTGCGCGAGATTGTCAAAAGCTTTTTCAAAACGCGGCAACAAATTCGCCGATTGCACTTTGTCCAACTCCTCTTGCATTTTCGCCCGCAGCCGCGTTTGCTGTTTGGCGAGCCGGCGCAAGATATCCTGCAGCGCGATTTGCTCGATCAAATCTTGGCTGCCGGCCAGCAATTTCGCAAAATAATCGACCGCCACGTCGGCATTGCGCGCCTGCCCCAGCGCGCGCGTGATCCGGCGCCCGCGCGCATAAAGGCGGTCGTAAATTTTCGGCGGAAAACGAAATTGAAAAATTTCGAGCGCTTCCCGCAAACGCCGCGAGGCGACCCGCATATCGTGCAAGGCTTCGATATCCTCGCCGGCGCGCGTTCCGGCCTCGTGTTTCGCCAGCTCCGCCACGCGTTCAAGAATCAGTTGGCGCGCGCAAAGTCTTGGTGCGGTTTCCGGTGTGAGTAAAACGGGACTGGCAACGGCGTTGTTCGCATTGATTAACATTTTAACAATGAAATGAGCATGGAATAATATAACAAAAAAACGGCGCGAGTCAACTCTGTTGAATAAAATTTATTTGGGCTTAATATTCGCCCAACATTGGCATAACACGGGCAAAAAAATAAAGGCAAAATAATTTACTGGCAAAATGATTAAAAAACCTTTGCGCCTTTGCGTGAGGTTTTTTTGCTTTTCATCGAATCGCTTCTGCCAGAATTTGAATGGCGTGTTGCGCCTTCCTGCCGGTGGCATGCTCGATTTGATGCCGGCAGCTAAAACCGTTCGCGACGATAAGATGCTCGGCGCTTGTTTCTTGCACCGCCGGAAAAAGCCGGCGATTGCCGATTTTCATGGAAATATCATAATGCCGTTTTTCATAACCGAACGCGCCGGCCATGCCGCAACAGCCGGAATCGATTTCTTGAACCGCGCAGTTTGTCATTTTGGTTAAAGCAGCTTTTGAAGCCGACGTGCCAAACAACGCTTTGTGATGGCAATGGCCGTGATAAAGAATAGGCGCCTTAAAATTTTGTCGCGGCACCGGCAAACAGTTTCTTTCGATATGCTGCAAAACAAAATCTTCGATCAATAAAAAATTCGCTGCAACGGTTTCGGCTTTCTCGTGATCGCGCACGAAATCGAGATAATCTTCTTTGATCGCCGAGACGCAGCTCGGCTCGCAGCCGACGATCTTGTATCCTTGCACGACGAATTGATGCAAACGTTCGACGGCGGCTTCGGCGCGCGGCAGCGCGGCGCGGAGCAAACCGTTGGAAATCGCCGGACGCATGCAGCAACCGGCATTGGCGAGAATAACCTGATAGCCCAACGCCTCCAACACCTGCACGGCAGCCTGTCCGATTTCCGGCTCGTGATAATTCATAAAGGTGTCGTTGAATAAAACGACGCGATTTTCCCGTCTTTGGTTATGCCGGCGTTTGGCAAACCAATTCGGAAAAGTCTCTTTCGCATAAAGCGGCAAAACACGGCGACGGTCAATTCCCAACACGGTCTCGAAAATTTTTCGCATTCCGGCATTTTTCAACGCCAAATTGGTGATACTCGCAAAGCGGCAACCGAGTTTTCCGAGCAGATCGGGGCGCGAGAACAATCGCACGGAAAGCGGCGTCCCGTGCTCGCCGTAATAATGAGAAAGAAACTCGTACTTTAATTTGGCGACATCGACGTTGGAAGGGCATTCGGCTTTGCAGCCTTTGCAGGCGAGACACAGATCGAAGACTTCCTTCAAGCGCGGCGTGGTAAAATTTTTGGTGGAAATCGCGCCGGTGAGCGCGGCGCGCAGCGCATTGGCTCGACCGCGCGTCGAGTGTTCTTCGTCGCGCGTCGCCATGTACGAGGGGCACATCGTGCCGGCCATCGTCTTGCGGCAGGCGCCGACGCCGGTGCACATTTCAACGGCGCGATGCAGGCCGCCGTCTTCACGAAAGCGAAAATGCGTTTTGATTTCACGGGTTTGATAAGCCGGACTGATTCGCAAATTTTCCTCGAGGCTTTGCGCTTCGACAATTTTGCCCGGATTCATCAAACCGTGCGGATCGAAGGCGCGTTTCAATTCACAAAAAGCCTGATAAAGCTTGGGGCCAAAAAATTTCTCGTTCAAGTAACTCCGCACCAAACCGTCGCCGTGCTCGCCGCTCCACGCGCCGCTGTATTTCACCACCAGGTCAAAAACTTCGGCTGAAATCCGCCGCAAAATTTCGATATCTTCCGCTTTTTTCATATTCAAAACCGGACGAACGTGCAGCACACCAACGCTGGCGTGGCCGTAAATCGACAAATCGCGGCCATATCTTCGCACGATGGCGGTGACTTGCGCGATGTAATCGGGCATCACCGCCGTCGGGACGCAGGCATCTTCGATGAAAGCAGCCGGCTTGAAATCTCCTTTCATGCTTTGCAAAATTCCCAAGCCGGCTTTGCGCACGTTCCAAATTTGATGCTGCTCTTCCGGCGAAAGCGCCTGAACGTAAGCGTAGCCGAACCCGGTGTGCCGCAAGCTTGTTTCGGTCGCTGCAATTTTCGCGCGGACTTCATCAGCCGAGTCGCCGAAAAACTCCACCAGCAGCAACGCCTGCGGCCTGCCGTGTATAAACGCGCAAAGCTTTTTGATCTCAAGATTGTTCTTGGCCAATTCGATGATGACGTGATCGAGCAATTCAACAGCGGCGGGACGGTGTTGAAGAATTGGTTCGACAGCGCGCAAGGCGTCCATCAAATCAGCAAAATGAACGACTAATAACGCCGTGGCTTTGGGCAGCGGTACAAGTTTAAGTTTAGCTTCAACGATACAGGCCAGTGTCCCTTCCGAGCCGGTGAGAATTTTGCTGAGATTCCAATTTTCACGATCCATCAACTCATCAAGATTATAACCGCCGACGCGACGCATGACTTTGGGAAAACGGGTTCGGATTTCATTTTCGTTTTCGTGCACGAGACGGCGGACCTCGCGGTAGATTTGCCCCTCGAGATTTTGTTGCCGGCATTTTGTCTCGTATTCTGCCGGCGCCAACTCACGAAAACGCGCCTCGTCACCGTTGGCAAGAATGGCGCGAACTTCGAGAACGTGATCGACGGTTTTTCCGTAAACAATCGAACGGGTGCCGGAGGAATTGTTGCCGATCATGCCGCCGAGGTTGGCGCGGTTGCTCGTCGCGGTTTCCGGCGCAAAATGCAAGCCGGTGTGTTTGATTTGCTGGTTCAATTCATCGCGCACGATGCCCGGCTCGACGCGCACCCAACGTTCGTTCGCATCGAGTTCGAGCATTTTATTCATGAATTTTGAACAATCAATCACCAGCGAATTGCCGACGGCTTGCCCGGCCAAGCTCGTTCCCCCGCCGCGCGGCAAGATCGATACGCCGTATTTCGCCGCCGTGCGAATCGCCTGCACGACGTCATCTTGATCGCGCGCCACCACGACGCCGACCGGCTGCATTTGATACAAACTGGCGTCAGTGCTGTACAAATAACGCGTCACCTCGTCGAAATAAACTTCGCCTTTGATCTTGCGCCGGAGTTCGGTTTCGACTTGAGAGAGATTGAGATTCGTCATGGTTTCAAAATAACAAAGAATGCCGCAAATTGCAAGCTGGTGATGGTAGAGAATGTTCTTGACAGGGTTATGAAGATTTAGTATTTTGGAAGTATCAAAAAGAATAGCACTCAATAAAACGTCGTTAGCTCATGGATCATACGCTGGTCAAAATCAAGAGATTGATTCTACGCGGCAAATACGAATTTCGTTTGTCCGCTGGAGATTAGATTATGAAAGGTGATTTTTGCCGCATGTGCGGTTCTAAAAAGCTGAGACAACAGAAGCGAGATATTTTTATTGAGTCTCAAAAAAAATGGGCCAGAGCTGCCCCAATTTGGATCTGTGAGAACTGCAGCGAAGAATTTCTTGATGACTCATCGTGGGAACAGCTTTACAAAGCGGTGCCTATGATCAAAAGGCGACGGGCTATGGCAGCGTGACAACGGGTAACTTTGCCTTTCAAGCCGATTATTTGTCGCCTTTTACGGAAAAAGCTTTGCGGAGCGTCACGTGCGGCCAAAAGCAGAAGAGCTCTGGCAGCAAGAAAGGAGATCAAAATGCGAAATCACCTGAGCAGGTACAGCGTCTTGCTTGTTATCCTGCTCTCCTCCCCTCTCGCCGCCTATGTCAAAACCACCTACATGGTCGCGATGCGCGACGGCGTCAAGCTGGCGACGGATGTCTATCTTTCCGAAACCCCGGGGCAAAAATGGCCGGCGATTCTCATTCGCACGCCTTATGGCAAAACCAATTTCTTCCTAACCCCGACTGATTCATTCGATGACTTTGTGAAAGCCGGCTACGCCATCGTCGCGCAAGATACGCGCGGCCGGTACGATTCACAAGGCCTCGACAGTCTCTTTCTCGACGACGGTTGGGGGGCGCGGCAGGATGGCTACGACACAGTCGAGTGGATCGCCAGGCAAAGTTGGTCGAACGGCAAAGTCGGAACCTGGGGCGGTTCGGCGTTTGGGATCACACAATACCTGATGGCCGGCAGCGCGCCGCCGCATCTGGTTTGCCAGTTTGTGGGCATCGCTGCGACCAATCTTTATTCGCAAGCGGTTTATCCCGGCGGCGTTTTTTTGCAGAACCTCGTTGAAAATTGGCTGACTTTACAAGGCAGCCGCAACCTTCTCCCTTACATTGAGTCGCGTTCGAAATATGATGCGAAATGGGAGCTGCTCAATCTCGACTCGCGCTTTGCGGTGGTGGAAGTGCCGATTTATCATTGGGGCGGCTGGCACGACATTTTTAGTGAAGGCACAATCAACGGATTTGTGGGATTGCAGCATACCGCCGCGAAGGAAGCGCGCGGCAAACAAAAATTGCTCGTTGGGCCGTGGACGCATGGGAATTGGGATCAGACCCGGCAGGGCGAACTGAATTTTCCGAATAGCAAGCGTGATGACGTGATCGAAGCCCAGCGCTGGTTTGAATATTGGCTGCTCGGCCGGGACAACGGCGTCATGGCCGAACCGGCGGTCAAATATTATATGATGGGCGCGGATGAAACCGGCGCGCCGGGCAACGAGTGGCGCGCGGAAAAAGATTGGCCGCCGCGGGCAACGCCGACGCCGTTTTATTTTCGCGACAGCGGAGATTTGAGCACGGAAAAACCGGCGGCGATGGCGGCGCGCAGTTTTCAATACGATCCGAAAAAGCCGGCGCCGACCGAGGGCGGCCGCAATTTGTTCATGAAAGCCGGGCCTTATAATCAACGCAGCGTCGAGAGCCGGCCCGATGTGTTGCTTTTCACGACGCCGGTCTTGGCGCAGCCCCTGGAAATCGCCGGCAAAATCACGGCGAAGTTGTGGGTTTCCTCCTCGGCAAAAGATACGGATTTCATGGTTAAATTGACCGATGTTTATCCCGATGGCCGGTCGATGTTGGTCTGCGACGGCGCCTTGCGCGTGCGGCATCGCTATTCGCTGTGGCAGGAAAATTTCATGATGCCGGATTCGATTTATCCGTGCGAAGTCGATCTGTGGTCAACCGCGATGGTGTTTAACAAAGGGCATCGCATTCGCGTCGCCGTTACCAGCAGCAACTCGCCGCGTTTCGATCCCAATCCGAACACCGGCAAACCGTTTCGCGCCGACAACCAAACGATTGTGGCAACGAACACGCTTCATCTCGATGCCATCCGGCCCTCGCATTTAGTTTTGCCGGTCACGATTCCGGGAGGCGGCCTCAGCGTCGCGGGTCCGAACGCCGCCTCGCCACGGGATTTTGTTTTGGAGCAAAATTATCCGAATCCCGTTTACGGCGAAACGCAAATTTCTTACGCGCTGCCTCGAACCACGGCGCTGCGGCTGACGCTTTTCAACATGCTCGGCCAGGAAATACAAGTCTTGGTGGATGGGCTGGTGCCGGCCGGAAAGCATGTCGTGCCCTGGAATGGCCTTGATCAGCACGGACAGCGTGTGGCGAAGGGGGTCTATTTCTATCGGTTGGAAACGGAGAATTTTACGGCAACGAAAAAGTTGATCATCATGCGATGAATCCGTCGATTTTATCACCTTGTTAGAGTTAAGCCAGTGACCAATCTCGAACTCTCCCCCCGAAACCATGACGCGCATGGGCGAAGCATTGCTATTTTCAGCACTCAAATTATTTGGCATCATTAAAAAGAATTCGTATATTAGAAAGCAAAAACGCAACAAAGCCATGTGAGTTTAATGAAAATAGTCGAATGGGAGATCGAAGATATTTTGGCAGCACATCCGGATTTGTATCTGGAACATTGTACAGTCATGGCAGTAGCGTTGATGAGCCGGCATTCAATTTCGCCGTGCGAATTTACTATCGAATGCGAAGGGTTTAGCCCATTGGCGTTGGATGGTGAAACGAGGTTTCTTATGCGAGTCTCTTGGGCAGAACAAACCGCTATCAAGGCATCTCGCGTATGGCGAACAGAACAATCTAAATCCATTTTAGAACGCGCGGCTGTTGCGATGGCGGCTCTGTTATTTGCGCAACTAATTCCCAACGGGCAGATGCGAGTCGCCAAACAAGGTGACCGCGCTGATTATTGGCTGCCGTATTTGCAATGTGCATTGGAAGTAAGTGGGACCGAAAATCATCGTGAAATACCGCGCCGTCATCGCGAAAAAATTGCGCAAGTATTGAGCAATCCACTACAATGGAATGGTTATGTAGTTGTCTGTTGCTTTAGCGAATCACAAAAACTCATTCGTTGGTCTTATCATGAACAGGAGATATAGTTAATGCGTCGTTCTCAAGTTAAATCATCGAAATCTGCATTGGGCAAACTATTAGGGGAAGCCTCGTGGTTGCTTTCACATGCCGAGGCGTTGGCCGATTATGGCCGCAAGGAAGAAGCCACGGCAGAACTGGCGCGGGCGGCCAACTGCGAAGAAGAAGTCGCATGTTGGCTTGATGCGGCCGGACGCGAACAGGAAGCCGTGTTGCATCGCGTTAGCGCCGCTTCGTGCTATGAACAATTGGGCCACTACGCGCGTGCGATTACTCTATTGCGTGCAGCACTTTCCACAACCTTAACAGGCGCATACCGGCGCAAAATAGAGCAACAACTCGCTCGTTGTCTCGAACGGGCGCACAAAGGATTGCACCGGGCCTCCGCACGAACAAGTCGCAAGCCAAATGCGGTTGCCGGTTAAAAACACCCTCGTAAAAACCGAAACATGCCGGAGGTTAAACCAGCAATGGCAGAGTTATTTTAATGACGCCCTTTTTCACCAACCTCGAATTCTCCCCTGAAGCCATGACGCGCATGGGCGAAGCCTGTCTGCGCGCCGTCGTCGATCACATTGCGAATTTGCCCGCTTCGCCGCGCGCGAATTTGGAGAACATCGTTGAAATCGCCAAATCGCTGCGCGAGCCGCCGCCTGAAACCGGGGCGGATTTCGATTTACTTCTCCACTTCCTCATGGAGCGCGTCATTCCGGTTTCCATCAACACGGCACATCCGGCCTATATGGGCTATATTCCCGGCGGCGGCCTCTACCCTTCTGCCCTCGCCGATTTTATTGCCGCAGCGACAAATCGTTATGTGGGCGCGTGGTATGCGGCGCCGGCGGCAGCGCGACTCGAGACCAATGTGCTCGATTGGTTTGCCGAGTTGATGGGCTATCCCCAAACCAGCCGTGGCATCATGACCACCGGCGGCTCACTTGCTAGTTTCAGCGCCGTCATTGCGGCGCGCAAGCTCATTCTCGGCGATGACATTGCACGTGGAACTTTATATGCCTCGGATCAAACCCATCACTCGGTGATGAAAGCCGCCATGCTCGCCGGCATTCCCGAGCGCAATATCCGGCTGCTGCCGGTGGATGAAAATTTCCGCGCCATCCCGCCGCAATTTGAAACCGCCGTTAAAATAGATCTAGAAAATGGTTTGACGCCGTTTCTCCTCGTCGGCAACGCCGGAACCACCAACACCGGCGCGATCGATCCGTTGCGCGAGCTGGCGGACATTGGCAAAAAATATTCGCTGTGGTATCATATCGACGGCGCGTATGGCGGCTTTTTCAATTTGTGTGACGAAGGCAAACGCAAACTCGTGGGAATCGAACGCTCCGACTCGATGGTGCTCGATCCGCACAAGGGCTTGTTCACGCCGTATGGCTGCGGCAGCTTGCTGGTGAAAGACGGCGAGCTTTTGCGCCGCGCCCACGTGCTCACCGCCGATTACATGCAGGATCAATTCACGCCGGAAGGCGAGATCAATTTCACCGAACACTCGCCGGAGCTGTCGCGCTCGTTTCGCGGCTTGCAAGTCTGGCTGCCGCTCAAACTCTTCGGCCTGCAAGCCTTCCGCGAAAATCTTGCCGAAAAACTTCGGCTCACGCAGTGGATGTATCACCGCTTTCTCGAAGAACCTGGATTCGAATGCCTTTCCGTTCCCGACCTCTCCGTCATCACCTTTCGCTACCGGCCTCGGCGCGGCGACATCGAAACCTTCAATCGCCGGCTGCTCGAAAACATCGTCAAAAGCGGCAAGCTCTTTCTCTCCAGCACCCTGCTCAACGGCGCGTTCGTCATTCGCGTTTGCATTCTCAGCTTCCGCACGCATCAGGCCGAGGTTGAAGAAGCGTTTGAGATTGTCAAAACGGCGGCGAAAAGATTGGATCGCGAGGTTTGATAAAAAATCATCCACGATGAAAAAATACGACGTCATCATCATTGGCGCCGGGCCGGCTGGCAGCACGGCGGCGCGGTACATCAATCCGTCGCGCTCCGGGATTTCGGTTTTGCTGCTCGAGTCGCGGCGTCAAGCCGGCCTGCCCATTCAATGCGGCGAGGCCCTGCCGCATTATCGCGACGTGAAGATGGTTTTTCCGCGCTTCGATTGTCTTGAGGTGTTTGATCTGCCGCCGGCGGTGATCGCATCGGAAATTCACGGCATCAAATTCGTTTTGCCGCGCGGCAAAGAGTATTTTGCCGACGTCACCGGCCGCATGTTTTATCGCGATCGCCTGGATCAATATCTCTTCACGCAAGCGGTGACCGCCGGTGCTGCCTATCGTTTGCACACGCGCGTGCACAAAATCGAGGGACACCGGGTTTTCACCGCAACCGAAGAGTTTGAGGGCACCCTCATCATCGGCGCGGATGGCCCGCACTCGACGGTGTCGGCCTCGTTTCCGGCGTTCTCGCCGAATCGTGAGTTGATTCCGTGCGCGTTCGTCATTGCCGATGGCGATTTTTATGAAAAGCATATCGAAGTATGGATGGACGACCGTTTCCCGGGCGGTTATTTTTGGCTCTTTCACAAAAACGGCGAGGCCAACATCGGCCTCGGCATGCGCGAGACCAGAAATGTCCGCGGCGTGTTGAACGAGATGTTAAGCGATTTGGCGCGGCAGCGTGAGTTCAAAATCAAAACCGTCGGCGGCGGGGTGGTTCCGCTCGGCGGCTTGAAAAAGCGCGTGGCGTGGGAGCATGTCGCGCTGGTGGGAGACGCCGCCGGGATGGTGTTTCCGAGCAACGGCGGCGGCACGGCGCAAGCGATGATGGGCGGCCATCTGCTCGGCGAGGTGATTCGCGCCGGCTTGCCGCTGCGGGAATATCAACGCCGCGTCGACGAAATCATGCGGCCGGCGCTCAAAAACTCCTTGCGCGCACGCCGGCTCATCGACTTGACGCGAAAAAACGACAGCTTGTTTCTCGCGCTGATGTGGTTATATGATCGGGGCGGCTGGAAGAGTTTTTTAGCCGGTTGATCAAAGCTAATCATCGCTCAAATTTTGCGGCGGCGCGTAATCGACGTAACGCAAAACCGTGTGGTTCGCCACGCTTTCGTGCCACCGCTGGCGATACTTCATGCCCTCGCCGCTGAGCAGCCATTGCCGGAATTTCTCGGCGCCGTCCTGGCTCTCCCAAAACGCTTCGTTGATATACTTGGGGCGGTTGGTCACCTTCTTCGCTTTTTCATACGGCTCCTCCAGGCCATCGAGAAAGACCCAGGTTTTACGCTCGAGGCAGCCAAACTTTCTCGCTTGCTCGAACAGCGTGGCGTCCAGCCAGGTGACAAAATTTTCTTCATGTTGTCCGGGTTTCAGATCGAAAATATGCACGAGTCGTAACATGGCACGGCCTCCGAAGGTTTTAAATGAATAAACTCGTACTGAGGCTCTTACTCATACTCTTACTCGCCTTTAAAATTTTTAAAAACGAATAAGATTAGGAGTATGAGTAAGATTATAAAATCGATATCTACTCCCCTAAATATTCCACAGCGTAAACCCCGCGAACAACGTCAAAACCATCGCACTGCCATAACAAAGCACCGCGACCAACTCATTCAAATGCTTGAGCTGCAAGCCGTCGTAAAGCGTGTAGCGGAAACGATGCGCCCAGTGAAAAAGTGACAGAAAAATAAGCCCGAACACGAAAAGACGCGTCAAGGGATGCCTCACCAGACTCAATAAATCTTCGTAGCGAGGTGCATCGATCCATCCCAACGGAATGGCCAGACCGTTGAGAAAAAGCAGAGCCGGCACGAAGAACGCGGTGATAGCGCCGCCCGCGCCAAACAGCGCCCACCAAAAAGGCTTCATGGGTTTTTTCATGGATGCTCCTGCTGATATTGAAAATTTTAAATTGAAAATTTTCAATTTAAAATTATCCACCCGATCGCCAAAGAAAAAATTATCCATGCCGCATAGTTAGACGCTGCGATCACCGCGTCCGGAATGCGCTTTTTTCCTATCCGAACGACCAAAGCCCTCGGCGAGAGATTGAACCAAGTGACACTGTGGAAAATCACAAACAAAAAGGCAATGGCGTGCAAAACAATGGCGACTGGAGTTTTGAGCCAGGCTAAAAAATTGGCGTAAGCTTCCGGCCCCTGTGACAAGGCGCGAAT
>Ga0247727_10004767_pt1 | contig 28331 bp, 24 predicted proteins | sample WisWelCaveWW1625_FD_202498 | JGI IMG/M metagenome (GOLD analysis project Ga0247727, IMG submission 202498) | Biofilm microbial communities from Wishing Well Cave, Virginia, United States - WW16-25 | ecosystem: Environmental > Aquatic > Deep subsurface > Groundwater > Cave microbial mat | place...
CGGCACGTCCGGTTCGATGAGCGGGGAGAGGAAACGGAGTGATGGTCCCTGTCGGACCCCAAGCCACCGCGCCTCTCCTCGACTCTACCGCGAGCCGGGACGGCAAAAAAATGGCGCCCCCGCGTTACGAATTCAAGGTGCGCCTACATCTTGCCCCGGCGCCTTTGGTGACGAGATCGACGTACAACGCCAGCGTTTGCTACGGGATCACGCGGTGGAAGCCGCGGCCGCCGGGCAGGCAGGCGAGCCAGACCCGTTCCCCGGTGACGGTGGTCACTGTCGCCGACACGATCCAGCCGTGGTCCACCGCCTCGCGCCAGATCGACCGCTTGCAATATGCGCTTTCCCAGTTCTGGGCCTGGCGCTCCTGCCAGGCGTCGCGCAGGGCGCTGGCCGGTGCGCTGTAGTACCTCTTGAAGTGCACGAGCTTGCGCTCGCAGCCGATCTCGACGCCGTCGTTGCGGGTCAGGCGATCCGTCCACGTACCCACGTCGCCGGTGGCGGACCGCACGAATTCCTTCACCACCACGCAGAACTGGGCATCGTCGAACGCGAGCGCGACGCCGCCCCTTGCTGCCAGGGCGGCCGCTGTAACCATCGTCATGAGCCATGCGGCGCGCATGCCGTCGCCTCGTGAGTGAGGTCCCGCAGAATCCTAGCCGAATCTAAGCCAGAGCGGCAGGGTCAGCCAAGAGCCGCGGTGTTTCCGTTTCCGCGGCGTTTCCGCGACCCCGCACCAGCCGCGCTAGTTGGTGGCCGCAAAAAGCGTGGCGAAGCGCCCTGCGTCGCCCTTGACGATCTGGTCGAACCGGTCGGGAGAGTTGGAGACGAGCAGCGTACCCTGGGGCTCGAACCGTGCCTTGACGTCGGGCAGCGCCAGAACCTCGCCGATCGCCTTGCTGGCCTTGGCGACGATCTCCTTGGGAACACCGGCGGGGGCAAGGATGCCAAACCAGGAATCGTACTCGAACTCGGGCACCCCCGCCTCGGCGAAGGTCGGAACATTGGGAAGCACCGACAGCCGCTTGGGAGCGGTGATCGCCAGCGCGCGGATCTTTCCGCTCTGGATGAGATCGCCCCCGCCGGAGGGGAACGTAAAGCCCCACGCCACGTCGCCGCGGATGACGGCAGTGTGCGTCTCCGGCAAGCCCTTGAGGTGGAGGGCGACGACGTCGAGTTGAGCGATCTTCCTGAACAGCGCGCCTGCAATGCCGGTGGTGCTGCCGGGACCGGCGGAAGCATAGTTGAGCTTGCCCGGTTGAGCCTTTGCCATCTCGACCAGGTCCTTGACACTCTTGGCCGGCGATTCCGGAGGCACGATCATGACCAGAGGAGTGTTGGCGACCTGAGTCACCCCGACGAAGTCCTTCATGGGGTCGAACGCCAGGTTCTTGTTGATCAGGCCGACAACCGTGTGCCCATTGGCGGTGAGCAGCAGCGTGTAACCGTCGGCCGCCCCTTTGGCCACGCTGGCGGTGCCCGCCAGGCCCGGCCGGTTCTCAACGATCACCTGCTGGTTCCAGCGCTGAGCGAGTTTGTCGGCGATCACACGGGCAATGAGGTCGCTCATGCTGCCGGCCGAGAACGGCACCACGATGCGCACCAGCTGCTCCGGGTACTTTGCGGCGTCCTGCGCCAGCGCACTCGAGAAAACGGCACAAGTCGTGATCAACCCGATCCAGATGCTGTGTAGGCGGCGCATTTCGATCCTCCCTTGGTCCTTGCTTCCCGTGCGAATTGTTCCACGGCCGGCGAGTCTCGAGGGTCGGGCCCCGGCTTGGCCGGACCGAGCCCTAGGGCCGGTGCTTCCCAGGCGTCCAACCTCCGCGGGCCAGAAACTTGTCGCCGGCGGCCAGCGGCTTGTCCTCGAGCGGCGTTCCCATAGTGTCGTTCCAGCGGTTGAGGAAGCCGAACAAGGCGATAGTGGCGACGATCTCGACGATCTCCTCCTCGCTCCAGTGCTTGCGCAGCTCGGCGAAGTGCTCGTCGCCGACGGCGTTGGGCACCACGCTGGCCGCGAACGCGAGATCGAGGGCGGCGCGCTCCGCGACGGTGTAGAGGGGGCTCGCCTGATACTCCCAGACGGCGGCGAGCTTCTTCTCCTCGACCCCGAACAGCGCTGCACCCTCGATCGTGTGGGCCATGCAGTACTGGCACCCGGCCGCACGGCTGGCGACATGGGCCACCAGGCGCTTGAGGCCGCGGTCGACCTTGCTCTCCGGGTCCCAGACGGCCGCCGCCATCCCTGCGAACGCCTTCACGACCTTTGGGCTGCGCTGCATGATGAGGATGCTGTTCGGGACGAACCCGAGGTTCCGGCCGACGGCCTCGAAGTGCTGCTCGAGCTCTGGCGCGTGATCGATCGGCAGAGGTTCAAGCCGCGGTGAGGGCTGTGCGCTGCGGTTCATTGCGGCCTCCCATGCTGCTGCGGTTTGCCCCACCATGCTTCCTCTCCGGGGCCTATTCAAGCTAAAGAGACGCTAAACCACCCGTCATCCCGGTCGGAGCGATGGGAGCGGGACGCGAGCAGCGCTCCGAACCGGGATCTCGGGAGGTCCGACTCGTTGGCCAAGATCCCGGACAGCTTCGGGCTTCGCCCTCAGCTTCCGGATGACGGGTAAGCGGTAAACGGTGAGGGAGCCCATGCCGGTACGGCGCGCGATCTCAATTCTGGTCCTTGCCCTCGGCGCTGCCGGCTGCGGCGACGACCGCGTGGCGCTAGCGCTGGACTGTCAGAACCCCGAAAATGTGCGGCGGCAGGTGGAAGCCTGCACCGGGCTCATCGCCGTCGACCCGAAGCATCGAAAGGCGTACGACCTCCGCTGTCAGGCCTACAACCACCTGGAGCAGTACGAAAAAGCGCTGGCAGACTGCAACATGGCCGTCAAGCTCACCCCGAGCACCGCATCTCCCTACAACAACCGCGGCGTGACCTATGAGATGCGCGGCGATTTCGATGCCGCTCTCAAGGACTACGACAAGGCCGTGGAGCTGAACCCGACATTCGCGGCGGCCTACGCCAACCGCGGCGACGTCTACGCCAAGAAAGGCGACAGGACACGCGCCGTCACCGAGTACCGGCAGGCGCTGGCGATCGAGCCCGGCAACGAGGTGGCGCTGAGCGGTCTCAAGAAGCTGGGAGCGGCACGCTAAGATCATTCCCAATCAGGGGGGCACCGTATTGCTAAGCAAGATTTTCATCAGCTACCGCCGCGAAGATGGTGCTGCGGACGCTCGCAATATTCACGACCGGCTGTCGCATGCGTTTGGCCCAGGTAACGTTTTCATGGACGTTGACAAATTAGTTCCAGGGCAACGCTTTGACAAGGCGTTGGAGCAGGCGCTTTTTCAATGCGACGTGTTCCTCGCGGTAATAGGACCACGGTGGCTGGAGCTTTTTCAGGAAAGGGCCGCTAATGGTGAGCGTGACTATATGCGCGAAGAAATCGCCACTGCGATAAGTCGAGGGATTATCCTTATTCCTATCCTGATTGATAGGGCAAAACTGCCACGTTCCGACGCGTTGCCCGAGGATGTTCGACCGCTTCTGCTACATCAGAAGCTCACCATTCTGCATGAACGGTTTGGCCGTGATGTAGAGGACCTCATAGCTGCCATTAATATTGGGCGCGGAGCAGTTTCCACCACTGGAGTAATGCAGGGCGGCGCACAGCCGACGCTCCCAGGCGCCGCAGACATTCAACCGACGCGTCAGGAGAAGCGCTGGGGCGGGCGGATCGCGGCTAGCCAGATCGAGCAGAGAAGCGGACCAGCTTGGAAGGAACCGAAAGAAGGTACCGAAAGGAGTGCGTCAGCCACGTCAACTATGGTTTGGCTAGGAGTGGGCACACTCTTTCTAATTGCAGCCATGCTGGGAATCCGACCATACGCCACCTCGGCCCGGGACTGCGACGCGCCGGGGAATTGGAAACGGCAGGTGGAGGCCTGCACCCAAGTTATCGCCGCCGACAATCCGAAGTCGGCGCTGGCCTACAACAACCGCTGCCAGGCCTACAACCAGATGGATGAGCCCGCCAAGGCGCTCCCCGACTGCAATGCGGCGATCAAGCTGGCGCCGCGTAACGCCTCCGCCTACAACAATCGCGGCTGGGCCTACGAGATCCGCAAGGAGTTCGACCTGGCGCTGGCCGACTACGACAAGGCGATCGAGATCGATCCCAAGTTCGCGCTGGCCTATGCCAACCGCGGCGACGTCTACGCTAAGAAGGGCGACAGGGCGCGGGCCGTCACCGAGTACCGCCAGGCGCTGGCGATCGAGCCGGGCAACGACGTCGCGCTGAACGGTCTCAAGAAGCTCGGCGTGCGGCCCTAACGGGGCCCGCAGACGGCGTCGACATGAGAGCTGGCCTAGCTGTGCATGGGTCCCGGCCTATTTCCGCTCGCGCCCTGTCGGGCGCTCGCGGCGCCGGGATGACGACATATCACTCCGTCCACGGCACGCCGCCGGCGTAGGTGCGGTAGCTGACCGCCGCCAGCCAGCCGGCGTCGATGGGAAGGAGGATGCCGGTGATGGCCCTGGCCTGGTCCGAGCAGAGGAAGGCGATTGCCGCGGCGATGTCGGCCGGCTCCGGCAAGCGAGGGAGAGCGTGCACGGCCATGATCTTGTTCATGTCGCGCTGGCCGGCCTCGACCTTGGCCCGCAGCGGCGGGGTCATGACGTAGGTCGGCCCAACGGAATTGACGCGGATGCCGTGGCGGCCGAGCTCGACGGCGAGCAGCTGCGTGAGGCGCTCGATCGCCGCCTTGCCCATGTTGTAGGCCGGGATCGGCAGCGGCAGGCGGCTGTTGATGGAGCCGAGCGTGACGATGGCGCCGCGCTTCTTGGGAATCATCTGCCGGGCGAAGGCGCGGCAGCAATGCACGGTGCCGTTGTAGTTGACCTGCCACATGCGGTCGTGCGCGGCCATGTCCATGTCCATGATGGCCTCGGCGTTGGGGATCAGGCCGGCCGAGGTGACGAGGATGCCGGCCGGGCCGAGGTCTGCTTCGATTTTCGCTGCCGCCGCCTCGACGGCTTTCTGGTCGGCGACGTCGCAGGCGTAGAAGCGCGCGCTCGGGCCGATCGAACTGGCGACGGCCTCGCCCGCTGCCCGGTTGACGTCGAGGATGGCGACGCTGCAGCCATCGGCGGCAAAGCGCCGGGCCGTGGCCTCGCCGATGCCGCTCGCGCCGCCGGTCACGACTGCAACGGTGTTGGTCGACATGGGTGCTTGACTCCTGGAACGGCTGACGGGAGTCCCAGCTTAAGCAGGTTTGCCGATCCCGGCCAATGTGTTGGACGGGGCGGTCGGTCTGCAGGATGCCAAGCCCCGGTTCGAACGGAAGCTCGCAGAGTTGGCGCCACGCAACGTCCGTGCCCAAATCAGGCCACTGCCGGTGTGCAGACTTGTCCGGCAGCACCTGCCAGGCGTAGGTTGGGTCAAGCGAAGCGCAGACCCAACACGATGTGGGCAAGGCGCCGCTTGTTGTTGGGTCTTCCGCCGGCCTGCGCCGGCGTTGACCCAACCTACGAAAACCAAGGGGGAATTCGCAATGCACAGGAAGGTCGCTCTGCTTGCCCTGCTGGCCCCGCTCGCGTTCGCCCAGCTTGCAGCCCCGGCCACCGGGCAGGACTGGACCAAGTCGAAATGGGGCCCCACCGATGAGATTGGCTCGGCCAACTACATCAAGCCCGAGCTCGTCGTGAAAGCGGCCCAGCTGGTCAAGATCGGCAAGACCTACAACCTCGGCATCGAGACCAACTCCAAGACGCCGGCGTTTCCGCCGCGCAGCTTCAAGCTGACGATCGTGCAGCCGGGACAGGCGGGCAGCCCCGGCCTCGGCCCCAACAAGACCACCTACAACGACGACATCATCGACGGCTGGGTCGGGGTCGGCAGCCAGATCGACGGCCTCGGCCACATCGGGGTCGAGCACGTCTACTACAACGGCGCCAAGCTTGCCGATTTCGCCGATGCGTCCGGTCTCAAGAAGTTCGGGGTGGAGAAGATCCCGCCGCTGGTTGCCCGCGGCGTGCTGCTCGACATGGCGGCGCACTTCGGCACCGACATCGTCAAGGAGGGCACGCCCTTCAACACCAAGGAGATCGAGGCGGTCGCCAAGAAGCAGGGCGTCGAGATCCGGCAGGGCGACGTCGTGCTGTTCCACACCGGCTGGGTGAACCTGATCGGCAAGGACGACAAGCGCTACAATGCCGGTCAGCCCGGGCTCGGCATCGATGGCGCCAAATACCTGGTCGGCAAAGGTGTCCTCGCCGTCGGCGCCGACAGCTGGGGCCTGGAGGTGGTGCCCTTCGAGGGCCAGACCGTGTTCGAGGTGCACCAGATTCTGATCCCGATGAACGGCACCTACATCCTCGAGAACATGAACACGGGCCCGCTGGCCGCCGACAAGGCCTACGAGTTCCTGTTCGTCCTGGGCGTGCCGAGGATCACCGGCGCGGTGCAGGGCATCATCAACCCGATCGCCATCCGCTGACGGAACTGCTGGCCGCGACAAGCAACGGCGGCGGGCATTGCCCGCCGCCCCGTTTGGTATCGGCGATGGCGGCGCGCCGGACGGCGCCGCGACTCCCTGCGGTCACGCCGTTGACGCAAATTCCCGCTGATATGAGTTCCTCATTTATGGGTTCTTCTAGGAGGTGGCAATGCTCGCGATTTGGCGGTGGCGTCTGGTGCCCGGGGGCGTGCGCGGCGCTAGGCCGGCCGCGGTCCTCCGCGTTACTATCATTTTCTAGTTCTAGTGTGCGGGAGGGTGCCGATGCAGGATGCGGTTCGGGCAAAACGCTACGACGTGTTCGTGAGCTACAAGCACGGCGACGACGCGGCGCGCGATGTACTCGTCACTGCGCTGGAGGAAGAAGGCTACGAGGTCTTTTGGGATGCCAAGATCGGCGTCGACTATTGGCGGCCTAAGCTGCGCGACGAAATCCGCAACTCCAAGCTGGTAATCGTACTGTGGTCGGCCGAGGCGGCCGCATCCGAGGAGGTCAAGGTTGAGGCAGCTGGCGCCCTGATGCTGCAAAAGCTCATGTCCGCGCCGATCGAGGACAAGAGAGTCGTTCCGAAGGCTTATCGCGACACGAACCTGCATGCCTTCCACCACTGGGCCGATGAAGCGGCCCGGGCGCCGCAGCTCGCCAAGATCCTTGCCACGGTGAGGTTGATCACCGGTGGGCCAAGCCAGCCCGAGGCGCCGGCTGTCGCGCACACCATTCCCGTCGACCTCGGCGGCCTGCCAGGCGCTCCACCCAAGCTCATCGGCCGGGACGATGAGATGGAGATGCTGCGCGACGCCTGGCGCGGCGGGAAAGTCAATGCGGTCGTACTCCATGCGCTGGGCGGGGCGGGGAAGTCGGCCCTGCTGCGCGCCTTCGTCAACGAGCGGCTGGCGGCGGGCGGAGACGGGGCCGAGCGCATCTACGGCTGGTCGGCCTACAGCCTGAGCACAAGCGAACAGGGGCGTGCCGACGCCGACGGATTCATCACGAAGGCGCTGGGAGATTTCGGATACGATGGACCGTCCTTAAGGGACCCAGTGGCCCGCGCACGGGCTCTCGCCCGGCTGATACAAAGGGAGCGAGTGCTGCTCCTGCTGGACGGGCTGGAGCCGCTCCAGGACCCGCCAGGGGTCAACAAGGGCCGGTTCAAGGACAAGGGCCTCGCCGCACTAACTAAGACGCTCGCTGCAATGAACCCGGGGCTGGTGGTTCTCACTTCGCGCCAGGAGGTTCCGGAGCTCGAAGGTTTTGGCAACGACCTGGTCATACACCATGCGCTGGAGAAGCTCAGTGAGTCGGCCGGGGCCGACCTGCTGGTCGAGCTGGGGGTGACCGGGCGGCAGCGAGATCTTGAGGATGCGGTGCGCGAGCTCGACGGGCACGCCCTGTGTGTGACGGTGCTCGGCACCTTCCTCGCCGAGGTGTGCGGCGGGGACGTCAAACTGCGCAATCGGTTCAAGTTCGGCAACATCATCCTGACCCCCGAGGAACAGAGGAGCACGGATAAGACCCTGATCCCTGCCAAACGCGCCGCCAAAGTGATGGCTGGCTACTTGGAGCAGTTCGGCAAGCTGGCGAAAGCAAACCGCGCTGGCCAGGGTGGACCGGAGCGGGCGCTGCTCAGCCTGCTGGGTCTGTTCGACCGGCCAGCAGACGGTGCGGCCGTGGATATGCTACTGGCCGAGCGTATTCTAGGCCTGACGGATGCACTATTCGTTGAGCCGACCTCAAAACGCTGGTTCGGCGTTTTCACGCGCACTGAATTCCGCAATTTGACGCCCGGTGAGCGCGCTTCTCGGCTGCGCGAGGCCAAAAGCCGTCTGCGCAAACTGCGCCTGCTCGCAAAGGAAGATCCGAAGGATAGGGGTAGCCTCGACGCCCACCCGATGGTTAGGGCATATTTTGGCAAGCTCCTGGAGCAGGCTGCGCTACGATCAGCACAGATTGCGCACGACCGGCTCTATCACCACTACGCGTCGGTGGCGCCGGATCTTCCCGACACCCTTGAAGAGATGCAGCCCCTGTTTCATGCCATTGGCCATGGCGTAAAGGCCGGACGAGTGCAGGAGGCTTACGATGAAATCCTGCATCGAAGAATCCGTCGAAAATATCAATTCTACCTCACCAATACCGTTGGCGCCTTCGGGGCGGAACTCGCGGCATCCAGTGATTTCTTCGATAAATTGTGGACGGAACCACGCTCGGTATTGCAGCTCACCGCCCGATCCCAACTGTTGAATCTAGCGGCCCATGACCTCACGGCACTAGGTCGGTTCCGCGAAGCCGTCGCTTCATCCGAAGCCCATTTGGCCTTGCATGTTTCCGGGGCGAATTGGCGGCTTGCCGCGAGTGCAGGAGGCGTCTTGAGCAATGCGCTTCTCAGCCTCGGCGAGGTTGAGCGGGCAGTTGAGAAAGCGCAGCAGGCAGTACGTTTAGCCGACGACAGCAACGACTCCAATCAACGCTGGTTGCGTCGCGCAGAACTTGCGAGAGCCGTTGCCGCTTGGGGCCAAATCGATCATGCGTCGACACTCTTCGCCGAGGCGGAGAATCTTCGCACCAGCTCAACAATGCTGACCTCATACGCAGGGTACCACTACGGAGATCTGCTGCTTGCGCGGGGAAAGCCGGAAAAGGCGCTCGAACGTGGTCGCAACCAACTCGATCTCGCTCCGGGGGCAGTTGACCAAGGAATCGGCGCGCACATCGTAGGTCTGGGATGGTTGCTTACGGGACGTGCTCAGGACGCTCTCGGCCACCCCGACGCCGCCGCAGCTCTTGACAACGCGGTAGAGGCCTTGCGCGACGCTGGGCAGGAGCAACTCGTTCCCCTTGCCCTCCTCGCCCGCGCTGCGTACCGGCGCGGGTGGGCTGCCGCCGGCGAGCGGGCCCTGCTCCCCGCCGTGCGCGACGACCTCGCCGAGGTGGAGGACATCGCCGAGCCCGAGATGCGGCTCTACCTGAGCGACCTTGCGCTCGAGCGCGCGCGCCTGGCTCTGGATGTTCCCGGTGCCTTCGCTACGCCTGCGGAGGCCCGCCAGGAAGCCGTCCACCAGACCAAAATCGCCGCCGACCTCATTGCCGCCACCGGCTACCACCGCCGCGACGGCGAGCTGCGCGAGTTGCAGGCCCGCCTCGCTTCGGCCTCCCATCCGTAGCGATTGCGCAGCGGCGCAATCGCGCAGAGCCAGGATCTGCGGAGGTTCGACTCGTTGATGGAGGTCCCGGATAGCCTCGGCAAGAGCCTCGGCTTCCGGAATGACGGGTGGGTTGGGTCAATGCAGCGCGGCGGCTTGCGACTGGATCTCGGCGAGCAGGTCGGTGGAGCCCTGCACGGCGACGCGCTGGTGGTAGAGGCGCAGGCCGTTGAGGCCGCCGAGCTCCTCGCCGTTGCCGGCGCGGCCGGGGCCGCCGTGGTGGCACTGCGGCATGACGATGCCGTGGCCGGTGTGGGCTTCCGCGATCGAGGCGTCGACGGCGAGCACCCGCCCGTGTGTGGCGCCGAGCTCGGCGACGGCGCGCGCCAGGAAGGCGCGGTCGTCGCCGTAGACGGAGGCCACCAGCGAGCCGCCGCCGCGGGCGGCGAGCGCGAAGGCGTCCTGCTCGTCCTTGTAGGGGATGACGGTGGCGACGGGGCCGAACACCTCGATGTCGTGCACGCCGGGCGCTGCGGACGGAGTCTCGACCCGCAGCAGGGTGGGCGCGACGAACGCCGATTTGGCGGGGTCGATGCCGTCGAGGGTCGGCGCCGAGGCTCCGCCGCAGACGATCTGCGCTTCCCTCGCCAGCGCGGCGATGCCCTGCAGGGCGGCCGTCTGCTGGCCGCGGGTGACCACCGGCCCCATGCGCACGTCGTCGCGGCGCGGATCGCCGACCACGGTTTTTGCGAGGCGTGCGGCGATCGCCTCGACGGCGGCGCCGGCACGCTCGACAGGGACGAAGGCGCGGCGGATGGCGGTGCATTTCTGCCCGGCCTTGACCGTCATCTCGCGCACCACCTCCTTGACGAAGGCCGCGAACGCCGGCGAGCCGGGGTCGGCATCGGGCGCCAGCAGCGCGGCGTTGACGCTGTCGGCCTCGACGTTGACGAGCACGCCGCGCGCCAGCACGTTCGGGTGGCCGCGGATTTGAGCGGCGGTCGCCGACGAGCCGGTGAAGGCGACGAGGTCCTCGCCGCCGAGGTGACCGAGGAGATCGCCGGCGCCGCCGCACAGCAGGCTCAGCGCGCCGGCCGGTAACACGCCGGCGGCGGCGACGTCGCGCACCATGGCGTGGCTCAGCTGGGCGGTGGCCGACGCCGGCTTGGCCAGTACCGGCATGCCGGCCAGCAGCGCCACGGCCGCCTTCTCCCACAGGCCCCAGCTCGGGAAGTTGAAGGCGTTGATATGCACGGCGACGCCGCGGCGGGAGCTGAGAATGTGCAGGGCCTGGAAGTTCTCGGCCTTGGCGAGCCGCACCGGCTTGTCGTCGACCAGCAGGTGCGCTCCGCCCAGAGACGATCCGAGCCGGGCATAGAACTTGAGGGTGCCGATGCCGCCGTCGATGTCGATTGCCGCATCGGTGCGTGTGTTGCCCGAATTGGCGACGGCGATCGCCTCGTAGCGGGCGCGGTTCTTGACGAGGACGTCGGCGACGGCGCCCAGCAGCTTGGCGCGCTCGCCGTAGCCGAGGGCCCGCAAGGCGGGGCCACCATTTTCGCGGGCGAAGCGAAGGGCGGCGCCGAGATCGAGGCCGCGCGCGCTCGCGGTTGCAAGTACCGTTCCATTGACGGGGTCGACAAGCTCGGTTTCGACGTCGCGGCCGCGGGACCACTGGCCGCACAGATGGCTCTCGAGGGATTCCGGGGTGGCACTCATCGGGCGATGACCTCAAGGTTTGGTTGCTGCTCTCGGGACTCCAGTTGACGCTTTCGATTTCATGCCCGCTCGCGCTGCGGGAGCGCGGCGCGGCGTTGGAGATAAGCATAGCCGAGCATCGCCGCCGCCGCCGCGACGCCGGCCGCGTTGATCCAGACCGCGCCGTTGAAGGCCTCGGGCGGCAGGACGACGGCGAGCGACAGAATCGCGTAGGCGGCGCGGGCTTGCGCCGGCAACCTGTCGAGCGCGAAGCCGACGACGGCGGCGGTGCCGAGGAAGATGCCGAGCAGCACACGGGCAAGGTTAAGGACGATCGCCGCGACCGATCCGTCCATCAGCAGGCTCGGCGTCAGCACGAACAGGAACGGCAGGATGAACGTGCTCCACCCGACCAGGCAGGCGACCCAGCCGGTGGTCCACCCGTCGGTGCGCGCGATGTTGGCGGCGGCATAGGCGGCGAAGGCAACGGGCGGGGTGATCATGGACAGGATGCCGTTGTACATCACGAACATGTGCGCGGCCATGGGTGTGACACCGAGCTTGATCAGGGCCGGCGCCAGCAGCGTGGCGGTGAGGATGTACACGCTCACCGTAGGCAGGCCGATGCCCAGCAGGAAGGCGAGCACGGCGATCAGCAAGAGCAAGAGGAAGATGTTGTCGCCGGACAGCGCCACCAGCTGCAAGGTCATGCCGAAGGCAAGGCCGGAGATGCTCATGATGCCCACCATCAGCCCGGCAGCGGCACCGATCAGGATGATGTCGAGCGACACACGACCGGTCTCGACGATGGCCTTCAGCATGTCGCGGATGCTGGTGCGCCTGCCGCGGTAGCCGAACACCAGCGTGAGCAGCATCAGGATCAGCGTGCTGACCACGGCGACCTTCTCCGGTGTCAGGCGGAACACTTGCGGGTAGATCAGCGCCGCGACCAGGAAGGCGATGGGAATGAGAAAATGCCAGCCCGAGCGCAACACCTCGCCGATTTTGGGCGCATCGGCGATGGCGGCAGCGCCGATCTTGTGCTTGGCGGCCTCCAGGTCGACGTGCATGAACAGGCAGGCGTAATAGAGGAAGGCGGGAATCGCGGCGGCGATGCAGACCGCGCCGTAGGAGACCTGCAGGAATTCGGCCATGATGAAGGCCGAGGCCCCCATCACCGGGGGCATCAATTGCCCGCCGGTGGAGCCCACCGATTCGATCGCCGCCGCCCGATGAGGGGTGAAACCCGAGCGGATCATGGTTGGAATCGTAACGATACCGACGGCCAGCACGTTGCTCACCGCGCTGCCGGAGATCATGCCGAACAGGCCCGAGCCGACCACGGCGATCTTGCCGGCGCCGCCGCGGAAGCGGCCCATCGCCGCCATGGCGATGTCGGAGAAGAAATCCGCGCCGCCGGTGCGGGCGAGCACCTGGCCCAGGATGGTGAACGGGATCACGATCAGCACCGCCACCTGCAGAATCGTCGAGATGATGCCGTTGGTGTCGAGCCCGAGGTAGACGAGCAGCCGCTCCGGCGCCACGGGGCGGGTCTGGAATTCGCCGGCGAAGTGCGGGCTGATGAAGATGTAGACCGCCATCGCCACGATGATGGCGACGAAGCCGAGCCCCGAGATGCGGCGGCTGGCTTCGAGCACCAGCAGAATCAGGATGGCGCTGCCGACGATGCCCTCCAGCGGCATGAGGGCGATCTCGCTGGTGAGCGCCTCGTAGCGCACGGCGATGGTGCCGCAGAGCAGGAGCGAGACGCCCGCCGCCACCCAGTCGAACCAGCGGGCCAGCCGCGCCCGGCTGCCGATGAGCATCCACACCAGGCACGCCGCCAGGACGGCAAGAAGCGCTGGCGGAACGTCACCCGACTGGACATAGCGAAAGACCATGTAGGCGGCGAGCCCGATCGACGCCGCGGCGCCCCCCCAGTCGAACCGCGAGCGACCGCCCGCGGGCTCCGCAACGTAGGCCAGCGCCAGCGACAGGCCGAGGCACACGGTGAGCAGCTGCTCCGTGTACAGCGCCAGACCGAACCCGCGCCGGGGCACGTCCATCACCCACAGCACGACGGCGGCCACCAGCAGGGCCTGGATGACGTTGGCGGCAACGACCGTCGCCCGCGACGCGGCGGAGGCGAACTCCGCCGCGCTGGGAACGATCCGCTCCTCGCTCACTGGATCGCCTGAGCCTGCAGGCCCTTGTCCTTGAAATACTTCAAGGCGCCGGGGTGGTAGGCAATGTCGTACTGTTTGTAGAGTCCGGCTGCGGAAAATCCGCGCAGCGCTGGCTGCACGGCGGCCAGGTCAGCGCTATTGCCATCCATGACCTCGACCATCTTGTAGACGATCTCGTCCTTCACCTTGGCATTGGTGAACAGCATGTTGTCGTAGCTGTAGACCTTCATTTTCTGCGGCACGCCGACGAATACGGGGCCGGGGCTCACCTCGGTCAGATAGCCGTACTGGAAGATCTTGCGGCTGGCGGCCATGCCGGCTTCGGGGATCTCCAGCGCGCGCACGCCGCCGACGGTGGCATCGACCTCGCGCACCTTGGCCGCACCGAACGCGAACATGAAGGTGTCGGCGGTGCCGCTGAGGAAATCGTCGGCGCCGCGCAGCACGTTCGGCACCGGCACCGGCTTGACATCGCCGATCGTCAACCCACCGGTTCCGAGCATCGCATGGACGATGGTATCGATAGTTCGCATGGCCGAGTAGCCCGCGGTCACCCGTTTGCCCTTGAGATCGGCCATCGTCTTCAGGTCGCTGTCCTTGCGCACGAAAAAGGCCACGCGCAGGGCGTGGATCGAGCCGATCAGGCGCAACTCGGGCTGCTGGCCGGCCCCGGTGCCGCGCGTGACATTGACGACCTCGGCGATGTTGGCGATGCCCAAATCGGCTTCGGCCCGGCCGACCATCGGGATCAGCGTGGTCTCGCCCGCCGTCGGCTGCACCAGGACGTTCATGCCGCCCTTTTCCTTGAGGACCTTGGCGATGGCCGAGCCGGTCGTGTGGTTGAGCGTGCCCGGCTGCATGGTGGCGATGCCATAGGTCTGTGCGCTGGCGCCTGCTGCGCCGAAGCCGAGCAGGGCCGCCAGCAGAACCGGACGGGCGGCGCCGGCGAGGCCAGGGAGTCGGGCAATGGGGGCTGAACGCCACAGCTGGCGGGGCATGACAGTGGTCTCCTCCCGTTTATTGCGTTGGTTTGGAACCCCATCCTATCGCAGCTCGCACGATCCCGCGAGCGCCTCGCCGCATGCGGAAACGGCATCGCTTACACCGTCACCGCCAGCAGCTTGGAGAAGGAGAGGGGCAGCCTGCTCGTTGGCGAAGATTCAGGGGCTCATCGCCCTCGGGTGCCGCCGGCCGCCCGGCCGAACCATGCAAGTCCGCCAGCGAGCCGAATGGGACCGCTTGGTACCGGCCAGAGCTTGGCAGGTCTCGGCGGGGTCACGGACGCATCGCATGGCTGCCGCGGATGAGGGGTGGAGTCGATTGATGCGCTGGCCGGTACAACCCCGGCGCCCAAGACCGGGCCGGTCGCCATCAGGCCCTGTCGTATTTGCCCTTCGTTAAGCCCAACTCCGATTCAGCCTCGATCCCCGGCCCGGCGTATCTCCAGCGTGACGCTGGTGTGCTACCATTCAGTCATGATCCGACAAGACCGCCACCCTGCCGTTGGCAATCCCTGGCGGGGCGGCGGCGGTGCCCGCTTCCGGTCGCCTGTAGCCGGACAGCTTGGGAGAGACGGTGACTTCTGACCCTGAGATCGGGACCTCTCGTAGGATCACAGCGTCCAATTCAGGCGGGCGTCAGGGTCAGGACATCTTGGGAACGCTTTGCAGACATAGGCGACAACTCCAAGTTTCCCGTCGGCGAAGGCCAATTTCCTATTAATTTCGTTCGCATCTTCTGAGGGAACGCCCGGAGTTCGTATTCTTGGCGCCGATTGTCTCATCGACTCTTGAAACACACGAATGCTATTGATGTCCGGCGTCCGCCGTTCGAATCCCCTGACCCCGCCTGGTTTTGGTAGATCTCGCCATCGATCGTCAAAGCCGACCGAACCTTCTGGCACCCTCGGGCCGCGACGCCCTGGTGGTCCGTGGCTTTCGTCAAGATTTCTTCGATTGAATGGATCGTTAAAAGGAGCGGGCAGAGCACCCGAGGGTATGGGACGCGGCAACGGAATGAATTCAAAGGGAGGGTCGGTAACCGGTCCTCGGGGCGGGGGAAACGGAAGCGGTCGGACTGGAGACCGCGGGATTGGTTCTGGACGAGGAAGGAGAATATCAATATCTCTCAGGTTGGGAAATGGGCCGAAACCATCGCCGCCTTCCACGGCATCCTTTTCTACGTCGATGACGAGATTCCTTATGAACACTACAGCGTCTACGTAACCTGGAAGCTCACCGTTTGGCGGAAGAGCCCCATTTGAGAGGAGCCGGTAGCGATCGCGAAATCGCCAGAAATTGGCACTGAACATTTCTGGCGGAAACCAGCTGCGCAGGATGCTCACGGACGTGAACTCGAACGCTACCCTTGTGATCTTAAGATCGTTGAGATTTATCGAAAACTGGTTCAGGACGCTGCGGGGGATAAGCGCGATCAGCGCGGATATTTCCGATTTCTCAAGCACGAGCGACGGCCAGGCGCCCGAGCTCATGAAGTTGATAGGCGAGAAACCAGTCGAGACAAACCTGACCTGGTTCAGGTCGCCCAAGCCATCCAAGGCAAGCGACAGTTGTTGTTGCCATGCGCGCCACTGCTGGCGGGGGCTTTTTGCGCCAAGCCTTTGAATATCGTCCAGGGCTTGCTCAATTTCAGAGCGAAATCCGAAAAAATCCCAATCATTTTCAGCTTGCTTGATTCTCGTTTCGAACACGGGGCGTTCCACCAGATTCCAATGCTGTCGCACGCGGGGATCCGAAGACTCGCTCACCTGGATTCGCCGTTCTCGGAACGCCTGTACCCAAGTGTTCCATACCTCCTCGTACTCTTTGTACGCTTTGTGCTTATCCGAATACTGGCGATGACCGGTCGTGACGTCTACTCTGTACAAAACCCTTAGGGCTGCCTCCATCCTAACCTGGTCCGCTGAAGAATAGGTTCCGCTCGCGAGTTCGACAGAAGAATCCCGAAGCACACGATCCAGGACGTCCCACAGGAATGGCCCACCCAGGTCCAGCCAGCGCTCGGAAGTGGGGACCGGATTGATTGCGCGCGTCCAGTCACCGAGAACTTGAAGCTCAGCGCCGGTTGATGCGCCGTCGACGATAGCATGCAGGTCTTCGCTTCTGAACGAGAGTGGGCCTCTGGGAAAAACCGTAAACGTACGGCCATCGGAGAAAATTGCCCTGAGCTTCTCCATCAGGGCAAGCTGCACGGTAATGTCCACGAGAAAAATCCTCAGTGCTTGCCTTAAGGACTCACTCAAAATCGGCCGGGTTCAGATCCTCCCATGGGTATGGACTCTTCGGTATCATCGCGTTGACAAATCCGATCACCTGAAGGCCGGGAACGGAGATTTCCTCTTCGGTGACCGAGCTCTTGAATGACCTTCCGCTGTCCCCCGACGAATAATTGCCTTTGAACGTAAACGGTCCCCAGCCAAGGGTTGCACTGCTTGACGAACTACGCTCATGCTGGCGGTAAGCCGACACGAACTCCCTCGACTTCAGGCTAACCGCCCGCGCAAACATAACATGCGTTGCATAGCCGACGAAGTTGCCTTCCGGCGGATCTTCGCCGTCGGAGGGGAATTGATCATAGTACCAGCCGCGGCCGCGATCCAGCATCCATCCGCGATTCATGAAGAACTCGGGGTAGAACCAAGGCCTGGCGATCGGTATGGCCGCTAATTTGAATTCGAGGCCGAATTGAGATACGGAGTAATCTTCGCTGAACTGGGAACTATGATGCTGCGTATCGGCCCCCACGCTCCACAGGCCCCAGCCAACTGAACCGCCGGCCCTCCATGAACGGGATCTACGCTCGATCTCATGGGATACGTTGGCCGAATATACTCTGTATCCGGTCCAGCCATCCTCTGTGTTGGCAAAGTTCCCGGGGATTGGAACTGTGTTGAAAAATGTCTGACCCGGACCGATCGCCGCAACTGCCGCGTCCGTGAGTTGTTCGATCAGCCGCTGCTTCCAGAGTTTCATGCTTCGCGCCGTCATCTGACTGATAGCGGCTCGAAGTTCGTCGACTCCGTTACGGTATCCGTCGGAAGCCCACTGCCCTTCCGCGGCGCGAACTTTGTTTCGGTAGATGCCCTGGTTCGTGGACCAATCCATAACGGCCAATCTGCCTTCGGGGCCAGTCGCTACAGCAGCTTGGATTCGCTTGTTGTTGTATTCGAGTTTCGCAGCTTCGTGCAAAGCCTTATATCGGTTATAGAGCTTAACCATCTCGCTTTCTTCAGGCACCTCTTTCATTTCTCCTGTCTCTAAATTTTTTACTTTTTTCTTGGTGATCAACGTATTCCGCCATCGCTCCAGTTTTGCCTCGTTTTCGGGCGTCAAATCGTTCGCGACAACCTTGGAAAGACGCAGAATTTCCCCGTACATGAACGAAAGTCTTTGCTGTGCGGTTCTGTGTACGGCAAGTTGTTTGTCGAGTGTGACCAGTCCTGAGATGTCAGGGATGAAATCTACCAAGGTAGCGAATTGATATGCCTGCGCCAGAAACCGCCTTTCCTCCTCCGCAGTCTCTCCCGTGCCAATTCCGGTTACGGCGAAATCGAAGTCTTGCGGCGCGAACGGTATTCCGGGGGAACACCAACTGACGAACGAGCGGGCGCGCGCCGTCATCGTTGCGTCACCACCAGTCACAATCTCTGCGAGCTGAGCTTTCAGTGTTCGACCAAGCTGAACAAGAGTGTGCACCATTATTTTCCCTCCCAATGCTTGAAATGCACTAGATCACAGTCTTCATGTCACCTCGCTTCGATTCCCTAGTTCTTGGGCAGCCAGAGCCTTTGAACAAACAGACCTGTCAGAAGTTGCCTTCCCGGTCATGCTGGTCACTGCCATGGGTCACGGACTCGCCGGTCACCTCCTTCTACTGACTTTTTGTCATCCTAACAGGAAGCCGCGTGGCCGCAAGCCTTGAGGTTCGGGAGACAACCACTTCTCTTAGAGGCACATTGCTTTCGCTCACCCTCCGTCAGCTTGCAGAGTACAGCGTCCTTGCGGACCGACCGCGATAAGGCGCAAGCCTGTTCGCACCGGCGTCCCGCGCGTCGGCAGCTGGTCCGTCCGGGGCGCAGGTCTGCATCAGGTCGCCGACAAGCGGCCGGCTCTCGGGAACGCGGGCCTAATGGCCGGCAGACTGACGGCAAGGACCTGGCGCAGGCTCTGCTGCTGTCTGACCCTTGTCTCGCGGCCCGCTGTCAGCGTCGTCCTGTCGTACTTGCGCGCCGCAGGGCTGCTTCACGGGGCGATACCGGCGACGCAACAGGCCGCCACGGTCGGGCCCGACGGGGATGGCCGACTCCTCCGGCAACCACATTTGCGGATTGATCTGCCGGCCGTTCTCGGCGGGGGTGTAGGCTTGCACGAGACGGAAATTATGGAGACGATCAATGGACATCGTCAGCCTTATCATTCAGCTGCTGAGTGGCGTGGCCGGTGGAAACCTCATCGGCAACCTGGCCAAAAACATCGATCTCGGGCCCCTCGGCAATACGATTGCCGGCGCGGTCGGCGGTGGTGTCGGCGGCCAGATTCTGAGCGGCCTGCTCGGCCTCGCGGCGACGCGGACCGGTGGCTTGGACATCGGCAGCATCATCGGCCAGATCATTGCCGGTGGCGCGAGCGGCGGCATCCTGACTGCCATAGTCGGCATGATCCGGGCCGCAATGGCCAGATAGCCGGCGCGAGCAATAGGGCCGCAAACCGTTGCGGACGCGGTGCGGCGACGGGAGATCGGATCTTTATGCCCGCGAGCCAGAGAACCCGCCCCTAGTGTCCCGAATCCGAAGTTCGCACACCCTTGGTTCAGAAGTTCCCCAACGGAGCTCGCCCCAAGGTGTGGGGGAGCTTCTGAACCACCACACTAGTCCGCCCCTGTCCCGCGCGTCAGCAGCTGGCCCATCCGGGCGCAGGTCCGCATCAGGTCGCTGGCGAGCGGTTTCACTCGGGCTTCGGGAACGCGGGCCGAAATTGCCGACAGGCTGACGGCGAGGAACGGGCGCACGGTCCCGCCCGGCACCGGCGCACTGATGCCGGTGGTGCCCTCGATCAGCACCGACTTGCTGACGCAGAATCCGTTGCGGCGCACGCTGGCGATGTGCCGTCGGACGTACTCCGGGGTTGCGTTCCTGTGCCGGGCCATCGCCGCGGTCGTGCGCTTGAGAATGGCCTCCACCTCCTCGTCGCCGAGGGCCGCCAGCAGGGTGATGCCGGCGATGGTGGCGCCGATCGGGCGATAGGCACCCACTTCGATCAGCAGGGTGCGGATGGGAGAGGTGCCCTCGGCGCGGGCGATGCACAGCATCTCGTCGCCCCGGCGCAGCATCAGGTAGGCGGTTTCGCTGGTGCGCTGGGCCAGGCCCTCGAGGTGCGGCCTGAGCTCGGCCGCCTGCACGAGCGGGCTCGGCGCGGCGAGCGCCAGCCCGTGCAGTGCCACGCCCAGGCGGTAGCGCCGCGTGGATGCATCCTGATGCACGAACTGAGCCGCCGAGAGGGACTGCAGGATGCGGTGCACGGTCGGCCGGCTGAGCTTCGAATGCCGGGTCAGATCGATCAGGCGGGCGCCGGGCGGCCCGTGGCGCGCGATCTCGAGGAGAAGCATGCAGGCGCGATCGACGGTTTGTGCGCCGCCGTTGCGAGCCCTGGCACCGTCGCGGCTCATATCAGGCCGCCTGGCCCGGCAGCGCGCTGCCGTCGATGTCGAGCGGCGCGTTGACCTCTACGTATTCGTGTGCGCACCACGGGCCTCCCCAGCGTGCATATAGAGGAATACAGCCGCCGCCGTCTGACAAGCCCCACGGAAAAGGGCAATCAGCCGATCGGCCGGCGCCCGAGCAGGCGCAGCAGCAGCTGGCGCCCGCGGTTGAGCCAGGGATAGAGCGGTCTCGCCCACGGCGCCGTGCCCACAAACCCAAGCGCCGCCCGGCGCCACCGGGATGGCGAGGCTCGCCCGAGGACGGCGATCATGCGCGTCGCATCGGCACCGAAATGGATCGCCCCATCGAGGCAGAGGACCATGCCCTCGTTGATCTCGCATCCCTTGCTCCGCAGCTCTGCCACCAGCGTCGGCTCGCTGCGCGCGCTCACGATCCGCAGGCCCGGATAGAGTTGGCGCAGACGGGCCGTTGCGACATAGGCGCTGCAGGCCGGGCAGTCGCCATCGTAAAGTAGAAAATCGCCGCCTGTATCGGGAGTGGACAAGGGCGACGCCGTGGCCTGCTGCGATCTTGCCGTTTCCTGCACCTGGCGGCCTCGGCGTTGCTACAATTGGCAAGTGTATGGCGTGCAGTCCTGTTGCTGCAAGGACTGGCGCACGGGACTGACGGGAGCCGCGGGAGACTTCGGTGAGCCTTCCCAAGCTGACTGTCTGGTACAATACCAAATGCCCCGTCTGTAGCGGGGGCATCCAGCGCCAGCACAGCCGTCTGGTGCGCGCGGCGCGGAGTGGCTCCATCGAGTTCCGCGACATCAATCTGGAGCCCGACGCGTTGGCCCGCTTCGGCGCCGGCCTCGAGGATATCCGGCGGCGTCTGCATGCTGTCGACGCCAGTGGAAGCCTCCATGTCGGCGCCGATTGCGCGATCGAGATGTGGCTGCGCACCCCGGGCGATGTCTGGCTCGGGCGGGTGCTGGGATTGCCGGTCCTGCGCCAGATCACCCGCTTCGGCTACGACCGGTTCGCCGGCCTGCTCTACGGCTGGAACCGCAGCCGGGGCCGCTGGTGAGCCGTTTCGCCCGCCCCTCGCGCTCTAGGACGGCCTGCGCTCCCTCGATCCGGTCCGGTCGCCGGCCGGTCGCACCTGCTGAGCGACGGTGCGTTCCAGTTCCGGCGGCAGCCGGTTCACCACCGTTACAACGGTACCGATTTGCACACGGCTCGCCAGATCCATAACGTGCCCGTTGAGCATGCGGAAGCAGCCTGAGGAGGCCGCTCGCCCGATCGACCTCACGTCGTTGGTGCCGTGGATGCGGTAGAGCGACTTGCCGAGATAGAGGGCCTTGGCGCCCAGCGGGTTCTTCAGGCCGCCGCTCATGTGCTCCGGCAGGCTCGGATCGCGGGCGCGCATTTCCTCCGGCGGATACCAGTCCGGCCAGTTCACGGTCTTGCTGATCGCTTCCGTGCCGGTCCAGGTGAAGCCCTCGCGGCCGACCGAGATCGGGTAGTGCAGCGCCTCGGTCGGAGACTGGACGAGGATGAGTTGCCGGCCTTTCTGGTCGATGACGATGCTGCCCACCGGGAAGGTGCTGGGAAAGGCGATCTTGGTCGGTTCGACCGGCGCGATCTCCGGACGCGCGCCGCCGGAGCGGAAGGCAGGTCCCACCGGCCGGCGCGGGTAGTAGGGTTCGCGCCACTCCCACGGGTAGAAAAAGCCGTCGCGCGGCGGCGGGGGCTGATAGTAGGGCGAACGGCCCCGGGGCCTGTCGTCCCACGGTCCGCCCCAGCCCCACTGGGCGAACGCCGCATCGCTCATGGAAGCCAACACGAATGCCACAACCGCTACGCGCAACATCGATTTTCCTTCCCGCTCGTCCCGCCGCCTGAACGAGGCTTGCGGGCGTTTGCCAACCGCCGCAAGTATCAAGGACGTTACCGCCCCGGATTTGGTTCACATGCTTAACGCGCTCGGGTTTTAGCGCGCTCAGTCGCCTTTGCGAAGGGTGTGCCAGCTGCCGTCGGCGCCGATCACCAGTCGCCAGTGGGTGTACTTGCCCTTCTCCTTCATCTCGCGCGCAGCGCTGGGCGGCGCCAGCCGCAACAGCTCCACCTCCTGCCGGGCCGTGAGCCGGCTCAGCGGCCATTCCGCAAAGTAGGGCCAGACATAGAGCTGGTTGTTCTCCAGATCGGGCCCGAGGGGGAGCACCACATAGCCCGCCTCCAGGATCAGAGAGAGCGCCGCCAACACCTCCCGCCCCTGCCCGTCGCCCGAGATTCGCTTCCAGTGTGCGACGGGATCGGTCTTCGGCGGGGCGCCGAGGTCGGGCTTGGACTCGTTGAGATCGTAGGCGTGCCTTAGCTCCTCGATGTCGCCCGACTCGATGGCGGCAAGCATGGCCTCGCGCATGTCCAGCACCGGCCGCGGCAGGCCCTCGGTTCCGTAGCGGACCTGGGGCGGAGGAACCTGCTGCTTCTTTGCGGCGCCGGGTTTGGGCTTGGCCGTCTGCGACCACGCCGGCGCCGCCGGGCCGATGTCCTGCATGGGGACCGCCAGCGCCGCCAGCAGGATGAGTGGCAGGATCCACCCTGTCTCAACGCTTCGCCGCATCGGGAGACTCCAGTTGCTGCCGCGGCTAGCGCGCGGTGCGCGGCAAACCACCCTATCGCCGCCGAGGATGCGACGCACAATATGTCGGGGACCGTCGGCAGCGCGTGCCGGACGGGCGCTCGAGCAACCTATAGCACCGCCTGTGTCGTACATCCCCAACGCTTTTCTCATCGTGCCTGTGGGCGTGATCGTCGGCCTGCTGCTGGCGATGCCGTTCGGGCCCGTCAACCTGCTGGGCCTGCAGCGCGCGGTGGAGCGCGGCTTTTTCGGCGGCATGGCGGCGGGCCTCGGCATCATGCTGGGCGACGGGCTGATCGCGCTTTTCGCGGCGCTCGGCGTCAACGCCATCACCGGCGCCATCAAGCAGTACCGCGCCGTCACACAGCTGCTGGGTGGACTGGCGCTGCTGGTCGCCGGCGTCAGGCTCTATCTCACGCCTGGCAGCCTCTCCACCCACGTTGAAGCCCACAAGGCCGGCTTACGCGACTACGCCTGGGATATCCCGGCGATGTTCCTCCTGACGGTCACCAATCCCGGCGCCGTGCTGGGGCTGGTGGCGATCTACGCCGGGGTGAGCTCGTTCGTCGAGGTGGAAACTACGCTCGAAGCCTTCACCATGGTGGCGGCGATCATGGGCGGCAGCTTCCTCTACTGGTTCCTGGTGTCGGAGCGCATCGCCCGCGTGCGGCATCGGCTCGACAAGGTGCAGCTGGGCCAGATCAACCGCTTGGCCGGGCTGGTGCTGATCGCCTTCGGCGGGCTCTTGATCGCGGAGATGCTGCTGCGGCGCATGGTGTGGTGAGGGGGGGTGAAGCAGATCCGCTGTGAAGAATACGGAGGTTTGGTGTTTGCAAAGCCGGCCCCCAGCGGCTTAACTGCCGGTCATGGCGGTGGCGGCAGCAGAAACGAAAATCGAAGCGTTCATTGCGCGCTGGCAAGGTCTACAGGGCGGGCGCGAGCGCTCGAACTCGCAGCTTTTTCTGACAGAGCTCGCGCGGGCGCTTGGTCTCGATCCGCCCGCACCGGCGCATTCCGCCAGCGACGACTATGTGTTCGAACGGCCGGTCACATTTCGCGAGCCGGACGGTACCGCATCGACCGGGTTCATCGACCTCTACAAGAGGGGCTGCTTCGTTCTTGAAAGCAAGCAGAGCCGCCAAAAGGGCGGCAAGAAAAGCATACCGGGCCAAGCCGATCTGTTGAAGGCCGAGGAGGACACAGCGAAACTCGGCCGGCGCACCGCCGACCGCGCCTGGGACGTGCTGATGATGAACGCGCGGCGCCAGGCAGAGGACTACGCCAAGGCGCTGGAGCCGAGCCACGGCTGGCCGCCGTTCCTGCTCGTGTGCGACGTCGGCCACTGCATCGAGGTCTACGCCGACTTCACAGGGCAGGGAAAGAACTACCAGCAGTTCCCGGACCGCAACGGCTTTCGCATCTATCTCGAGGAGCTGCGCGACGAAGCGGTGCGCGCGCGCCTTCGCGCTATCTGGAGCGAGCCGCGCTTGCTCGATCCCGCGGCGCAATCGGCCAAGGTCACGCGCGAGATAGCCGGCCGCCTCGCCGCGGTGTCCAAGGCGCTCGAAGCACGCAAGCACAATGCCGAGGACGTTGCCCTATTCCTTATGCGCTGCCTGTTCACGATGTTTGCGGAGGATGTGAAGCTTCTACCCGAAAATTGCTTCAAGCGTTGGCTGGAGGCCGCACGCGACAAGACCTCCAAGTTCAAGCATGAGCTGGCGCAGCTCTGGCAGGCGATGGACAAGGGCGGCTACGCCACCATCGCCGAAACCGACGTCAAGCGCTTCAATGGCCGGTTCTTCCAGAGCGCCTCGGTGCTCGACTTGAAGCGCGAGGAGATCGGCGAGCTGCTGGCCGCCGCCAAGTACAATTGGAAGGAGGTGGACCCCGCCATCTTCGGCGCGCTGCTGGAGCAGGCGCTCAATGAGAAAGAGCGCGCGCGGCTAGGCGCGCACTACACGCCGCGCGCCTATGTCGAGCGGCTGGTGGTGGTCACCATCATGGAGCCGCTGCGCCAAGAGTGGGCGCGGGTGCAGGCGACCGCGGAGCGGCTGAAGGAGGAGAAGAAGGTCAAGGAGGCCAAGGCGGCGATCGAGGCCTTTCACGACCGGCTGTGCGTGACGCGCGTGCTCGACCCTGCCTGCGGCACCGGCAACTTCCTTTACGTGGCGATGGAGCTGATGAAGCGCCTGGAAGGCGAGGTGCTGGAGGCGCTGGTAGACCTCGGCGGGCAAGAGGCGCTGAAGGGCCTCGAAGGCCACAACGTCGATCCACGCCGGTTTCTCGGGCTCGAGAAGAACCCGCGGGCTGCGGCCATCGCCGAGCTGGTGATCTGGCTCGGCTATCTGCAGTGGCACTATCGCACCCAGGGCGGCGATCCGTCCGAGCCGATCCTGCGCGACTTCGGCAACATCACGGTGATGGATGCTGTGATGACGTGGGACGGCCATCCGCTGCCGAAGATCGAGACGAAGGACGGCAGGCGGGTCGAGACCTATCCCAACGCCCGTCGGCCGGAGTGGCCGGAGGCCGAGTTCATCGTCGGCAATCCGCCGTTCATTGGCGGCAAGGACATCCGCGAGCAGCTTGGAGACGAGTACGCGGAGACGTTGTGGGGCGTGCACGGCCACATCAACGAGAGCGCCGATCTCGTGATGTACTGGTGGGACCGGGCCGCGGAGATCGTCGCCAGGCCGAGGTCGCCGACACTGAGATTCGGCCTGGTCTCGACCAACTCCATTACGCAGGTGTTCAGCCGCCGTGTTGTGGCGCGGCACCTGGAAGCCAAGAGGCCGATTTCGCTGCTCATGGCCATTTCCGACCATCCCTGGAGGAAGAAGCGCAGGCGGCAGCCAGGCGAGTCCGCCGACCCGGACGAGAAATACTCAGCCGTTCGCGTAGCCATGACCGTGGCCGCGGCTGGGCGGCACGAGGGCGTGGTGCGCGAGGTGGTGCATGAGGCGAAGCTCGATACGGACCAGCCCGAGATCGAGCTCGACGCCAAGACGGGGCGGATCAACGCGGACTTGACCGTTGGGGTGGATGTCACATCCGTGGATGAGCTGCGCGCGAACGAAGGACTATGCTCGCCCGGCGTGAAGCTTCACGGTGCGGGGTTCATCGTCACGCCTGCAGAGGCTGAAGCACTCGGGCTGGGCCGAAGACCGGGGCTCGCAAAGCACATCCGCCCCTATCGCCATGGGCGCGATCTGACGTCGACACCTCGCGGTGTGATGGTCATCGACCTGTTTGGGCTTGGTGCCGACGACGTGCGGCAGCGCTTCCCAGAAGTTTACCAGCATGTTTTGCAAACGGTGAAGCCAGAGCGCGATGCCAATCGCCGCGACACCTATCGCCTGAATTGGTGGATTTTTGGCGAGCCCCGTCGCGAATTGCGGCCCGCCTTGACCGGGCTATCCCGCTACATTGCGACCGTTGAGACCGCGACACATCGTGTCTTCCAATTTCTCGACGCTGCGATCCTGCCGGACAACAAACTCCTTGTCATCGCCACGGAGGATGCCTTCGATCTTGGTGTATTCTCCTCGCGGACACATGTTGTCTGGGCTTTGCGAGCGGGCGGCTGGCTAGGCCAGGGCAACGATCCAGTCTACGTGAAGTCCCGCTGCTTCGATCCCTTCCCCTTCCCCGAATGCCCCGGCGCGTTGAAAGCCAAGATCCGCGCCGTCGCCGAGGAGCTGGACGCGCACCGCAAGGCGCGCCAGGCCGAGCACCCCAAGCTCACGCTGACGCAGATGTACAACGTGCTCGAAAAGCTGCGGGCGTCTCCCTCTCCCCGCGCATCGCCGACCTCTCCACCTGCTCCATCGGCGCGGGGAGAGGGCCGGGGTGAGGGGCGGCCCGCATCCTCCCCCTTGCTGAGCCCCGAGGAGGAGGACATCAAGCAGAAGGGCCTCGTGCTCATTCTCAAGGAGCTGCACGACAGGCTCGATGCGCTCGCGTTCGAAGCCTACGGATGGCCGGCGGACCTCGCGGACGAGCAAATCCTGGAACGGCAGGTCGCGCTCAACAAGGAACGCGCGCTCAAGGAGAAAATGGGCGACATCAAGTGGCTCCGCCCCGACTACCAGATCCCGCGCTTCGGCTCCGACGCCGAGCGCGCCCGCCTCGCCGAGGAAAAACGCCAGACCCGCGAACTGAAGCGCGCCAGCCAGGCCGCGCTGGACCTCGAAGACGACCTCCAAGAGATGAAACCGAAGTTCCCCACGGGTAAGGAGCTCGAGGAGACGGCGGCGGTCATGCGCATATTGGCCTCGGCCAGCGCGCCCCTCTCCGTAGAGGAGATCGCGCGCGCCTTCGCCCAGGGCAAGGCCATCGAGAAGCGTGTGGACCTGACGGTCTCTGCGCTCATCCGGCTCGGCCATCTCGCCTCGACCGACGAGGCCAAGACCTTCGCCTTGCGCCGGGCCGGCTGAGGATTGGCCTCCGACCAACCTACTGCCGCGACTTGTAGAGCGTGAACTCGCCCTTCTCGATGCGCGGCCCGAGGCCGTCGATGAGGGTGATGACCGCGCTTTCGCCGAACGCGGCGACGAGGTCCGTCAGGGCGGCGTAGATGGCGGCATACGCCATCAGCTCCGGGGCGATGCCGCTCTCGGTGCCCTCGTCCCAGGCTTGCAGAATGAAGTCGAGCGCCTTCAGGCTCTCGTCGCTGCGGTCGGCCAGCGCCAGCATGCGTCCCTCCCCGTATCACGGCACCGGCCCAACCCCCGGGCCCGAATGTGCGCGTCCTCTCCCGACGCGAACCTAGCATGCAGGGCGTTGTCCGGTATCCCGTGCAACCGTTAAGGATTAACCCAGTTGCCGCTGGGGCGTGGCCGATGGGCCACCAGGGTCAGGTTTCAGGTGTCAGCGCAGAAGCTCAGACTGCCCCCTGAAACCTGACCCCTGAAACCTGACCCCTACTACGGCGCCGTCTTGGCCAGCGTGTCGGCGATTTCGGCCCCCTCGGCGAGGAAGCGCGCGATCGCGGTCTGTGCCGACGGGGAGCAGGCGCTGTAGGTGCGGCTGTAGCTGCGATAGCCGTTGTTGAAGCTGCGCGTCAGCCTGGCGCGACGCAGGGCGGAAGAAGCTTCCGTGTCCATCAGCTCCTTCATGCGCTCGCGCCACAGCTGGCCGTCGTTGGCGCCGCACAGCTCGCGCAGATAGTGCACGGCGCCGAGGATCTCGCTCAGGCGCAGCAGCTTGTCGTCATACGGCTTGGTGTCGCCGGTCGTGCCTTGCGCATAGGCGGCGCCGGCAATCGCAAAAGCGGCTACAACCAGCGCGGCAGCAGAAGCGCGCGCGGCACCCAGCAAAGCCATGCGCGTGGCCCTATTCCTGGCAATTGGCGGCCGCATGTGCAGCATTTCGGCTCAACCGGGCCGATTCCTTTTGGAAATTTGGGTTCCAGGCATTTTGGTCGGGGCAGCAGGATTCGAACCTGCGGCCCCCTGCTCCCAAAGCAGGTGCTCTTCCAGGCT
>Ga0247727_10004768_pt1 | contig 28329 bp, 30 predicted proteins | sample WisWelCaveWW1625_FD_202498 | JGI IMG/M metagenome (GOLD analysis project Ga0247727, IMG submission 202498) | Biofilm microbial communities from Wishing Well Cave, Virginia, United States - WW16-25 | ecosystem: Environmental > Aquatic > Deep subsurface > Groundwater > Cave microbial mat | place...
GCGTGATCCGGCTGGAGACCGGCGTGCGCCAGCCCGAGTCGCTTGGCCTTTACCGGCGGCTGGGCTATCGCCAGCGCGGCCCCTTCGGGGCCTACCGCGCCGACCCGCTCAGCACCTTCTTCGAGAAGCGGATCGGGTGAGGCCTGCGTCCCCTCTCCCCGCTTGCGGGGAGGGTTAGGGCCTGCCCTCGGCGAATGCCGAGGGTGAGGGGCAGCCGCGAACGCCGCGCGCCGTCAATAGCGGTACGACTCGGGCTTGTAGGGCCCCTGTTGCGCCACGCCGATGTAGCTCGACTGCTTGTCGCTGAGCTTGGTCAGCTTGACGCCGATCTTGTCGAGGTGCAGGCGCGCCACCTTCTCGTCGAGGTGCTTGGGCAGCGTGTAGACCTGCTTCTCGTACTTGCCGGGATTGGTCCACAGCTCGAGCTGCGCCAGCGTCTGGTTGGCGAACGACGACGACATCACGAAGCTTGGGTGGCCCATGGCGTTGCCGAGGTTCACGAGCCGGCCTTCCGACAGCAGGATGATGCGCTTGCCGCCGGGAAACTCGATCTCGTCGACCTGCGGCTTGACGTTGCTCCACTTGAAGTTCTTCAGGCCTGCCACCTGGATCTCGCTGTCGAAGTGGCCGATGTTGCACACGATCGCCCGGTCCTTCATGGCGCGCATGTGCTCGAGCGTGATGACGTCGACGTTGCCGGTGGCGGTGACGAAGATGTCGGCGCGCGGCGCGGCGTCCTCCATGGTGGTGACCTCGTAGCCCTCCATCGCCGCCTGCAGGGCGCAGATCGGGTCGATCTCCGACACGAGCACGCGGCAGCCGGCCTGGCGCAGGGAGGCAGCCGAGCCCTTGCCGACGTCGCCGTAGCCGGCGACGAAGGCGACCTTGCCGGCCATCATCACGTCGGTGCCGCGGCGAATGCCGTCGACCAGGCTCTCGCGGCAGCCGTAGAGGTTGTCGAACTTCGACTTGGTTACCGAATCGTTGACGTTGATGGCGGGCCACAGCAGCGTGCCCTTTTTCTGCATCTCGTAGAGCCGGTGCACGCCTGTGGTGGTCTCTTCGGTGACGCCGCGGATGTTGTCGGCATTGGTGCGATACCAGCCGGGGCGCTGCTTGAGGCGCTGCTTGATGGAGGCGTAGAGGATCTCCTCCTCCTCGTTGTCGGCCTTGTCCAGGAACTTCGTATCGCCGCCCTCGGCACGAACGCCCAGGTGGATCAGGAGCGTGGCGTCGCCGCCGTCGTCGAGGATCATGTTGGCGGTGCCGCCGTCGCCCCACTCGAAGATGCGGTGCGTGTAGTCCCAGTAGTCCTTGAGGCTCTCGCCCTTGACGGCGAACACGGGCGTGCCGCTGGCCGCCACGGCCGCAGCGGCATGGTCCTGGGTCGAGTAGATGTTGCAGGAGGCCCAGCGCACATCGGCGCCGAGCGCCTTGAGCGTATCGATCAGCACCGCGGTCTGGATCGTCATGTGCAGCGAGCCGGCGATGCGCGCGCCCTTGAGGGGCTGCTTCTTGCCGAACTCCGCGCGGATCGCCATCAGGCCCGGCATCTCGGTCTCGGCGATGGAGAGCTCCTTGCGGCCCCAATCGGCCAGGCCAATGTCCTTCACCACGTAGTCGTTGCGACGCGTCATGGGCACCTTTCCTGGGGTTGGGCGGTCATGGCTGGCCTGGGCGCACAGGCGCTGGCGGCGATCGATGTGCCCCGCGCCCGGCTTGCCGTCCTCTATACCGGGCCGCTCCGGCGACTACAATAAAGATATAAAGAACTCGTTATGTCTCATTTCGAGGCCCGAGTATGACCTAAGAAAATGAATCAGATTCAATTACTTATGGTAGTTGCACCTGCAATGGCGCACGCTTGACGCGAGCCGATAAATCAGCGATTTACGATGTAGGGCCGACGCAGAACGGCCGCGCTAATCCTTGGCAGGAGCGCGGCCGCTGAAGCGACGGTTGAGGGGGTTCCAGCGTAAGAAGCCTGTCCGCCAGTCCCCTCGTTGAGCTTGAGCGCGGAGTAGGGTCCACGCCTAAGACGTTGGATTCCTACCCGATTTGCTGGACTCAATCAAGACGGCCCCACCGAGGGCCGTGGATTGTTTCTCGTTGCCACGGCTTCTCCCGAACTAGGGAGAACACGGCTATGGCGAAGTCCCTTCCCAGGCTGGTTCCGTCCTATTTTCGCATTCGGCTCGGCCGAATCGAGCAGGTGAGATCGCATCTCTGGCCTCGTCTCGATCCGCTGGGCCGTAAGCAACGCCGTCTGTGGCTCCGGCCGCGTAATCGGCGGTAGCGCGATTCGGTAGGTCCGTGCAAAATCGCTGGCGACTGCGGCGAATTTGTACATGCAATTTTTAGGAAGGGGCCGGTTTGTCCCGAGTCCGGCCCCTTGACAAACGTACCAAACTTGATACATAAGGACATGCGGCAATGGCCAAGGTGCCAAAAACGCCTAAGCCGGTTGATGCCAACTTCTGGAGCACAGCAACCGGAAACGAGCCTGTAAGAGAGTGGTTGAAAGACCTGCCGAAGAACGACCGCAAGATCATTGGCGATGATTTGAGAGTGCTTCAATTCGGCTGGCCTGTTGGGATGCCGCTGTGCCGGTCGCTCGGCAAGGGCATGTCTGAGTTGAGATCAACGCTCTCTACGCATCGCATTGCGAGGGTACTTCTGACCTTTTTTGATGGAGCGCTGGTGCTGCTGCACGGCTTTATCAAGAAGGATGAGAAGACGCCGAAAGCGGATCTCGACTTGGCGCGCAAGCGGCTAAGGGATTTGAAAAGATAGGAGTCGTGTGTCATGGCCCGTAAAAAGAACCCTCACGTTGGGTCTAGCGTGGAGAGCTTTCTGGAAGAGGAAGGTATTCTCCAATCCTCCACCGTTGCGGCCATCAAGACCGTCATTGCTTGGCAGATTGCCGAGGAGATGAAGCGCAAAGGTCTAACCAAGACCCGGATGGCTGAGCGCATGGGTACGAGTCGCGCTCAGCTAAATCGATTGCTGGACGCCGCTCGTGACGTCACGCTTGAAATGATTGCGCGAGCTGCAAAGGTGCTTGACAAGAAAATCGTCTTTGAGCTGCGTTAGCGCCTCGTATTGGCGTCGTTCTTCTCTGCGGGCGGCTTCTTCTTACCGCCCGCTTTGCGTTTCTGACTGAGCTTGATGTTGTCCGGCAGTTCCTTCGGGTCAGTCGTCCCGAAGCGCTTCAGCGCTTCCTCAAAATCCATGTCAATCCTGAGGGGCTTCTGATACGTCCGCTTCGGCATGCGTCAGCGCCTTGTAGGTCAACCGGCCTTCCACTTGCGCGAGGAGGTCATTGACGCGCTCGCCTTCCTCCATATCGCGACGGTTGTACCTGTAGCACATTTCGCCGAGATAGGCGTCTAGGTGCTTGCCTGAAACGTGGTGATGAATGCCGAAAACCTGCCTCTTGAACAGGCTCCAGGCGCCCTCGATGCCGTTGATGTGGCAGAAGTAGTCGCGCACATACTCGCCAGCGCTGTGGTTGACGCTGTGGACTTGGTAGGGCCCCTGTAGATCGTGATAGCTGGGATGCTCGTCGGTCATCAGGTTGGCGCCATCCTTGACGTTATCGAAGACGCGCCCGCGCACCGTGCGGCCCTGCAGGTTCTTGATGGTCTTGGCCCGCAGTTCGCCGCCGCGCTGCAGAATGCCGAGAACGATGGCCTTTTCCTTGCGACCCTTTTTGCGGTCGCTGGCGTGCCGATTGCGCTCCTTGCCGCCGTGGTAGGTCTCATCGATCTCAACATCACCCTCCAAAGGGCGGTTGAAACTCTTAGTCCGGGCGGCGAAGCGCAGCCGATGCAGGACGAACCAGGCCGACTTTTGCGTGATCTTGAGGTCTTTGGCGAGTTGGGTTGAGGCGATCCCCTTCTTGTGGCTGGTGATCAACCAGATCGCCGCGAACCACTTGCGCAGCGGCAGCTTGGTATCCTCGAAAATCGTCCCGACCTTGATCGAGAACCGCTGCCGGCAGTCGTGGCACTTGTGGGTGCGCTTGTCGGAGAAGTGCATGACGCGGGTGGCGCCGCAGTAAGGGCAGAACGGCCCATCCTTCCAGCGGATCGCGCGGAGGTGGTCAATCGCGGACTGTTCATCCGGAAAGGCCTCGAAGAAGTCGTACAGGCTGGCGATCGGGCGGAGCATGGCTTTCCTCCTATGCCATGCATCCTACCCCGTTTTTGCCATGGGTCAAGAACGTATATAATTACCCCGGCCACAGCGTGCGAGCGTGGCTTCGGGCCCGAGCGGCCGAGCCCAGTAGTGTTGGCTAACGACTGGCTAATACTCGAGCATCAATTTTAGTATATCTTGAATCAAACCCAGATCAAATGCAGTATAAAAATCACTACACTATGCGTAATTGTTCACAGACTGGAAATGTTTGCGGCGTAGAGCTTGTCATAACAAGTATTTCCGCACAGGGGAGTATGTCAATGCCTGCGTCGTACAGCCAGCACGGACCGGCCGTTGTCCAGCCCAGCGGCCCGGCCACGGGCCCTGGGGCCAGTGGCACCGCCCGCACCAGCGGGGGCCTCCTGCGCCGGCTGCACCGCGATCAATCCGGCACCATTGGCATGATGTTCGGCCTGCTGGTGATCCCGATCACGGCCTTCATGGGCCTGGCGGTCGACTTCGGCCGCGTCTACAGCGTCAGCTCGCACACGCAGTCCGCGCTCGACGCAGCCGCGCTGGCCGCCGGCCGGGTGGCGCAGGTCGAGAAGACCGACACCATCACCAAGGCATCCGACGCGGCCACCGCCTTCTTCAACCGGGCGAAGCCGACCAACGTCGTCACCTCCACCCTGCAGTTCTCGCCCGACGCCCAGCAGACCCAGTTCACGGTCACGGCCACCTCGTGGGTCAGGACGCCGTTCCTCGGCGTGCTGCACGCGCTCTTCAAGTTGGGTGCCGATGCCGGCGCTCCGGCCGGGTGCCAGGCCAACTATTTCGGCTGCCTGCGGGTGACCAGCACGGCCACGGCCGCGCTGTGCCCGAGCACGGCCTGCAGTAGCAACAGTAGCGGCGGTAGCAACCTCGAGATCGCGCTGATGCTCGACGTCACGGGCTCCATGTGCGACCCCTGCACCAAAATCGACGCCCTCAAGCCGTCTGCCAAGGACCTCATCGACATCGTGGTCTGGGATGACCAGAGCGAATACACCTCCAGGGTGGCTCTGGCGCCATTCGCAGCGGCGGTCAATGTCGGCACGACACTTGCGCCGCTCGTGCGCGGCGTCGTGGCCCCAAACACGAAATCGACGCCGCAGGTCTTCAATAACGCCAGCATGACCAATCCGGCGATCCAGCCAACGAGCCAGTGGATCAGGTTTCCAAGGGCGAGCGGCAGCAGCTGCAGCAGCGGCAGCACGTGCACTTGGCAGATTTCCTCCAAATGCGTGACCGAGCGCATCGGGGCCGAGGCCTACACGGACGCCGCCCCTACCCTCGCCCCGGTCGGCAAAGGCTACTTTGGCACCAATACCGACACCTCGTGCGGCGTCGCCAACTACAGTGATCCGGAGATCAACCTGGTCCAGCCGTTGACGAAGGACAGGACCCTGCTCAAGGCCCGCATCGACAAGCTGTCGACCGGCGGCTCGACGGCGGGCCACTTGGGAACAGCGTGGGCGCAGTATCTGCTGTCACCCAACTGGAACTACCTGTTTCCGTCCAGCAGCGCGGCCGGGCCTTACAGTGATCTGACGCAGCTCAACTCCAAGGGCATGCCAAAGCTGCGCAAGATCGCGGTGCTGATGACCGACGGTGACTACAACATCAACTACTGCAAGGGCGTCGAGGCCAAGAACTCGGACCAAAGCCCCGACATCAACTGCAACTCGGAGAACGGCAAGGCGCTGAGCCAGGCCACCAGTCTCTGCACGGCAATGAAGAACTCCAAGGTCGAGGTCTACACGGTGGGCTTCCAGGTGAGCTCGACGGCGAAGACGTTCCTGCAGAACTGCGCCACCGACGCATCCCACTACTACGACGCCACGACCGAGGTCGCGCTGCAGGCCGCCTTCCGCGACATCGCACTGAAGATCGCCACCTTGCGGCTGACGAACTAGGGCGGACTTGTCGCGTCGCGAATTGGGAAGGGGCGCCGGCAACGGGGCCCCTTCTTGCCGTCCCCGTCAGCTGTCCTCGCCGAAGCCCGCCTCGATGAGCGCCACCAGCGCCTCGATGGCTTCGGGTGCTTCGGGTCCTTCGGCCACCAGCGTGATGGTGGAGCCCTGGCCGGCGGCCAGCATCATCAACCCCATGATCGAGGTGCCGTCGACGCTTTGGCCGTCGCGGGTCACGCGCACGTTGGCCTCGAACGCCTCGGCACACTTCACGAACTTGGCGGAGGCGCGCGCGTGCAAACCCTTGCGGTTGCGTATGGTGACCACCGCGTGCGGCTTGTCGCTCTTCGACACGAGGCTTGGCTCCCCGCTCAGGGCTCGCCGGACAATACCTGGCTTGCGACGCTGATGTATTTGCGGCCCGCTTCCTTGGCGGCATTGACGGCCGGGGCCAGCGGCGTGTCGCCGCGCACGCTGGCGAGCTTGATCAGCATCGGCAGGTTGATGCCCGCCAGCACCTCGGCACCGGTCTCGGCCATGACCGATATCGCCAGGTTGGAGGGGGTGCCGCCGAACATGTCGGTGAGCACGATGACGCCATCCCCGCCATCGACGCGGCGGATCGCCTCGATCAGCTCCATGCGGCGCGCCTCGACGTCGTCCTCGGGGCCGATCGACAGCGCTTCCAGCTGTTCCTGCCGCCCTACGACGTGCTCGAGTGCGGCCCGAAATTCCCCGGCGAGGCCTCCGTGGGCGACAATGACGACGCCGATCATGTGCGGATGGGATCTCCAAGAGGCGACAGCGGCGGAGCCGGGCCGCATGATGGTTCAGGCCGCCCCGGCGACGCAAGCGGAAATAGCTGGATATCCGTAACGGGCTCAGGCCTGCTTGGTGCGGGCCAGCGCCGCGGCGAGCTTGATGGGGGCCGAGGCCTCCCAAGGCGTCAGGCGGATCAGCGGCAGGTCGACGCCCAGAAGGCGCAGGGTGGCGTCCCAGGCCGGCAGGCGCTCCACGGCCTCGGCCGGGGCCAGATCGACCACCAGGACGAGGTCGGCCTCGGCCAGCGACTTGACCTCGACGATGCCGATGCCGCGTACCTCGATCTTGCCGCGAATGCTGTCCGGCGCCCGGGCGAGCAGCCGTTGACCGTCACGGACGAGGCGCACCTGGTCGTCGGCCACCAGTGTCGGCTGTTCGTGCGCCGCGGGGCCTCGTCGCGCCAGGAACAGAAAGCGCAGCGCCAAGTCGGACTTGCCCGACCCCGGCGGCCCGCGCAGCAGGGCCGCCGTGCGTCCGAGCGCGACGCAGGTGCCGTGCACGATCTCAGTTGCGTCGGCCAAGCAGCTGCGCCCCCCTTGCCGCTGCCGCATCGGCCGCCGGCAGGCGGACTGTGAAGCTGGCGCCGGCGACCCCGGGCGCGCGCCGGTCGCGCAACGCGGCATGCTCGTCCTGCCCGCTCGCAGGCATGCCCGGCAAGGCTACCCGGTTGCTGGCCCAGATGCGGCCGCCGTAGGCGTTGACGATTTCGCGCGAGATGCTCAAGCCCAGCCCCGAGTTTTTGCCGACGGTGCGGTCGGTGTGGGGTCGGTCGGAGTAGAAGCGCGTGAACACGTCCTCGAGCTTGTCGGCGGGAATGCCGGGGCCCTCGTCCTCGATGACGATCTCGATCTCCTGGCCGACGCGGCGCGCCGTCACCGTGACCGTGCCGTTCTCCGGCGAGAAGGAGATGGCGTTGTCGAGCAGGTTGGTGATGACGCGGCCCAGGCGCGCCTCGTGGCCTTGCACCACGAAGCCGGCCGGGCCGACTGCCGCGTCCGCAATGCGCAGCACGATGCGACGCGAGCCGGTGCTCAGGATGTCGTGGAACACGTCGACTACCCCGCGCAGCACCTGGCAGATGTCGACCGGCTCGGTCTCCTGCAGCGCCAGCTCCGCGTCGAGCCGCGAGGCGTTGGCGACGTCGCTGATGAGCTTGTTGAGCCGCATCAGCTCTTCCTGGATCTGCCGCACGAGCTCTCTTTGCGCCTCCGGCGTCTTGGCATAGGCCAGCGCCTCTGCGGTCGAGCGGGCGGCGGTCAGCGGGTTCTTCAACTCGTGGGCGACGTCCTGGGCAAAGCGCTCGCTCGCCTCGATGCGCCGGTAGAGGGAGGAGGTCATCTTGCGGAAGGCGGTGGCCATCTGGCCGACCTCGTCGGCGCGCCGGGCCAGCTCGGGCAGATCGTGCCGCGCGTTGATGTTGCGGGAGACGTTCTCGGCGGCTTCCGAGAGGCGGCGCATGGGTCCAGCGATCGTGCGCGCGAGCATGAACGAGGCGAGCAGCGTGGCGGCGAAGGCGGTGAGCGCCAGCAGGAGGATGACGTTGCGCTCCTCCGACAGCACCTCGTCGATCTCGCCGGGGCGTGTGGACAGCAGCAGCACGCCCTGCACGGCCTTGCGGTAGTGGACCGGCACGGCCATGGAGACGATCTGCTCGCCCTTCTCGTTGACGAGCAGCATCGGCGTGGTCGAGCCGCTGAGCGCCATGCGCACTTCCGGGTAGGCGGTGCCGTTGGCCCCGCCGATCTCGCGGTACACCGGCAGGTCCCCGCGCATGAGCCAGGAGAGGAAGCGCGTCCAGGTGTTCTTGACCTTGACGCGGCCCTGCGCGTCGCTGTTGGGCTGGGCCACCTGGCCGCGCGACAGCAGCTGGGCGGTGTCGGCAATGAGCGTGCCGTCCTGCGCATAGACGCGAGCGCGGGTGTCGGTGGACGGCACCAGCCGGCGCAGGATCGGCGTTACGCGCTCGGGGGCAATGGAGAGCTGGAGGGCGGCGAAGCCGTCATCGCGGAACGGGCTGCGCGCGCCCTCGATCTCCGGCAGGCGATCGGGATCGAGGACGATGCGGCCGGTTTCGAGCGAGGCGTTGGCGGCGATGGCGGCGGCGATGATCTCGCCTTGGGCGCGCAGGCTGTCGCGCTTCGCGTCGATCAGCCAGGCGTGGTACTGGCCGAGGTAGAAGATGCCGCCGAGCAGGATGGCGAGGCCGATGCTGTTGGCGACGATGATGCGCCGTTGCAGCGAGCGCGCCACGAAGCGGATGAGCGGCCCCGTGGTCAGGAGCTTGTAGAGGCCCGAGCGATGCGCGAAGTCGCGCGCGCGGTCGATCCCGTTGCCGGCGTGGCCTGCAAGCTTGCGCCCCTGGGCGCGCAGGCTGCTGCTGCGGGCGGCCGCAGCCGACAGGCCGCGCTTCAGCGTTTCCCAGGCGCCGGCGCCGAACCGCGACCCGTCAGTCTCGACTGCCATCGCTTCCCCTTGCAGAGGCTCACGCCTCCTTGAAGCGGTAGCCGACACCATAGAGCGTCTCGATCACGTCGAAATTGTCGTCGGCCTGCTTGAATTTCTTGCGCAGCCGCTTGATGTGGCTGTCGATGGTGCGGTCGTCGACATAGACCTGGTCGTCGTAGGCGGCATCCATCAGCGCGTCGCGCGTCTTCACCACGCCGGGGCGCGTGGCGAGCGCCTGGAGGATGAGGAACTCGGTTACTGTCAGCATCACCGGGTGGTTGTCCCAGTGGCAGGTGTGGCGCTCGGGATCGAGCCGCAACTTGCCACGCTCGAGCACGCGCGCGGCTTCCGCGGCCGTGCCTCCCGGCTCCTTGGGCTGGAAGCGGCGCAGCACCGCCTTCACGCGCTCCACCACCAGGCGCTGCGAGAACGGCTTGGCGATATAGTCGTCGGCGCCCATCTTGAGGCCGAACAGCTCGTCGATCTCCTCGTCCTTGGAGGTAAGGAAGATCACCGGCATGTCGGTGATCTGGCGCAGTCGCCGCAACAGCTCCATGCCGTCCATGCGCGGCATCTTGATATCGAGGATCGCCAGGTCGGCTGGCTCCTCGGTCAGCGCCTCGAGCGCGGCGGCTCCGTCGCTGTAGGTGCGAACCTTGTAGCCTTCCGCTTCGAGCGCCATGCCGAGCGAGGTCAGGATGTTGCGCTCGTCATCGACAAGAGCGATGGTACTTTTCTCTTTCATGGCCTTGGCATCCCTCGCCCCGCGCGCGTGAGCCGCCGCTCTATGGCTCAGCCGTGCACAAATTGTGGCAAATCTGTCGGGTTCGCGTTTATTGTGACCCGAATGCTCGAACCCCGCAACCGCAGCGGACTTTTCCATGCCTGTCGACGACACCGCACCAGCCCGGCCAAGTCAGCCCAGGGAGCCGGCCTGGGAGCCGGCCAGGGAGCCGGCCTGGGCGGCGCGCCAGCTGATGCGCACGGCCCTCAAAGGAGCGCTGGCGACGCTCGACCGTGAGACCGGGCATGCATACGCCTCTCTGGTCCTGGTCGCAACCGAGCCGGACGGGGCGCCGGTTTTCCTGATCTCCCGGCTGGCCCTGCACACCCGCAATCTGGAGCGCGATGCGCGTGCCAGCCTGCTGCTGGACGGCACGGACGGTCTGGGTGATGCCATGACGGGCAGCCGCCTGACCCTGATCGGGCAGGCGCGCCCCACCCCCAGCGCCACGGCGCGGCACCGCTTCCTGGCTCGCCATCCCGGCGCCGAGGGCTACGCCGGGTTTGCCGATTTCTCCTTCTATTCGCTCGAGTTCACGCGCGGGCACTACATTGGCGGTTTCGGCCGGATCGTCGATTTGGAGCCGCCGAGCCTGCTCACCGGCATTGCCGATGCCGGCGACCTGATCGCGGCAGAGCTCGACATCGTTGCCCACATGAACGCCGACCACGCCGACGCGGTAGCCCTTTACGCCACCGAGCTCGCCAAGGCTCCCGCGGGCGCCTGGCGCATGTGCGGCATCGATCCGGACGGGGTCGACTTGCTGCACCGCACAAACACGGCGCGGATCGATTTCCCCACTCCGGTGCGAACCCCAGGGGCGGCGCGACAGGCGCTGGTGGCGCTGGTGCAGCAAGCCCGAGCCCGAGCGCTGCAGCGCGCTCCCCACTAGCTCGGCGCTGCGACTTTGCAGTGCAATAAGCGAGCACGGATGGCGCTACGCCATGGTGATGCCGCGTTCGCGTCCGCCTCTAGTGTGACGATCGAGAAGTCCGCCACATTGCGCTGGGCTAGGCTCGAGAGCGGACTTCTCGATCTGAATCACACTAGAACCATGAATTTGCTAGTGTCCTTCAGATCGCGAAATTCGTTCCGAGCCCGCCGCACAATGCGACGAATTGCGCGATCAGGACACTAGGCCGCGTTAACGATGGCGCGCCGTGCGGCGTTTGCACAGGTTGCGGATTGGCGCCGTGTTTGCATAAACGATCGGACGCGGGGTGCAGGGGGTTACGTGTGATGCACAACGTGTTGGTTGCATGTAAAGTCCATTCCCGCTCCTCTCCCAGCGGTTGCGGTGTATGCGCCGAGCCGGCATAGCCGGGACGGCAGTCTCATCTGGCATTACAAGAGCGGCGGCTGGCACATGACGAGCGAGTTGTTTTCCCTGAGCAGCCCGGCGAGGGTCCACCACAACACCGGCGAAGCGCAGCTCGTCGAAGCCGCCATTGCCCGCAGCGAGGCGCACTTTGCGATTTCCGGCGCGCTGGTCGTGGAGACGGGCGCGCACACCGGTCGCTCGGCCCAAGACAAGTACACCGTGCGCGACGCGCTTACCGACAAGGCCGTCTGGTGGGACAACAACAAGCCGCTGACGCCCGAGCAGTTCGACCTGCTGTTTGCCGATTTCCGCGAGCACGCCAAGGCGCGCGAGATGTTCGTGCAGGATCTCTATGCCGGGGCCGATCCGGCCTATCGGCTCAACGCCCGCATCTTCGCCGAGTATGCCTGGCACGCGCTGTTCATCCGCAACCTGCTGCGCCGCCCGCTGGGAAGCGAGCTTGCCCGCTTCGTGCCGGAGTTCACGGTCATCAATCTGCCGAGCTTCAAGGCCGATCCCAAGCGCCACGGTGTGCGCTCGCAGACCGTGATCGCCTGCAACTTCGCCAAGCGCCTGGTCCTGATCGGCGGCTCGTCCTACGCGGGCGAGACCAAGAAATCGGTCTTCACCTACCTTAACTACGTCTGCCCAGAGACCGGCGTCATGCCCATGCACTGCTCGGCCAACGTCGGCAGCCAGGGCGACGCCGCCGTCTTCTTCGGGCTCTCCGGCACCGGCAAGACGACGCTGTCGGCCGATCCCAAGCGCACGCTGCTGGGCGACGACGAGCACGGCTGGTCCGACAATGGCGTCTACAATTTCGAGGGCGGCTGCTATGCCAAAACGATACGCCTCTCGAAGGAAGCGGAGCCCGAGATCTGGGCCGCCACCAACCGTTTCGGCGCGGTGCTGGAGAACGTGATCATCGACGCGACCACACGTGTGCCCGATTACGACGACGCCCGCCTCACCGAGAACACCCGCTCCGCCTACCCGCTCGAGTTCATCTCCAACGCCAGCAAGTCGGGCGTGGCCGGCCATCCCAAGAATATCGTCATGCTCACGGCCGACGCCTTCGGCGTGATGCCTCCCATCGCCAAGCTGACGCCGAGCCAGGCGATGTATCATTTCCTGTCGGGCTACACGGCCAAGGTGGCCGGCACCGAGAAGGGTGTGGGCAGCGAGCCGCAGGCGACCTTCTCGACCTGCTTCGGCGCGCCCTTTATGCCGCGGCATCCCAGCGTCTACGGCAACCTGCTGCGCCAGCTGATCGCCAAGCACAATGTCGACTGCTGGCTCGTCAACACCGGCTGGACCGGCGGCAAATACGGCACCGGCCGGCGCATGCCCATCAAGGCGACGCGCGCGCTGCTCGATGCCGCGCTCTCCGGCACGCTGAAGACCCAGCCGATGCGCACCGACCCGACCTTTGGCTTCCAGGTGCCGACCGCGCTGCCGGGCGTGGACCCCGGCATCCTCAATCCGCGCGAGACCTGGCCCGACAAGGCTGCCTACGACGCGCAGGCGCGCGCCCTCGTCGACATGTTCAACAAGAACTTCGAGAAATTCGAGGTGCACGTCGACGCCGACGTGCGCGCGGCCGCCCCGGTGCTCAAGCAGGCGGCGGAGTAGCGGCACACCGCGCAAGAAGTAGCCATCATGACCGGCTCGCTGCTGGCGTTTCTGTTGATCTCGCTGGTCGTGATCGTCACCCCGGGCCCGGACACGGCCCTGACGGTCCGCAACACGCTGCTTGGCGGTCGCTCGCAGGGGATTGGCACTGCGCTCGGGGTTGCTGCGGGGCAGATGATTTGGGCGCTGGCGACGAGCGCGGGGGTGGTGGCCATCCTGCTGGCCTCCGAGCAGATCTTCAATGTCGTGAAGCTCGTCGGCGCGGCCTATCTCGTCTGGCTCGGTGTCCAAACCATCCGCGCAGCCCTCGAGCCCAACGGCAAGCCGGCGGACGTCGGCCCGGACGCTCCACGGCAGCGATCGACTTTTTTTGCAGGTTTCCGGCAGGGCTTGTTGAGCGATCTCTCCAATCCGAAGATGGCCGCCTTCTTTGCCAGCGTGTTGCCGCAGTTCGCGCCGGAGGGTCAGGGCATGCTATCGGCGCTGGTGCTGCTTGGGTGCATCTTCGCCGCCATGGCATTCGCATGGCTCGCGCTCTACGCCACTGTGATCGCCTTTGCGGGCGATGCCTTCCGGCGCTCCAAGGCGAGGCGGGCGATTGAAGGCCTCATGGGTGCAGCCCTGATCGGCTTCGGCGTCCGGGTGGCCTACGAGCAGCGCTAGCCGTTGGATCCGCACTTGCAGCGCTACGTCACTGAGGCTGTGTTCCGCTTGAGGATGAAGCCCGCGCCGAGAAGGCGCTGAATAAGCAGAAGCGGAAGATCGCGCGGAATCGAGCAAAAGCGCGCGCGACCTAGTCTTAGGCGGGCATCGTCGTTGACTTGGCAGAAGGACCCCGTAACCTACCCCAAGCACGGCATTCCAGTTCGTGCGCAAAACGTGGGAGGAATAGATGAACCGGATGAACGCGGCTTTGACGAATGTGGCGCCTCATGTCCTCAGCCTGCTCAGGATCGTAGTCGGGCTCTTGTTCCTTCAACACGGCCTCGTCAAGCTGTTCGCCTTTCCGATGCCGTTCCCGAACCCGCCTGCCGTCGGCACCCTGATTTGGTATCAGGGGATTATCGAGATCATTGGTGGGTCGCTGCTCATACTTGGCCTCCTCACCCGGCCAGTGGCATTCATTCTGGCCGGCGACATGGCCTTTGCCTACTTCATGTCTCATGCTCCGCGTTCGTACTACCCGATCCAAAACGGCGGTAACCTGGCCATCCTCTATTGCTTCGTATTCTTTTACCTCGTGTTCTCCGGGCCAGGGCCATGGAGCGTCGATGCCAGAGGTTCCAAGGAGCCATCCGCATAATTGCAGCTTGGCTTCTGAGGCACTTTGCCAAGCAGCCCGAAATGCCGCGTGTTTGGAGGATCTGGCGTCCGGCGGAATGGCGGTTTACGTGCCGCTGATCGTCGCCGAGCGCAAGCAGCGCTACAACGTGATGCTCGACCCTTCGCTGGTGCAGGGCATAGACGATGCGGCGAGAGCAGCTGGCGTCAGCCGCTCGGACTTTATCGCCCACGCTGCCACGCAGAGCCTGGAGGCGAAGACTGGGGCGGTGACGATCGCTCGCGGACGGGGGCACACGCGAGCGCGTCGTGCCAGCAAGGGTACCGGTCTCACGAAGGCCCGCAAGCGCGCGTGATGTCCGAGCCGGTATCCGCGCCGATCAGGTCTGGAAGTCCGCCGTCGTCAAGATCGCCGTGAACGGGACACCGGCGGCCTCGAAGGCGTCGGCGGCGCCTTCCAGCCGGTCCACCACGGTGATGACTCGCTCGATGATGGCGCCTTCCGCGCGCGCCGCCTCGATCGCCTGCATGGACGAGCCGCCGGTCGTGGTCACGTCCTCCAGGATCACCACCCGCTTGCCCCGCAGGCTCTCGCCGGGCGCCAGACCCTCGATCAGCTTGCGCGCCCCGTGCTCCTTGGCCTGCTTGCGCACGAAGAAGGCCGGCAGCGGCCGCCCCTGGGCCTGGCTCGCCACGGCGACGGCGGTCGCCAGCGGTACGGCGCCGATCTCCATCCCGCCGATGCAGTCGACCTTGGCGTCCCGCAAGGCCTCGAGGATCAGGATAGCCATGAGCTGCGCCCCCTCGGGATGCAGCATGCTGGGCTTCATGTTGAAGTAGAAGCTGCTCGAGCGGCCCGACACGAGCTTGGTCTCGCCGCCGGCGGAGAACGAGCGCTCCTTGACGATCTCGATCAGGCGGGCTTTGGCGGCGCTGCCGGTGAGGCTGCCAGTGGGCATGAGAGACCACTCCGTGGGGTGGAGACTTGGCATCGAGCGTTTTCGCCGCGCCCGCGGCAATGTCAAGCCGGCAGGCGTGTGCTAAGCAGGGTTGCGCACAATCAGGATCGCCCGGGCAGGATCGCCCGGGCAGGATCGCCCGGGTCGGCCGAGTATGACCACAGACGCCAGGATTAGATATCCGCAGGCCGCCTACATCGACCCCACCGCGCGCGTGCACGGCAAGGTCGAGATCGGCGAGGCCTCGAGCCTGTGGCCCTACACGGTGATCCGCGCCGAGAACCAGCATGTGGCCATCGGCCGCTGCACCAACCTGCAGGACCACGTGCTGGTGCACGTGGGTTACCACAAGCCGACCATCGTTGGCGACCACTGCTCGATCACCCACCGGGTGGTGCTGCACGGCTGCACGATCGGCGACAACTGCCTGATCGGCATCGGCGCCACCGTCATGGAAGGGGCGGTGATCGGCGAGAACTCGATCGTGGCCGGCCACAGCTACGTCGCCGACAACACGCAGATCCCGCCCAACTCGATCGTCATGGGCACCCCGGCCAAGGTCGTGCGCACGGTCAACAGCTTCGTCGCCAACAAGCTCAACGCCCTGCTCTACTACCGCAACGCGCTGTGCTACGCGCAGGGCGAGCACCGCGGCTGGGAGGGCGCCGAGTTCGAGGCGCAGATGGCGGCCTGGCGGGCCGAGATCGAGCGCGAGTTCGAGGCCAGGTACGGCAGGCGCGAATCGTAGGTTGGGTTAGCGCGGGCACCGCCGCCGATGGGGTGCACGACGTCGACCCGCGCGTAACCCAACAACCACGGTCGCCCGGCACAATGTTGGGTTACGCGCGGAACCGATCGTTGCGAACAATGCCTCGAGGTCTCGACCGCGCTAACCCTACGCGGACAGCGCCGTGGCCTTGCGCAGCTTCGATTCCCGCCAGGCAATGTAGAACGAGCTCGCGAACACGATCGCTGCGCCGATCCAGGTGAACAGGTCCGGCACCTCCGCGAACAGCAGGATGCCGAACGCCGTAGCCCACACGAGCTTCAGGAAGTCGAGCGGCATGAGCACCGTCAGGTCGGCAAGCTTCAGGGCATCGGTGACCACGATCTGGCCGAGCGTGCCGATCACGCCGATGAAGATGAGCCAGCCCCACATCTCCAGCGGCGGCGTCTGCCAGACGAAGATGGCAGGCACGAGCGTCAGGGGGATCATGAGCACGGTGACGAAGGCGGTGATCGTCAGGCTCGACTCGGTGCGGCCCAGGATCTTGATGTCGATGATCGCCAGGCTCCACAGCAGCGATGAGCCGATGATCAGCAGCGAGCCGGTGTCGAGCGTCTGCAACCCGGGCCGCAGGATGACGAGCGCGCCGAGAAAGCCGCACAGGATGGCCGTCCAGCGGCGCCAGCGGAACACCTCGCCGAGGAAAAGCGCGCTGAGGAGTGCGGTGAACAGCGGCGCGGTGAACGACAGCGCGGTCGCCCGTGCGATCGGCGTCAACGACAGGCCGATGAAGGCCAGCATCGAGAACACGTTGAGCAGGGCCCGCTGCACGTGCAGGCCAAGCCGCTTGGTGTGGAACAGGCCGAGGCCATGGCGCATGAGCAGGGGCAGGATCACCACCAGCCCGAATACGTTGCGGAAGAACGCAACCTCGACTGCCGGCACATGTTGGGTCGTATACCGGATGGCCGCGTGCATGGCGGCAAATATGACCGTGCCGAGCAGCATGAGCAGGCAGGCGCGGGCTACGGGCGAGAGGCTGGCAAAGCGGCCGAGGCGCGCACGCGCCAGGAGGGATCGCATGCGGCCGAGGCGTACGCGGTTTGTCGGCCGCCAACAAGGTCGCGGGCGGAATGGCAGCCATCTTGTCCACGCGGATGGCTGCCGCGGCGCCGGCGAAGCGCGCGCAACGGCAACCGTGAACATCGCAACCCTATGTGTGGCAACAGCTTAATGTCCCCGGGCGACGGGTCCCGCATGGCTCCAGCGTTCTTGGGAGTACACGTACCGGTCCAACAACCAAGGAACAAGGCAATGAAAGCACGTTGGTCCCTCCTGGTGCCGGCCGCGCTGGCCGCGGCCATCCCGATCACAATCGCGCTGGCCCAGACCGCCCCGCCCCCGCCGCAGCGCCCCGAAGGGCGCCCGCGCTTGTCGGATGATGCGCTGGCCCGGCTGCACGAAGGCCGCCTCGCCATGGCCAAGGGCGCCCTGAAGCTCGATGACGCCCAGCTCAGGCTCTGGGCGCCGGTCGAGGAGCAGCTGCGCGGCGCCCATGCCGCTCGCCAGAAGATGCGCCAGGCGCGCCTGAACGCCCGCGAGGAGCGGCGAGAGGCGCGCGAGCAAGGACAGCCCGGCCAGCCGCGTCCCTCCCTCGCCGACCGGATCGACCGTGCCAGCCAGCGCATGACCGAGCGCGCCCAGCGCATGCAGGCGTTCTCGGCCGCGTTCAAGCCGTTCTACGAGACGCTGAGCGACGAGCAAAAGGCGGTCGCCGGCCTGGTGCTGCGCGAGCTGCGCGGCGGGCCGGGACCGCGGGGCGGCCCGCGCTGGACCATGAACCGTGACCGCGGCGGCGACGAGGGCCGGCAGGAACGCCGGCGCTGAGGCTCGCGCCGGCGGAGGCTCTCGTCCCGGGCAACCAGGCCCGGGTGACGTCGGCTCAGGCCGCGAACTGCGCCGACGGCGTCGACTGCGAGATCTGCCGCTCTTCCTCGGTCATGTCGGCCGGCACGTTGGCAAACAGCGGCGTGCTCAGATAGCGCTCCCCGGTGTCGGGCAGCATGCACAGCACGTTGGCGCCCTTCGGGGCCTCCGCGCACACCTTGAGCGCGCCCGCAAGGGTCGCGCCGGACGTAATGCCGACGAAAATGCCTTCCTTCGTCGCCAATTCACCGCTCAAACGGATCGCTTCCGCGCCGGGGACCGGGATGAGCTTGTGGATCAGCCCCAGCGCCACCGCGTCTGCCGTGATCTTGGGGATGAAATCAGGCGTCCAGCCCTGCATTGGATGCGGCTTGAAGGCCGCGTGCGCGGCAGCCGGCGACCCGTCGGGGTTGCGGGCCTGCTCGGTGCCGCTGCCCAGCAGCTGCGCGTCTTCCGGCTCGCAGACGATGATCTTGGTATCGGGCATCTCCTTGGCCAGCACGCGGGCGACGCCCTTGAGCGTGCCGCCGGTGCCGTAGCCCGTCACCCAATAGTCGAGGCGCTCACCCTTGAAATCCTCGATGATCTCCCGCGCGGTCGTGCGCGAGTGATAGTCGGGGTTGGCCTCGTTCTCGAACTGGCGCGTGAGGAACCAGCCGTGGGTCATGGCCAGCTCGATGGCCTTGACCACCATGCCCATGCCGCGCTGCGCCTGCGGCGTGAGCACCACCTTGGCGCCGAGGAAGCGCATCAGCCTGCGCCGCTCGACGCTGAACTGCTCGGCCATCGTCACCACCAGGGGATAGCCCTTCTGGGCGCAGACCATGGCCAGGCCGATGCCGGTGTTGCCGCTGGTGGCCTCGATCACGGTTTGGCCGGGCTTCAGCTCGCCCGATTTCTCGGCCGCCTCGATCACGCCGAGCGCGAGCCGGTCCTTGACCGAGCCCAGCGGGTTGAACGCCTCGATCTTGACGAACAGGTTGACGCCCGGCGGCGCCAGCCTGTTGATGCGCACCACCGGTGTGTTGCCGATCGTTTCCAGGATATTCTGATACCTGCGACCCATAAGATCATCTCCAATCGCCTGCCCGCAGCCTACGACGTCAATTGCCCGGCAGCACCACCACCTTGGGCTCGGACGGCAGCGTCGCCTGGGACACGACGATGCTGGACTCGGTCGATCGCTCGACCGCGAACTCGGTGCCGATGCGCTCCAGGAAGCGGTTGAGGGTGTAGGGATTGAAGTAGTGCATGGGCATAATCAATCGAGCGCGCAGGGTTTTCAACACCTCCACCATGCCGGCCACGTCCATGGTGTAGCTGCCGTCGACCGGCACCAGCACCACGTCGAGCTGGCCGATCTGGGCGATCTGCTGCTCGGTCAGGGTGTGATGCAGGTGGCCCAGATGGCCGATGCACATGCCGGCGATTTCGAAGATGAAGATCGAATTGCCGTGCGGGATGTAGCCGCCGCCAAAGTCGCGGATGTTGGTCGCGACGTTGCGCACGCGCACGTCGGCGACCGTCAAGTCGTGCCTGGCCGGCCCGCCCTCCGGGTTCCAGCCGCGCAGCACGTGCCCGATGCCCGGATCGGGGAAATCCGAGTAGTGGGTGGTGTGCGCCCGGTTCATGGTGGCGATGTCCGGCACCACTTGCGGCCTAATGTAGTCGTTGTAGTCGGTGGCGATCTTGACGACGCCGGCGCTCTCGATGAGCCAGGTCGAATGCCCAACGAAGGTGAGGCGCGCCTCGCTCGGCTTGAGGGCTGCTGGGCGAAAGTCGGCGGGCTGGACCAGGGCGGGCGCCTGCGAGACGGCCAGGCATCGATCGGCCACCTGCGCCGTGGCCGCCGCCGGACAGAGCGCCGCAGCAAGCACGATCAGAAAGGCGGGCAGCGGGCGCGGGACGAACATCGCTTGACGAGCCTCCAGGATAAGGGCGCGGGCGATGATAGGGTGCCCGGCGGCGGCGCGCTACCGGGCCGCGCCACCGATCACGGCAGGTTGACGAAAATCGATATCCAGCCGAAGTCCCGCGCCAGCGCCTTGAGCCCGGTCAGCGGCACGGCGAGCAGGATCAGGCTGGCGTCAAGGAACGTGCGGTGGACGAGATGCGGCTTGACGCGCAATTCGTCGGCGTCCTGCCAGGCCCGCAATCGCGGCCAGAAGCGCGGGACGCGCGCGGCGTAGGCTGGATAGTCGGCCGGGAACGCGGCCGCCAGAAAGGCCTCCTCCTGCCGGGCGACAATCAGGAATACGATGGCCGCGAAGCCCGCGCAGACGAGCGCCACCACCATGCTGCCCGACAGCGCCCCGAAGCCGCCGGCGCCGAACAGGGTGAAGAGATAGAGCGGGTTGCGCACCACCGAGTAGGGGCCCTTGGTCACCAGCTCGCGCTTCTTCAGCCCGCCGATGTAGAGCGTGCACCAGGTGCGGCCCAGGATGCAGAACAGCATCAAGAGCAGCCCGGTCCACTGCACGGTGCGATGGATGCGCGAGCCGGCGACGCGCCAGCTCGAGTCGGTGACGAGGATCAGGGCGATGCAGAAAGCGATGCCGACGAGCAGCACCAGCTTGCGCTTGCGCTGCAGGTCCTGCAGATCCGCTCCGGAGACCGGCAGTGTCAACGACATCGGCGTGGCTGCTCACGTTACGGCATGCGGGCGGTTCCAGCGCGCAGGCTCGGCCAGCTCGAATCCCAAATTTGTAACTCTTTTCTTACACGGAACGCGCGAAACGCAACAATGAACAGCCCAAGCGGAAAAAAGCCGGTGCCGGCTCTCCTTTCCACCCTGCCTGTGACATAATTGGCGGGAAGCCTGCCGAACGCACCCGCAACAACAGTGAGACCGGGCCGGACCGCACGGGCCCGCCGGATCGCAGATGAGCGACCTTTCAGCGCCGAGCCACAAGCGCAGTGTTCGAGGCGGCGGAGTGCCAGGCTGGCTGGTGCTTGCCGGGTATGCCGCACTCGGACTCGTGTGCCTGCTGCTGGGAGCCCTCACGTTCCTGCTGGTGGCGGCACCCGTCGAGCCCGTGCGCGATTGGGTGGTGCAGGAGGTCAAGGCGGCCACGGGTCGTGATCTTACGATCGCGGGGGCGACGTCGATCACGATCTTCCCGCGCGCTGCCGTCTCCATATCCAACGTGGCCCTGTCGGCGCCCCCGGGCATGGGCGGCGCGCCGACCATGACTGCCGGCGCGCTCGATATCGAGGTCGGGCTGTTCTCGCTGCTGTGGGGCGATCCCGTCGTCAGGCGCCTGGTCCTGACGCGCCCAAACATCGAGCTGCGCGTGGACGGCCAGGGCCGGCGCAGCTGGGATGCAGGTCAAGCCGGCACCGCCCGATCGAGCCCAGGCCCTAGCGCGCCGTCCCGTCCGCCTGCGGCTGCCGGGAGCAGGCCGCGAGGGACCGCAGCCCTCGAGCTCGTGCTGCCGAGCAGCGTGCGCCTGGTCGACGGCACAGTGCGCTACGTCGACGAGCCGGGCCGGAAAAGCCAGGAGATCACCGGGCTCAACCTCGACGCAGCCGTGGCAGGTTCAGCTGGAGCGGTCTCCGCCAAGGGAAGCTTGTCCTGGCGCGGCGAGACGGTGGCGTTCGAGGGCGCGCTGTCGTCGCTGCGAGCCCTGCTCGAGCAGCAAAGCGCGCGAGCGGCCTTCAAGCTGTCCGGCCGGCACGTCGAGGCGAGCTACGAGGGGACCGCGGCGCTCGGCGCCGATCCGGTGCTGGAGGGCTCGCTCGGGATCAAGGCGCCCTCGATGCGGGCCCTGATGGGCTGGCTCGGCGATCCGGGCGGCGCGCCGCACCTCGGCGCCTTCAGCCTTTCCGGCCCCATCAAGATCGATGGCGGCAAGGTGTCGCTGTCCAACCTGTCCGCCTCGCTCGACGATGCCACGATGTCGGGTGCCATCACCTTCGAGACCAAGGGCGCGCGCCCCTACGTCAGCGGCGCCATCAAGCTCGCCGAGCTCGATCTCGCGCGGCTCCTGACGCATGCGCCGGCACCGGCGGTTGCCGCCCGTCCCGCGCCGGCGGCGACTGCCCCCGCTCCGGCACCCGCGGCGCCATCAGCTGCACCGCCGACGTCCGCCCAACCCAAAGCGCTGCCGCCGCCCGCTCCAACCAGGAGCGCGGGCCGCGCGGCTGGCTGGAGCGACGATGTCATAGATCTGGCGCCCTTGGCGCTCGCCGATGCCGACTTGACGCTGTCGGTCCAGCGCCTCGTGCACAAGGAGGTCAAGACCGGGCCGGCGCGGCTCGCCTTCGCATTGAAGAACAAGATCGCCAAGTTCACGCTCGAGGAGGTGCAACTCTATGGTGGGCGCGGGCAGGGCCTGCTGACGCTGGACGGCAGCGGCGCCATGCCGGTGGTCTTGGTGGATGCCCGGCTCGACGGCATCGCCATGCGACCGCTGCTCGAGGATGCGCTGCAGATGCGGTGGCTCGAAGGCCGGGGCACGGTGGCGGTGGCGCTCGCAGGCCAAGGGGCGTCGGAGCGGCAGGTGGTCGGCGGCTTGAGCGGCAAGGTGGTGGTCACGGCGGCCGACGGCGCCGTCAGTGGCGTCGATGTCGGCAAGATCCTGGGCGCCATCGAGCAAGGTCGCATTTCCGACTTCGACTTCGGGCCGGCCGAGAAGACCCAGTTCAGCGAGCTCGCCGCCACGTTCGTGATTGCCAACGGCGTGGCGCGCAACAACGACTTGAGACTTGTCAGCACGCGCCTGCGCGCCACTGGCGAGGGCACCGTCGACCTGGCGCAGCGGCAGCTCGACTACACCGTGCATCCGCGGATCTTGGGCGCAGTGACGGCACCAGGCGCGATCATCAACATTCGCAACATCGACCTGCCGGTGCAGATCCAAGGGCCTTGGGACAATCCGAGCTTTGGCATCAAAGGTCAGGAAGGGCTCGTCGACGCCGTGAAGCAGATCGGCAAGAGCCTGCGATCGCCGGAGGTTCAGGACCTCATCAAAGGACTGCTCGGCGGCGATGAGGGGAAGCCGAAGCCGAAACCGCGCGAGCTGCTCGACAGGCTGCTGAAAAAACCTTAGCGCCGGGGCGAAGTACTCTCGATTGCGTCGCGATGTGCGATCAGGTACGTCGTCGCGCCGCAGTTTGGAAAGCATTGTTCAAAAAATCGCGGCACTGCCCCAATTTCCCCTTGCAGAGGGGGGCAAACGGCCTCATATCACGCGTCTCCGTTTGCCCTGCGGCTCATTCCGATCCGTGGGGCAGCGGGTTATCTGTCTACTGGTTGGGGAGGGGTCCTATGGCCTACACCGATTCCCTCTTCCAATTGGGGATGGACTTGACCCGTTCAAGCACCGCCCAAAAGGAAGATCATGGTCAAAGCGCGCTGGTAGCGCACGACGACAGGAAGGACTACTTCATCGAGCGAGATGGGGTTCGTTACGCTGGTACTCATCTGCTCATCGATCTGTTCGGCGCACAGCGGCTTGACGATCTCAAGCACATCAAAGACACGCTGAAGCGATGCGTGGAAGTGGCGGGCGCTACGCTCCTGCACATCCACTTGCATCACTTCACGCCTAACGGCGGCGTGTCTGGCGTGGCGGTGCTTTCGGAAAGCCATATCAGCATCCACAGCTGGCCCGAGGTCGGTTATGCGGCGCTCGACGTGTTCATGTGCGGCGATGCCAAGCCGCATATGGCCGTCGACGTGCTGAAAGCTGCCTTCAAGCCGGACAGCGTGGTGGTGAAGGAGCTGCTGCGGGCCCACACCCTGGACGAGCGGTCCTGGACTATCGGGGCCAACAGGAAGGCTCCGGCCCGAGTCCGCGAGGCCAGGGCGAAGAAGGCGGCCTGACCACCTTTCGCGACGCAATGCGGGTGCGTGCGGTCCTGCGAGGCCGCGCGCACCCGTTTCTTTGCCCTTCCCGCCGACACAGGTGTCGCCATGGTCCGCTGGATCGAAGAGACGTTTCACCCGCACTGGCGTGTCCGTCTGCAGGCCGACCGCGTGCTGCACGAGGTCAAGACGCCCCACCAGCATCTCGTCATCTTCGAGAACGCGACCTGGGGCAGGGTGCTGATGCTGGACGGGGTGTGCCAGCTCACCACCTCCGACGAGTTCGTCTACCACGAGATGATGGCGCATGTGCCGCTGATGGCGCTGGAGCGGCCGCGGCGCGTGCTGGTCGTCGGCGGCGGCGACGGCGGGGTGCTGCGGGAAGTGTTGAAGCACCCATCGGTCGAGAAGGCGACGCTGTGCGAGATCGACCGCGCCGTCATCGATCTCTCCCTCGCGCACTACCCCGAGATCGCCGGCGGCTCATTCGATGACCCGCGTGCCGACGTCGTCATTGCCGACGGCCTGCAGTACGTGGCGGAGACCCAGGAGCGGTTCGACGCCATCATCGTCGACAGCTCCGAGCCGATCGGGCCGAGCGCCGTGCTGCACACGCGGGAGTTCTTCACCGACTGCAGGCGGGCCCTGAAGCAGGGCGGCATCCTGGTGACCCAGAACGGATTGCCGTTCCTGTTTCCCGAGCACCTGCGGGCGACGACGGAGATCTTTGCCTCCCTGTTCGCCGTGGCGGCGCCCTACCTTTGCACGCAGCCTTGCTATTTCGGCGGACCGTTTGCGCTCAACTGTGCGAGCGAGGACCCAGGCCTGCTCGACATTCCGATCGCGACCCTGGCGCGGCGCCTCGCCAAGCGCGGCATTGCCCCGCGCTATTACACGCCCGCCGGGCATCTGGCGGCGTTCGCGCTCCCCGCCTACGTGGCGCAGGCCGCCTGGGGCGGTGCCGGCGACGGCGCCCGGCGTTCGGCACGCCGCGCGACATCCGCACGCAAGGAGGTGCGGAATCCGCGCACGCGCGCCCGCTAGATCGTATTGCTGGGCAGGACAGGCGAATGCTAGTGTCCTGATCGCGAAATTCGTCTCACTCTGCGGCGGGCTCAGAACGAATTTCGCGATCTGAATCACACTAGCCTGCCACTCTCACATGAGCGGCGATACCTGCGGAGGTAGCGTTGTCAGCCTGGGTGCTGTTCGGTGAGCGAGGGCTGCACGACACGACGTCGATGCTGTCGGCGATCGCCCACCTCAGGGGCGCGCTGACCGAGCAGCAGTTGGTCGACTATCTGATCATCAATTGCGGTTGCGCGGCGATCCAGCACCGGCAGCAGGTTTTGTATGTCCGCTTCCGGCCGGCGCTGATTGGTTCGGCCGCCCTCGGCGAGCTCGTGTACCACATCAACGAGCAGCCCTGGCGGCAGGTGGCCGGCGCGCTGTTCATCGACGAGCGTTGGCAGGACGTAATCCTGCCGAGTGATCGCCGCGAGGCGGTCAATCGGGTCGTCGAGACCGTCAAGGAAGCCGAGCAACGCAGGCACAGTGCCGTGTTTCGCCGCGCCCGCGCGCTCGATAGCATCCAGCCGGGCTCCGTCCTGCAGGCGATGCTGGAGGGGTGGCGGCAGCGCCCGCAGCTCTCGAGGCCCTATGTGCCCTTGGATGGGTTGGTCGACCAGGTCTGTCGACGATACGTCTGGGTGGACGCGCGGGCCCGCAGTTCCGAGCTCGTATTGACCATGGTCGGCAGCGGCTTCCCGGAACCGGTGCGGGGCACGCTGGTGCTCGGCCTGGGATACCGGTTGGAGGAGCAGGCGGACCTGGCCTACGGCCAATACTGCCTCGAGGCCTATGGCCAGGTGGCGCAGTCGGGGGTGCCGCTGCTCGAGGACGTCGACGCGATGATCGCGCCGCCCAACGGTCAAAAGATGCGGCGGCGCTACTCGAGGCTGATCCTGCCGTTCCGGTTGCCGAGCGGAAACACGCGCCTATTGGGCATCTCGCTCGAGGACCTGTCCATCGATCTCCGCCGCGCTGGATAGGACGGCGCGCAGGTCGGCACCCAGGTAGTTGACGTCGGTCCACAGGATCGCCGCCCGCGTCTCGCCCACCACCGAATTGCGCCAGTGGGCCTCCCAATCGACGCTGTCGAAGCCGAACCTGGTCGCGAAGCCGCGCTTGTAGACGCTCTCGTCCATGATGCCGAATATGCAGTCGAGCGGCCAGCGCGTGGCCGCATAGGCCTTGATGAAGCGCGGCAGCAGCTCCGAAAGGCCGCGGCCGCGCATGTCGCCTCGCACCCATGCAGCCCCGGAAAAGGCCGCCTGGCCGCGGATGCAGCGCGCACGCTGCGAGGTGACGGTGCACTGCTCCCCGGGCAGCTTCATGCGTTCGGGATCGGCGTAGAACATGCGCAGGCTGCTCGCCTCCTCGACGAAATCCGTCGCCTCCCAGTCGTAGCGCACGATGGAGTTCGCCGTGACCACGTCGCCGCGCGCGTCGCGGCCGACGATGCAGAAGGAATTCTCCCGGTTGATCACGCCGTACTTCGGATTGAACATCGGGATCAGCGGTTTCCAACTGGCCCGGTTGGCCTCGTTGGCCGCGACCAGCGCCTCAGCGTCGCAGAACTCGAGGGCCACACCGCGCCTGCGGGTCTCGGCGTCTGTATGCAGGAAGAACGAGCCTAGAACATCGATGGGCCCGTGCTCGACGACAATGTCCCGGAGTATCGATGACTTCTGATTTTCGATAGCGTAATGGACGGCTGGGCGACGGCTCATTGGCTTCCCCCTGTGCCCTTTATCTTACAAAAGGATGGAGTGTACGCCGATTCGCAGCAAATGACCTTTGCACATTGTCCCCAGACGGACGACGTGCAGTGTGGCATTCGATACCGAATGCAGACGCCGGCCGCGCGCGCCGCCACTGTCACGTTGCGACCGATCGCAGCTGGCCCGGCTTGGAGCGCATGATTCCGGTCGACGGGCGCGAGCGGAAGCGCCAAGATGAACGATATTGCGAGCAGCTGAGTGGGCGTACATGGTAGATCATCCGCATTCAAAGCCACACAATCCTTCTTCGTCACGCGATCTCTGGTTACGAATAGGCAAGCGTCTGCAAACGCGGCGTGTTCAGCTTGGTCTTGACGCTGAATTTGTGGCCCGGAAGCTTGGCGTTCCGCGCGCGACCTACGCGGAATTCGAGGCGGGGCTGGCTAAGACCCCGTCCGTGCTGCTGGGGGATCTGGCGGGCCTGTTGGCCGTGCCCGTCGTGTGGTTCTTTCAAGATGAGTCCGTCGAGCGCAGCGCGGCCGCCGAGACGGCGGCAACCGCCGCGCAGCCCAGCATCTTTACGGTCGCCACTGCGAGCGAGCGCGAGGAATCGCTGCTCGCCTACTTCCGCGGCATGGATTTCGACACGCAGCAGTACCTGCTATCGATCGCCCGCGGCCTGAGCCAGGGCCTGGCGGCGGGGGACGACTAGGGTCCTGTCTCCGAATTGCCTTCATGTTTGCCGGCAAGGGTGTCGGCATTTCGGAGACACCGCACTAGGCCGGTCGAGCGCAACCGTTCTGCCGAACGCGCAGCCGGCGGGCGGCGGCGCGTGGCCGGCATGGCCGCAACGAGACGACACACCAATCCGCGCGAGGAGCCCCATGAGCAACGCCGCCGTCAGCTACCGGTCCGAGGACCGGATCGCCATCATCAGCATCGACCGGGCGGAGCGCATGAACCGGCTCGATGCCGCCGTCGTCGAGGGGCTGCATCAGGCCTGGCATCGCTTCATGGCCAGCACGGAAGACCGCGTGGCCGTGCTCACGGGAGCCGGCGACAAGGCCTTTACGGCGGGCGCCGATCTCAAGGCTCCTCCGGCCAACCTCTATCGCGGCATCCCCGGCGTCGGCGTGCCCGTCGACAAGCCGGTGATCGGCGCGGTCGCCGGATGGGTGGTGGGCGGCGGCATGGTGCTGACCACCATGTGCGACATCCTGATCGCGGCCGATAATGCTCGCTTCTCCTATCCGGAGGTGAAGGTCGGCTTCACCGGCGGCATCATCAGCGCGCTCGCCACGCGCATCCCGCACAAGATCGCCATGGAAATGCTGCTGGTGGGCGAGCCGATCGACGCGCGCCGCGCCTACGAGGTCGGGTACGTCAACAAGGTGGTGGCGCTCGCCGAGCTGATGCCGACGGCGCTGGACTATGCCCGCCGCATCGCCGCCACGGCGCCGCTCCCCTCCCGCGCCCTGAAGCGCTTCGTTGCCGAGACGCTGCCCAAGGGGCCGACCGAGCTCGCCGGCATGGCCCGGGCGCAGACGGACGCCATCTTCGAGAGCGAGGACTGGGCCGAGGGCCGCAAGGCCTTCACCGAGAAGCGGCCGCCCGCCTACAAGGGCAAATGACGGACGAGCTGCGTGCAGTCCCGGCCTATTCGAGCTTGATGTTGGCGGCCTTGATCACCTCGCCGTTGAGCTTGGTGTCTTGCTCCAGGCGCTTCGACATGTCCTCGGGAGACT
>Ga0247727_10004769_pt1 | contig 28329 bp, 22 predicted proteins | sample WisWelCaveWW1625_FD_202498 | JGI IMG/M metagenome (GOLD analysis project Ga0247727, IMG submission 202498) | Biofilm microbial communities from Wishing Well Cave, Virginia, United States - WW16-25 | ecosystem: Environmental > Aquatic > Deep subsurface > Groundwater > Cave microbial mat | place...
TCGCGTGAAGTCAGCTGGAGAGCCGGATGCCGGAAATCGGCACGTCCGGTTCGATGAGCGGGGAGAGGAAACGGAGTGATGGTCCCTGTCGGACCCCAAGCCACCGCGCCTCTCCTCGACTCTACCCAAAGGTCACGAAACCGGGAAATTTTGAGAACCTGGGTTTGAATCGTAGCGCGGAGTTACCGCGCCATCCGTCCGTGTCGACCTCCACCGTTAAGTCGCATGGCCCTTCAATACCAAGGCCAGGCGACCAGTTTGCGCACTTATCTGGAGCGCAGGGAATCCGGACACAAACGCGCAGCTCAAGCTTGCCGCCGGCGCCAAGATCGGCCCCCATTGAAATAAGAGGTTTCTGGACACTTCCCCCAAGATTGCCATGAGCGTTTCTCAAATTAAACCAGTAACAGGCTCTGCCCAACCCATATACAGGCAGAAGAGGTGGTTCAACTTTCCTCCATTCACTACATTGAGCTTGATCGGCTCTCAGTAACGTCTTAGCAAGGACGTCAAAGACGCCGCCTCGCACCATTATGAACAAGTCTGTTACCGGGAAAGCCGGCTCTGCTAGTTTATCCCGGCGCCGAGATTTGCCAACGGATAACGCTTTGAAGCGCCTTTGTAAACTGCGGCAAGCCGGAACGTTCTCAACCATATAAGCATTCAGTTTCTTCTGGTCATGGAGTGGCCCTTCCGAGATGATTCGGTCTAAATCGATATCGCCAAGCTCCTGATAGAAACGATCTAGTTCGGCTGTGAAATGCCGCCCTACTGACGAGTGGATCGACGGCTGTTGCAACAGCAGACCGAGTGCGACTGAGTTTCCGGCAATGGTCAACTCAGCTGGCGCTACATCGACGCCATTAATGAACTTGAGGGGCGGCAGTGGGAGGCTTACCGTTAAGTCCGAAGCTAGTTGCGATAGCGCCAGCTTCGCTCCGAGGGTGACTAAGTCGCGGCAGAGCATTCGTAAGCGCACAATCTCCGCACTACATGCCGGTGGTATAGGTTTTTCGCCCCAGATTGGAGCGTCAGGGTCCAAAGGCAAGCTGCCGGGGTCCAACTGGATCTCCCAATCAACCAGTTCCAACCGGTATTGGTCGCCGATGTGCCCCAAGCGAAGGTAGGCGGCCACCTCAATTCGAAACGCGAGGTCGAGGTGATGTTCCTGTGCGGAACCGTCAAACTTTGGAAAGTTGATCTGCAGGACCACGTTTGGCACAATAATTCTTACATTAGGCGGCGCGGGTGTTGCTCTCGTTCCTTCACCGTATGTTAATCGCCACCACGCACGAAACCGATCGTGGTCACCAATAGGAGTCAGATCCAATTGGATCGCGTACTGTTGCCCGGCAATTTTCTGAAGTTTTGCCCAGAACCTTGCGCGACGTATGGCGCCTTGATCGGTAAATTCATAGTTAAATATTGGATTATTGGGGTTTTTCTCTCTACTTCTATCATAAAACGTTGGATTGTTATCAAAATGAGCGACAAGGAATTTCTGAATTGCGCTCTCAGATAAGCCAACGACAATATCAGGCGGAGCAGCGGAACTACCGAAGAAGATGTCTCGTAGGCTTTTGAAATCTACCGGTGAATGTTGCCTTCTTGAGGAAACTAGGTTAGAGCCAGATTTGGCGCGAGGCATATCGAACTCCCATAAAGAATGTCGACCTTCACTGAATGCGCATACCGCTGGGTGCATCCCGCGGGATGTGGTCGCCTACAGTCAGCAAGATGGGCCGCCACTTGACCGGGAGTCAAGGTCGCAAGTGCGTGGGTTCGCCAGCTTCATTCGGGACCTGATTTTCTTTGTGGCCCTAAAGAAGCATCATTCATTGGTCAATCGTTGCTCTTCGGCACGTCGCCGCATGTGGCAGCTGCCATCCGGAGCGGTCACCTCGTTACCGGCTTGATCTGCTCGGGGTCTTGGTCGTGTGAAAACGTCAGACCGCGACGACAGCCTAGAAAGCGATTCTCCCGTTCCCGCCGTTCTGGCCGCCCTCGCACGAGGGGAGCACTCCGGCGTTGTTGTCTGGCAGTGATCAAAAGCCAACTAACACAAGCATTCCTGGCCTTTTTGTACGTCTCCAACACCGCTCAGATCATGCTACGGACGGTCCGCGCATTCGTCCACTGAGAGGCAGGCTAGAATTTGATTCTAACGATTTTTGATCCGTTCGCGTTTTTACACAGCCAGGGTCAACTTCGCCCGGTCGCGGACGCCGACGGCCACTCCTGAAAAGCCTCAGTAAGCGGACGGCCTCACGCAAATGTGAACGGCCCGCCCGAGTACGGCAGTTGTCCCCCCAATATGGGGCCTCTCTCGCTCCGTTGACGTCCGGTGGACCCGTGATGATCAGAGCGCTGGTTGCCGAAGGGCGAAGCGACCATAGTTGCCACGTCGACCTCCTCAGCGGTTTCACCGGCCTTTTGATGCGTCTTGGCGGAATCGACGAAAGCTCAGCCCAGCAAATCGGCAAGTGCTGGAGCGCTCGCTTTTCAACCCCTGACGCCGCAATTGATGGACGCACTCGCGAGAACGAGGACGACGAAGAGTGCCGAGAGCAGCGACGCATGGTCGTTCCTCCAGTGAGATGTGAGCGGGAGGATATCATCGGCCCACCATAAAAGGCGGCGTGCTGCAGTTCTTCTCGTGGGCGCGAGTGCTGCCCAAGCTGGTCTGAGCCGGCATCCAATCACGGCCGCCGCGCGCTGACAGGGCGGTCGGCGCGGCTCGACAGCCGACCCGTCCAGGTGCACTCTCTGGTCCCTGGGAGATCCCACCCCAAACCTCCGGGAGGTCGGAATGCGAATACTGGCAGCACTGTTGACCGCAGGCCTAGCCCTGTTGCCGTTCGCGGCCGAGGCGCAGGACGCCAAGGCCACACTCGAGGCCGCCTCGAAGGCGCTCGGGACGGCCGACGTCAAGTCGATCGAGATGCGGGGCAGCGGCGTCATGTTCCAGGTCGGGCAGAGTCCCGTGCCGGGCCAGCCGTGGCCGCTGTTCAACGTGCGGACCTTCACCCGCGTCGTGAACTACGACACGGCCTCGCTGCGCGACGACCTGATGCGGACGCGCGCGCTCGAGCCGCCGCGGGGCGGCGGTATCTACGTGCGCGGCGAGCACCCGCTGGTGTCCGTGCTCAGCGGCGACCACGCGTGGAACGTCACGGCTCTGGGGCCGGTGGCCGCGCCGATCGCCCTCACCGACCGTCAGTTCCAGTTCTGGTCGACGCCCCACGGCGTGATCAAGGCGGCGATGGCGAATCCCGCCGGCGTGCAGGGGCGCACGATCGCGTTCGGGATCCCCGGGCGCTTCCGGGCAACCGCCGCGCTTGACGCAGCGAACCTCGTCGAGCGCGTCGATGGGACGCTCTCGAACCCGGTCCTCGGCGACATGGCCGTGACCGTGAGTTACGCGGACTACCGTGACTTCGGGGGCGTGAAGTTCCCGACGAAGATCCGCCAGACGTACGGCGGCTTCCCGGCCCTCGAGCTCACGATCACGGAAGTGCGGGCCAACGGTCCCGCCGACGTCAAGGTCCCGGACAACGTCCGGTTGGCCGGGAATCCGTACACGCGGGTGCAGAGCCAGAAAGCCGCGGACGGGGTGTGGTATGTGACCGGCGGCTCACACCACAGCGTCGTGATCGAGATGAAGGATCACCTGATCGTCGCCGAGGGCCCGCTGAACGACGATCGGGCGCTGGCCGTCATCGCCGAGGCCCGCAAGCTGGTGCCGGGCAAGCCGATCAAGTACCTGATTGTGAGCCATCACCACTTCGATCACTCCGGCGGCGTGCGCGCCTTCGCGGGTGAAGGCGCGACGATTGTCACGCAGGACGCGAGTCGCGCGTTCTTCGAGCAGATCGTCGCCGCGCCGGCGACGGTGGGGCCCGATCACCTCGCGCGATCGGGTCGGAAGGCGACCGTGGAGGGCGTGCGCGACCGTCGGGAGCTGAGCGACGGGACCCGCACGGTCGAGGTGCGCCACATCGCCGGCATCCAGCACGCCGACGACATGCTGATGGTGTACCTGCCGAAGGAGAAGTTCCTGATCCAGGCCGACGCCTACACGCCGCCGCCGCCGAACGTGGCGCCGATGAGCCCGCCGAACCCGTTCAACGTCAGCCTGCTCGAGAACATCACGAAGCAGGGGCTCGCCGTCGACCAGATCCTGCCGCTGCACGGCCGCATGGTGCCGCTCAGCGAGCTGCAGAAAGCGGCCGGTCACAGCCACTGAGATCTCACACCGGGCGGGGGGCTCGCGCGGCCCCGCGCCCGGTCAGAACACCATGCGCTTGAAGGCCTCGGCGCTCGCGGGGCCACGGCGGCGACCCGCCTCGGCGGCCCAGCCCTTCAGCAGCGGCTCGACCCACTCGCCGGGACCGGCCCTCGCCCTCGTCATACCGCTCGCGATCGCCGCTCATCGCGAGCATCGAGACGCCACTGGCGGGAGCCTTCGTGTGGGCCGGCTTCGGAGAGGTGCCGGCTGCCACGACCATCGTGGGAGGCGCCATCCGTGCTAGCGGCCGTCCTCGCAGACATTCTGCTACCGAAGCCGGCGCATCAGCCGTCAACCTGATGACAGCAGCGGCCGCTGGACAAATGGGCGGACCGTTGCATAGAGGCAATGTTTGTTGACGCGCAGCAACTTCGTCCGAGTTGGATCTTGGCCGTGTGATAACGCGCTGGAGGGGGTGTCGGCGGACGGCGACAGGCCGGATGCGGTGCGCGGCGACCGTTTCGAGCATATTTTTCCGATTTTGGCCCGGAGGCAACCCCGGTGCGTCGTACGGCCATCCTGAGCGGACTTGAGACCGCGGAGCGGCCGAAGACAGGGCGTCTCAGGCCCAGATCGCCGCCATCAGCGGCTTGATGCCGACGATATTCAGCACACGTGTGGGATTGTAGGCGAGCACGCTGAGTGCCATCTCGCCGGCGACCTTCGGCAGCGTCTTCATCAGGAAGTGCGTCGCGCCCATGCGTGCCTTCATGGTGCCGAAGGGATGCTCGACCGTCTCACGCCGCTGACGCATCGCATGCGGATTTTCGTTGGCGTCCCAGGGCGTGGTGTAGGAGGCGAGGGCGGGGCGTTGCGCGGAGGGAGGCCGTAGGCCGACCGGAGCGCAACGCGCCTCGACAGCCTTTCCCCAGGCTGTCCACACCGGCGCCTTCGCGGCGGCGGTCATGGTCCGAATCAGGGTCGGCTCGGGTTGCGAAGTCCAAACGCAACCGGAGACTCGGACCATGACGATCGACAGGATGACCATAGCGCCGTTGCGGGATTGGGCCAGGCCGCCGACATGGTTCTGGCCGCACCCTTGGACATGCTCTTTGGCAAGTCCGACCTGATCAAGATCGACATCGACGGCTATGAGTATCGCGCACTAATGGGGGCGAAGCGCCTGCTCTCGACTTACAAGCCACTCGTCTATCTCGAATACTGCCCGCCGCTTTCTCAGCGCGTCACAGGCGTTCCTGGCGAGGACATCCTGCACCTGCTGGCTGGGCTCGGCTATCGCGCGACCGTGCTTCATCGAGCCGAACCGCCGCAGGAGATCGAGCCCGCAACCTTGATCGAGACGGTGACCCGATTGTGGCAGCGCGATTGGGATGCCAAGATTACCCATCTAGATATCCGCTGGCACTAGTAGTTGCTGGCCGCGCGCCTATCGATGCCGCCGCACCCGCCAATAGCCCGGCCAGGGCCGTGAGCCGACTGACAGCATGGATTAAGCATAGGATCGGAGCGTGGCGGCTGCCGTGGCACGAACACGCGTCGACCCGTTGACTTGCCGGCCCGGCCGATCCGATAGTCCGCGGCAAGCCTGCTTCGCTCGGAGTACCCGCTAATGCGTACCGTTGCACGGCCCGCGCGCTTTGCCTTGCGCACCGCCGTTGCCCTCGCTTTCGCGCTCGGCCAGCTTGCCACCTCGGTGCACCCCGCCTCGGCGCAGCAGCAGACCGGCGATCCGGTGCTCAAGTCGGCGCAGGCCATCCTGATGGACGCCGAGACCGGCTCCGTCCTGTTCCAGCGCAACGCCGACGAGCCGGTGCCGCCGGCGAGCATGAGCAAGCTGATGCTCCTGATCATGATGTTCATGGCGCTGCGCTCGGGCGAGCTCAAGCTCGATGCCGACTTCCTGATGAGCGAGCACGCCTGGCGCACCGGCGGCGCGCCGTCGCGAACGTCGTCGATGTTCGTGCCGCTCGGCAAGACCGCCAAGGTCGAAGAGCTGCTCAAGGGCATTATTGTGCAGTCCGGCAACGATGCCGCCATCTCCGTGGCCGAGAACATGGTAGGGAGCGAGGCGCTGTTTGCCGAGGCGATGACGGAGGCGGCGCGGCGCCTGGGCTTGAAGAAGTCGGTCTTCAAGAACGCCACGGGGCTCTACCACCCCCAGCACCTGATGACGGTGCGCGAGATCGCCATGCTGGCGCGCCATATCATCAAGGAGTACCCGGAGTATTACCCACTGTTCGCGCAGCGTGAGTTCCACTATCGCCACCACAAGTTCTACAACCGCAACCCGCTGCTCGCTCTGGTGCCGGGCGCGGACGGTCTCAAGACCGGCTTCGTCAAGGAATCGGGGTACGGCATCGTCGCCTCCGCCAAGCAGGACAACCGCCGCCTGATCATCGCCATCAACGGCGCAGAAACAGCCGAGGAGCGCAGGGACGACGGGCGCCGCCTGTTGGAATGGGGGTTCCGGAACTTTTCCGAGGCAAAGCTCTTCGACGCGGGCGAGGTTGTGGGCTATGCGCGCGTATGGGGCGGGGACCGCATGTACATGCCGCTGGTCGGCAACGGCGTGGTCGGTATGGTGCTGCCGCGCCTGCCGGCCAACCCGAAGGTCTCGGCCCGCATCTTCTACAAGGGCCCGTTGAAGCCGCCGCTCAAGAAGGGCGAGCAGGTCGCAACGTTGCGGGTGACGACCTCGACCGATGCCACCAGCGAGGTGCCGCTCTATGCGGCCCGGGATGTGGGCCCAGCGGGCTTCGTGCGGCGGGGGCTTGACTCACTCTGGTATTTCGCTACCCGGTGGATACCATAAGCGGCTTTTCTCAGGGAGCGACGGCCCGAGCGGCGTGAGATGCCGGGCTGGCGCGTGTCATGCCATCGGGTCGGTTCATTACCTTCGAGGGTGGCGAGGGCTCCGGCAAGTCGACGCAGGCGCGGCTGCTGGCCGATGCGCTGCGCGTCAAGGGTATCGATCCGATTCTGACGCGCGAGCCCGGCGGGTCGCCGTTTGCCGAGCACGTGCGGCGCCTGATCCTCGACCCGGAAACGCCTCCGCATTCGCCGCTGTCGGAGGCCCTGCTGTTCTATGCGGCGCGCGCGGACCATATCGAGAAGGTGATCCGCCCCGCCCTTGTGGCCGGGCGCTGGGTGATCTCGGACCGCTTTTCCGATTCGACGCGTGTCTACCAGGTGGAGGCCGGCGGCTTGCCGCTCGACGTGTTCAAGGCGTTCGAGCTGATCGTGGTAAAGCTGAGCTATCCGGACCTGACGTTCATCCTCGACATTCCGGCCGAGGCCGGCCTCCGCCGTGCCACCACCCGCCGGCTGGCGCGGGCGATTGCCGGGGAGGACGCCGACGCCTACGAGAAGCGCGACTTGGATTATCACGAGCGCCTGCGCCAGGGCTTTCTCGCCGTTGCCAAGGCCGAGCCGCGCCGTTGCCATGTGCTCGACGGCACGGCGTCGCAAGAGGCGGTCGCGGCCGAGGTCTGGGCGCAGGTGCAGCGCCGGCTGATGCCTCAGGGGCAGGGCTGATGGCGCGCGCGCCCGCCACCCAAGAGATCGAGGCGCTGCCCGAGGCCGACCGCCTTGGCGACTTCCCGCATCCGCGCGAGACGCGGGACTTGTTCGGCCACGAAGCTGCCGAGCAGGCGCTCGCTGAAGCCTTTGCAGGCGGGCGCATGCACCATGCCTGGCTGCTGGCGGGGCGCGCCGGGATCGGCAAGGCGACGCTCGCCTACCGGCTGGCCCAGCATGTCCTGGCCGAGCCCGGCGAGCGCGATCACGCAGCGAAGTCTCTGCAGGTCCTGGCCGGCTCTTCCGCAGCCAGGCAGATCGTGGCACTCGCACATCCGGGCCTGCTGGTGCTGCGCCGCCCCTACGACGTCAGATCGAAGCGGTTTGCCGCCAGCATCCCGGTGGACGAAGTCCGCAGATTGAGATCGTTTCTTGGGCTGACCGCGGCAGGCGGCGGGTGGCGCGTCGTTGTCGTCGACAGCGCGGATGAGCTGAACGTCAATGCCGCCAATGCCCTACTGAAATCGCTGGAAGAGCCGCCGCCGCGCGCCGTGTTTCTGCTGGTGTCGTCGCAGCCGAGCCGCCTGCTGGCGACCATCCGCTCACGCTGCCGCCGGCTTGACCTGCGGCCGCTGAGCGCTGAGTGCCTGCGGCAAGCCGTCGAGACGGCTGCGGCCGCCGCCGATGTTAGGCCGCCGGCGGCCGATCGGTGGCCCCAGCTCGAGCGGCTGGCCGAAGGCAGCGTGCGCAGCGCGCTGCAACTGGCCAATGGCGGGGTGGAGCTTCACGCGCGCATCGCGCAGTTCTTCTCCCGGCTTCCGAGCGTCGACTGGCCATCGGCCCACGGCCTCGCAGATTCGCTGGCCCTCGAGGCGCAGGCGCCGCGATTCGAGGCCTACTTCGGCCTACTTCTCGACATGCTGGCGCGGCTGGTTCGCATGCGCGCCTCAGGCCAAGGCGGGGCCGAGGAGCTGCCGCTGGCGGCGCGATTGATCCCCAAGGCGCGGCTTCCGGCCTGGGCGGAGCTGTGGCAAACGATCGTACGCGACAAGAGCGACGCCGCCGAGCTCAACCTCGATCGCAAGGCGCTCATCCTGCGCAGCCTGGCGCGGATCGAGACGGTTTCGCGTGAGTAATGTTCGACCCTCAGAAGGGGGAGGCCCCGAAGAGGTAGGCAAGGCCGTGCGCGAGACGATCGAGGGCCTTGGCGGCACGATGCCAGAAGACGAGCCGGCCCTGGATGACGTTAAAGAAAAGAAGCAACTCGAGGCCGCCGAGCCCAAGAAGCTGGAGAAGAAGGACTAATACCAAATCCGCCCGATCGGTTCGCGGGGGGGAGGTACCGCTCTCCAGAGTGCCGTTTCCCGTGACGCGGCGGTGGCCTTCTTTTGGGGTCTGCGGGCTTCCAGGCAGGAGGGGTGCACCCCCAGGTCCACGCGAAAAAAATGCCCGCCCCGCGTAATAAACCGAGGTCGGACGGGGTTAAGGTTAGCGCCTCGATGCGCCGCCTCTGTTTCCCGCGTGCTGCAGGAAGCATTCAGCCGGACGTCGTATAACCCTTTTTTCTTGGCGCGCTTTGTCCGGCAAAGCGACCCTTGTAGCCATGCACCGGCACCCCTAGCGTCTGCTCAAAGATCAACTGGCAGATTCCTCATGCCGGCTCTGAGGCGAAGGGGAAGCCTGCCATGGTTGTACATCTCCAGCCGGATTTGACCTTCAAAGCCCGCGTGTATGGTTGGCGCTGTAATGTGGACCGCGATTCCCAACCTTGCCAACGAACTCTTGCCTTCGACGCGGGCGGCTATTCGGGCGTGGGTAGAGGTGGCCCCGCTTGTTCGGACAGTTTTTCCGCTTCGATAAGTGGAGCCTCTGCCGGGGTTAAGCTGCCAAGCGGACTGGCAGCATTGGGTAGCCGAAGTAGGCCTGGTCGGGCGTCATGCCGTCAAGGCTCGAATGCGGGCGGCGGCCATTGTAGAGATCGAGATACCGCCCAATCGAGGCACGCGCGTCCGACACGCTGTCGTAGGCATGCAGATAAACCTCCTCGTATTTCACGGAGCGCCACAGCCGCGAGGTCCTCGGGCTTGACCCGGGGAACACGTTGTCCCGCCACGCGCCCTTGCCGTCCATGCCGATCTTGATTGCATGCTTGTGCAGAACGTCTGTAAACGCTTCACAGGTGAACTGCGAGCCCTGGTCCGTGTTGAAGATCTCCGGCTTGCCGTGCTTCGCCAGCGCCTCCTGCAACGTCTCGATACAGAACGATGCTTCCATCGTGATCGATACCCGCCACGACAGAACCCGCCGCGAGAACCAGTCGAGCACGACCGCCAGATAGACGAAGCCCTTCGCCATCGCAATGTACGTGATGTCCATCGCCTACACCTGGTTCGGTCGCGCGATGGCCACGCCGCGCAGCAGATACGGATAGATCTTGTGGGTCATGGCGGAGCCATGCTTCGCATGGACGCTCCGGCTTGGTCGTGCGCGGACGCCGATACAGCGCCGGCGAAAAAGGGCCTCGGCGAGCAGGCCTGTTCCGGGTCGATGCTTGATCTCAGTCGTCTTTTGGCCCGCGCGGGCGCGCGCGGCTTACAAAACCGCTGCTCTACCGCTGAGCTAAGCCGGCCCGCTCCGCACAAATGGCGCTCGGCAAGGCGCCATGGGGTCGAATTGAAAATTGGCGCCCGGATGGGCACCCCGACCTCCTTATCACCGTTCGCGCCCCGTTCGCAACGCCGCGTCCTGCCGGCGCCGGAACGTCGGCACCCACGCCCGGCACCTCCACCGCCTCGTCTCCCCGATCACGCCCGCTCCCGGTGGTTTCCGCAAGCTGGCAAAGCGCATCTGCCGAACTCCCCACCAATCTTCGCGCCCCCTTCAATCGGGGCACCGCTCAAACCGGACAGTTGACGCAGGAGCGGCGCGATCAGCAAATATGGGGCCGGGCTACAAGCCCGCCCGCAGGAGCGCAGAATGGCTGCAACCGTGGCTACCTTCCGGCGCATTGCCCTCAGTCTGCCGGAGGCAACCGAGGGCTCGCACATGGGCCACCCGGATTTTCGCGTGCGCAACAAGGTGTTCGCGTCCCTCGGCGTGCCCGACGCGGGCTGGGGCATGGTCAAGCTCACACCGGAGCAGCAAGAAGTCCTGGTAGAGGCGGAGCCTGCCGTGTTCAAGCCGGCGGCGGGCGCCTGGGGGCGGCGCGGCTACACCCATATTCGCCTCGCCGCCGTCGACGCCACCACGCTCAGGAGCGCGCTGGCGTTGGCATGGCGCAATACGGCGCCGAAGGGCCTCGTGAAGAACCACGCGGCGTAACCCCGGCGCCTACTCTCAGAATATCCGGTCCACCGGGAGCCCCAGCGCCATCGCTCCGGCGTACTCGGCCTGCGGCCCAGACTGCAGGGGATGGTAGCGGGCGGCCTGGATGTCGCGGAACTTGCGCTCGAGCCCCGCCGAGCGGTAGAAGCCGATGCCTCCCGCCACCTCCATCGCGTAGTCGACGGCGGCGATGGCATGGCGCGCAACGAGCTGCCGCCCGATCATCACTTGATTGACAGTGGCAGCCGACGGGGCATTGAGGCGGACGGCGGCCAGCATCGATTCGAGCGCGAGCCGGGCACCGGCTAGCTCGGTTTCCATGCGGCCCGCGAGATCAATCGTATGCCGGCCCAGGCTCTTCCTCTTTGCAAGTTCGATCGCAAGATCGCGGGCGCTCTCCGCCACACCGAGGTAGACGGCATAGACGAGGGGGAATGCGATGGTGGCGATGATCTGGAAGATCGGATGCCATTCGCCGGCCTTGCGGCGCACGGCTACGGCCGCTTCTGGCACCACATGGCCTTCGATCAGCACATCGTGCGAGCCGGTGCCGCGCATGCCGTGCGTGCGCCAGGTGTCGAGGATCTTGACGTGCGGCGAGTTCATGGGCACGCCGAAATGCAGCACCATCGGCGGCTCGCCCGCGCTGTCGAGGACGGCTGTGGTCATGAAGAGGTCGGCGGCCGGCGCACCGGAGGCGAAGATCTTGCGCGCATCGATGCGGTAGCCGCCTTCGACCTTCTCGGCCTTGCCCGAGCCCGCAATCCAGTCCGATCCGCCGCTCGACAGCAGCAGGATGCGCTCGGCGGCGATCCGCTTGAGCAGCGGCTCCACGGCCGCCGCCTTCTGGTGCTTCCAGCGCCAGGCCGGAATCGCCACCTGGTGGGTGTGCATGGAGAAGGCGAGCGCGGTCGAGCCGCAGTGGCGGGCCAGCGTTCGCAGCATGGCGGCGAGCTCGTCGACGTCGGCGCCGCCGCCTCCCAGCTCGACCGGCACGCCGGCCTCGACGAGACCGGAGGTCTTGAGCTGGGCGAAGTTGTCCGCCACGAAACGGTCCTCGTCGGTCGTTTCGTTGGCGCGGCGGGCGAAAATCGGGCCGAGCTCGTGTGCGATTGCGGCCGCGCTGGGTGGACCTTTCGTGCCGATCTTCTGGGCTGCTACTCCGATCATGGTGGCCTCGCTTTGGCGTGGGGTGAGCGGGATGATGTGCCCAACTTTTGCCGGCGTTCCCCTCACGTCTCCAGTCCTGGAACTGTACCGGCGCCAGGATCGCAGGCCGCGACCGCCAGCGTAAGCTCCCGCCGTGGTTGACTTTTCACCTGCTGGGTGGACTTGGTGCGGCTCCTACCGATGACGAGGCCGGCGGCGTCCACTACAATATTTGTACTACCGGTCTGGAATGGGGCGCGCAACCCGCTGGGAGGACAACGTGAGCGACAAGCTCGATAGGTCCAGCTACGGCCAGTTCTGCCCGGTCGCCATGGCCGCGGAAATCGTGTGCTCGCGCTGGACGGCGCTGGTGGTCCGCGAGCTCTTGTGCGGCACCACCCGCTTCAATGACCTGCGGCGCGGGGTGCCGCTGATGTCGCCCTCGCTGCTGTCGAAACGCCTCAAGGAGCTGGAGGAGGCCGGGGTGGTCGTCACCGTCCCGACCGGACAGGCCGGGGTCGTCGAGTACAAGCTGACGCAAGCCGGCGAGGACCTGCGCCCGGTGGTGATGTCGCTCGGCATCTGGGGCCAGCGCTGGGTCGAGTCGTCGCTCTCGCTCAAGAACCTCGACCCATCGCTCCTCATGTGGGACATGCGGCGCAATCTCGATCCCAGGCCGCTGCCGGCGCGGCGCTGCACGGTGAATTTCCTGTTCCCCGAGGTCACCTCCGCCAAGCGCTCCTGGTGGCTGGTGATCGACGGCGGCAAGGTCGATCTGTGCTCGACCAATCCCGGCTTCGAAGTCGACCTCTACGTCAAGAGCTCGCTGCGAAGCATGACCGCGGTGTGGATGGGGCTGTCGAGCATCGCCAAGGAGATCGGCGCCGGCCAGATCGAGCTGATCGGCGACTCGGCGATTGCCCAGTCGATGCAGCAATGGCTGGGCCTCAGCCCCTTCGCCAAGGAGAAGAGCCACGTCGCGGCTTGAGGTGCGTCCGGTCGAGCAAAGGCGACGTTAAGGCCCCTCCGGCTGGTCGGCGCCGCGCTTGGCTGGCCGCAGGCGGGCGATCTGGAGGAGCTTGTTCGGCTCGGCCCGGCGCTTGGGCCGCTTCAAGAGGCCGTGCACCTGGCGTGAGGCCGCGACTGCGCCCGCGTTGGCGTAGGCCTCGTGGTTCTTCTCGATGTCCCTAATCTCGTAGCGGTAATTGACCATCAGGCCGTGCGCCTCGCCGAGCCCTTTAGGCGAGGTATCGCCGAGCCAGTTGATCCGTTCCAGCCTGGCGCCGTTGCCCAGATGGAAGCGCGCAACGGGATCGAGCGGGCGCCCGTCGCGGGCCTTCTCGGCGAGGAAATAATGCCCGGCCAGCCGCAGCATGATCGGCTGCAAGGATGCCGCCAGCGCCCCGCTCGAGGGCCAGTCCGGATCGGCCAGCACGGTGAGGCGCTGGCGCTCGTCCGGCGTGACGAGGCGCAAGGCGTCGGCGCCGGCCAGCGCGGCATCGAGCCAGGCGGTGAAGTTGGGCACGGGCGATAGGGTCACGAAGGTCTTGAGGCTCGGCCGCTCCTTCAGCAAGTCCTCGACCACCTGCTTGATCAGGAAGTTGCCGAACGAGATGCCGCGCAGGCCCTCCTGGCAGTTGGAGATCGAATAGAACACCGCGGTGCTCGGCTTGCGGACGACCTCGCCGTTCTTCGGCGCCTCCTGCAGCACCTCCCCGATCGACGCAGGGATGTCGTCCATTAGCGCCACCTCGACGAAGATCAGCGGCTCGTCGATGAGCGAGGGGTGGAAGAAGGCAAAGCAGCTACGATCGTCGGGGTCGAGGCGGCGGCGCAAGTCGTCCCAGCCCTGGATTTCGTGCACCGCCTCGTAGGCGATGATCTTTTCCAGGATGACGGCCGGCGTATGCCAGTCGATGCGGCGCAGCACCAGGAAGCCGCGGTTGAACCAGGACGCCAGCAGGTGGCGCAAGTCGCCGTCGAGCGGGGCGAGCGAGGGGTCGCCGGTGGCGATCAGGTCGCGCCGCATGGAGACGATCTCGGCTGTGGCGCCGGGCGCCAGGTTCAGGCGGCGGAAAAACTCCAGGCGCGGGCTCTCCACCGCCCGCTGCAGCGCCCGCAGCGTCGTGGTCTCGGGGCCCGACAGGTAGGCCGTGGCGGCGCGCGCCAGCTCGGCCGGATCGGGCTGCATGGTGCGGGAAAGGAATTTCAGGAAGTCGAGGCGCGTCTCCGGGGTCAGGCTGCGGTAGCGCCGCAGCAGCTCGCTGGCGATGGCGACGCCGGAGGCCTCGCCGCGGTTGGAACTCAGCGCCTCCGCCAGCTCGGCGATGTCGCTCTCGCGGCCCGGCCCGCCGAGCGAGCGCGGCAAGAGCTGGCGGCCCTGCTCGGCAATCGTGTTGAGCAGCTCCTGCAGAAACGAGACGTTCATGCGACCCGCCATTAACCAGATTGCAGCCAGAACCTTAGATGGGCATGCGCCGCGCAGCCGCCAAGCCGGCATGCGAACTGCGACGGTTTCACGACAGGGGTGCCGCAGCGCGCTGCACAGGGGCCTGTGCGCGACGCCCGTCGGCTTCTGTGCAGGGCGCTGGCGTTAGGCCACAGGCATTCCACGCAAACAGCAATAGCGACCGCGAACCGGGCGGAGCACACCGGCCCGGTGACATGGACAAACCCGCCCGGTGACACGGACCGGCGAAATGCGCATTCTGTCCGTTCCGACCCTTGCAGGAGCCCAAGCCCCATGAGCAGCGATGCCTACGAGATCCTGGCGCTGAAATATGCCGAGTTCGCACAGCGCAAGCGCTACGAGAGCTTCATTGCCGCCGACGACCACGATCAGCCGCATCCGATCGACTACTACGTCTGGGTGATCCGCAATGCACACCGCGCCATCGTCGTCGATACCGGCTTCGACGCGGTCGAAGGTGCCAAGCGCGGTCGCAAGGTGGCACGCGCACCGGCAGCGGCGTTGGAGCAGATCGGTCTCGCCGCCGGCAACGTGGACCAGGTGGTGATCACGCACCTGCACTACGACCACGCGGGCACGTTGAGCGCGTTTCCCAGGGCGCGCTTCCATCTGCAGACCGCGGAGATGGCATACGCGACCGGGCCCTGCATGTGCCATGCGCACCTGCGTTATCCCTTCACCGCCGACCACGTCTGCGAGATGGTGAAGAACGTCTTCTCCGGCCGCGTGATCTTCCACGACGGCGACGCCGAGATCGCGCCGGGGGTGACGGTGCACAAGATTGGCGGCCACAGCCGCGGGCTGCAGTGCGTGCGGGTTGCCACCGCAACCGGCCCCGTCGTGCTCGCCTCCGACGCCTCGCACTTCTACGAGAACTTCGAGAAGGGCAAGGTGTTCCCGATCACCATCGACATCGCCGACGTGCTGGCCGGCTACAACCGGCTCATTGCGCTCGCCGCCTCGCCGCGCCACGTCGTGCCGGGTCACGATCCCCTCGTATTCCAGCGCTATCCGGCGCTGAACCGCGAGACGGAGGGCATCGTCCACCGGCTGGATGTGGCGAGGCTCGACGCCTAGCCTCCGCTGCCGGCCGAGCTGGGCTCGGGCTTAGTTGCCGACCCGGATCTTCAGGTCCGTGATCAGCTTGCCCCATTTCGCGCGCTCGGCGGCGAGGAACGCGGCGAACTCGCTCGACCCGGAGCCAACCACCTCCGCCAGAAGGGTGGACATTCGCTGCTTCAGAACCGCTTCCCCGCAAACCGCTTTGAGGGCGGTCTCGATGCTGTCGCAGATCTCGGCCGGCGTGCCGGCGCGCACGGCAATGCCGGTGAACGCCAGCGCTTCGTAGCCCGGCAAGGTATCGGCGATCGGCACGAACTCCGGCGCCAGCGGCCAGCGTGCCCGCGTCGAGATGCCGAGCGCGCGGACGCTGCCGGCGCGGGCATGCGGAACGATCGATGTGGTGTTGTCGATCACCACATCGACGGCTCCGGCCAGCAGGTCGTTCACGGCGGGCGCGCTGCCGCGATAGTGCACGGTGGCGAAGTCGATACCGGCCATGCGCTTGAGCATTTCGCTGGCAAGGTGAGGCGTCGTGCCGATCCCGGTGGAGCCGTAGTTGAGCTTGCCCGGATTGGCCCGGGCGAAGGCGATGAGCTCGGCCATGGTGCTGACGGGCAGACTGTTGCGCACGCACAGCAGGTTGGGGAAAGTGGCAACGAGCGCCAGCGGCGTGAAATCCGCCGCCGGGTCGAAGGCGAGCTTGGGGTAGAGGAACTGATTGGTGGCGAGGCCGGGGGGCACGATCAGGATCTGGGTGCCGTCGGCCGGGCCCTTCGCGACGCGGTCGAAAGCGATGTTGCTGCCGGCGCCGGCGATGTTCTCGACCACCACCGAGACACCCCAATGGGCCGACAGCCGATCCGCGACGATGCGGCCGACGTTGTCCTGCGAGCCGCCGGCCGGAAAGCCGACGATGACTTTGACGGTCTGGCCCGCTGGAAAGACGCGCTGAGCGCGCGCGGAGCCGAGTGGCACCAGGCCGGTAGCCAATAGGCCCGCCGACATACTCCGACGTGTAACCCTCATTGGTTGCAGCCCCCCGGTTGACGCCCCCTCCTCGACGCGACCAATTTTCGAGCGTCGGCGGATCGGGCAATGCAGAAATCTCACGTCTTCGCGCGGCTCGTTTCCCCTTCGCGGCGGCCGAGCCGGCGGGAGAACTCCGTATCGCCGCCGGCGCTCAGGATGCGCGCCTGTTCCACCCAGTTCTCGCGCTGGATGCGGCCCTTGAAATCCAGCGACTGGCTGACGCGATCGATGTCGTCCCTGGTCCAGTTGGCGATGTCCTCGTAGCTGGAGACGCCCATCGCATGGAGCCGCTTCTCGGTCAGAACGCCGATGCCGCGGATGCGCTTGAGGTCGTCCGCCGCGGTGGAGGAGTGCACCACGGTGCTGCGTGAGGCGGCACGCCGCGCCGCTTCGGGACCGGGTTCGGCGGTATCCTGGTAGGCCTTGGAACGCACCGAGCGCAGCGAGCCGAGGTCCGTGCGCAACGGCGCTTCGGCCTGGCCGGCGGTGATGGCCGCCTCATGTTCGCGGATGGCGTCGGGGAGCTTGATGGGGCGGGGCGGAGGCGCGTCGCCCGGCCGATCGAACTGGCGCGAGAACCGGGTGTCGCCACCGCGGCTCAAGATTTGCGCTTGCTCCACCCAGTTCTCGCGGGCGATCCGGCCGCCGGTGCCGAGCTGCTTGTCGAAGCGCTCCACCACGGCCGGCGACCATTGCGCGATCTCGGAGTAGCGGGAGACACCCTGCGCGTTCAGTTTCTGTTCGATCTCGGGAGTGACGCCGCCGATACGCTGCAGATTGTCATGGCTGGGCGGCTCGGTCGGGCGGATCGGCACCGCCAAGGTGGCCGCGTCCGCGGGCGGCGGTGCTATCACGGCTGCCGACACGCCCACCCGCGACATCGGTCGCGGCAGAGGGGCGGCAGGCGTCGGCGGACCCCGCTCGCCCTCGTCGGGCGTCGGCGCGGCTGTACTGGCCGCGCCCGCCGCGCGCCGCGCGGAATAGACGGTCTCGCCACCCTTGGCCAGAACTTGCGCCTGCTCGATCCAGTTCTCCCGGTTGATCCGCCCCTTCTGCCCGAGCGCCAGACTGAACCGGTCGACGTCCGCCCGCATCCAGGCCGCGATCTGCTCGTAGCGGGTGACGCCGAGCTTGTTGAGGCTCGCTTCGGTGCCGGTATCGATCTGGTGAATGTTCTTCAGGTCCTGGGCTGCCGTTGCTGCGGATGCCGGCGGCTGCATGGCGGCTCGCTGCGCTGGTTCAGGAGCGCGCGATTCCCTTGCGCGCGCAAATCTGGCCCCGTCAGGGCTGCGCGCTGCGGCCTCGGGCAGCGGCTCGACGCGCCGTTCGGCAGACGCATGGCTTCCAGTGAACAGGCCGCGCCGCACAACGCACGCCAGCGCGGCGCCGATGAAATAGGCCGCCCCCATCAGCAGCAGGGTCTGTATCGACAACGCAACCATTGCTCGCACCCCCAGCTACGCCTGCCACCGGCCACCTTCAGGACGGATCGCCCTTCGCTCGTCCGCACGACAGCCACCCGACGGCAAAGCCGATCGCCAGCGCCAGCAGCAGCCACCAGATCAGCTTGAAAGCGAGATAGTCCATGCCCTAACCCTTCGCCCCTGCCTGACGGCTTACCTGTGCTTCAGCGCCGAACGATGATCTCGGTCCGCCGGTTCTTGGCCCTGCTTTCAGCGGTGTCGTTGGGCGCCACCGGGCGGCTGGAGCCAAGCCCCACCGCCTCCACCTGTTGCATGCCCGCGCCGGCACCGATCAAGTAGGCGGCCACGGCCTGGGCGCGGCGAACGGAGAGCCGCTGGTTGTACTCGGCGCTGCCCTCGATATCTGCATGGCCCTCGATACCGATGCGCGCGCCGGGGCATGCTTTGGCCGCCGCCGCCAGCCGATTCAGTGCCTCGAAGCTGTCAGGTTCGAGCTTGGCACTGCCGCTCTCGAACACGATTTGGCCGGCCTTGGCGATCCTGCTCAAGTCGTCGTGGCAGGCGAGAAAGTCTTTCCGCGCTGGTGTCGCAGGTGCAACCTTTGGCGCCGGCTCGGGCGGCAGCACCTGAGGCGGAGGTGCAACCTGTGGAGGTTGTGGCTGGGTTGGAGGTAACGGTGCCGGTGCCGTCAGTTTGGGCTGCGGTTCGTCCCGCGGCGGCGGCGTGGACGGTGCAGCCTGTTTGGCTTGCGGCGCCGGAGGCGCAGCCGGCTCAGCTGGCGGCTTTGGCTCGGCCTTGGGCTCGCGCACCCGAATCTGGTCGGTCAGCTTGAAAGGAGGAACGGCCAAGCCGCGCAGCCCTGTGCGAACGGCTTGCGCCTGGGCCTCGTCCGCGGCGATGCCGCCGACGGTGAGTGTCCCGTCCTTCATTTCGGCGTTGCCGCTCTGCAGCCGCACCAACTCCTTAACCAGCGCGGCTGCCACATTGGCCCACCCAGGGGGAGCACCCTCGGCAGGCTCCATTCGGTCCACGATGTCGATACCTGCTGGCGCCGTCGCTGCTGCAGCCAGCAGCTCCACCCTCGCGCTTTCGCCGGCCACATGGCCCGAAAGCACCAACTGCCCCCCGCCGAATTGCGCCGACCAGGTGTAGGGGCTGGCGGCTGGTGCCGTTATCTGGGCGCTCGCCAGAGTTATGCCCTTGGGCAAACCGCGCTTCAACACCGCGCTCAGGGTCCGGTATGCGGCGGCATCCTCCGCTTCTCCTGAAATCGACATGGCGAGGTCCTCCAGACGAACCTCGCCGCGCTTGAGAGACGCCAGCTGCTTCAGCGCAAAGCTCAAGCCCGCGATCCAGGTATCGGCCGGCGGGACACCGCGCGCCAGGTGCATCCGATCGACCACCTCCAGTCCCGGCAAGGCGGCGTTGGTCATACCTATAATAGTCTGCCGCGTGGCTCGGTTGGGCACATAGCCGGACAGCCGGACGCGATTGCCCCGGCGGCGGGCCGACCAAAGGAACGGCTCGACTTTCCGCGGGAGGACGGTGTTGTTGTCGATGTCGCGCACGCCCCACACATGGCGCAGCGCCGCCTCGGCTTCCAAGGGTTGGCTGTCGTGGATTGCGCTTCCCCGCAGGTTGGCATCGCGCCCCTCGAACCTTACGTCCGCCCAATGCACCCCGCTGTCGCTTAGCGACCGCTTGGCTCGTTCGGCCAAATCCTGCTCGATCGCACCGCGCTCGAGATGGGCTGCTGCCAGACTCACCGCGATGAGCGGGATCAGGCCCCACAGCCAACGCCGCCAGTTGCATCGCATGTCGTGAAACGGCTCCCCATGGTCCGGCTTTTGCGCCGGCAACCCCCAACGGCGAATGTGGCGGGTCCCCCACGGGTCCGCACGTTCGCTCAAGCGCTGCCGTAAGCCTCTGGCGCAACGCCACTATAGGCAAACGAGACCGGCATTCCAAGCCATTGGACTTGACCTCATGCCGCGGCCGCGATCCAAGTCGTGCCAGGGCGCCTCAAGGCCAGACACTTTTTCGGCCACGGCCGGCTCGTGTACGGCCGCTGCCGTGGCCCGTTCCCCGTGCCGAAACCACATAGCAGAAGGGGCCAAAGCCAGAGATATTGATCGGATTGGTAGCGGAGCCCGGACTTGAACCGGGGACCTACGGATTATGATTGCGTCCGGACCACCGCTATTCCCCCGTGAAACCGCACATTCCTCGGTTTCTATTGCATCCTTATTGCACGGGGTCCTAGCCCAGCAGCGCCTTCTCTGCTTTCGCGAGTTCCGACGTGTCATCGCCACGTGGGAACAGATGCCCGTATCGGTCCAGTGTCATGGTGACCGACGCGTGACCTACCCTCTCCTGCACCAGCTTCGCTGGCAACTCTAGCCCACCGTCGGCCTTGCGATTGATGCACCAGCTCGCGAAGAAGTGCCGCAGCGAGTGTAGTCCAGGATATTTCGCCTTCACAATGGGCTTCCCTTCGTCATCATGTTTCGGTTGCCCTTCATCGTCAAGCACGGGCTTCGTCACGCCGGCTGCGATTTGCGCCGGCCACCACAGACGCTTGACGATGTTGCCGGTGCTCTCGATGTTGCCTCGGCCATTGGGAAACACATAGACCAGCTTGCCATCCTTCTTTGGGCACGCGCGATCCCTCCACAGGCGCAAACTGCTTGCGACCCTCGGTGTCAACGGGATCGTGCGCGTACCTGCCGATGACTTCGGCGCGCCAATCTCGTTCCGAAAGTCCGCCCTCTGCCGCACATGAAGTTCCGGCTTTCTGGGGTCCAAGTCCAAATCGTCCCATCGCAGCCCCCTGAACTCTGACGCCCTCAAGCCGGTCGTTATGAGGGACAGTAGGCATGTGCGCTTCTTCAGACCCTTTGCATTATTCATGATCCGTCGGATTTCGTCGGGCGTGGGGATATCGACGCCGACCTGCAGCTTGCGACGCCCATTGGCCTTGCCGTTGGCGCCACGGCGCCTTGAAAGCTCCCTGACAGGGTTCCGGCCTATGAGGCCGCGTTCCTCCGCGTCGCTGACCACGGACGACAGCGAGGCAACGATACCTCTCACCATCGGCTGTGACCGACCTTCCTCGCGCAAACGGTCCTCAAAGGCGCGCACCGTGGCGACCGCAATCCTCGACAGCTTCGTTGCCCCGAGGAACGGCTTGATGTGCAGCCTGACGTGCTGGTCGTATTGAGTAAGCGTCGATGTCTCCAGGTTGCGAGATCGGCATGAGTGCAACCATAAATCGCACGCTTCCGACACCGTGACTGTAGTGGACTCGGGAACATGGGTGCCCGCCGCTACCTCGACCTTTACCTTCGCGGCGAAGTCCTCGGCGTCGCGCTTCCGGACGAAGTTCTTACCCCGACGTTCACCCGTCTGATCCCTGTAGTCGACGAGCCAGCGGGTGCTCGCGCCTTTCGCCGTCTCCCACTTCACCTTGCGCACTGACATTGATGATCCCCCATCGGATTGGCAGTTTACTGCTTAATGTCGCATAGAGTTTCCCCGAGCCAATCCAAAAGAAGACTCTGAACGTTGTTAAGGATGCTCTCGACGGGGCGCACGTATGAGATCGCTACGCAGCCGGGGGCATCGCCCCTATGTCAGGCCCACTGGACGACGCTGGTCGCGCTAGGAGACACCGATAGGGGGCGTTTCAGAGCGAATTTCGATGGTCTTTCGATGGGTCCTCGGGGACCCCTGCAGACGACGGTGTGACGATCAATACCCCTGGCAACCACCGTCTGGTCTGTATCGGCCTTCATTCGTGCGCGCTGTGAGCGCGGTCAGGGCGATGAAGGGCGCAGGCGATCAGTAGTTGTTGTGGACGAGCCGGTAGTCGTGGAACCCATGCTCGTCTGACATGCGCAGCCGGATCGGGTTGTTCGCGAACACCCAGGCTTGCCCGACCACCATCTCCTCGGGCTCGTCAGCGACGTCTTGGAAGATATAGTGGGTCGGTGAATGCTCGTTGATGTTCACCGGCTGTGCCACCCTCTCCTTCTCGACCTGCGCGTAGAAGTGTGGGGACTCCAGACCTACAACCCGCAAGCGCAGGCGCTGTCCCGGCTTGGGCTTGAATCCCGGCGCCCACTCGATCGGCCCGTGCTGCGGGTCGGAGAAGAACGCCCCGTCGTCATTCTGCCTCCACTCCAACAACTCAACACGGCCGACAGCGTGGGCGAGGCTCCCGCGCAAGTCCTCGGCCATGACCAGGCACATGCCCGGCTGGGTGTGGACGTTGACGTAAAGTGTGTGGCGTTCTGCATCGTCGATCGTATCGACGACCTTCGTCGTGCTCATGCAACTACCTTTCATGGGTTAGAGACACGAAACGGCGCCCCGACCATCGGTGGCGCCGTCGGTCTAGCTATACCTCAGGAGCACGTGCTGCAAACAGTTTTTTCAGTGATGAGATCTGGTTATTTTAATCAGTTGTAACAGTCGCTTACGTTGTCGCAAACCAGGGCGCTGATACAACAACGCCAACGGATATGATGTTATACGGATTACTCTCCGGCACCACTGTGGCGCACCGATAAGGGGCATTCAGAGATGGTCCGCGGGTGCCGAGCTGGTGGGTAAGGGCTGCTAACGCCCGGCATCACGCGACCGCGATTTCGACACACGGTCGGGACGAGAACGCAAGAGGCTGGTTACAACGAGTTCGGGGCGGTCGGTGAGTGACTTGCCCGGGCCGGCCAACGCTTGGCCAGGTCTGCTTTCGGAGTGGTCCTGTCGGTTGGAGGAACGCGCCGCGTTCCGGTTTCGTCTGTAGATGACCCAACTCGGTCCAAGTTGCCGTTCCACCACAGATGATCAGATACGGCCACATCTCCGTTGATCCCCAACTTTGCCGCGTTGCAGAACGACCGAGTCACTCATCTTTTCGGCGATGAGGGGGCCGGAGTCCCCATCGGTATTGGCGCAATCAAGGACAAGGCAATCGAGATAAGACCGCAAACGCATTGGCCGAACCTCTGGGCTCCCTGTCAGTCACGGAGGCAGTGAATACCCTAGCCAAACCTCCAACGGGCCCTTCGGAAGCGGTAGCAGAAACCATTTTTCGAACATGAGAAACAAAGCGATGGATGTTAAGGTTGCGACGACGAATGCCTTCAGTGGATTTTCGCGTCCAACGATTAACATGAAGCAGAAGATGAAAATGGCTGAAGCCACATAAATGCCGAGGCGCGGAATATGAACAGGCCCCAGTGAGACTCCGCCAATGAGAGCCACGTACAGTAGAAGCGGCACCAGAACCATGAGCACGCGGCCGAACGCTCGCGTGCTCACGAAGGGACCATCTCCCCCTGGTTCCATGCGGAACACGGCCCGGAACAGATTGATTGCGCTGGCGCCTGCCATGATAAGGGCAACGTAGAACGGAAAGTACCCGGGCGCGGGCCCCTCCCCCTCACGCCAATTGAAGCCGAGCCCGGTCGAATTGTACAGGAAGATACTGCTGGCCAGGAGGAACAGCAAGGCTACGATGATATCCATGGTGCGCGTAGAGACGAGTGCGTCAGAATCGACACTGACACCTCTCGAGGAACCACGCTCCTCAACGGACGACGCGGCGCTGGGCTTCCGAGCTCTTCTTCTGCCTCTCCGCACCTCGAATCCGTCATTTCTCGTCGCGTAAAGGCTGTAGTGTGTTTCCAGGCGGCGCAACTCAGCGTCAACGGAGGCTACATCAGTAATCCATGGCGTCTCGCGCAATTCACGGAGATAAGTCCAAGCACCTTCACTCTCTATTGCAACCAGGGCATCACGGAGAAAGCGCACGGCCTGGGTATCGTCTTGTTCAAGATGAGCGACTCTTGCTCTCAAGATCGCAACACCAGGCGCACGACGTAGGGACCCTGTTTCGGCGACCAGTGTGTCGATACGCCTAAGCACTTGCTGTACTTGCGACCCTTCCGGCAATAAATTGGGTTGGTCGATGAGGATCCGAGCGGTTTCGAGGAGACAATCGATCATGTAAAGCTTTAAGCCGCTTCTCTCCGCGATCTCGGTAGCTTCATTAAGACTGGCACGAGCCTTACGATGCTCATCCGATAAACGGTACACCCCGGCCTGGGCGATCAAGCAAGGAACAAGGAAATCCAGATTGTTGGTACGACGTAGCGCCTCCATTGCAAGCTCAAAATGACGGCCAACTACGTTGGCTCTGTTCCGCCACACTGTTACGAGATGGCGGAACAGAGCCACTACGTTAAGGTTGCGCTTTCGAAGCGTCTGGGCCGATCCGAGGAGAAGAAGCAAGCGGGCACGCCCCTGGAGCAGTTGTACAAGAGCGTCAGTCAGTGGGTCGCCTTGATCGGGCACCCACTTCCTCATAGCTGATACGCGCCCAATAACCTGCTGCGCCAAGCCCCTTTCAAGGAGGAGGTCGCAATATTCATAACCCTGCAGAGAGTATAAGATGGGTATGTTGGGTTGCATCTCTCGTTGCAGCCCCTCTGCCTCAGCGAAGAAGCCTTCCGCCGCAACAAGCTGACCGGAGTGCAGCAGCGCATTCGCGTGCGTCGCACGGGCACGCAGTCTAAGGAACTGGTCGTCAGCGCGATCGGCTTGCTGCACGGCTAAGACCGCTGCGGACACAGCTTCCGCGCCATTACCAGTGATCATCAGGACTTCGCTTAGATTTAGACTTGCCCGGGCAGCCCCGCGGGAATCCAGTCGCTGAATCGCCAGGTCTCGATTGGCCCGCATCGGCCCGATCGCATCCCGTGTCCGACCAAGCGCCCGCAGACGAAATCCCGCGATGTTGAACAGCAATGCCTGTCTCGATTCCGAGAGTTTTGGATCCGCACGGGACCACGGCTGTTCAAAAAAATTCCCGATGGCGCTGAGTTCTTCCCCGTGCAAGCCGAGGACCCGCACCGCGTGGTCTTCATTGCCCCGCCGAACGCGAGGCATATAGACTTCGCTCCATGCACTCTCTGCCTCGCCAGCAGCGCAACCATGGGCTATGGCTGCGAACAGTGAGGCCATGTCTTCCGACTTGTCAGGACGGAAGACACTCAATGCCCCATTGAAATAAGGAGGGCGCAATTCCGCCACCGCGGTCTGCAAAGTCTCCCACGATGCGTTGCGAAGGCCTGTTGGAAGAATATCGCTCCACCCTTCTACCCACTTGCGCTCGCGTACCGCGGTAAATAGCGCCTCCTCACCTTGCGGAAATGATGAGATGAATGCCAGCAAGGCGTAAGCTGTCTCGTTTTGGAATACTTTCGGTAGCTTTTGAAAGCGGTGAAAGTCGTAGAGACGCTTGTGTGCCGCTTGGAATGCCTCAAGGCGCTCGCCACGGAGCTTTTCCGAAAAATGGGTCTTTACCACAGGCGGCGCATCGTAGTGCTTGCCGGCACGCGAAAGCAGTCCAAGGTCGCAAAGGTGATCGACAATGGCATTGGTTTGCTGTTCGGTCAGCACGCCGATCTCATGCCTATTCCCTTTGATCCGGTTCGCAGCCGAAAATCGCTGTTAAATCAATGGGACGCCCGCGTTGGCGCTGTGACGCAGGTCGGTGACCTAAGTCTCTGGCCTGACGACGTTCTTTGAGTTGCCGCCGGAGCAAAAGGTATAGGCACGCGCCGATCTCCTCAGTCAAGCCGGGAATGCCTGGTATCTTCAACAGGACTTCCAGTTCCGCCGGCGTTGCCGGGCGATCAAACAGGCTCATGACTTCAAGGAGTTGCAGCTGAGCCAGAAGGGTGGTGCCCCGCAGCTCCTTACCTGCCTGGCCGCGCGTATAAATCTCAAAAAGACGGACCTTTCCAGGGGAGAGTGGAATTTGGCGGAATACCCGCGGGTCGGAAAGCGCTGGCAGATCAATTTCCTTCAAATATCCGCCGTGCTGAAGTGCGTGCTCCAGAGCGACGACCCAAAGCGGTGATTCGGGCGGGAGCTGGGATGCCAACCGGACATAGAATTGGTGCAGGCGCTGGTGCGCCATAATCCACACGCTGTGCTGCCGCTTTTGCAACTGGTCTCCGAAATATTCGCGAACCAGCGGGTGTGAATCGATTTGCTCCTTTGAACCGAAAACAGCTTCGTCTGTCTGGCGACGGACCAGCAAGCCGAGTTTGGATAAGGTATCTTCAGCAAAACGCCACAGGGGATCGGTAACTGCGGCTGCGCCGTCCGTGAAGCTGGGGATTTCTGGCAGGGACAGGATAGCAAGAACTGCCTGCCGTTCAGCGGGGCGATCGAAAAGACCGAGCGCGTATAGGATTGCTAGCTGGCGACCCGCCGGATTGGCGAGTCTCGGCGGACCGAGCGTCTTAGCTTCCTCCTCCAGCGAGGATTCGTAGCGTCGCATGATACGTCGGGCGTGTCCGCCGAGATGCTCATCCGCCATGAGGCCCGGAATTTCATGCCGGCGATTCACGTCGCCGCCGCAGGCAACGCGGAGGTAGTTAGCCAGCAGAGTCAGGGCGAAAGCGTGTCCTTGATATTCGCCTACGGCAGCCGCGAGTTGGGCATCGGTTCCCGTGACCCCGCGCGCGCGCAATATCGCGGCGCCAGCTTGCTCGTCCAGGTTTTTGAGGAACACGCGAACGATAATCGGGCGCTGGACTGCACGCAAATCGGGGATTTCAATTCGTGTGGTGATAATGCAGAGGCCCGTATTTTCCAGCGCGAGTTGTCTTATCAGCAACTTGAGCCCGCGATCCTTGATGTCACCGAGCTGACCCGAGGTGTAGGCGGCTGATTGCAGAGGCTCCAGTCCGTCCAGTATCAGAAGGGCCCGGCGACGCGATAGGAGCCCAGCGAGAAGGGCTCCTCGCTCCTGGGGCGTATCAGGAACCTCGCCGTTGTGGCGAAAAAACGCCAACGCAGCCCGAAAAAATTCGTCGGCAGAAACATTTCGTTGTGCATCTATACCTTGGCTGTAAAACGACCAGGCAAAGACGCTTTGTGCACCCCTCCAGCCGGTGGCGCGCATCCGGTCCAGGAACGCATGAATTAGGGCTGTTTTTCCTGTGCCCCCCATAGCGTCCAAGACCACGACGTTGGTTTTGCTTGATGTGGAGCTTCCACTGTCCCAGGCCTCGAGGAGCTGGGCCATTTCACCTTCGCGACCGAAAAGTTCCGAGCCGAAGGGACTGGGCAGGCGGGCGATGTCGATCTGGCGACGTCCCCGCAGCGCGCTGGCGATTTCTGCAATGCGCTCGATGAGTTTTGCAGGATTCGCAATTGTCCGGCTGACGGGATCGGCGTGGTAATCCCGGTACATTGACGGCAGCGCGTTGAAATGAAGTGGTTCGACAAAGAGACACGCGAGCTTGCCCTCAACGGCGGCGTAACTCGCTTCATGTTTCACCCAATCGGAGCGAATGCTGCTGCTCGACCAGATCACGACCACCGTTCTGGCCTCCCGCAAGGCAAGTGGGATAGCCTGATCAATGTGTTGGCCGGGCTTCAGTCTCTGTTTGTCGCGCCAAACGGAAATGCCCTGGTTGCGGAGGGCCTCCTCGAGTGCAGCGGCGTGTGTGGCATCATCGCTGGAGTAACTTATGAAAACGTCCCACGATCCATCACTCTCACCAGACATGTGCCGATGGCCTCCCCCGCTGAATGGTGTTAAGGGCGACGGCGAAGCTGTACTGTACAGCGCACGCAAGAGAATTGGGAAGTGCGTAGCAATCGAGGTGCGAATGAGCGGCCTACGGATGAAGGCGAATATCGAAGGCTTGTGTTGCGCCGATTGTCCCCCTCTTAATGTTCTTGAACCAGCGGCTGGACCCGCGGATCGCGGCATCAACTGTCGAATGCGGCTCTGGAGCAGTCCGTGAGGAACTCGGGTTGAACCCCGGGCTCTCAAGACCCCGATCGTCAAGGCGCAAGTAACACTGTCAACGCAGGCAAAATCTACCAGAGGCCCAGCTGTTGCAATTGTGCAACCCGAGTACGATTTCTTGTGCGGTGCATGAGTCGGGACTTGGCAGATTTTGTTGCAAAAGTCGGCGGAGAAGTTGGCGAGGCCCGCGAGGAATGCTGGTGCGATCCGTTTTTTTGCCGCTCGCTCCGGTCGGAGCGGCGGCTGCGACGCTCTGATACCGACGCCC
>Ga0247727_10004770_pt1 | contig 28327 bp, 17 predicted proteins | sample WisWelCaveWW1625_FD_202498 | JGI IMG/M metagenome (GOLD analysis project Ga0247727, IMG submission 202498) | Biofilm microbial communities from Wishing Well Cave, Virginia, United States - WW16-25 | ecosystem: Environmental > Aquatic > Deep subsurface > Groundwater > Cave microbial mat | place...
TCCTCCACCGGTTCCTGTGCCGATTGCGTTTGTACCCATGGGATTCAATGATCCGCATGAATCTTTACCGGAGGAATCGCCCGTTGCCGCAACATCTGCAGATGTGATCCCACCGCTTCCCCGATCGATTGTCCCGGATGATTCAACACAGGCCGTCCCTGCGGTGATTCCACCTCTTCCGGTGCCTGCTCCGGTATTGCCGCCCTCGCCCAAAGTAGCAATGCAGCGCGCCACAGGAGAAAAAATTCAGTTGCCAAACAGCGTTTTTGACGGTGAACTTGATTCGCAATTCATCGTTGTTCCCGTGAAACTGGAAAAGATCGGATTAAAGGGCCTGGAAATAAGAAATCAAATGCAAACAATCGCGATTCTTCCATGGAAAAAAGTGCTGTCGGTTTCCGTTGGAAAACTTCGGATCATGGACCCCTCTTTGCCGGCATCACAGCAAAGCTTTGTGCTTGTGGATTTAATCGGCCAACGCTCCGGAATAAATGGCGCCATTTCCTATCGTATTCAAAGCGATCAAATTGCTTTCGATAAAATCTTCCCCATGGTAGAGCAAACGTTTGATGAAGCTTTTCAGAACTTTATGGGTATTGTGCTCACCAACAGCGGCGCTCGCTGTATGCCCAATCGGGAATCCTGTTTCGGTCCCAACTTTGCTGTGTACCCCGACGTCTCCCGCTATGAATCCCGACTCCGGGAAAAACTCCAGCAGTAGAATTGCCCGCCATTTATCATCGAAGACTTGACCGGTAAGGCTGAAAACGCGTGTCTGCAGTCTTAGTGTTCAGGAGGGGCTCACATGAATCGACTCGCAGTTTCGGTTTTAGTTGTTCTTCCAGCACTTTGTGGTGTGGTGAACGCTCAGGAGCAGGAGCGTCCCAATATTATTCTGATTCTTACGGATGATCTGGATGCAAGGGCAATTGATTTCATGCCGAATCTTCAGACTCTGCTTGTGCGACACGGCACATCGTTTTCAAATTATTTTGTGAACGTATCCATCTGTTGTCCGTCAAGAGCATCACTGTTACGCGGTCAGTTTGCTCACAGTACCGATGTCCACACAAACAGACCTCCGTATGGTGGATTCGTAAAATTTCGTGATTCAGGGCTCGAACATTCAACCCTGGCAACGTGGCTCCAGGCATCCGGCTATCGTACGGCTTTAATCGGACGGTATCTGAACGGCTATCCTGGAAACCAGCAAACTTACATACCCGAAGGTTGGGATGAATGGTACGTTCCGCTTATGGGGAAGTTGTACTTCAAGTATCAGCTAAACGAAAATGGGACCATTCATAACTACGGCAGCAATGAAGAAGATTACGAAACCGATGTTCTGGCTGCAAAAGCAGTTGATTTCATTCATAGAGTTTCCGCGAAAAATGAGCCATTTTTCATTTATCTGGCGCCGCGAGCGCCTCACGTGCCCGCAAAGCCGGCGCCCCGGCATCAAAATGTTTTTGCCGGATCTCAGATTGTGCGGGGCCCTTCCTTTAACGAAGCCGACGTATCCGATAAACCACTACGCATCAGGCATCGAAGGTTGCTCGACAACAATGACATCGATGAAATAGAAAATCGCTACCGGACCCGTCTCGAAACACTTCTGGCTGTCGATGATATGATCCTGGCTGTTGTAAAAGCGCTTCGGAAAACAGGAGACATTAAGAATACGTATATCTTCTTCACGTCAGATAATGGTTTTCACCAGGGCGAGCATCGAATTGCCAAAGGTAAGGGCACGCCTTATGACGAATCAACCAGAGTCCCACTTCTTGTCCGGGGTCCGAATGTACGGCCGGCCTGCACCACAGCGCGATTTGCGCAAAACACCGACATCGCTCCTACAATCGCCGAACTCGCCGGAGCAACTTTGCCGGCTTTTGTTGAAGGCCGATCGCTTGCCGGTATCTTGAAGGATCATTCCCAGTCTGCCTGGCAGCAGGAAGCGTTAGTTGAGCAGTGGACCAGGGAGGATTCCCGCGATTTTGAAGCCTTAAGAACAGACGATTATCTGTACATTGAATACGGATCCGGCGAACTGGAGTTGTACGATGTCCGTACCGATCCCTACCAGCTGGAAAGCTTTCATGCGATTGCGGATCCCGCCCTGCTGCAGCAACTATCAACCAGAATTCGCTCACTCACGGGGAAAGCCGCCGATAGCTCCACCAATGTTTCAGACGCCTCGGTGTCCGAACGTTAAGGGCGTTCCGCGCACCTTCGAAAGTACACCGATTTTTTTGGATCGCTGAACCCGAAGCATCCTGAAATCCGGCCGAGGATACTCGAACTCAAGCCTTGGCCTGCCTTCGATCTCCGGCCGCAGGATTGTACGGATGGATTGGACAGACTCGCAATCCAAATACGTCATCGATTTCGTAAACGTATCAGCGGCAATATGCAGGTTCAGAAGCAGATAGAGACGTCCACTTGGACGCAACCCGGGCAGAAACCCGGACCCGCGCCTGAATGGAGTACGGGGCACCGAATGTTCTTTCGTTTTGTATTCGTGTACTTTGTCCTGTACCTGTTTCCGTCACCATTAAACGAGATTCCATTTATTGGATCGTTTATTGGAAAGTATGAGGTGATCTGGCACAAGATCGTGCCCTGGGTAGCTCGCCATTTTCTGCATTTGAGCTACGACATCACAGTATTTAGTAGCGGCAGTGGGGACACGACATACGAGTATGTAAAGGTGCTCTGCTTTCTTACGCTGGCAGCGGCTGCAACGGCGATCTGGTCGGTAATGGATAGCAAGCGGATCGATTATCAACGTCTGCATCAATGGCTGAGAGTCTACGTACGCTTTTCGCTTGCTGCAGTAATGATCTATTACGGGGCCTTTAAAGTAATTCAATCCCAGTTTCCGCCTCCATCTCTCGACCGAATGATTCAACCGTTTGGTGACGCGTCGCCAATGGGACTGTTGTGGACATTTATGGGAGCATCCCGGCCATATAACATCTTCATCGGTCTGGCGGAAATAACGGGCGGTGTGCTGCTGATTACCCCGTTGACCACGACTCTGGGAAGCTTGATAGGTTTCGCGGTCATGGGCAATATATTCATGTTAAATATGTGTTATGACGTACCTGTTAAACTATTCTCGCTTAACCTGTTGCTGATGTCGGTTTTCCTCGCCGCTCCTGAACTGCGACGGCTGTTGAATTTTTTTGTTTTTAATCGAGTGGTCCAGGCCACCAGGATGCGCCCACTGTTTAGCCGGAAGTGGCTCAATCGTGTCGCTGTCGCTGTCGCAATAGTATTCATAGCGTTTGCGCTCGTCTCTTCGCTGACAACGGCTTACGAAGACCACAAGAATTACTTCGCTGTAAAATCTCCTTTATATGGCATCTGGTCTGTGGATGAATTCAAAGTGGACGGAGAGGTTAAACCTCCGTTAATCACGAACGAGGCGAGATGGAGACGAGCTATTTTCGACTATCCCGATGAAATGAGTGTTCAGCTTATGAGCGGATCCCGGCAGCGTTTTAAATTAGACCTGAATCTGGACAAACAATCGATGACCCTTGGGAAACGCGACAACCCGGACTGGAAGGCGAATCTTGCCGTTCAGAGACCACAACCGGGCGTGGTCGAATTAGAAGGAACCGTAGACGGTAAGAAGATTCAGGCGAAATTAAGTCGAGCGAACGATGAAACATTTCTGTTGAATTCGCGCGGGTTTCATTGGATTAGCGAATTACCTTTCAATCGTTAATTGAATTGCCGTTCCCACTTGTTCGTGCATACCCCGTCTGAAGCCGGTTGTTGAGCTCCGCGATGGATTCATCAGAGATGATTTGGAAGATCCGCGGGCGGCACAACCTGGGAAGCTGATGCGCCATCAGGCTATCGGTAATGATAAAAGCGCGCGCCGTCAGTCCGTGGCGCCATTCCTTCTTGCGAGCATCACGAAGTTCGATCGATAAAGGATCGATGCCTACAGCTACAAGAGTGGTATGTGCCCACTTCAGGAAGTGCGGCCAGCGCGAAACCACAATTATGACCGTGTCTGAATCCGGCTTCAGCTCATTCTCAAGGCTTTTTGAAATTGAACGCGAATGTAAAAACATGCAGGAATCCGTGGGAAGCGCGGCCTGTACTTCTCTGGCGCTGTCATACAGAGCAACGCAGAACCCGCCGGGCAGATTCTGCGGTTTTGAACATTCATCAATACCGATTCCCACAACGCGCATGGAAGTGTTCATTGCGATTTCGGTAACCAGGATTTCACGTAACTCAGGTTCCGGTTCAATCAAAACAATGTGATCCGGCGGCTGGTATGAGAACCATCGCGTAACGCGCGATCGAATTTCGGACAGCGTGTGCCCGCGGTCTCGTGCCAGTTGAAAGAAGGTTGATATCAGCCGATCCAGATCCAGACCCGGATCAAGTTTTGCTTCTGCATTCAAAGTCTTAACGTAAAAACCGCTTCCAGGACGCCATTCGAGCCAGCCCTTTTTCGTCAGATCACGGTAAGCCGCACGCGCCGTGTTGGGATGAATATCAAATCGACGCGCCAGTTGTTGGGTACTTGGAAGCCGTTCACCAGGCTGAAGGTCTCCACTGACAATTCCTAAAACCAGTTGAAGGGTCAGTTGCTCGTGGAGTGATACTTCGCTGCCCTTCGACAGCCAGAGTTTCATCAGATCCTCCAGTCATTAAACCATAAAATTGGAGTGCCGGCCGGTCCTGTGACAGTTATCAAACTCTCACAACCGCAACTGAATTCGGGCAAGCTACACCCTATATTGCAACAAGGAGGACAAAAACTCATGAATCAAGTGACCCGCCCTTTTGCAATACTGGTCAATCGCGTCGTAATCTGTTTTGCGGTTGGACTTGCCTTAGGCAGTTATTTCTGGCATCCCGCACGCATCTTTCAATATCTACTGGATATTTGTTTGCGGGCGTATTTGCACTTTGTTGCCGGGTCAATGGCCCACGAAGCAGTCCACGGACATCTGGGGAACTCAAAACGCGCAAACCTCTGGTGGGGCCGTGTCGCTCTTATTCCGACTACTGTGCCCGGCGTCACGTTTCGAAAAACTCACCTTCGACATCATGCCGCGACGAATATTCCACTCGAAGATCCCGATGAATTCTTGAATACAAAACGCTCATGGGAAATACCTCTGCGCGCGTTAGCGATGCCGCATCACTGGGTAATGTGGCTTCACAGACAAAACCGTCTGACACGTCGCGATCGCATTGAATATCTGGTTACGTACCTTGTTTATACGGCGGTCTACGGATTGATAGCCTGTTTCGCCGGTGTAGAGCGAGTTCTACTTGGTCTGTTACCTGCCGCAATCCTGCACTCATGGATTCTGTGGTATCTGTTTGCCGTCAAAACACATGAAGGATACTCAACGGGAACCCCTGAGAGCCGTTCGCATAATTACTACGGCCGGCTGCTCTACTGGCTTTCATTCGGACTCTCCATGCACCGTTTGCATCATCTGAAACCGAATCTGGCCTGGCTTCAAATGGCCCGCAATGTGCCCGCCGGATCATGGATGCAACGTGTTCGCTTCGAAAGAGACATCATAGTAGATGCGAGGAAGGCAGCTTGAAGTCAATCGTTGTACGTGAAAAAGTGAATGATGCTGTTCGATTACTGATCGATCAATTCATTTCAGCCTGCGCGCTCCTGTTTCGCTGTTTGCTCTTTGTGCGCGTGAAAACATATGACCGCCGGCAGGCCCGTCTAAGACGCGAATATGGAATACGGGAATCAACAGCCGTACATTCATATGATGCCTGCACTCGTGATTACGTGGAATCGCGGTATCGACAACTTGGACCGGGCGCAGTTTATGCGTACACATCGGGCTCAACAAATGAGCCCAAGAAGATCGCTTATGATCGGAAGCGTTTGCGCAACACACGTCTGACGTTCATTGACGTATTCTTTCGCTACCTGGCCGAACTGCCCCGGCACAGGACTCTGTTCATCTTTTCGTCCATTCAACCTGAAAAATCTCTGACCCATCTGCTTCTGCAGGAGTCCGGACTTCCGCTTTATGTTTCCGGACTGCAGGCTCCTCACCGGGTCCAAAATCATCCGGCGATACGAGTTGCCGCGCGCAAGTACGGTGAAACTGCAGTCAGGCTGTGGATCCTCGTAATTTCGAATCCATGTCTGTTGTACGCAACGAATCCATCAACAATCGCGAACTTTTTTCATGAAATCCACGGCGACTGGCAGCGTAGCCGGCAACTGGTGTTTGATTACGTGAATCGTATCAGTGAAATTTCCGAAGACTTGAATCTCATCCATCGCAGGATTGCATCCCGCGGGTCCTGCGATAGACTCAAAACAATCGCGAACAGTTCACTGCCCCTGTCAGTCATTGACTTGATTCCCGCGCTTCGCGGATATTCCTGTTGGGATGGGGGTTACGTCGGTCCGTTTCTGGACCAGATTCGAAAGTACCTGCCGCCGGCTCGCTACAGGCATTTGCCGATGTACTCGATGTCAACAGAAACGATTGAGACTGTAGCGTATTTGAAGCAGGGTGAACCGTTTTTCCTGCCGGTATCCTCAGGTGTCTACTACGAGTTTATTGAAGAAGGAAAAGAAGACACACCGGCAAGCATCATCGGGCCCGCTGATTTGATTGCAGGAAAGACCTACTCCATGGTGGTAAGTGATGGATACGGATTACGCCGTTATCAGACGGAGGATCTGTTCGGGTGCGGAGGAAAGATTTCCGGAATCCCTGATCTGCGTTTTGTCCGCAGGCGCAATCTATCGTACTCCTTTACCGGTGAAAAGTTGACGGCAGAGCAGCTAAAACTTGCTTATCGCGATGCGGAATCCCGTTATCCTGATGCACGCAATCGCGGCTTTCTAACTTGCTTCCCATCGAAGCCGCCGGATGAACCGGTTCCGTGTTACCGCCTCATTCTTGTGCGGACCAACGGTGAATTGCCCGCAATCGGACAGGCGATCGCCGCGCTGGTAGAACAGAAGCTGACGGAATTCAATCCGGAGTACAAATCAAAAGTTGAAAGCCGCCGGCTCGGGCGAATGAGATTGGAGTGCGTCACTGTTTCCGATTTTATCCGGCGAGTGAGCGGACCAGTCGAAGCAGGACACCGGGGCTCGCAATTCAAATTTCTTCCGCTGTACACGAAGTTGTGGGAGACGGTACCGTCATGATGAATGATATTCGCCTTGTGAGCTGGGATGTGGACGGGACGCTGTATTCCCATCTCAGTCTCGCGTTTGTGTTGTTGCAGAATGCTTTTCGTGCAACGCTTTCCACCGGACCCATCAGCATGGGAAAAACATTTGTGCAGGTATTGGAGTTTCACAGGAAGGTGGAAAAGCAGCGCAAAAATCCGGACTGCGAAGTGCTATTACCGGAACTGGAAGAACTGAAACAGGCTGAAAACTTCGAAAGGCGAGCACTCGAAATCGCGCTCCGTAACATTCGCCCCCGGGAATGTGCCGTTGATCTGCTCAAGCGATTTGCCGATAAAGGGACAATCCAGGTGGCCTTCAGTGATTTCGAATGCGAGTACAAGCTGGAAGCCCTGGGACTCAGTCATTATTTCCAGAAATCCTATTCATGCCGGCAAATCGGATTCTGGAAACCATCACCGGTCGGGCTTTCATGCATACAAAGAGAGTTCGGAGTGGATTCGCAACAGCATCTGCACGTCGGCGACCGGCCGGCAACCGACGGCAAAGCCTGTATGAGAAACGGCTGCCGTTTCCTGCATATGACCGGCAAATAACACTGAAAACTATCGCGGCATAGCCGACAACCGAAATGAGTTTCGGAAGAGAAGTCCGAATATCCAACAAGGATTGAACCGTAGAAGTGTGGCCGTGCCTTTTCGATGTTTGGTTACGAGAATCGACTGTTGCTACGGATCTCATTGTTTTCGGTGCAATGTTCATTCAACTTTGAAGCGATAGTCCCAGCCGTAGCCGTTGGCGCCGTGTACGATGAACATGCCTACACTGCGTCCCTCTTTTCGCGCGGAGAGTTGCAACATGTAATACTCATCTTTTTTGCCGGCAGGAAGGTTTACCGAAACGGTATTTTTTGCTGTGCTGCCGCTTGCGACCGAGCCCAGTGCCTTGTACGGACAGGCGTATCGCGAGATAGTGTAATCGTACTGGACATCGTTGCCCAGTGATTCCCACTGTAATTTCAGATTCCGTGAATGAGCGGGTCGCCCGGTCTCGCACTGGTCCGACCAGTCGCGCAGGGGAGCACCGTTGTCTTCCGGCGTTTTGAGATGAATGATCTTCAACATGTTCACCTCCTGTGTTACTGGTGAGCCGCCGGAAACAGTGAACTGCTGCCATACTCGCAAATCGCCCGGATAGTTGATTGGATTACTCGCGTTCGTGTCGAATTGAGCGCTCATTCCATATTCGCCGGGCTCCAATCCGTAGATTTCAAATTCACCATCAGCGTAACGCGCTTCAGCAGTGGCCACCTTTCCGGTTGTTTCGTTTCTGAACCAGAATTGCGGCCGCAATTTTGTGATTTCAGTAACCGGTTTTCCATCAAAAAATATTTTTCCGCGTGCGGAAATTTTACCGACGATTGCAGGCTTGAGCTGGTCCTGTTCTACGGGCTGCGTTACCTGCTTTGCCGGTAAAGGAGGTTGCCTGGACTGCGATGGCGCGATAGGCGGGGTCGACCGGGCCACCAGAAAAACGCCAAGCAGCAAGGCCGGCAAAACAGCGGTTCCTGACAGGACAAATCGAACAAGATCCGGTTTTACTTTTTTCTTGATCACTTCAGGAGAGTTGCCGGACTGCAGCGCCATCAGGTCGGCGCGCAGTGCTCCCGCGGTTTCATACCGATCCTGCCAGTTATGCTCTACCATTTTCCGCAAAACGAGCTTCATGTTGTCCGAAACGTTCACGTAGGGTTCGAAATTCAACGAAGTTCCTACAAGCTCCATTTCATGAGGTTCCCTGTGGGAAAGCAGGCTGATGAGCGAAACACCCAGCGAATAGATGTCTGACTGAGGCATCGCCTGCCCTTGAAACTGTTCGAACGGCATGTATCCGTACGTGCCAACAACGGTAAAACCTGCTGATTCCGTTTTCTGATAGTGCAAAACCTTGTCACGCACAGCGCCAAAATCGATGAGATGAAGATGTCCGTCTTCCGACAACAACAGGTTGCTTGGCTTGATGTCGCGATGAATGATGGCCGGGGAAAACCCCTGCAGGTATTCAAGGATGTTTGTTGCCTGGAGAGCAATTTCGATGACCTCTTGTTCCGTAAAATGTTTTCCTTCGCGAATCAACCCGGCCAGATTTTTCCCTTCGATGTATTCCTGAACAAGCGTGATTCTGGTTTCACCTTCAACTTCCACTGTAAAGAATTCAACGAACCGGGGAATCTGAGGATGATCGATCTGAGAAAGTACTCGCGCTTCGCGTTCAAAAAGTTCAATCACTTTCCAGTCCGGGATATCCTTCCAGGAAAGTTGTTTCAAAACGCATTCTCTTCCGGTAGAGTGATCCAGTGCCAGGAATGTTTCAGCGAAACCGCCTTCACCTATTTTTTCCCGAACTTCGTAGCGGTCCTTTATGAGCGTTCCGGCGGGTGTATCGAAACTCCCTCTCGAAGTTTCAGGATTCATAGGATAACCACAGTGGCCGGTTGTTTTGATTCCTGTTCTGCTGAAATTGCCATCAGGAAATAGCAGGAAAAGTAGTATACGTCTACCGAAAGATACAAAATGGAATTAAAGTCCTTTACAAGACTTAAAACTCCATCACCGATCAATGTCATGGTGAAAGCGATTCCCGAAAGTACGGCAAAGCGAAAATAGGTACGGCCGGAGCCCGATAGCGAGGCAAGCACAACTGATTGCGCCACCAGCACAAAATCCAGAGTGGGATAGGTAAAGTCCAGTATTGCCTCGGCTGCAGGTTGATCAAATACGCGAATTTGCGGCCAGATGAGCAACAGAAACAGGATCGCATACGCAAGTACGCCGGGAATCAGAATCTTGATACGCGACCTCCATGGAAAGCCGTTCTCCTTTGCCCGACATTTAATAAGCGTATGCAGTCCCAGGATTATGGGGACGTATCCGACCACCCAGATGGCATCCGCCACAGTACCGTACGCGATCAGGTTCAGCACGAGCTCACAATAAATCTCCAGACACTGCGCCAGAAGCCAGATAAACGCGCCGAATGTTAATTGTATCCACGCCCGGCGTGTAGCATGGCTTTTAGAGGCGTCTGAGATCCGGTTGCCGTAACCGCTCATTGCAAAAACGAGACCGATTATCTGCGCCAGATTCCCGAAAACAAAACCCAAATTGGAATTTCCCCAAAACGCATAAACTGGAACTGACAGAATCAGCATCAGCACAAACGACGGAACTGTCCACTTCATAGTCCCACTGTGAGCTTAATGATTAGTATTATTGCACATTTTCCTCAAGCCAGTGGAGTGGGTCTGCAGGTCGGGGATTTTCTCTTGATGATACTTCATCGTAGAATGAACGTGCTTTCAAAACAAAAAGGGAGTATCAGTTTATGAAAATACGCATTCTTGAATTCACAGGCAGGGCATCACAGGGCTTCGCTCTTTTTCTTGTCTTAATCTGCTTTACGCAAGCAGCGGGCCAGGGCATATCCCTGAATGAATCAGCAACCCGGCTGGAATCCGAACTGGTGACGAAATACGGCGATGGGAATCGAGAACGGATCCATCGTGGGATCGAACAGGTTCGGGCCTACTGGCGCGCCGAAGATGGTGATGCCGGCGTCTTTGAACAGTTTGTCCGTGAGAATTACATTGCAGACGCATCTATCCTGGATGAAGTGTTTCGCCGGTTTGAATTTGCGTGCGAACAACTGGACGGTTATCTGCACAACATCAATCTGGAATTTCGTCGCCGGCAGGATCTGGATATCGGACCCGTTTTGCCGATTGATGAAATCCTGGGCGCATTTGATCCCTCGGCCCACATCAATGACGATTTTTTCCGGAATAAGCTTGCCTTCATTGCGCTGTTGAATTTTCCGATGGCATCGCAGCAAGAACGTTTGGAAGCGGGAGATTCCTGGTCGCGCCGTAAATGGGCTGAGGTCCGGCTGGCCCAGAGATTTTCCCGCCGGGTACCCGCAGAAGTCAATGCGGCCATCGTAAAAGCTTCGTCCGAAGCAGATCTATACATCTCCCAGTACAACATCTGGATGCACCATCTGATCGATGATAAAGGGAACAGGCTTTTCCCTCCGAAAATGCGATTGTTGTCACACTGGAATTTGCGGGATGAATTGAAATCCGATTACAGCGATCCGAATGGTCTCGCGAAACAGCGCATGATCCGGAAAGTAATGGAACGGATCGTCACACAAACGATTCCTGCCGTTGTCGTAAACAATCCCCACGTAGACTGGAATCCATCCACAAATGAAGTGAAGGCTGCCGCAGTAAGCGACAGCGAAACTCCGGTTCCTGGCGAAATACAAATCGGCAACGAGCCGGAAGCTACCAGACGGTACCAGGTGCTGTTGAACAATTACAGGGCTGCGCGCATGGAAGATCCGTATTCTCCGTCAGCGCCCACGCTGATCGATAGAAAATTCAACGAGGAGCGCGAGATCCCCGAAGCACGGGTCCGGGAGATGCTGGAAAAGGTGGTTTCTTCACCGCTGGTCGGCCGGGCGGCAAAATTGATCGAAACCAGACTCCAGCGAAACCTGGAACCGTTCGACATCTGGTACAACGGGTTCAAAGCCCGCCGGCAATATACCGAAGCGCAGCTCGATGAGATTGTCGCCAAACGATACCCGACTCCACAGGCCTTCGAAGCCGATATTCCCGCCATCTTGCAGAAACTCGGTTTTTCGAAAGAGAAATCCGAATACGTTGCCTCTAAAATTGTAGTAGACCCGGCGCGAGGTTCGGGACACGCCTGGGGCGCAGAGCGTCGTGGAGACAAAGCTCATCTCCGCACACGCGTCGAAAAAACGGGCATGAACTACAAGGGTTACAATATTGCGGTCCATGAGCTCGGCCACAACGTTGAACAGACCTTTTCCCTGTACGATATCGATTTCCTCATGCTGAAAGGCGTGCCCAACACAGCTTTTACCGAGGCCCTTGCTTTTGTTTTTCAGGCCCACGACATGGAATTGCTTGGCCTGTCGTCTCCGGACGCATCCAGCCGGGCCATGGAAACGCTAAGCGATTTTTGGACTGCCTATGAGATGTCCGGAGTCGCGCTCATGGATATGGCTGTCTGGCGTTGGATGTACGATCATCCGGAAGCTACCGCTGAACAGCTTCGCGATGCTGCCATTCAGATTTCAAAGGACATATGGAATCGATATTATGCTCCGGTGTTTCATACTCGTGATGCGGTCCTGCTGGGGATCTACTCACACATGATTGAACGGATGCTGTATCTTCCGGACTACCCTATCGGACGGATGATCTCGTTTCAAATCACCGAGCGCATGAATCAGTCCGGGAACGTCGGTCCGGAATTCGAACGGATGTCAAAACTCGGACGCATCGCACCGGATTACTGGATGCAGCAGGCAACCGGCGCCCCCGTCGGCCCCGATGCTTTGCTTCGAGCCACCGAAAAAGCCCTCAATGAAATGAAACCCTGAGAGGCCCAGTCATCTTACAATGGATCAAATTCGTGGCTGCACGCAACGCAAGGTCCAATGACGAGATGTGAGCGAGGCGCGTGTTTTTCCACAGCCTGGACCGCGCTCCTATGCACATTATAAGGTACACTATACTGTATAAGGCACATCATCGCAGAACACTCACCGCCACGGAGAATTCCGGTGACCTTTTTTCGTACACAGGCTGGGAAAGAGCCTGTTCGCGAATGGCTAAAGAAATTGCCGAAAGTTGAACGACGGGCTATAGGGCAAGACTTGATGCGGGCTCAGTGGCGATGGCCGGTTGGAATGCCGTTGTGCCGACCATTGGGAAGTGGATTGAGGAAGTCCGGACGGATCTACCGCCGAACGTACTTCGCGTGTTCTGCTTTGTTTTTATCGCGAGCATTTGGTAGCGCTTCATGGGTTTATTAAGAAGACCCAGGCGAAGCGGCCTAAGGAATTGGCCTTGGCGCGTAAGCGTCAAAAGGAGTTAGAAGGATGAGCAAGAAGCATATGGGTTACTAAAGACGAGCCGCACCCAGGTGGACCGACTACTCGATCCCAAAAACGACATTACGCTTTCAAGCCTTCAGCGTGCCGCGGCCATAGTTGGACGTCGGGTTATGATCGAGTTGGTGTGAGGCGGAACGAGTTACAAGATTAAGCTGGACTGTTTTGTACAAGCAACTTTTTGTGTGTTTGGTGCGATAATACAGGCTAGGAGGAACGAAACGATGGCAGGAATTGGCGGAATCAGGTCGAATTCGCCGGATCCATACTTGCAGGGAGTCGGTCAGGGCTCGAAATTGCAAGATGAAATACAGCCGGTTAAGCCTGGATTGCAGGATCAAGAGGAAAGGATCAGCAATCAGGGGTTAATAACCGGAGCTGAAGACATCAAGCAGTCTCAGGAAATATCGAATGCTGAGGCGCAACAACAAGAGGACTCACTGGCTCGCGAGAAAAAGGCGATGCAGCAAAACGCCATGGAAAAAATGGCTGAAGAGGCCCTCAAAGCCCAGATGAAGGAAACACAGTTGAACGGTCAACTTGATGCGTCACAAACCGGCGAGATCGATCCGGCCCAATCGAATGCAGCTTCCGGACAGCAGGATCGGTATTACATCGATTACAAAGATCCGGATCCGCAGGCCGTGCCTTTTCGCCGCGCTAACGGAGAGCTTCAAAGACGGAACATCGCCGATAAGAAGTGGGAATAGGCATTTTTTGAATCCCGATCCATTCTGGTACGAAATGGATCTTTCCCTGCCAAAATGGTTTGAAATGGATCATTAAGATCCATTATGGGTCAAAACGGTTCTTACCACACTTCGCAACGTTCTTCAGGAAGTCGTACCATCGGTGAACCTTCCTTGCATGCGAAAGCCTTTTGAAACTCCGGCATGTTGGATATCGATCCGATGACGCGGTATTTCCCGGTTGGATGCGGATCGGATTGCACCATGATGCGTTGCTGTTCGATGCGGATGGCATCGCCGCGGAATTGACCCCATGCAATGAAGAACTGCTGTTCCGGTGTAAAACCGCCCACGTTGGGAGGGGCAGGTTTTCCTTCCAGTGATTTTTTCCAGGCCATGTACGCGATTTTTGCGCCACCCAGATCGCCGATGCTTTCTCCAAGCACGAGTTTTCCATTATGATGCACGCCTTCTTCAATGTAGTAGCTGTCGAATTGTTCGGCGACACAGGCTCCGCGTTCTTCAAACTGTTTGAGGTCCGATTCAGTCCACCAGTTTTGCAGACGTCCCTGCGCGTCATACTGGGCTCCTTCATCATCAAAACCATGACTGATTTCGTGTCCGATAACGACGCCAATCGCTCCGTAGTTGACCGCATCTGTAGCCGCAATACTGAATGCAGGAGGTTGCAGGATGCCTGCGGGAAACACAATCTCATTCAGTAACGGATTGTAATAGGCATTGGATGTCGGCGGCGTCATTCCCCAGCGATTGCGGTCAACGGGCTTTCCGATGGTGAACCAGTCGTCTTTAACCAGGAATTTGCTGCCGGACAGGACGTTTTGCCAGAAGGAAGTTTTGCCGATCGATACGGTGCTGTAATCTTTCCATCTGTCAGGGTACCCGATCTTCGGATTGAACGTTGCAAGCTTTTCCAGCGCTTTCTTTTTGGTTTCGGATCCCATCCATTCTAAACTGTTGATATCGTCTTTCATCGCCGCGAGAAGATTCTTTACGAGATCCAGCATTTTGGCTTTCGCTTCAGGCGGGAAATGTTCGTCCGTATATTTTTTGCCGAGCGCTTCACCTAGAAATGCGTCTGTAAATTCTGTGCAACGTTTCCATCTTGGTTTCATCTCCTTAGCGCCGAACAAATACTGGCGGTTGAAAGACCAGTCTTCCTCTACCAGAGGCGCAGAGAGATACTCAGCGGTTTCATGCAGTAAGTGCCATTTAAGATATTGCTTCCAATCGGAGACCGAATTCTCTTTTAGCCGGCGTTCAACTTCCTCCATGAATTTCGGCTGCGTTACGTTCAGATGACCTTTTGTGGGAAGGGCTGCCTTCTCGAAAAACGCATCCCAGTTCAATCCGGGAGTGAGTTTTTTGAGATCTTCAAAGGGCATGTTGTGGTCGATTGCATGCGGATCGCGAAGGCTGACCCGGTCGAGTGATGCTTCCGCAAATTGAGTTTCCATCTGGAAGACAGTCTGGGATGCGTCTAACGCCGCTTCTGCGCTGTACCCCGCGAGCTGGAACATCTTTGATACATGGACTTTGTATTTTTCTCTTGCATCGACAAAACGCTGTTCGGTTTTGAAATAATAATCACGATCCGGAAGCCCGAGGCCTCCCGCAAGCACAAATGCAATCACCTGGGCCGGTTCGTGATTATCGGACGATCCGGTGATTAAGAAGGGAACTCCGATCCCCGATTGATGCATTTGGATCATCATTTGATTCAGGCCATCCTTATCCTTGATTGCATCGACTTGATCGAGCCAGGGTTGAAGAGGCTTGATGCCGAGCTCGTTTACGCTGGATTCATTCATGCACGCTGAATAAAAATCGCCGATAAGCTGATCCGTGCTTCCGCCGGGATTCTGCTGCTTTGCGGATGTTTCCAGAATTTCACGAAGCTGATCCTTGACGGCTTCGCCCGCTGCAAATCTGCGGCTCCAGCGGGTCATTGTCGGAGGAATCGGATTGTTTGCGCGCCATGTCCCGTTCGAAAATTCGTAAAAATCAATGCAGGGATCTACATCGCGATTTATGTCGCCCGTTTCGATTCCCAGTAGCGGGTTCTCTTCACCAAATGAAGCGCCCGCAAACGCAATCAAAATAACCAGAATGATTTTCAGCATTGAAATCCTCCGGAAAAGAGTATACGACATCATCAGCAAAGTGGTGCGGGCGTCTGAACCTGTGAAAAAATCTACATACCAGTGGCGGCAGGCGTCCCAGCCTGCCCTTGATTATCGTCGCAAGACCGGCAGGCACGGAGGCCGAGGTTGTTGAATTTCTAGTTCTCTACCCTTATATCCAACCCCCACCTAACCTCCCCCTTAATAAGGGGGAGGAATCGATAAATCAAGAACCTCCGCCTGTGGTCCAAAGCGGCAGGCTGGCAGTCCAAATAATGGTACGATCATATTTAGCTCATGGAAGCACTGCTCTACTTGATTCTGATTGCCTGGGTCGTGCTGTTTTTTCTTGCATTTCCGATCTGGGCGATTGTTGCGATTCGTCGCACAGAACGAAAAGCAGATGAAACTCTCGATCGGTTCCATGAACTGGAAACGACTCTCGAAAAACTGCAAAAGCCTGTTGCAGCGCCCGTTTTCAAGCGCGCTGAAGAAGGAACTGCTGCGCCCGAACAGCCAATCAGTGTGCCAAAGCCGGCCGTTCCAGCGACGCCTCCAGTGTCCCCACTGATTCCTGTGCCTCCGCCGCTTCCGTTCGTTCCAAAAGCAGATAGCGCGCCGCAACCTCTGGCTGAGCCTCCCGCCGGACGTCAGCCGGTGCCGGAGTCGCCACCTGTCGAACCGCAAATTCCTCCAAAGGAAGAAGGCCAGGCTTTTCCGGAGATTAACTGGGAACGTTTCATGGGCGTAAATCTTTTCGCATGGATAGGCGGTCTTGCTCTATTCCTCGGCGCCGCTTTTTTTGTTAAGTATTCCATTGATAACAATCTTATTAGCCCACAGCTTCGTGTTGCAATCGGCTTTCTACTTGGCGCTGGATTGCTCGTTACCGGACTGCTTCTATCGGCAAAAGAATACAAAGTGACATCGCATACGCTCTGCGCCACCGCGATCGTAATTCTGTACGCTGATATTTTTGCGGCTCACGCTTTTTACGGATTCATCAGCAACACGGCTTCTTTTCTACTGATGATTCTTACTACTGCTACTGCCTTTTTGCTGGCTGTTCGCCTGGATGCGAAGGTCGTTGCGATTCTGGGATTGCTGGGCGGCTTTTTGACGCCTCCTCTTCTGTCGACCGGGATCGATCGTCCACTCGGTCTCTTTGGATACATTGCATTTCTCGATGCCGGACTGGTTCTGGTTGCTCTGAAAAAACGCTGGCCGTTTCTCACGGTTCTTGCTGCTGCCGGAACGGTAATGATGCAGATCGGCTGGGTTGAACAATTCTTTATGGTTTCGAAAGTATTTACGGCCATGGCGATATTCTTTGCCTTCGAAACTCTCTTTCTTGCTGCGTTTCTTGCTTCAATACAAACGAAGCGTTACTCAAACGCTTACACGGCTTCAGCCATCCTGATGCCTTTTGTCACGCTGTGTTTTCTCACGTATTTGTTATCGATGAATGATCTGGGACTGCGTCCGGGTATTCTGTTCGTTTTTGCTTTTTTCAGCGATCTCTGTTTGATGGCTCTTGCTCTGCGGCGGCCGTCGCTTTCCGCGGCTCATCGCATTGGTGGAATATTTGTCTTCATGATTCTTTCCATCTGGACAGTTCAATACATATCGACCGCTCTTCTTTACTGGGGACTCGGTTCCTATTTTGTTTTTGCGTTTCTTCATACTGCGTTTCCTCTTGTTTTGCAGCGGTTACATTCCGAAACGGCCCCGCAATGGTGGGACCACCTGTTTGCGCCACTCGCATTAATCCTCGCCATGATTCCTGTTTTCAAACTGACGGAGATGGCTGCGGGTTTCTGGTTCGTTGTTTTGTTAATTGATGTTGTTGCCGTTGGATTTGCCCTGTTGACGGCTGGTGTTCTCTCCATAGTTGCGGCGCTTCTTATTTCCATGGCAACAATCCTTGTGTGGCTGTTTCAAGCGCCGGCATCACTGGTTGATCTACCTGAGTTTCTTTTCGTTACTGCAGGATTTGCGCTGGTGTTTTTTATGGCCGGACTCTTCCTAAGGAAAAAGTTTCTGCTTCCACCTCGAGCGTCTGCCCAAAATGATGAAAAAAGCGCACCCTCCGAATCTTCCGCAGTGTCGTTTGCACAAATTCCCGCGCTTGCTGCCGTCCTTCCGTTTTTGTTGTTGATTCTTTCGGTGCTTACGCCGCTCTCTATGCGGAAGAGAACACCGCCGCATGGAAATTTCGACAGGGCCTTCGCATAGAAAAAGGCGGTTTGATTCGAGTCGTGCTTCCGGATGAAACTCTAAACGCCGCCAAACCGAAACTCGAAGATCTTCGAATACTCGACCACAGTGGTCAGGAAGTACCTTACCTGATCGAACACTTGAAATCGCCGCGAGTCGATTCCTTTGCAGCCAAACATTTCCAGATCATTCTTGAAAGGGAAACAACCCTGATCGTAGTCGAAACAGGGACAGACAGACAACTGGAAGCGTTTATTCTGGAAACCGGCGCACAACATTTCATTAAGGCGTTGAACGCTGAAGGCTCAACGGACGGCACAACCTGGAGGTCATTGTTCATCGGTGAACCGGCGTTCCGCCAGGACAGCGGGGAGAGCCGTTTGCGTTTTGCAATTCCGAAAGGCTATTGGAAATTCTTGCGTTTAAAGCTTGATGATTCTCGATCACAACCTGTTGCCGTTTCAGGCGTCTCGATTGTTCCGGTTGCAGAGGTTGTAGCGCGCCAACCTGTGCCTGTTCGGATTCTGGATCGCAAAGAAGATCCGGGAGTGACTCGATTCGACCTCGATACAGGGGCCCGGAACCTGCGCCTTTCTTCCGTCGTGATCCATACGAGTGAACCGCTGTTTACACGAAAGATCAGTCTGTGCGTTCGCGAAATCGCAGGTCACATGGTGAAAGAGCGCACGGTTGCTTCAGGCACAATCTATCGTGTAGCAATCGAAGGCCAACCCGTTTCTGCGGATCTGGATTTGGATTTCGATCTGCTGATTCCTTCACGACATTTGCTTTTGCTGATTGAAAACGGACAAAGTCCGCCTGTTCCCATTGACTCGATCGAAATTTTTCGGGGGCGGGAATCACTTCTATTTTATGCAAAAAGCCCGGGTGATTACACAATCTATACCGGGAACAACCTGAGCACGGCTCCGGTCTACGATATAGCGTTGCTGGAAGCGCCTTTACGGGGAACCGGCGCTGCAGCAGTTCAGCCGGGATCTGTTGCTATAAATCCCTCTTATCAACCGGCTGAATCATTTTCCGGTGTATCTCCGGCCACACCATTGGACGCGTCGGCATGGGGATACAGAAAGGAAATCAGAGCGGAGAAGTCCGGAGTTCAGCAGTTTGAGCTGGACCTCGAAACTCTTTCGCACTCCAAACGGGATTTTGCAGATTTGCGTCTGGTACAAAACAATTCTCAGTTCCCTTACCTGCTCGAAAACACTTCCTCAGCAAGGAACGATTGAACCTTCCGTAACTGAAGCAAAGGATCTGATCCTGAAAAGCCGAAGATGAGTAAATGGATACTAAAACTCCCTTTCCCATTTCTTCCGATTCGGGAACTGTCCTGCACTTCTCAAACATTGCTTTTCAAACGCAGTCTGCGGTTATACGAAATCTCTCCGGATGCGAGAGGCAACAGCCGGGAAACGCCTCTGGCGTATGGAGAGTGGATAAAGACCGCAGACAGCAAACACCAGCAGTTTCTGCTGACTCTGACTCAGCGGCCGCAAACAGATACTTTGATTCTGGAAACTGACAATGGTGAGAATCCACCGGTGAATCTGCAGGCGTTCGCATTGCACTATCCGGTCAGTCGAGTGCTTTTTACGACATCGAAACCGGCGGTTTTTTTTCTTTATTACGGCAATGCCCATGCTGCTGTCCCGCGCTACGATATTGAGCTGGTTGCGCAACAAATACTGGAAGCTGAAATAACAGTTGTTAACCCGGGTCCGGAAGAAAAACTACGCGAACCGGATATTCGCGAAAAAGCAACACGAAATGCCGGAATTATTTTCTGGGTTGCACTTGCTGTTGCGGTCATTGTTTTGTTTTTTGTCGTATCGCGCCCTTTGCCAAAAACGTCATGACAACGCAATACCGCGAACTTCTTTCGCAGACAACGCGCGGTTTAGAATCAGCAGATCTTCAAGCATGCCGTTGCAAAAAGTTTCAGGTTCGCTTGTAGCTGAGCATCCGAACCATAAAGCAGACTTAGACTCCGGTGAAGGACGACAGGATCCATCCATCTGGAGAAATCCATCGACGTACAGGCGATTTCGCGTCCCTTCGACGACTATGGCCACGTGATGCCAGTGCCGGAACTGGAATTCACCGCGGCTGAGAGCGACTTCTTTGCCATTGCGGCGCCACGCGAGCCTGCCCCAGCTTGTGCAAAGGGAGATCGTTTCCCGCCCGGCTTCCATCTGGCTCAGCCAGAAAGCCTGATTCGAATTCCGCTCGTAGCTTTCGTAATACATCCAGAATGCGATTGTCAGTGATGATCCGTTGAGCGGACTGGCAAGTCTATGTTCCAGACTGGAATCGACTCCATTAAAGGCCAGCGCCTTTTTCGCGCGCCCGTTCTGTATCAACGCATTATGAATCACGGCGCGCGTTTTTATCGCGCCTGAAGCATCGACCAGGATTCGCGCGCCTTTCTCGTTAACCACGCGCAGCACATCAAAGTTCAAATACACAACCGCTTCTTTCGTGACGGCTTTCAGGTCAACCACACCGGGTCTGGGAGGAGGTGGATACTTCGGATCAACAATTTCCAGACTTTCGTCCGGACCAATGATGTTACTGGTTGCTGCAACAAAGCCATCGCGGGTTGTCAGATAAGGACCAAACGCACGAATTGCGAAGCGTCCTCTGTCAGCATGCACCAGTGTCAGATATTCGTTCTCCACGTCGGGTGGGTCTGCTAAATGGACGCGTCCGCTACTTGCAACTCGAACAAAACGTTCGGCAGTCAAACCCAGAGCGAAAAGGCATTCCGAAGGATCACGCCATCGCCATCGAAGCCGCACTCCAGGCTCCAACGGATTATCGATCGTGACGACCCGATCTTCCTTGTCCATGGCACAAAGCCACTTTCTCTCTGCATTACGAAATGCAACCTCACCGGGTTTGAGTCCGATCCGGCGCGCCACTGATTCGGCAGAATCCGCCAGATGAAAACAGGGATACGCAAGAGTCGACCAATCCTGATAGTTGTCTCCAAAGTCATCCACTTTGATTGTCAGCTCGCGAGCTTCTTCGGGAATGGCAACATTGATGGGGATTCCTTCGGGTTTTTTGTGAAGAGGCGCCGAATCGAATACACGAACACCATCAATCCAAACTTCGTATTTCCATGTGCCTTGAGCCGTAAAATCCCTATCCCTTCTGGAGCCGATTGCGGTAAAACGATGGCCTGGTCAGGTATCTCATATGTAATCGATGCCGGCGCATGGACGTCAAGATAGGTTGTAACCGGCTTTCCCGCGATGGGCACAGCATCGCCAGCCGACGAATTTTTAAAGCTCCGAAACTCCAGGCCTCCGAAATGATGTTTGGTGAAAGTGAGATCGCCCGGGAAGATGGCCTCATCCGGAATGCATGCAAGAAGTTCGAGAACGGGCCTCATCCGAAAGTAAGGCCAGGCGAGAATCGCATGATCGTACTGGTTGTCTCCCAGCGGATCTGTGATAACCGTCAAACGCCTGGCTCCGTGTGGGATGTCAAGGACCAGCGGAATCCCATTCCTTCTTTCAGAAAGTGGAGGTGATTTGAAGACGACCTTGCCGTCAATCAAGAACTGATAGCTCCAACTTGCATGGAAAGCCTGTACTATGTCCACACGCGCCAGAACCGTGGCGAACTGAAAAGCATGCGGCGGTATGGGCCACGCAAATTCTCCGGGTGGATGAACCGTTACGAATGTTGTACATGTTCTGCCGGCGATCAAGCAGGAACGGACACCCCACGCGTCGTTCACAGTCGGAGCATACGCGCCGGTAACTCGTTGCGCCTTCAATTCTCCCAGAAAAATTCCATGATCCGGAGGTTTTGAAAGCCAGTCAATGTCGGCCCCGCCAGTAGCATGGAAAACCCAACCGGATTCATTGCGTGATGCCGAAACAGCGATTCGCAAGCCTTGCTCCGGGCCCCGGACGTCGCGGTACAGTGAATTTCGCGCAGCCGAACGTGTGTTCGTCACTCCCCAGTTCCAGCTTCCTCCGCGATGACCCGCCTTGACCGAAGGGGGAGGGCCAACAGGATCGATGCATTTCGCATTCGCATATGTGCGGAGGTCATCACTCAACCATTCGGCCACGTTCCCTTGCATGTCATAGAGGCCCCATGCATTGGGTTGTCGTTGTTTTACGGCGTGTGTTTCTCCCCCGGCGTTTTCGGAAGCCCAGGCCATTTCCTGCCATAGACCGGCATACGGTGCAGAAGTCCCGGCGCGACATGCGCACTCCCATTCTGCTTCCGTGGGAAGACGGGCCTCAAGTTCGGGAATCAGTTCGCTTAGCTTGTTCAAGAAAAGGATGCAATCCTCCCAGGAAACCGAATCAACAGGACGATTGTCTTCCTGGAATTTGGATGGATTCGATCCGGTCACCGCTTTCCAAAGTGCCTGCGTGCATTCTGTTTCCGCAATCCAGTAAGCTTTTGTTAAAGTGACTTCGTGTTGCGGTGTTTCGTTCTGTTCTCCCTTTTCCTCCGCCGGACTTCCCATGAGAAAGACGTCCGGCTCGATCAGACGGAATCGCTGACGCACCTCCTTCACTTCAAGTTCGGCCCAGCAACGACCGTTTGCAACCGAATCCATTCCCCAGGCAACCGCCCAGTTTGGAACCCATGCATAGGCATCCGTAAATTCTTTTGCTTCGCGTGCGAGCGGACCATCAGGGCAGCTGGCCAGATAATCACGCCACCGTTTTGGTGTCGGCTCACACCGAACCAGGGCGCCATGCATGCCTTCCTGGAATTCGCGGGATTCTTCCGCTGTTCGGTCGGGGAACAGAACTGCAAAAGCGTGCCACGCGCCGCGCGCATCATGCGGCGTTGGAGCGTTTCTTGCGCTTGAAAGCGTTTCCGCGCGAAAACGTTGGATTGATTCTTGCGCCTCTGTTGCATTTTGGCCAATCGGAAACTGCTCCAAAAATCTTCGCCACAACGGAACAGCATCCCATACTCCGGAGGTTCCTCGCGCTTTTGTAAGCGCGTCATCCTCCATCTTCCTTAAATTCAAACGTGCTTCATGGGCGCCGGCGCTTGCCGGATAACGGGCCAGATAATTTGCCCAGGCCTCAGGAGTGTTCAATGAACGCGCCCGGTTCAACTCGTCTCCGAAGCAATCTTCGAGTCTTGAGTGAACCAGCGTTTCAATATTCTTCAGCGCCCTGTCAAAGGACGGCTCTTTTCCGAATGCCAGGGCTACATCCACGCCGGCAGATGCTTGATCCATAGCGACGTCATTCTGAACAACATTCCAGATCGTTGCCGGATCGCCCTCGGCATAAAGCAGATGATCCACTGCCATCTCATCCGTGGACGCAAAAGGCACATCTCCCGGCCGGGCGGCTTCAAGAGTCTTCGCCAATTCAACGATCTCATCCGCTGCACTTCGGAGCTTCTCATCAATCGAGCGGACCTCTCGAACGAGATCTTCAAACGGTACCCAGTAATCGCGAATATATGAGTCAAAGCGAAAATCCGAACCGATGCCGGCATTTTTTTCGAAATCGCTCAGCTTTTTTTCAAGTTCCAACATCTGTGTATGCGCATTGATGCGAACAGTGAGGTTCTCCATCATCTCGTGCCGCCGCCGTTCTTCTTCCTCCAGCATGTCGAGGGCCTTCCTGCAGCCTTCTATACTGCGAAGAAGAAGGATCGCGCCCATGCACACGATGCGAAGGAAACGACCCAGTCGTTGCTGCAGTTCATCAACGCCAATCGTCAGACCCTCGTCCTGTGTGTTTTCTACGACATCCGAAAGTTTCTTTCGCTTGTACTCCAGCTCTTTTACTTGATTTACTTTTCCGGCGAGAAGCTCGCGCAGGTGCGTAGCCAAACGGGTGAAGAAGGAAAGCAGGACACCGCGATGGTAAACAAGATGCCTGTTCAGGCGCCGGCAATCCTTGAGAAGATCTCCAAGAAGAGTGAAACGTCCTTCTACAGTGAGTTTTTCCGGCTCGCGGGTTATGAAACCGAGAAATGCCGTCTGCGGTTTCTCCCCGCTTTCGACCATTGTCGCCACACTGGCGATTTGTTCTTGTAGCGTTCGAACCTCATCCGGCAGTACCGGAGGATTGAGATTCGTGTCACTGGCCGTGCTCATTTCCGACTTCCACGAAAAAATGGTCAATATTTCCAGACCCCTATGCCGTTTGTATTCCCCTCTTCAACAAAGCATAACACTCTTTGCCAGTTATCCTCCCTGGCGCTGAAGGGTCGTGGTGAACCGTTAGAACCGGATCAGCAATTCTTCCGTGTCTTTCGGATGGCCGGCCACTTGTGAGAGAATAGCACAGGCCGAAACATGAACCGGTGAAAACTTGAGAAAGCAACTCAATGTGAATAAGGAGCAGAGATGAAAGTGAGATCGATCGTACTGACATTGACATTGTGTTTTGTGGCAGCGGCAGTTTGCGTGGCAGCCGATGTGCAAATGGGAACATGGAAGCTAAACGAATCCAAATCGAAGCTTAACCCGAACATGGGGAAGAACCACACAGTTATTTATATAGCCGAACCTCAGGCTTGTCAGCCAAAGATCACAAAGTGTGCGCGCAACTGATGCAGTTTTTCGTCCACTTTGATTTTTCCTTGCTCCGGCGTTCCGGCGTCTATCCATTTGTATGTGTAGCCGAACCGCAGCGCAATGTGCCGGCTCAATCCAATATGACCGCCCACTCCTAACAGTGGGCTCCATGCGCTGTCAGACTGAATGACTCTTTCGGTTTCAACAACGGTAGAGCCAACAGCTACCACTGACGTCTGTTCAGTGTCTGCACTCCAGCGCCAGAAGCCACCTTCGAAATAAATGAAGTGGTAGCGCAGTCGACCCAGGACCTCGAAGCCGTTCACAGGCTTGAACACAAGGTCCACAGTCCGTGTGAAAGGCCCGGCTGAAACGGTTCCATGGAGTTTGGCCTCCTCTATCCAGTTAAAACGGCTTCCAAGTTCGAAATATTCTCCGACCCGAACACCGCCACCCAGATCGAATACAGCGCCCTTATCTTCGATACTGCAGGCGGGATTGAAGCCGGCAAATGCTTTCTCAAAATCGTCGCACTTCGACTGTGCGTCATTCAGTATCCACAGGCCGAGGGAGCCCTCCACATACCAGCCGATCTGCTGTCCCGAGGCAGGTGTAACCGCAACTAGTCCTACGGCGACAAGAAGCACAATGATCGATAGAACACGAGCGAGAACGCTTCTATTTTTCATAGTCAACCCCCTTAATAAAAATCCGCACTAATTCATCCATTTTCCCGGAGCAAGCAGGGCGGTCATCCGTTCCGGATTCTTGATCTCGTGACGATTCATCCAGCCATCGGCATAGGCGATTAATTCGCGTCCCTCATCACCGCCCATCAGGAACCCACGACATCTGCGAGCCACTGCGGCATGCAAAGCCATATCGGCAGCCCCTAATTTTTCTTCTGCATCTTTCAGCAGGAAAACGGCGTCTTCACGCAATCCTTTCATGGCCGCAATGGAAGCGCGGATCAACTTGCTCAAACCACTTCCCCAAAGTGCTTTCTCGCGTCCGATCTTCCCCGCATTCTGCGCTGCTGTACGGAGAAAATGATTTCCTCCTGCTGAGGCTGCCATCGCAAGCGCGCTGCGAGCGCGTGCATAGGCTGAAAATATGCGTATTACTTGCATTCGAACGAGCAGTGAACTGCCGAAATCGGACCACATATTGGACAACAGATCCCAGGAAGCTTTCGCATCTCCACAATAGAGCTGAATTTCAATCAGAGCGATCATCGAAAAGTAATGCTGCATGTGAAAGCCTTTTCGCGACCACGTAGCCATCCCCTTCTCTACCTGTTGGCGCGCGGCAACCGGATCGTCAACTGCAAGGCTTAATGCATAAGCTACAGCGATCAGGAGCGAAGTCTCCGCGTAGAGGTCGCCTCGTTCTTGTGCGTCCTTTAATAAAGAAGGCAAGCGGGCAGATAGGTCGTCGAACCTTCCCATGACTATTAGCGCCAGGAGTGAGAATAGCTGCGCAATATCCCGTTCGTATGCTACTCCGGTGCAGCGCTCGCGCAAAACCTTTTCTCCGTTTTGGCACAGGGTAAATGCTTCTCCCCAACGGCCCTGGAAAAAAGGTAACACGCCGGAGAATGAAGTGACAAAGCCGATTCCATTGGGATCACCAATCCGCTCAACCATTTGCCTGGATTGTTTCATGAGCCGATTCGCCTTCCCTTGATTTTGGGATCCGGTTGCCAACAAATATGCTGCCTCGGCCGCAAATCCTCTCGCGATCCTGCCCGGTTCTCCGGAATGCAAGGCGAGCAGCAAATGGCGAGCCGAAAAATCGAATCCCCGAATCGCGTCCGTAAAGCTGAGCCCGCTCGTAACGGACCAGCAAGCATCCGTACGCATCAGATCCATAGGGTCTATTCTGCTTGCATCCGTTTCACGACATCCGTAGCCTCGCAGTCGAATCCTTGTCCGCTGGAGAAATAATGATAGAAGCGCGCTGAACGGAGTTTCCGGCCAGTTCAGGTTCACCGATCGGAGTACGCTGCGAATCACAGCAAGTCCTTCATCGATATGCCCGCTGCGTAGAAACTGCTCCGCAGCCTGCTGCTGCAGTTGCAGCGAATGCGGCGCATCAGAGCCGCCGCTGCAACGCAGAAAAATTTGAGCGGATTCGGCCCCATGACCTGCATTGGCCAGCGCTTCCGCCAGTTTGATCCTCAACTCCCGTTGCTCGGTCTCTTCTCTTTCCTCCAGCTCAATGGCCATCCGGTAGAATTGCGCTGCTCTGTTAAACGAAAGAGCGGAATCTGCGCGCTCCGCTGCTTGCACCGCATAACGGGCGGTTTTCTTAAGGTCGCCGGCAGCATGAAAGTGCGTCACCAGTGTTTCCGGATCCGCTTTGCCGGAATTCTCCAATGTTGACCCTAGTGCCAGATGGTATTGCTTTCGTTTCGAGTCTGAAAACCTGCCGATGATCGTTTCTCGAATCCGGTCATGATACGCTTCCAGCAGCACACCTTCTTTCGTGCTTTGTGTTCTGATCAGATGGCCGGTTCTCAGCTGCGTCAGGATCGGATTCTGATCCAGTTGAGCAAGATCATCGCTCAGGATCGCAAGCGATGTTACCTTTGCTGAATCCAGATCAATCGGCTGACCGGCAAGAGCCACAACCTCCAGCAAGGTGCGCGCATCTTCCTTCAAGTGTGATACTCGCCGGTGGATTAAGTCCTCCAATGTGGTTGGCTCCGTTTGCAAGCGGGCTACTTGCATTTGGGAAGAGCGCACAAGCTCGTTAAGGAAAAATGGATTCCCTCCGGATTCCCGCGCGATTGCCTCTGCGCTTTTCGGAGAAATGCCCTGTTGTATTGCCAGATTTACAGCTTCACCAACCGGGAGATCTTCAACCGGGATGATACGCAGCGCAAGAGGGCTTTTTTGTTGCGAGGAAAGGAACAGTTTTAGTGGTGGGCTTGTTTCCATATCTTCGCTTCTATAGGTGACGATGAGAAGCATCTCCGGCGGATCGGGAGGACTCAGGAGTGCATCCAGCAATGCGGCGCTATCGATGTCTCCCCACTGTAAGTCGTCAATAAAGAGAACGAACTTTTTTCGCTTACCGATGGATGCCAAAAGCTTCCTCAGAGCCTCAAAAGCTTTGCGTCTCAGTTCGTGCGAATCCGGAATCTCCAGGAACTCGTCTCCCGCTATCGCTTCCACTTGTCTCAGCACCGGAAAGAGCCGAGTGAGTGTCGAGATATTTTCTGGAAGTAGAAGTTCTAACTCATTCGCCGGTAAGTCCTTTAAATAGAGGCTCAGCGAATCCATAATCCCATCCAGGGCTTTGTATGGAAGCGATTCTTGTTCGTAACAGCGGCCCGTCAGTATTACCGCTTCCTGACCTGACTGCCGAAGTCCATCCAGAAAATGACGAACCAGAGCAGTTTTTCCCATTCCGGAACGGCCCTCTACATGCACTGTTACGGCATGTCTCTGTTCCAACATTTGAAAGGATTCTTGCAGCGCTGACAGATGATCTTTCCGGCCAATCAGACCCGGATGCTGGATGATGGTTTCCCTGGCCGCCGTTTTATGCCGGCCCACGATTTGATCCA
>Ga0247727_10004771_pt1 | contig 28319 bp, 20 predicted proteins | sample WisWelCaveWW1625_FD_202498 | JGI IMG/M metagenome (GOLD analysis project Ga0247727, IMG submission 202498) | Biofilm microbial communities from Wishing Well Cave, Virginia, United States - WW16-25 | ecosystem: Environmental > Aquatic > Deep subsurface > Groundwater > Cave microbial mat | place...
ACGACGACACCTCCGCCCGGTACATCTGCTGGTAATACTCCTCGGCGTTCCGCACGAGACGGGCATTCTGCTCTGCGAAGAAGAAATCGTCCTCGGCGATCCAACCGTCACGCCGCAGATACGCATCGGCCCTGCGTCGCAGTTCGATGAGCTGGGCGACGACCTCGTTCTCGCAGGGGATCGCGCCTGCCCTGGCGACCCCGTAGCCGTATGCTTGCCCTTCGCCGCCGACGTGATCGAAGCATGAGTACCGGTCGCGGGCCCGCCGCGCCTCATCGGGATCGACACGGTCGAGGTACTCCACGACCGCCTCCATCGACGCGCGCAGGCTGTAGAGATCCAACCCGTAGAACCGCGCCTTCGTCGCCTGGTGGGCGTGCGCATCATTCCGAGCTCGAAGCCACTCGACGAACGTCACGACATCGCGGTTGCGCCACATCCAAGACGGGAAGCGCCGGAAGTCCGACAGAGCCACATCGGCGTCTTCGTCTCGTGAGAGTCCCATGACGTACCGGTTGACTCGATACGCATCCGGCCAGTCGGCCTCGACCGCGACCGCCGTGAACCCGCACTCATCGATCAGGCGACGCGTGAGGCGCGCGCGCTCGCGATAGAACTCGTGGGTGCCATGCGACGCCTCGCCGATCAGAACGCAACGCCGGTCACCAACCAGATCGATCAGCCTGTCGAAATCGCCTCGCTCACCCGCGACCGCGCGAACAGCCTCGCCGATCACTGCACCGGCCTCATGTGCGTAGTGTGGCTGCTCCTACGTTCGTCATGGAAGGGGCGAAGGTCACACGGATCAGAGATCCGTCACACGGTGCGCGTGAGGATCACTCGATGACGTCAGGAATGAAAGCGACGACGGACGATGATCGACCCTTGTCGGGTCAGGCCATCTCCTCCATGTCCCAGCAGGGATCGTCGGGACCAGCCGGACCGCTCGGGAGCAGGCACGGGTGGTGACCAACGAAGACGTCGGGCTGGTGGTACCAACCCTTGACGACCCACGCGTGCAGCAGCCAGTAGTTCCCGAGATACACGGTGGTGCCATTGTCGCCGGCCACGCACGGCCCGTCGCGGATCACCAGGCCGCTCGTGTTGGAGATGCACAAGTACTCGTGGACGTGCCACCAGTCGTTGTCGCCCGGGAATCCTTCGGGCGCTTCGTCGGGCCCGTTGTTGACATACCAGCTGAACCCGACGAGCTTCGCGCCGGGACCGTTGCCGTCGTACTGCAGGAACGTCGGCCGGATCGGATTGAACGTTCCCGCGAGCGGGTTGGCGCGCGCGTGATGTGTTCCCATACCCGCGGCATAGTTGACCGACGCAGTCCAGCCGTCGGCCTCCGCCTCGCCCCTCGTCGGCCACTGCATCGCGTACGCGAGGGCATCATCGAAGTAACCGGAGACCGCGCGGCAGTCCGCCCAACTGAGCTTGCCCTTCTCGATGCCCATCTCGAGGTAGTGCTCCGCACCAGGCTCGTCGGGCATCAACTCCGACTCGCACCACCACGGTCGCGTGTTGGGGCTTTGCTGCTCGTGAAAATACGCCGCGCCCCGGAAGCAGCCGCTCAAGGTCGCCGCCATCGCGACGACCCCCGCGAGCCGCAAGCCATTCTTCATCCCTTGGACACCGAATCGCATCGTTCTGTCCTCCCCGAATTCGCCCAGGAGGACGCTACAGCCCATCGCCGCCAGATGCACGCCCGACCTCGAACACTGGAAGCTCTTACCATGCGGCGAAACGTGCCGGCGACGGAACCGCGGCAACCGAAGGTGAGGTCCCTGTTCGACGCGTACCTCGCCGAGCTCGAGCTCAAGTTCACCTGAGACGCGACACGATCAGCTGCCGTGTTTGGATCGCAGCGCGTCGACACGCTGTTGGTACTCGTCGACACCGATCTCGCCGCGCGCGAATCGCTCGTGCAAGATGTCTTCAGGCGAGACGGACGCCGCTCGCGGCGGCGCCGCGAAATCGTGATTGCGACCGCCGTGGCGAACCACGGACACGATGACCCACGCGAGCCCCGCCCAGAACGCGATCATCATCAGCGCCATGAACACCAGCCACCAAGCACCGGCCCCTCGGTCATGCCAGCCATCGTCCCAGTACATCGTCTCCTCCTCGGCCGCGCATCTTCTCATGCAGCACGGAGGCGTCCGAGCCCTGCCGCGTCGGCATGGGCCGAGTATCCACCTCCCGTGCGCGACCCTCCAGGGACGAATGGCACCTCCGCTTCGCCATCGGACCCAAGCGCGCCCATCAGACCCAAGTGCGCGGAGTGTGTGCGTTTCAGCCGATGGCGACGGTGTCGCTGGCCGAGCGGCCGAAGACCTCGGGTGCGTAGATCTCCTCGGCTCGAGCCGGCGGCGCGACGAACACCCCGGGCGTGGTCGCCCGCGCGAAGTAGGTGTATTCGTAGGTGCCGCCGTAGAGATAGGCGCTGTAGGCCTCGACGCGGTCGTCGCGCAAGTTCTCGTGGTCGAACCACGTCCAGCCGTACCAGGTCGGGAGCTGTACCGCGTCTGCCTCGTCGGCGGGTTCTTCGGCCGGTGAACGTGGCGAAGCAGCGAGCGCCGGGTTCAGGGCCTCGAGCCCGGCGGGGAGAGCGTCGACGAGCACCATGTTGGTGCGGTTGGCGTCGGCGACCATCGTGACGCGCACCCGCACCATTGCACCGGGCCTGATGTGCCACATGCCGTCATCGTCGCGCCGCACGTCGCCCTCGTCGTCAACCGCTTCGTAGACCCGATCGACGACAAATCCCTCGTCGCGTGGGTCGAGGGTGAGGTCGGACGGGGCGTAGCGGAGGCCGAGGCGGTAGTAGAGACGCCCCGGCCCGTCCTTGGCGAGCACGATGTCGGGATCCCCGCCCAACTCGGTCATCGGCACGAGCGTGCGTTGGCGATCAATGGTGCGCCCCTCGTACCTGTGCTCGGCGGCGTAGTCGTCGCCCAGCCAGACCCGCGCGACGAACGACGGCGACTGGGCTTCGAACGTCGCGAAATAGCGCTGGAGCGCGACCAGGATGAACCCGTTCTCCTGGACGTTGTTCCAGCGGCCCTTGACCTGGTTGCCGATGAGTCCGGTGACGACCTTCGGGATGAGGTCGCTATCGGGCAGCTCGCTGATGAGCGCATCGAGCACGATGCCGTCGGTGCGACGATCGGACGCGAGCACGAGATGGGCGCCATCGTCGTAGCCCGCGCTGAACGTGACCGCGCCGGGTGTGTCGTTCGCACGGTTCGCGATCGTCCGGGCGATCTCACCTTCGATCGCTGCGTCGTCGACGACAGGCCACAGCCATGCGAGCGCGTCGAGCGGTAATCCGTCGTCGGATCGGTAGAGCGCCGCGGCCTTCGTCGGGTCGCGATCGCCGGCTCGATTGCGCACGTGCAGCGCGTATGCGCTCACGGCGTGGCGCGCGTGGCTGTCCCAATAGCTCGGGAAGTGCGTCTCGATGCTACGGATGTACGCGAGTGCTCGACTGTGTGCACCCTCCTCGACCGCGAAGCCTGCGCGTCGCGCCAGTACCAATGCCTCGGTGGCCTGGACGCTGATATAGGGCTGGGGGTCGCCGAAACGCGTCCACGTGCTGAACCCGCCGTCATCTCGCTGCAGCGCGATGACGGCCTCGATGTCGGCGTCGATGCGGTCGTCGACCTGGCTCGGCGTAGGAACACCTTCGCCGCCGAAGGCTGCGAACACGTCGCGCAGCGAGGTGAGGGCGATGATGCGCGAGGCGTAGGCGTCGGCGCTCTCGTACGGGTACTCCTCCAGATAGACGATCGCATCGGTGAGGGCCTGCATCGCAGTCGACGATGTCTCGACTTCGAGTCCGCCGAACTGCGGGACCACTCCAGTGGGCGTCTGCAACGGCTGGGCGATCGCGCCGTCGTCGACCACACCGTAGGTCGCGAACGCCTCCGTGGTGACCGGCGTGTAGACCGGGAGCTCGCCTGTAACGCTGTCGGCGTGCTCGCCGCCAGCCGCGCTGATCCGATAGCGCGCCGTCCCGGCAGCGTCGGCCTCGGCGGGGAACCGGACCTCGATGCGGTCGTTGGCCGGCACCTCGACGCGCCGGCCGCTGGAGCCGGTGAGGGTGAGGTTCGAGGTCTCGACGACGACGTCGGCGACGATCGGCTCGTCGGTCTGGTTCTGGAGCACGACGGGGAGCTCGAAGCGATCGCCGAAATTGAGGAACCGCGGCGCCGAGGGCCGGACCTGCAGCGGGATGCGTGCCGTCAAGGTCGACTCGCCCGCGCCGAAGCGATCGCCACCGTCGGCCGCGATCGCCATGACCCGATAACGGGTGAGGTTGTCGGGCAGGTCGAACGCGACGGCCGCGGTTCCCGACCCGTCCGTACGCACCCGCGGCGCGAACAACGCGAGCGCATCGAAGTTCGTCCGCACCTCGACACCATCCGGCGTGAGTCGCGTTGACTTCGCCCAGTATGACTGCCCGTCGCCTCGCAACAGGTCGACGACGAACCCGTCGCGGTCGTTGCTTGCGGCCGAGGTCTCTGCTGAGTGACGTTCGTCGTCGCCGGGTGCGTCGGGGACGGTCGTCGACGAAGGGGCCGGGGGCTGCCCGAAGGCTTCGGGGTTCGCGAGCACGAGGCTGTTGCGCAGATAGTCGAAGTACTGCTCGTCCGAGCGCGGCGCGTAGAAGGCGCCGACGGGGTCGGGAAGCTCGTACCCGATCAACGACAACACAGCCTCATCGACCACGACGACCGCGACGTCGGCACCCGCCACCGCTGACCCGTCGGCAGCGGTGACCGTAACGTCGACGGTGCCACGCTCCCCCGGCCCGGTGACGCGCTTGCGCGCTTCGGCCGAGACGGTCAGCGTCTGCGCCACGGGTTCGACGAGCAACGGCAGCGACGCGGTCGCGAACGCGGGACGTGGAGGGAGGTCGGGGTCGGTCGTCCCGTCGTCGCGTAACCGGGGTGCCTTGCCCGCCAGATCGACCTGCACGCTGACACCGGGCACGTGCGCGTTTGTGATCGGCACCGAAACGACGGCCGAGCCGTCGTCGAGCGCGAACCGCTGTGTCGTCGTCGTTTCGCCGGCTGAGATCGTGAGCAAGCCGTGCGCGTCGGCGAACGGCGCGATGACGAGCAGCTCGGCCGTGTTGCCGGGCCGGTAGCTGTCCTGGTCGGGCACGATCGTTGCCTGCTCCTGCTCGACGTCGCGGGTCGGTACCGCCTCGCCGCCGCTCACCCATCGGGTCAGCTCGCTCCGGTTGCGGCCGCCGGCATCGTCGACGACGACGGCGGTGACCTTGTACTGCCCGCCGAGGCCCGTGTCGATCGAACACGAAACTGGCTCGGTCGACGACGTCGTCTCGCACTGTTCGGAGTCGACCTCCGTCTCGGTCCACTCGCCGTTCTGGAACTTCGAGACGACGCGCGCAGCCGTGATCGTCAACGCCCGGTCGCGGACTGCGCCACCGTCGATGTTCGTCACGATGGCTTCGACGTCGAGCTGTTCTCCTTCGCGGACGAACTGGCGGGCGCTGCGAAGACCGACGTAGAGGGTTGCAGGGTGGACCAAGAGCTCGAGGTTCGACGCGAAGCTCTGGCGGTTCACGTCCTCGACCGCCGCGTTGGCCGAGACGGTCACGGGCAGGTCGGGCTTCTCGCCCTCGAAGTCGAGCTGGAGGAAGTGCGTCCCCGTCGAGTCGGTCCGCCCCGCGTAGGTGGCCGCGTGCTCTTCGGCCTCGGGCCCGCAGCACGGCTCGCTGCTGAGATCGTCGGTGAATCGACTACTGGCGAAGTCCTCGATCCAGTAGGGCTGCCATTCGCCGAAGGTGAACTGCGACCAGTTCGGCGGCGAGTACGTCGTGGAACGCGTGGTCACCTGCCAGGTCACCCGCGCGTCGGGCAGCGTCCCGCCCGAGAAGTACTGCGCCAGCGCCGCGACGGTCACCGGTTGGGTGAGCAGGTGCGGTCCGGCGCTCTCCGCGCGGGTGACGACCTCGAACTCGGGACGGCGGAACTCCTCGATCTGGAACTCGACCGAGGCCGCGCCCACGACGCCGTCATCGTTGACCGTCACGTTCAGGGAAGCCGAGCCCAACGCCGCGCCGGCCGGAAGGTCGATCTCGAGATCGAAGCCGCTGGCCGGGCTCAGCTCGACAGTGCCCTTGTCGAGCTCGTTCCCGAAGGCGTCGTGCGCGACCCAGGTTGCCGTTCGATCGTCGCCCAACAGCGTCACGCTTGCGTCGGACGACAACCGCACGCGCCGGAACCACCCCTTGACGTGCACGGTCTCGGACGGTCGGTAGAGGCCGCGGTCGTCGAACGCGAACCCGGCAATGTGGTCGCCGGCGTTCGTCGGGTTCCATTCGTAGACCGAGTCGGCGGGCAGCAAGGCGATGTCATCGCCCTTGGTCGCGGTGAGGTAACGCGCCTTGGCCAAACGCAGTCTGGCGACGCCGTCTTCGTCGGTGGCCGCGGTGATCTCGGTGCCGCGGAGGTGTACTCGAACGCCTGCGAGCGGCGTGCCGTCGCGCAGGTCCGTCGCCCACGCGATCAGCTCGTCGTCGTTCGCGAGCGCGTCGACGCCGATCGACGTGGTCTGTACCCAGCTGATCGTCGGTCGGTTGTTCCAGTAGAGGTCGTCGTCCTTGGCGAACTTCCTCGTCGGTGAGACGAGCACGACGAGGTGCCCTGTCGTTCCCTCGAGATCGTCGCCGAGGTCGATGCTCGACTCGGCGAGTTCCTTCCCGCCGCCATCGACGGTGATGGTCGACGTCGACACCTGCCGCCACTCAGGCCTCGGCGCGTCGTCGAGGTCCTCGCTGTACCAGTGCTGAAGGTAGGTCTCGTACTCGATCCACTGCGACGGGTCGACCGCGTAGACCTCCACCTTCAGGGTCTCGTGCCCGACGGAGGTCACCGACACGGCCGGCCGTTCGGCCATCGGGTCCGTGGTCGTCAGCTGTCGCGGGAACCCGATCAGGGCGGGGGTGGCTTGGCCGACTTCGAACTCGACCGTCTTGTGCTCGCCGAGGGTCTGGCCGAACGCATCACGCAGGGCCGCGGGAAGCCGCACCGTGTACGTCGTGTTCGCCTTCGTCCCGGCGTTGACGACCAGCGTGTCGCTGTATACCCCGACTGCTGCGTCGACCGCCGGATCGATCGTCACGCTGTCGGGGTCGAACGCCTCGGCGTCGAGAGCGTTGGTGAAGGTGATCGTGAACGCGCTCCCTGGCCGGCAGCCCTCGCCGTACCCGCAGACGCTGCGCGTGATCTTCAGGTGCGAGTAGGTGGTGGCCTTGTGGATGGACGCCTTCGTGGTGGTGCGTGGCCCTTCCGCGGAAGGGGTGCCAGGTCCGATCGCGATCTCGAGCGCGGCGCCGTTCGGCAAGGGAGCCGCAGGCCGGAACGCGACCCAGCGCCCGTCCTGGGCTTCTGCGACGATCGAACGCACTGCATCGTCGGCCTCGATCTCGTCGGGGGTGGCGGCTCGGAGGTCGCGCTCATCATCACCGACCTTCAGCGTGACGCCCGCGATGACCTCGTCGGCATCGACGCGCTGATCGAAGGTGGCGACGAACACGGGTTGGGTGTCGACCGTCGTGTCCTGGGGTGCGAACGTCAACACGCGAGGTGGCGGCGTGCGGAACGTCCACCGTACGGCGGCATCCATCCGGCTGCCGGCCTGCGATGTCGTGCCCTTGGGGACGTCGACCGTGTACTCGGTCGCCATCGGCAGGCGATCGACGGCGCCGGCGAACTCGAAGCGCAGTGTTCGTGTCCCGATCCAGCGCCAGCGTCCTTCGAGTGCGGGCGTGACCCGCACCGGTACGTCGGCGTCGTCCAGTTGGTCCAACGTGCCCAACGGCACCATCGGCTGGTTGAACGTGACGCTCAGGTCGGGTGCGATGTCGACGTCGCCGACCGGTTGAAAGCGCAAGACCTCCAGCGGTCCGTCGTCGGTCGGTGCCGGTGCGGGCCTCGTCGCACCACCGAACGGACGGTCGATCGTCTCACCGACCCGTGGGCGCGGCCGGGATTCCGGAGGACGACTGAACGGAACGCCGCCGTCGTCGGGTTCGAATCGCGGCAGGCGGCGCACGACTGCTTCGATATCGGCGTCGTCGAGCTCGTCACCCTGCACGACTGCGGCGGCGGCCGCTGCGGTAGCCATCGGGCTTCCTTGGCTGAGGGCGATCACGAACGGCCCGGTGCCGGGAGCCGCCGTCGGTCCTCGCTGGCTGCTCGCCGTCTCAGACTTGTCACCGCCGCTGGTGCACGAACCCACCACGAAGCTCAGACACAACCCGATTGCGAGCGCCCCGCGCGTCCGGTACCTCGACCTCATCGCGCATCCCCTGCATCCGCGCCGATCAACACAGTCGCACCAATAGACGCCACCACGAAGCTGTGGGTTCCCGCCCCGGGGAACAACGGGCGCTTACCGGTCAAACCGTACGACCGGCGAGAGCCATGCCCCGGCACGCCATCGACAGACGAGACGTCGAGCGGGCATCGGTCAGCGGATGCCGGTGTCGTAGGAGAGCCGCACGACGGTCGTACCGGTCGCCGCACTCACCGGCTCGGGTTCGGGGTGACCGACCAAGCCGATGACGCTGCCGGCGACGATCTCGTAGTCGCCCTCGGAAGCGAACAGCACTGCGGCGCCGAGCGCGTCGGTCGTCGTCTCGATGAGCCGTTCGTCGTTCTCACGCAGCTCGATGCGAGCACCCGCGACCGGCCGGGCCGCGCACTTCGGATCCGGTGGCACGGTCTCGACCGGACACGTCGGCCCGGCGACCGCGGTGACGAGCAGCGCAGGTTCGCGCGTTCCGACCGGATCCGAAACGAGGCGAAGCGTGTCGCCTTCGACGTGCCCGGTGAGCGCGATCGGCTCTTCGGTCCAGACAACGCGTTCGTCGACGGGCTCCTGCTCGTTCGTTTTCGTGTCGGCGATGAGGCCGATCTCGAGATCCGGAACGAGGATCGACGCCCCGCTACATCGCGGCGGGAACGACTCTGCGAGCGCCGCGCAGAGATTCGGAGTCGCGCTCGGCTCCGCGACGAGGAGACCCTCGATCACCGCAACGTCGAGCTCACGACCCTCGAGGCCTGCCACCCCGACACGCGGCGGTGTCGTCGCGCTGGATCGTGACTCGTCGTCCGCGCCGCAGCTCGCGGCTGTCACGCCTGCGATCAACACGGTGCAGATCCGTAGTAGCAGTCGGAACCGCGCGTCCGCCGAGGCGGCGGCCCACTGCGAGCGCCCCGTCGCTGTCACCGATGCCACCGGGCGAACCGCAGGAGATCGATCGCCGCGATCGCCCCGAGCGCGGCGGCGAGGCTCACGAACCATTGCCGGCCCGAGAGGGGCGCGAGCCCGAGCAGCGAGCGTCCGGGTTCAGTGAGGAACATCGGGATCTGCACCGCCAGCGAACCGCCGACGAGCACGAGCATCAAGCGATGATCGGCCCAACCCCGCTCGAAACTCCAACGCCGCGAGCGGACCGTGAACGACACCAGGACCTGCGCGGAGAGCAGCGTGCAGAGCACGACGGACCGCCGGACTACGTCGCTGTCAGCCGTCCTGACCGCCACGAGATCGGCGGCCAGGACCGCGCCCGCGATCAGCGCGGCGCGCGTCAAGATGCTCGGAGCATCGTCTCGGCCGAGCAGGCGCTCGCGGCGCGACCGCGGCGGGACGGCGAGCAGGTCGCCCGGCGGATGATCCACACCCAGCGCGACCGCGGGGAGCCCGTCCGTCACGAGGTTGAGCCACAGGAGTTGCACCGGGAGCAGCGGCACCGCCAGGTCGGGATGGAGCACTAGCGAGCCGAGCACCACCAGGATCTCCGAGAGGTTGCCCGTCACGAGATACCCGACCGCGTGTTTTAGGTTGCCGAAGATCCTACGGCCCTCGGCAATGGCGAAGACGATCGTGCCGAGGTCACCGTTCGTCAGCACGATGTCCGACGCTTGCCGCGCGACATCGGTACCCGCATCGCCCGCGACCGCGACGCCGACGTCGGCGCGGCGCAGAGCGGGGGCGTCGTTCACCCCGTCACCCGTCATCGCGACCACGGCACCCGCATCTCGATGCGCGTCGACGAGATCAGCCTTCGAGGCCGGATCGATTCGGGCGACCACGTCGGCGTCGCGCAGCATCCGAAGCCGTTCGGTATCGTCGACGCCAGCGAGGTCGTCGCCGGTGACCACGTGTTCGGCCGCCATGCCCGCCTCGCGAGCGATCGTCACCGCGGTCACCGCATGGTCACCAGTGACCATCACGACGCGGATACCGGCGCGGTGGGCGGCCGCGACCGCGGCGGTCGTCGACGGTCGCAACGGGTCGTGGAACCCGACGATGCCGAGGGGCCGAAGCCCCGAAGCGCCGAGTTCGCCGCCGGGGGCCGCGGCCAGGACGAGGACGCGCGCGCCCTCGCGGGCCATCTCCTCGGCGAGCGCCTGGCATCGTTCCCGGTCGCCGCCGTCGCGACACCGCGCGAGCACAGCCTCGGGCGCTCCCTTCACTGTGAGCCAGCGGCGGCCGTCCACCACGTGCAGCGTCTCCATGCAACGCGTCAGCGAATCAAAGGGCCAGCTCGCGATCCGCTCCCCCACCGCGGAGTCCTCCGCGCGACCCTCCGCGTGGCGCATCAGCGCGACGTCGATGGGATCGCCGAGATCGTCTACGGCATCGTTGCAGCGCCGCGCCGCAAGCCACAGCTCCTCCTCGTCGTCGTCGACGCTCACCGCACCGGCGACGGCGACCTCGCCCGACGTCAACGTCCCCGTCTTGTCGCAGCAGATCACTGAAACCGACCCGAGCGTCTCGACCGCGGGCAAGGACCGCGCAATCGCGCCCCGCACCGCCATGGATCGGGAACCGAGCGCCAGCGAAGTCGTCACGATCGCGGTCAGACCTTCGGGGACCGCGGCGACCGCGAGCGCAACGCCCGCGATGACCGCTTCACCGATGTCGTGACCGCGGAGCCGGACCGCCGCGACCGTGAACGCGCCCGCGGCGAGCACGACACCGGAGGCCGTCATCAACGATGCGACCGACCGCAACTCGCGAACCAACGGCGGGGCCGACGGCCGCCCCAGGTGCGCGGCGATGCGCCCGAGCTGGGTTCCCGGACCGACGGCGATCACCTCCCCGGTGGCACGCCCACGCACCACGACGGTCCCGGCGAAGAGCCGCCCGGGGCGATCGGCGACAGGCGAGGAGTCGACGTCGTCGTGCGCGTGCTTGTCGACCGGAAGGGACTCGCCCGTCAGCACCGACTCGTCCACCGCGACTGATTCCCCCTCGAGGACGCGCAGATCGGCGGGCACGCGGTCGCCGCCGGCGATCGAGACGACGTCGCCGAGGACGACGCGGTCGGCCGGCACAGTCACCAGGTGCCCGTCCCGCATCACGCGTGCGGTCGGCGCGACGAGCCGGTCGAGGGCGGCGATCGCGGCCTCGGCACGGTGTTCCTGGACCACCGCGATCGCGATGTTCAGCACGACGATCGCGGCGATGGCTGTGGTTTCGGTCCATTCGTGAAGCACGAAGCCCGTGAGGAGCCCGGTAGCGACGAGCAGCGAGGTCAGCGGATCGCGCAGTTGACGAATGACCCGAACCGCGGGCGAGGGCGCGGGCGGTTGCGGGAGCCGATTCGAGCCCCACCGCTCTCGCCGGGCTGTGACTTCCTCGGCCGAGAGGCCACGGGACACCATTGCCCGCACTCTGATCGTTGGGGCGGGACGGCGCGAGGGTCATAGGTCCTGTGGTTCCTGGGCGAATGCTCGGTTGCGGGACACGAAGCCACGGCGTTGGATCAGGCCATGGATGGTTTCGACGCGCTCCTGCCGGCGGAGATCGCCGCAAAGGCCGAAGACGTGGGTGCCGCGAAGGCGGCGCTCCCGCTCGTCAAGATGTCTGTGCTCGCAGTGCTCGCGGGCGCCTTCATCGCGCTCGGGGCGAACTACTCGGTCGTCGTGACCGCGGGTGGTGATCTCCCGTCGGGTGTCAGTCGTCTGCTCGCCGGCGTCGTGTTCTCGCTGGGGCTGGTGCTCGTGGTGGTCGCCGGGGCCGAGTTGTTCACAGGTAACACGCTGCTCGTGATGGCCTACGCGAGCCGACGCATCAAGACGCTGGCGTTGCTTCGGGCGTGGTTGGTCGTGTACTCCGGCAACTTCCTCGGCGCGGCGGCGACGGCACTGCTCGTGTTCTGGTCGGGCGAGCACGGCCAACAAGATGGACTGATCGGCCGCCGCGCCTTGGAGATCGCGGAGCAGAAGAGCGCGCTCGGGTTCCGTGAAGCGGTGGTGCTCGGGATCCTCGCCAACGTGCTCGTGTGCCTCGCGGTCTGGCTCTGCCTCGGCGCGCGGACGCTGATCGACAAGGTCGCGGCCATCGTTCTGCCGGTGAGCGCGTTCGTCGCGGCCGGTTTCGAGCACAGCGTCGCCAACATGTTCTTCCTGCCTTTCGCACTGCTCGTTCGCGACGACGGCACGTCATGGTCGTCGGCGCCGATCGCCTCCGGTTCGATCGAGCACCTCACGGTCCGGAACCTGCTCGTCGGCAATCTCCTGCCCGTCACCATCGGCAACATCATCGGGGGCAGCGTGCTCGTCGGGCTCGTCTACTGGTTCGTGTACCTGCGGGCGGCGCCCGAGCCGGGAGAGCGATCTTCCTACCGTGACTAATCGGGTTGTGCCAAGATGTCCTTCCGCGAGGGATCGGTGCGCTGGTCGTTCGGGAAAGCCGGGGTGGGATCATGTCGGCTCGTGGTGGCACCGAAAACGGGGAGTTCGGCCGCCTCGCCGACGGTCTGGCCGCATCACTCGTCGACGCCGCGCCCGACGGCATGATCGCTGTCGACGCTGAGGGCCGCATCGTGATCGCGAATCCGATGGTCGACCGCCTCTTCGGGTACGAGCGCGGTTCCCTCGTCGGCCTTTCGGTGGACGTGCTCGTGCCCGAACACCTGCGGACTCCCCACGAGGTGCACCGCTCGCGCTACTCCTCCGAGCCCGCGGTCCGCGGCATGGGCACCGGGATGGTTCTCGAAGCCGTCCGGTGCGACGGATCGACTTTTTCCGTCGAGATCAGCCTCAGCCCTGTGACGCACGACGGCGCCGCGCTCACGGTCGCGATCGTGCGCGACGTCACCGAGCGGCGGGAGGCCGACGCGGCGCTGAGCGACGCGAACCAGACCCTGGAACTGATCAGGGACCGCGAGCGAATCGCTCGCGACCTCCATGACATCGTGATCCAACGCCTCTTCGCGGCCGGGATGATGCTCCAGTCGGCCGCCTCCCAGAGTGCAGATCCCGCGACGACCGTCAGGATCGCCGACGTGATCGACCAACTCGACGGCACGATCCGCGATATCCGCACGTCGGTTTTTCGCCTCGGCAACCGGCGCGCCGCGATTGGCGGACTACGCGATCGGATCGTGGCGATCGTCGAGGAAGCGGCGCGTCCCCTCGGTTTCGAACCGCACATCCGCTTCGACGGGCTGCTCGATGCCGCCGTACCCGACGCCATCGCCGATGACACCGTGGCAATCACGCGGGAGGCGCTGTCGAACTGCGTGCGCCATGCCGATGCCTCCAACGTCGTAATCGACCTCACGATCGCCGACGACGCGTTGCGGGTCCAGGTCACCGACGACGGTCGCGGTATCGACGACGAGGCGACCCTCGGCAGCGGCGTTCGTAACATTCAGACGCGCGCCGAGCACCACGGCGGCACGGCGTCGATTCAGGCGAATGCGTCGGGCGGCACCAGCGTCGTGTGGGAAGTCCCACTCGAAACTGTCCGCGTCTGAAGCAGTCGGAGGTCGAGCTACTCACCGGCTCGGTCTCAGCCGTGGAGCGGACGCTCGACGAGACACCGCCCGAAGATCCGCTCGGTCGACATCCCGAGGTACACGCCGCGCCCCGAACCCCATTCGGGAAGGCCGAGTTCGAGGGCGGCAGTCACCTCCGGCTCGTCGCCACCGAACGCGATGAGCGCTGCGACAACACCGACGGACCAGCCACGGCGGAAGTCGTCGGAGACCTCGTGCGCACCGAGGGCCGCGACCATGCCGGCCACGCCCCTGAGGGTGCCTTCGAACGTGGCGCGCAAAACGATGCGATCGGCGGGCACGGCATACACGACCGGCACGACAACGGGCAGCGCACCCTCGGTCACGGCCAGGTAACCGATCCGTTGCGATCGCAGGCACGCGAAACACGCGGCCGGGTCGAGCGAAAGCGATCCGCGGGTAGCTGTAGTCGGTGAGCTCCCGGAACCGTCGGACGGAGATCCGCCACAATCAATCATCATGGAGACCGATCCCCGAGTTCGCTAGGGCACTTCGACACATCTCGGGACAGATCGAAGAACCCGTCCAGGCCGGGCCGTTCGCCCCTGTCGACCGAGGAGCGATGCTGGGAACCTGGCCTCATGTTCGACGACACCACAAGCGAGGCACCGACGATCGAGGTCCGGATCTTCAGGGACGGCGTCGAGATCGTCCGGGAGTTCTGCGAGAGCGAGGAGGAGGTCGACCTCGTCGTCGCAAGGTGGAACGACGAAGCCAATATCGTCTGCATGATTGACGACCTCGCGGTTCACCACGTCGGCGGCGAGATCCTCGAACCCGACGAGGCCGCCGGCTCCGACGAGGGCGGTTGAGCCGGAAGACTCAGCCGATCAGGCAGTCGGTCCCCAGCACGGCTTCAGCTGGTGCGGCTCTACCGCTGGCGTGCCCGTGTCGCGCCGGCTCACGGCACCAGGACGGCGCCGTCGCGCGTCGCGACCCGTCGAACCTCTCGAGCAGCCGGCTAAGCGATCCGTACGGTCGATCCGTGATTCCAGCCCGAGCCCTACGCCAGCGCCGCGACGACCACCAGTCCGGTGCTCCGCAACAGAGTTCGGATCGTCAAAGATCACCTCGAAGCGATCGAACCTGTGCATGTTCCACTCAAAGGTGGATCGACGTTTACGCGAGCGAGTCGTCGCCCAGCGTGTCGTCGGTCTCGAACGAGAGCTCGTCGGCTGAGGCATCGATGCTCGCGACCGCCGTCTCCAGCTCGATCGGCGCAGGTTCGAACTCGGCGACAACCGGCGCTTCGGCGGTATCGGGGAGCGGCGCGAGGCTTTCCACCAAGTCGAGGTCTCCGGCGTCCGGCGCAGACGAGTCGGATGCCGGCCCAGGCGGAGCGACCGCGGGTTCGTCGATCGTGGGTTCGTCGGCGGCGGGAGCCGCGCCAGGAAGGCCACGCTGCAACTCGTCGAACTCGTCGTCGCTCAGGTCGCTCGTTTCGCGCCCGGGAACGTCGACGACGATCTCCTCCTGACCGACAATGTGCACCTCTGTGCTGACATCGCGTGTCAGCGCGTCTTCGACCGCATCGGTCGCCGTGTCGAGGCGATCGGCTTCTGCCTGCAGCTTCGCGGCCTCGGCCTCACGCTCGTCGGCCAGCACGGCCGCACGTTGGGCCTCCTCACGCAAGGTCGTGGCGATGTCGTCGAGGTCGCGCGCATCTTCCTGCGCGGTCGCGATCGTCGCCGTCGCCTCGTTCATCCGCGTCTTCAGGTTGTGCGCCTGCACGGACCACGACATCTCGTCCGACAGCAGCTCGTCGAGCCGCGAGTTCGAGAGCGCGACCCCCTCGGCGTCGCCCAATTTGGTGAGCCGTTCGAAGACCGCCTGCTCCTCGGTCATCTCCTTCATCAAGCGGTCCGCGTGCCCCTGCGCAACTGTTTGGCGCTCCTGGAGCCCGACGAGGCGGTCCTGCTCGGCGGCGGCCGTCGAGTGCAAGGTCGCTGCGCGCGTCTGCGCATCGGCCGCGAGCGCCCGCTTGACCTCGGCGAGGTCGTCGAGCTGTGCCGCGTCCGTCTGCTTCTGTAAGGCGGCTTCCTCGCGCGTCGATTCGGCGAGCTCGCGCTGTTTCACCCATGCGCGGACCTCGCCTTCGGTCGCGTTCGCGGGCGGGGGTGGCGGGATCTCCGCGAGTTTCACCTCCTCGGTGACCGGCCGGCCGTCGAGCGCCAGCTCGGGCATCCGCGCCTCGATCGCCTTGGTGGACTTTGCCCAGGCGTCCAACGACTCGTCCTGGAGCCGCGTGGCCTCGGTGCGGGTAGCGTCGATCCCTTGCTGCGCCCGCTCGGCGCTGATGTCGAGGCCCTCGGCCTGTTCCTGCAGCCCAGCGGCTTCGGTTTCGAGCTGTTGCGCCCGTTCGACGAACCGGTTCGATTCCGCGACCTTGGCCGCGGCCTCGTCGCCCTCGAGCCCGGCGGCCTCGAGCTTCGACGCCTCGGCGTCCGCGCGCGCCTGGCGTGCGTCGGTGCGCTTCGACTGCGCGCCGTCGCGCAGGCGGAGCGCGTCGGCTTCGAGCTCCGCCTTGCGCGTCTCGCCGCGCTCGAGTTGCGCGCGCCTTTCGTCGGCCTCTTGACGCAGGTCCATTGCCTGTTTGCGCAGCGCGACGGGGTCGCCCGACGGCGGGTCGAAGGTCGGCGTGCCGCCGGCGTCGATCGGGGGTGGCTCCTCGGCAGGCGGCGCCGGAGCCGGCGGGTCGGCCGCAGGTACCGGATCCGCCTCGTCGCCAGTGCCGAGGCGTTCCCTGAGATGGTCGCGGAGCTGCACCTCGGCCGAAGGGTCGACCGCGAACGCGGGTACCTCGGCCGCGTGCGTGAACTCACTCGCCTTGGCCTCGACGATCCGTACCTCCGAACCGGAGGCGTCGATCACGCGGCCGTCGCCGAGGCTGATCATCACCTGCCGCTCGGCGGGGATGCCCTTGAGCGGATCGCTCGAGAACTTGAACAGCAGGGCGCCCGGTGTGTGCAGCGCGTCTTGCGCGCTGATGCCGTGGCCCTGTTGTTGCAGCACCGCGTACTGCCGCCAGCTGCCGTCGGGCATCGTCGCACCGGAACGGTTGGCGGCCCATTCGACGAGCTCGCTCGCGTCCCACGACGTCGAGTCGGCCGCGTCCTTGGCGACCTCGGTGCCGTACTTCACCTTGTCGCCGAGCTGGTCGAGCAGGGCGTCGAGGAACTGGGAAGCGGGATCGGTCATCGTGTGCCCCGTCCGTCGTCGTGGGTGCGTCTCGACAAATTCTACGAACCCGCGTGCATGGCGTCACCGGGTGGACACCCGGTTTCCGGGGCGACCGTTGTACGACCGCCAGGACAGCGCGTCGGACCGTGCGGTATCCGAAGTCCCTCGCGGAGCCGCGTTGTTCGACATCGAAAGGTTGCGCTCGAACGAGAGCTGAGCCGCCAGACCCTTGCCACGTGGCGGCGCGCTCGCTACCGTCGCGCGACGACATCCGCGGACGGGGTCGGGCGGGCCGGGAGGGCGGATGCGCGGGCTTCGGATCGTGGTTGTCGCGACTGTCGCGCTGTTCGGCTCGGGCTGCACGTTGTACGGCTGGGGCTCGAACTCGATCGGACAGCTCGGCGACGGCACGACGACCGACCGGTCGATCCCGACAATCAGCGGCGCGGCGAACGATTGGACGGTGGTCGGGAGCGGCGCGCTCCACGAGTGCGGCCTGCGCGGCGACGCCCTCTGGTGCTGGGGCGACAACTCGAAGGGACAGCTCGGCGACGCCAGCCTCATCGACCACCCGGTCGCGATCCAGGTCGGTACCAACACGGACTGGTTCACGATCGCGGGCGGCAGCCAGCACACGTGCGGGCTCCGCGTGCCGGGAACGCTGTGGTGCTGGGGCGACAACACGTTCGGCCAGCTCGGCGACGGCACCACCACGGATCGCACAACGCCGGTCCAGGTCGGCACCGAGACCGACTGGAACGTCGTCGGGGTCGGTGACGAGCACGGTTGCGCGCAACGTTCGGACGGCACGTTGTGGTGCTGGGGCGACAACACGTTCGGCCAGCTCGGCGACGGCACCACCACGGATCGCACAACGCCGATCCAGGTCGGCACCGACACCGACTGGGGATCTGTCGTCGGCGGTGCCGGCCACACGTGTGCCGTGCGGTCCGGTGCCGCGACGCTGTGGTGCTGGGGTCGCAACGACTCCGGTCAGGTCGGAGACGGCACGACGTCGAACCGCACGACGCCCACCCAGGTCGGCACCGACACCGACTGGAACCCCGCTCCCGACACCGGCACCGTGCATACGTGCGCGACGCGTGCAACGAGCACGCTCTGGTGCTGGGGCGAGAACTCCAATGGTCAGCTCGGCGACGGCACAACGACCGACCGCAACTCGCCGACGCAGGTCGGCACCGCGACCGACTGGGCGAGCGTCGCTCCCGGCGACCAGCACACGTGCGGGCGACGTTCGGACGGCACGTTGTGGTGCTGGGGCGACAACGCGTTCGGTCAGCTCGGCGACGGCACATCGGTCGCCCACAGCACGCCGGCGCAAGTCGGTAGCGCGACCGACTGGGGTCAGGTGCTCGCCGGGGACGATCACGCCTGCGCACTCCGGGTCACCGGCACCCTGTGGTGCTGGGGCCGCAATGACGAGAGCCAGCTCGGCGACGGCACCACGACGACCAGGAACGCACCGGTGCTCGCCGGCACGGCGGCGGAATGGACCGCGATCACGGCGGGCTACGCCCACACGTGCGCCATCGGCGCGGACACGTTGTGGTGCTGGGGGCTGAACACCGCGGGACAGCTCGGTGACGCCAGCCTCGTCGATCGCTCGGTGCCGACCCAGGTCGGCGCCGATGCGGACTGGTCGGCGGTCGCGGCCGGTGCGAACCACACATGCGCCGTCCGATCGACCGGCACGCTCTGGTGTTGGGGCGACAACGACCTCGGCCAGCTCGGCGACGGCACCACCACCGACCGGCTCGTCCCCACCGAGATCGGTACCGCGAGCAACTGGAACACCGTGGCGGCGGGTTCGAACCACACGTGCGGCCGCAGGTCCGACGGCACGCTGTGGTGCTGGGGCCGCAACGCAGTTGGTCAGCTCGGCGACGGCACCACCACCGACCGGCTCGTCCCCACCCAGGTCGGCACCGCGACCAACTGGAAGAACCTCGCGGGCGGGAACCGCCACACGTGCGCGGTCCGGACCAGCAACACGTTGTGGTGCTGGGGCAACAACGCCTCCGGCCAGCTCGGCGACGGCACGACCACCAACCGGCTCACACCGAAAATGGTCGGCACCGCGACGGATTGGAAGGCCGGCAGCGGCGGCGACAACCACACGTGCGCGGAACGTCATACAGGCACGCTGTGGTGCTGGGGCAGCAACGCGTTCGGCCAGCTCGGCGACGGCACGACCACCAGCCGGCTGACTCCCACGCAGGTGGGCATCGCGAGCAACTGGAGGGCCGTCGACGCGGGTGACCAGCACACCTGCGGGCGACGTTCGGGCGACACGCTGTGGTGCTGGGGCGACAACACGTTCGGGCAGCTCGGCGACGGCACCACGGTCGCCCACAGCACGCCGGCACAGGTCGAGATTGCGACAGACTGGTTCTTGTTCGTCGCCGGCGGGAGCCACACGATCGGCCAGCGCGATCAGTAATCCATGCCCAGCCACGCGGGCCGAGAGAACGAGGTAGTCCGATGAGCTCCATCACTGAGGGCACGCAGCTCGACCGCGGTGTCGTCGATGCGCTGCAGGCATCGTTCCGGGGTGAGATCGTCGTGCCAGGTGATGGCGGCTACGACGAGCACCGCAAGGTGTGGAACGGCTCCATCGATCGGCGCCCGGCACTCATCGCGCGGTGCGCAGGGGTCGCCGATGTTCGTCAAGCAGTCCAGTTCGCGCGCGACCTCGATCTCGTCGTCGCCGTGCGCGGCGGCGGTCACAGCTTCCCGGGCCTGTCGGTGTGCGACGACGGCATGCTGATCGATCTCGGGCCGATGAAGGGCATCCGCGTGGATCCCGAGGCGGGGACCGTGCGCGCCCAGGCCGGCGTGCTGCTCGGCGAGCTCGATCGTGAGACCCAGGCGTTCGGGCTGGCGGTCCCGTCGGGGATCGTCACCCATACCGGTCTCGCGGGCCTCACGCTCGGCGGTGGGATCGGCTGGATCATGCGGAAGCATGGGCTCACGATCGACCAGCTGCAGTCCGTCGACGTGATCACCGCCGACGGCGATTTCGTGAAGGCCAGTGCCGACGACAACGACGACCTGTTCTGGGGTGTGCGGGGCGGCGGCGGGAACTTCGGCATCGTCACGGACTTCGAGTTCCGGCTGAATCCGTTGGGTCCCGTTGTCGTGGCGGGCCCGGTCTTTTGGCCGATGGACGACGCCCCGGAGGTGCTGCGTTTCTACCGCGACTGGATCGCGGACTGCCCCGATGAGCTCATGACGATCGTCGTGCAGCGGAGGGCGCCGGCGCTCCCTGTCGTCCCTGCCGACCTGGTGGGCAAGCTGGTCGTGGCGGTCGTCGCCTGTTACGCAGGTCCGGTCGAGGATGGCGAGCGCGTCGTGCGGCCGCTCAAGGAGTTCGGCTCACCCGTGCTCGACCTCTGTGAACCCAAGCCCTACCTGGCGCACCAGCAGATGTTCGACCCGTCGTTCCGGCACGGCTGGTGGTACTACGTCCGATCCTGTGATGTCGCCGAGCTCACCGACGACGTCCTCGACATCGTGGTCGAGCACGGCAGGCAAATCACGTCACCGGTGAGCAGCATCGCTCTCTGGCAGATGGGCGGCGCCGTCGCGCGTGTCGGCGACAGCGAGACCGCGTTCAACGGACGCGACGCTGGGTTCACGTTCAACATCAACGGCAACAGCCAAACGGTCGAGGGCTTCGAGGCCGAGCGCCAGTGGGCTCGCGACTACTGGTCGGCGCTCGCACCCCACCATACGAGCGTCTACGTGAACTTCCTCATGGAAGAGGGCGAAGACCGCGTGCGGCAGGCCTACGGCGCCGAGAAGTACGACCGGCTGAAGACCCTCAAACGCAAGTACGACCCGACGAACTTCTTCAGGCTCAACCAGAACATCAAGCCGGGCTGATCCCCCACGTCGAGCCAGCACCGACGGGGCCGCGCACCGTGTCGAAGCGAGGCCGACGACAGACTGACTACTCTCTGCTGCCGAGCGGGGGGCTCCGTTGACGACGTCGGGCCTGATCACGATTCTGTTCACAGATCTTGTCGGCTCGACTGATCTGGCGCGGGAGATCGGCGATGCCGCGGCCGACGAGCTTCGCCGCGAGCACTTCGCGTCACTGCGCGAGGCCGTCGCGGCCACCGGCGGTACGGAGGTGAAGACGATCGGCGACGCGCTCATGGTGTCGTACCTGGGCGCAGCTGACGCGCTGGCGGGCGCCGTTGCGATGCAGCGCGCCGTCGAGCGCCACAACCGGCGCCTCGACGGCCGGCCGCTCGGGATGCGCGTCGGAATCAGCGTCGGTGACGCAACATTCGAAGGCGGCGACTGGTTCGGCACACCGGTCGTCGAAGCATCCCGGTTGTGCGCCGCGGCCACCGGCGACCAGATCCTCGTCAGCGACCTCGTGCGTGCGCTGGCAGGATCACGCACCGAGTTCGACGTACGCCCGCTGGGCAGCCGCGCCTTGAAGGGCCTCGCCGCACCGCTCGACGTGTGCGACGTCGACTGGCACGCACCGGTCGATTCGACGGCGGTTCCCCTCCCCGCGTTCGTCGACACGGCTCCCGCCTTCCCGTTCGCGGGGCGCGCGGGGGTGTACGAGGCAGTGCTCGCGGCGTGGAAGGAAACCGTTGAGGGTGCTCGCCGCGCGGTGCTCGTGTCGGGCGAGCCCGGTATTGGGAAGACGCGCCTGGTGAGCGAGCTCGTGCGACACGCGCACGAGTTCGGAGCGACCGTGTTGTGGGGGCGCTGCGATGAGGAACTCAGCGTGCCGTTCGAACCCTTCGCCGAAGCGTTACGACACTACGTCGCGTGTGTACCCGGCGATCGTGTGCGGGCCGAACTCGGTTCGCTGGGTGGTGAGCTCACGCGGGTGCTGCCCGACCTCGCGGCGCGCGTCCCGGGGTTGGCGGCGCCGGTGCCGACCGATCCGGAGACGGAGCGCCATCGCATGTTCGAGGCGGTGTGCGACTTCCTCGGGGAGATGTCACACACCGACCCGGTGATCCTCGTACTCGACGACATCCATTGGGCCGACAAGCCGTCGCTGCTCATGTTGCGACACATCCTGCGTTCCGTCGCGCCGATGCGGCTGCTCGTGCTCGCGACGTACCGAGACACCGACCTCGACCGTTCGCACCCGTTGGCCGACGTACTCGCGGACCTCCGCCGCCAGGCCGGCGTCGACCGACTCGATCTCGTTGGGCTCGACGCCTCGGAGGTCGCGGCGCTGATGGAAGGCGCGGCAGGGCACGATCTCGACGAGCCGGGTGTCGGGCTCGCGCACGCCGTCTTCGCGGAGACGCAAGGCAACCCGTTCTTCGTCGGCGAAGTGCTGCGTCACCTCGCCGAATCGGGCGCGATCGTGCAGCGGGACGGACGTTGGACGAGCGACCGGACGTTGGAGGAAGTCGGCATTCCCGAGGGCATCCGCGAGGTGGTCGGTCGCCGCCTGTCCCGGCTCTCGGACTCCGCGAACCGAGCACTCGCGTTCGGCGCGGTGATCGGCGCGACCTTCGACCTCACGACGATCGAGGCCGCGGGAGGACCGACGGGTGACGAGCTGTTCGACGCGCTCGATGAGGCCGCACAGGCATCGATCGTGCGCGAAGTGCCCGGCACGGTTGGCCGGTACGCGTTCGCACACGCGCTCGTGCGCTCGGCGCTGTACGAAGAGCTCACGACCAACCGCCGCGTGCGTATGCACTGCCGAATTGGCGAAGCGCTCGAGGCGCGCTACGAGCGCCACCTCGACGATCATCTCGACGAGCTCGCGTATCAGTTCGTCGAGGGCGCGCTCGCGGGTGATCCGCGCAAGGCGGTCGACTACTGCCGCCGGGCGGGAGAGCACGCCGACGCGGAACTCGCGTTCGAGGGCGCCGCCCATCATTTCGAGCGCGCGCTCGGCGCGCTGGAGCTCGTCTTCGACGACGATCTCGTCCTGCGCTGCGACCTTCAGATCGCTCTCGCCACGGCGCTCGAGAACGCGGGCGATGAGCGCAGCCGCGCCGCGACGTTTGCGGCCGCCGCGACCGCCCGCACGATGAATGATGCCGAGCGCCTGGCGCGCGCGGCGATGGTCATTGGCCGTGGAGGACCGATCAACACGAGCGTCGACGTGGAGCTCGTGGGTCTGCTCGAGAACGCGCTCGAGGCGGTCGGCGAGGATCCGACCCCGCTGCGAGCGCGCCTCCTGATCGGGCTCGCGGTGCAGCTGCAGTGGGGACCTGAGGTTGATCGGCGCATGCGCCTCGCTCGCCAAGCGCTCGCGCTTGCGCGCGAGACCCGAGATCCCGACGCCCTCGCCCTCGTGGCCGCCCACGGTTGGGCGCTCGTCGACGGCTCGGTGCCGTGCCTCGACGAGCTGCAGGCGCTGCACCATGAGGCGGAAGGGGCCGCCCGTACGAGCGGGAACCCGGCGACCCTGGCCGTCGCACTGCACATGGGCGCGTTCAGCGCCGCGTGCCGCGGCGACCGGGCTGCCTTCGAAGCCAAGCTCGACGAGTCGATGCGGCTCTACGACGCGCTGCGCCGACCGTACTTCGACTGGATTACGCACAACGACGCCACCGCGCGCGCCGAGCATCACGGCGATCTCGACCGCGCGGAACAGCTCGCTGCACACACCACCGAGTCCGGTCGGCGTGCGAACGTTCCGGACAGCGCAGTCCTCACCGTCGTCGGGGGTCAGCTCTACCAGATTCGACGCGCCCAGGGACGGCTCGACGAGATGGTGGAGGTCCTCTCCAACCTTGCGGAGTCGACCCCCAACATTCCGTTGCTGCGCCTCGTGCTCGCGGGTGCCTACGCAGAGACCGACCGGCTCGACGACGCCCGGCCCCACTACATGTGGCTCGCCGACAACGACTGCGCGAATGTTCCCCCGGATATCGAGTACGCCGTCACATTGTGCGGGCTCGGTCGCCTGGCGTACGACATCCGGCCCCCGCGACCAGTCGTGGAGTACATCTATCGACGCCTCGCACCCTTTGCCGGCAGTTTCAACTGGAGCGGGCAGCTCGTCACGGACCCGAACGATCTTGGGCTCGCAATGAGCGCCGCGTTGCTCGATCACAGCGACCACGCCGACCGGCACTTTGCCGACGCGATCGCGCTGTGCGAGCGCGCCGGTGCACGCGCCAACCTCGCGCGCTGCCGGTTGCTATGGGCTCGCATCCTCGTCGATCGCGGCGACACTCCTGCCGCGAGCGAGAACGCCGAGCTCGCGGTCTCGTTGGGTGAGGAGCTCGGCATGACCGGACAGTTCGGCGTCGTCCCCCGGGCCCGTGCGGTCCTCGAGTCATTTCGCGTTTGACGCCGGACGCGGCAATGGGTTGAGCTCGGTGAACCCGGCCGCCGCGAAGTCTTGGTCGAACGCGAGCGCTTCGCGCAATCGGCGATCACGCATGACGCGGAAGCTGGTTGCGTCGACGAACGAGTACCCGCGCTCGTCGTGCTTGCGAAGCCATTCCCACGCTGCCGTCTCTTGCTCCTCCGTAACACGATGCACGCAGAGGCGCCCCTCGGCCCCGAGCACGTCGATGCGATCCAGAAAGGCCAGCGCGGTCCGATGGCTGTCCTTTCGTCGCAGGAACGTCCACGACTCCCCGATCACAAGGTTGGTCGTGAGCACCTGCTCACCGCGGCCAAGACCCCGAACCATCTCGACGGCTATCTCGTGGCGTTCGTCACGGGGCAACGCCCACGCGACCCACCAGCCCGTGTCCGCGAACCTCACGCGCCGTAGACGACGGTGTCGATCTCGCCCGGCTGGTTCGACCACACCGCACGGCAGGGCGTCCGGCAGCGGCAACCGCCAGTACGGTTCGTGAGAGGCTTGGCGACGGCGGTCCCGCGCACCGGTTGGACATTGGAGTCGCAGGAGGGCACAACGTGGCGAACACACCGGAAGATGCGCGCCCCTCTCTGCGACTGGCGACCGTCTGCATCGACTGCGCGGACGCGCACGAGATGGCTGACTTCTATGCGCGACTGCTCGGATGGGTCGCGACGATCCGCGAGCCTGAATGGGTGCTGATGCGCGACCCTGCCGGAGGCACGGGGTTGTCGTTCCAGGCCGAGCCGGGCTATCGCGCGCCGGAGTGGCCGGAGCAGCCCGGTGGTCAGGACAAGATGCTCCACCTCGACATCAAGGTCGACAACCTCGACTCGGCGGTAGCGCACGCCCTCGCATCAGGCGCGCGGCTCGCCGAATACCAGCCGCAACCGCGCGTGCGTGTGCTGCTCGACCCAGCCGGCCATCCGTTCTGCCTGTGCCTGGACTGATTCGGACCATCATCTTGCCGAGGCACCCGCAACACGGGTGATCGAGTGGCAGGGGTGATCAGAAGTCGAGGAGGAACCGGAGGGTTCGGGCAATCGCGAACAGGGCTTCGTCGCCCGCCGCACCGAGTCGGGCGATCAGGCGCCGATCCGACACGGACTTGACGTCCTCACACTTCGCATAAGCGGTCTCGTCGAGTCCCGACTCCCCGGCCTCGATCTCGATATGGGACGGCAGCTCGCGACGCGTCGTGGTGCAGGGCACGACGATGACGACGCCAGCGCGGCTCTCGTTCAGACGATCCGACGACACCACCACGCCCGGCCGTCGGCCCGCTTGCTCAGACCCGACCGGTTCACCGAAATCGACGAGCCAGACTTCGCCGCGACGAGCGGTCACGCCGGGAGGTCACGGAGTGCGTGGCTCTCGACCGCGCGTTCGGCCTCGATGCTCGCCCACGCGTCCGGGTCGGCGCGGAGCTCGTCGTACCGGGCCGAGAGCTTGTCGAAGAACACACGTCGTTCGAGTGCATCCACCGCTTCGTCGAGCAGTTGGGTCATCGGCCGTCCCGTTGCGTCCGCCAGTCGGGCGAACCGGCGCCGCGTCTGCTCACTGACTCGTATCGTCGTGCTCATCCGCTGAGTCTACAGAAGAGCCGACTGAATCGTCTACATCACCGACCGCCAGGGCTGTCGGCCGAGCGTCGTTCCTGCGGACGGTTCAAAGGTCGTTTCCGGCGTAGGAGAGGTTGAAGCTCTTGTTGGTGAGCGGGAAGTCGGGGAGGAGCTCAGTTTTTTCTTGGAGAACGCGTTGGTGAGGCGGGTGACGCGGCGCATCCCCATGCGGATAGTGAGGTTCTGCCGCTCGACGTAGCTCGTGCTCACGAGCCGCTCGTCGGGATCGCCGGTGATCCGCTTCTTCTGGATCGACGTACAGACCGCGGGCGAGTACCGGTGGTCGGTGTCGGCCGTGCCGTACTCCTTGATGATTTGCGCGTAGTCGATCCCGTCCCGCCACAGGGCGTCCACGACGGGCGGGTACGAACCGAACCCGTCGGTCGAAAGCTGGATGCGCTGACGGTCCTTGATCCGGCCGCAGATCATGGAGGAACGTGTAGCAGTCTCGGAACCGGTCATCATCGAAGAGCTTGCGCCGCGCCAGCGACCGGGCGGCGGAGGGATCTGAGGTACTCGAGGTCGCCGGTGAGCTCGGGGCGACGTGGCGGGACCGTGTTCTCCACGAGCTGGCTGTCGTGGCGGGACATCGCACGGCGTCGGCGCGCACGGTCGACGCGAATGGTGAACCCGATTCGCTCCTGTTCGCGTCCGACGAACGTCGTACCGAACTCCTCGTTGAGTTGAGCGGCGACCGCAACGGGGACCGTCCAGGCCAGGACGGCGAGGTCGAGCGCTTCCGCGACCGCGAGTGCGGCACGTGTCGCGGCTCGATGATCAGGGTGCCCGGTGACGCCACTGTCGAGGCTTCACCACGCGTCAAGCAGACGTGGTCGACGGTCGTGCCCTGTTCCACGAACGCAGTGACGACGGCGCCGAGACCGAAGGACTCGTCGTCGGGATGCGCACACACGCGACGAGCCGGCGGAAGGGCGGACGCTCATGGTCTTGGGTCGTGATCATCGGCACATCTGTTCGGCGCGAGTGACGAGGTCGATGATGGGTCGATCCGTGAGCGTGTTGAGCACGCGGGTACCGCACTTGTGCGAACGCACGATGCCGGCCATCCGCAAGCGGGTGAGGTGATGCGAGGTGTTCGCGATCGAGAGTTTCATTTCCGCAGCAATTCCACCGACGTCGAGTTGACCCTCTGCGGCAAGCAGGTGCACGATCGCGAGTCGGGCTCTGCTTCCGAGCGCCGCGAGCAGTTCAGCGGCGCATTCTTCGGTTTGACGTGCTTCGTCATGGCATTCACCGCCGATCAGAGCCATCGTCGCAGCCAATACTGCTCGAAGGCGACCTTGGCGAGGTGCCAACGCCGTCCTGGCCGGCGCATCCGCACCGCTGGACCGTCGGCCGCGAAGAAATCCCCCTTGGCGTACGCGCTCGTGCCGTCGCCCAACTCGACGAAGCACGCTCCGGCCCCGTCGAACGTGGCGCGTTGGGTGCGACCCTGCCACTCGGCGGCGATCCGGCGCGCGACGATTGTGGCTTCGGCCTCGGCGAATATGCCGGCCTTCGGAAGCAGTTTGCCGCCGGCGATCGCGATCGCCGTCACGTCACCGATCGCGTAGACGCCAGGTGAGCCGAGAGTGAGTGCATGCCGATCGACGGGGATGTACCCGCCTGGGGAGGCCAGGTGACTTTCACCGACGACTCGAGGTGGGCGATGCGCGGGGACTCCGAGGAGCACATCGGTTCCGTGCTCGGTGCCATCGGTGAAGGTCAGGACCCGCTGATCGCCGCCGTGATCGATGTGATCGACGGTACGACCGGGATGGAAACCGATGTCGCGCGCGTGGAGCATCCCCACGAGGGCTTCGCCGATCGCGGCTCCCGCGGTGAGCATCGGAAGCCCTTCGGGCGTGTGAACATCGACCCGGATCCGATCGCGCGATCGCGCCCGGCGCAGCATTCCGTCAACGAGAAACGCCGCTTCGTACGGGGCCGCCGGACACTTGAACGGCGTCGCCGATACCAGCACCGACACCGAACCCGACTCGATCGCGCGCACGGCGTCACCGGCGGCGACCGCGCCCTCGAGGGAATAGAGATTGTGTGCTCCGCCCGCGAAGCCTGGAACGGCGCCGGGATCGAGCGCTGCACCGAGCGCGATCACAAGCGCGTCGGCGGTCAGGGTGCCGTTCGTGGTGACCACCTGCCGGTTGGCGGGGTCGATGGAGGTCACCTCGGCGTGGAGGACTTCGATCCCCCCGGCTCGGAGCCGCCGCAGGTCGCGGGTGATCTGTGCGGCGCGACGCGCGCCGGTCATGGCCCAGAGGAACGACGGCGCGAACCGAAAGATCGGGTCCTGCTCGAC
>Ga0247727_10004772_pt1 | contig 28315 bp, 23 predicted proteins | sample WisWelCaveWW1625_FD_202498 | JGI IMG/M metagenome (GOLD analysis project Ga0247727, IMG submission 202498) | Biofilm microbial communities from Wishing Well Cave, Virginia, United States - WW16-25 | ecosystem: Environmental > Aquatic > Deep subsurface > Groundwater > Cave microbial mat | place...
CCTGGGCCTGGAACTCGGCCGCGACCTCGTCACGCTCCAGCACCACCAGCGTGTCGCCGAGGCGCACCGAGTCGCCTTCGTCGACGGTGAGGCGCATCACGCGGCCGCCCACCAGCGAGGCCACGTCGATCTCGTCCATCTCGATGATGCCGCTGGCGCGAATGACGTTGGGATCGCGGCCGCAGCCCGCCAGCGCGAGGAGCGCGAGGAGGACGGCCGCGGCGGCCAGGTGATCGGGGAGGCGAGTCATGAGCGGATCCATTGATACCACCGTGGCCGCCTGTCCAACCAGCGCCTGGCTCCGCCGGGTGCTATGCTGGCCGCCCCTGGCACGGCGACGGCTCACCCTTCAGCGCCTCACGATACGCTCCCGCGGGGTGCCTGAACGGCGCTGGAGCAGGAACGCCCCACCCGCGGCGACCGACGCGAGACTCATGATCTGGGCCTCGGTGAGCCCGAGGGCCACGCGCGGATTGGTACGGACGAACTCGATCACGAATCGCGCCGACCCCACGAGAACCAGATAGAGGGAGAACGCTGAGCCCATCGGCGCGGTTATCCGCCGACGGCGCCACAACCAGGCGAACGCCCCGAGATACGCGGCGCACTCGTAGAGCGGCGTCGGGTGCACGCGCACCCCTGGCGGCAGTTCCCACCCCACCACGGCGTGGGGGTACGCCATGCCCCAGGGGAGCGTCGTGACGGTCCCCCAGTCACCATCGCCGGCGAGCTGGCAGCCGATGCGGCCCACGGCCTGTCCCAGAGCGAGGGCGGGCGCAAGGCCGTCGGCCCCGAGCCCCCAGGGAACGGACCTGAGCCTGAACCACACGGTGACGGCCAGTGTCCCGCCGACGAAGCCGCCGTACCACACCAGCCCACTCCCCGTGAAGATGAAGCCCGATGGGTTCAGCAGGAAGTCGCCCCATCGCTCGGCGATCACCCACAAACGCGCTCCCGCGAGACCGCCCAGCGCCGCCCACACGGTGACCTCGGAGGCCCACGTCGGGTCGAGCCCTTTGCGCTGGAACTCCGAGCGGGCGATGCGCCAGGCCGCGAGGAAGGCCAGCGCCATCAGGACGCCGAACACGTGGATCGGAATCGGACCGAGACGCAGGTTGTCGGGAATCATCGCGGACCCACGATAGCCCACCGTGTGCCGGGGGCTTTAGAACTCCACCCGGATCTCACCCAGCACGTGCCGTGTGGCGGCGGGAATGAAGTGCGGCACCAGGCTCCCGCCGGCGTCGTAGTCCATGTAGCCGCCGGTCTCGTACTGGCGGTCGAGCGCGTTGAACACCCGCAGCCCCACGTCGGCCGTGGCGCCGCCCGGCAGCACACGCCGGAAGCCGCCGCGCAGGTTCACGACCGCGCGCGACCCGATGCTGGCGTCGCGGTTTTCGGTGTTGTCGAGATAGATGCGCCCGGCATGCTGGGCCTCGACCCCCAGCGTCACGCCGCGGCAGGCCGCGCGCGCGGAGAGGTTTCCAAGCACGGCGGGAAAGAAGCCGATGGCGTGACCGTCGTAGCGCACGATGTCGGCGGGCGTGGGGCCATACACCTCACGGTATTCGACGAAGTGGTTGTCGCTGAAGGTGGCATTGGCGTCGAGGGTCAGCCCGAGGCCGCGCGTGAACCCCGCTTCCCAGCGGCCGGCCAGCTCCGCCCCCTGGTGCACCGATTTCGCGGCGTTGCCGATGATCGGATAGCCCAGGTCGGTGTTGAACTGACCCGCGTACACCAGCTCGTCGCGGAAGTTCATTCTGAACAGGTTGGCGTTCGCCGAGAGAGAACCGCTCCGCCACGAGCCGCCCAGCTCGAAATCGTCCACGCGCTCGGGGCGGATCAGCGCCTCGCCATCCTTGAAGAGTGGCACACTGCCCGCGCCCTCGGCGTCGTAGAGATCGCGGAACGCGGGCTCGCGCCGCGAGTGGGCGGCGGCTCCGAACAGCGTGAGGCCCTCGCGGGGCGTCCAGGTGAGCCCCAGCCGCGGGAGCGCGAAGTCGTAGGGCTGGTCGAAGCGGATCCCGTCGAAGCGGTCGCCGCGCATGAAGTAGTCCTGATGCCGCCACGCGACATCGGCCGTCGCCAGCCACGCGGGGCCGAACCGCCACTCCTCGCGCAGAAACAACCCGCCGGAGAGCGTGCGCGGGTGGTAGTCGTAGTAAACGTGGTCGGGCCCGGTGCCGGGCGGCAGGCCGTTGCCGCCGAGCACGCTGCCGACGTGGCGCCCATCGTGCGCCCGGATCTCGCCGCCCACGGTGAGCGCACCACCCGCGTGCTCCCACCGCACCCGCGGCACCCAGCCGTAGTGGCGGTTCTTCACCAACCGCTTCCGGACCAGATCGAAGCGCTCGACGGTGACGCGCCTCTGCGCGTCCACGTCGAGGTTTCCGTCGCCGTCGGCGTCGCGGTAGTAGCTGCGCGGGTACAACGTCGAATCGGTGGTCGCCCAGGGCGAGAGCCGGTAGTCGGCGAGGCTCCGGCCGAAGCGCTGCTCGTCGTAGAAGCCCTGGCCGTCGAAGTAGAACAGCGTCTGGGTCAGCGCCAGGCCGGGCGCGGGCGACCAGGAGTGGATGAGCTCGTAGTGGGGCTCGAAGAAGTGATCGCGCTCGCCCTGGTACTGGATGGGGTTGAAGCAGCGGTCGCGTTCGCGATCGCCCGTGAGACCGCCATCGAGAACCCCGCGCGGTACGCCCAGATATGCGAGGTGCGTTTCCTCGGGACCGCCGTAGAGGTTGATACGGAACACGTGCGGGCCGGCGGCCCGGCGGGCCGAGAAGGCGTACGACCACAGCTTCGAATCCGATCGCTCGCGATAGCCGTCGCTCTCGATGCGCGAGTAGCGGCCGTAGAGGTTCCAGTCGCCGGCCAGGCGTCCCGAGCTCCCCTCGAGCATGAAGCGCCGGGTGTCGAACGAGCCGTAGCCGAGGGCGGCGACGGTTCGCGGCGACTCCGCGAACGGTGAGGTCTCGAGGTTGACGCTCCCGCCCACCGACGCCGCGCCGTAGAGCGCCGAGCCCACGCCGCGCTGCACCTGGACCTCGGCGGTGGAAGCCAGCAGGTCGGGGTGGTCGATCCAGTAGACCTCGTGCGACTCGGGGTCGTTCAGGGGCACGCCGTTCACCAGCACGCTGATGCGCCGCTGGGGAAACCCGCGGATCGACAGGTACGAATAGCCGATCCCGTTGCCAGCGTCGGAATAGGCATACGCGCCGGGCAGCGTGGCCAGCGCCATGGGCGTGTCCTGCCCCCAGTTGCGCTGCAGAAGATCGGCGCGTCCCAGCGTCGAGCGCGCGACCGGCGTCTTCTCGCCCGCGCGGGCGGTGCTCACGACCACCTCGGGGAGTTGGACGACGCGCTCGAGCGTGTCATCGGGTGCTGCGGTGGCGCCGGCCGCGGGGGGCTCCTGCGCGCGGGACAGTCCCGCGGGCGGGAAGACGGCGGCGCCGACCAGCAGCACTCGAAACAGTGTTCGCGTTCTCGACACCGAATCCTCCTTCAAGGCAGCCCGCCCTTGGCGGGCGTGGCGCCGACTACCGCCGTCCGGCGGCGGCCCTCCAACGTCCAGCCGGCCGCATACGTTACGAGCGAGGCGGCAAGCCCCGCGTAGATCGGCTCGATGGACCACGGGTAGCGGACGGCTCCATCCGCCCCGGTGGTGCGCGCCAGCATCCATCCCAGTGACAGCGCGAACGGCGCGATCATCGCCACCAGCGTCCAGCGGCGGCCGAGGCACAGTCGGCCGCCGAGCGCGGTGGCGACGGGCAGCAACAGCGTGGGGGTCGTGATTGACCCCAGGTCGTGCCACAGCCCGATCACGCTGGGATGGGCGAGGGCGAGGGCGGTCGCAAACGCGCAGGCCACCCACAACCCGATCTTCGAGTAGTGCGGGATGCGCTCCTCGGTGGTTTCGCGGCGTAGGCGCCACACCAGGTCGCGACCGATGGTCGTGGCGGCGATGAAGCCGTAGGAATCGATGGTGCTCATCACCGTGGCGATCATGCCGACGAAGAACAGCCCCTGGGCTACCGGAGGGAGCACCAGCCGGGCCAGCTCCGGGAAGGCATAGACCGGCTCCGAGAGCTGCGGCAGCAGGGCGCGGGCGTACATCCCGGTGGTGGTGGTCATGAAGTCGAACACGATCCAGAACGCCACCGACCACAGCACGCCCCGCCGCGCGATCTTCGGATCGCGGGCGGCGTAGGCGCGCTGCCAGAAGCCGGGATCCACCAGCGTCGAGAGCGCGATGAAGTACCAGACCAGGATGGCCTGCGGGGTGTTGCCGCCGTGCCATTCGAAGTGCGAAGCCGGGAGCGATCGGAGGAGGAACCCCAACCCGCCGTGCCCGGCGAACAGGAACGCCAGCATCACGGCCATGCCGAGGTACATGAGCGCGAACTGCACCTGGTCGGTGAGCACCACTGCGCGCAGGCCGCCGCGCTGCACGTAGAAGAGCGAGAACACCGCGGCCGCGATGACGCACGGGGTGAGCGGCAGCCCCGTCATGGCCGAGAACAGGGTGCCGAGCATCAGCACGTAGGCGGCCGGTGCCGCGGTCACGAACACCGCCAGCGCCCCCATGAGCGCGGGTCCGCGCCCGTAGTGGCGGTCGAGCAGGTCGGGGAGCGTGTAGAGCGCGGCCTCGCGCGCGCGGCGCGCGAACGCCCACGCGAACAGCAGCGCGCCCACGTAGTACGGCACGCCGAACACCAGCCAGTTCGACACCCCGTAGCGGTAGGAGTACTCGCCGACGCCGAGGATGCCGCCGTACCAGGTGGCGACCAGCGTGGCGACGAACGCGGGCAGCGTCACGCGCCGGCCCGCCACCAGATAGTCGGCCGCGTCGGTGGGGCGCCCGATCAGGCGCAGCCACACCACCACCAGGAAGCCGAAGTAGGCGAGGACCAGTCCCCAGTCGAGGAGATTCCGGCTGAACATGAAAAAACCGCCCATGGGGGACGGCCGGAGAGCCGGAGAGCTCGTCTTCTCCGCCGTTTCCCTACGCTGGAATGACCCAGTTCAGGTTCGAAGGGTGTGCTCTCAGGCCGGCCTGTCTCTGCCGACCACCCCTAACGACGTGCCTGCCGGGAGCAGGCAGCGGGAGAATGCATCCGGCGGTGGGAAGATGCAAGGGCGCTGTGGGAAGGGCGCTGTGGGAAGCACCTCGAATCGCTTGCTGTGACGACAGTCCCGCAATGATCTCCGCACGTCTGCCCGCCACCAATGCCTCACGCTCTCAACGACGATGATCTACACGCATGTCCTCAACCGGGGCGGCCGCGGCGTGAGGAACCTGCTCGACGTGATGGGGCGATCCGGGCGGGCGGGAGCGATGGCAGATTGCTGGGAGGTCTCCAGGGCCGTCCTTGGGATACGGGGGGCGAAGCGGCGCAAGGTATCCTGCTACGCGGCGGAACAGCGAGCCTACGAAGTGGCGGCGCACCACGATGATGGGACCTTGGCCATGCCGGTGAAGTCAGCGCTACGCCGCCCAGATCGGACAGTCCATCTGGTTACGCTGGGCTGCATACATTGAGTTGGGCGGTGTGCGCATTGACCGGGACCAGAGAGCAGGAAAGCGCGTGAGGTTCGAGTAATGAAGGTTGCCTTCGGGATGAAAGCTCATTCAGGCTGGGCAGCCCTTGTCGTCGTCGGCAAATGTGACGGCGACTTGGTGGCGGTCGACCGGCGCCGGATCGAACTCGTTGAGGACGAGTGGGCAAAGCAGCCGTATCACGCTGCAGAGGACTTGAAGACAGGTGCGGCACGAGATGTGGTTGAGGGCGGCGTCGAAGCCGCGCGCCGGATCGCGGTCCGGGAGATACGTGCGGCGGTGAAGCGAGAGCGAGAGCACGGAAACGAAGTTACAGCCTGCGCGGTGCTTGTCGGCAATCCGATGCCCGATTGGAGCATCGAGGAGATCCTCGCAGTGCACTTTCGCATGCACAAGGCCGAGGGGGTTCTGTTCCGGGATGCGCTGGTCCGCGCCACCAAAGCGTGCGGGCTGAGGCTAGTCGCGATCCCGGAGAAGCTGCTGACGAAGCACGCCGAGACGGCGCTCGGGACTCCATGGAGCGGCCTAGCGAAGAAGATTGCGACGCTCGGCAGATCTGTCGGCCCTCCTTGGGGGAAAGACCAGAAGGACGCTGCCCTCGCTGCCCTAGTCGCGTTGCAGGGGCGCTTAAAGTGAGGAGAGACGCCGCCCAACAAGGCGATGCAGCTGACGGCGCTGTTCGCCGCAGCTGATCGCCAAGCCGTTAGGCGGCGCCGTTAGGGTCCGCGCCCTCTGGTCGTACGTAGGAGAGATGCCGAAGGGGGTTGGCATGGAAGAGCACCGAGTCGAAGCCTCGCCCCGAGTTCTTTCAAGAATCGGCGGCGTGCTGTACCTGATCATCATTGTTTTCGGAGCCTTCGGCGAGATGTTCGTCCGAGGCAAGCTCATCGTCTGGGGCGACCCCACCGCCACGGCCGCGAAGATCCTGGCGTCCGAGTCGCTGTGGCGCTTCAGCGTCGCCGCCGAGCTCTTCTACCTCCTGTGTGCAGTCGCCCTGGCGGCAATTTTCTACGTGCTGCTGCGGCCGGTCAGCAGGGATCTCGCTCTGCTGGCGGTGTTCTTCAATCTGGTGTCGATCGCCATCGAGGCCACCGGCAGGCTGCACCTGATCTCGGCGTTGACCGTCTTGCGCGGCGCCGAGCGCCTCACGGCCTTCGAGCCCAATCAGGTGCACGCCCTGGCGTACCTCTCCCTGCAGTCGCACGGGCGCGGCTTCTCCATCAGCCTCCTCTTCTTCGGCTGCGTGTGCCTAGTGCTCGGGTACCTGATCTTCCGATCGGGCTACCTCCCCAAGCTCCTGGGCGTCCTGATGCAGATAGCCGGCTTGGGCTACTTGATGGACGGCTTCGCGTTGATCCTCTCCCCTGCGTTCCACGCGATGATCTTCCCCGCCAGCCTGTTGCCGGCCTTCGTCGCGGAATCGTCGTTCTGCTTGTGGCTCCTCGTGAAGGGCGTGAACGTAGAGAAGTGGAAACTGCGGGCAAGCGCGCAGCCCACGCGAAGTGCGGCAGCCATCGTCCAGGGCTGAGGCTCGGTCTGCCAGTGTTGAGAAGGGGCAGCCTGTGGGCCTCCGCTGCGCCGCCGCTGATGCCGAGCGTTAGGTGCTGCCGAGACCGCGGGGCGCGACGCTGCGTCGGATGATAAGATTTTCCCGTGGCTTACCAAATCCGGTTCGCCTGGTCGGCCAGGCGGCACCTCCGGGCGTTCCTGGTTCCCGAACGCGCTATGATTGTAGCTGGGGTTGAGAATCAACTTGCACACGAGCCGCTGGTGGAGACACGCAAACGGAAACGCCTTCGAGCAAATCCCATCGCGCCTTGGGAACTTCGCGTAAGGGAGGCGAGGGTGTTTTATGAAGTTGACGAACCCGACGTGGTGACGGTCCTGGCAATCGGAACGAAACGCGGCAACAGACTGTACATCGAAGGCGAGGAGATTGAGTTATGAAAACTCTCGAACTCAGGAAGGCATCCAGGACACTTGCCGACTATGCGGCCAATTTGGGCACGGAATCCATCGTCGTCACCTCGAACAAGAAGCCAGTCGCCGCTCTTGTGTCGCTCCAAAACGTGGACCGAGAGTCTCTATCCCTCAGCCTAGATCCGGCGTTCCTGAGAATCATTCGTCGTGCCCGCGCAGAAGTCAGACGGGGAGATGTGTATTCGCTAGAGCAGGTGAAGCGAGAAATGCTTGGCGAAGCCGAAGCACCTAACAAGGCGTTGCAGCGGACGGCGCAAAAAGCGCGTCGCCGCTGAACGCCAAATCGTTAGCCCCCTGACACGCGAAGGGCGGCATCCACCCGGGTTGTTTTATCCTAGAGTTGCCGGGAAACGAGGCGGATGCGGCGATCGTGGATCGAACGAATCAGGGACAGGATCAGGCTTCGGCAATACGACATGACCGCCCACGCGATGGAAGAGATGGCGGAGGACGATCTTGACATCGTTGACGTTGAGCACGCTGTTCTGAGCGGTCGTGTCGTGCAAATCCAGAGGGGTGATCCTAGAGGAAACAAATACGTGCTCGAGGGGGCCGCTACAGATGGCACGAGCTTGGTCGGCGTGGTGGGGCGCTTTGCTGGCGGCGCCCGCTATCTGGTCGTCACGGTTTACAAGGTCACTTGATCTGAGGAACTCAACTATGTATGGATATGGCTGTGAATACTGCCAAGGGACGGTGAAATCGCGGACTGTCGAGCGGGAGTCATTCAAGCACAAGAGCGGGTTTGTCATCTTGGAAGACGTGGTAATCGGCGTCTGCGATCGGTGCGGGAACAGGTACTATAGCGCCGATATCCTTCACGCAGTCCATGAAATCGGCACAGGCAAGCGGACGCCTGAGAGGACCCAGCAGGTTCCTGTAGCGCATTTGACGCCAGGCTAAGGCAACGTAAATAAATAAAGGTATCAGGTTGTGCTCTTAAGCCCTGACCTGATGAGGCCGGATGAGATAGTTCCATTCGCCATGAAACCTATCCGGGTACAGGTTGACCCGTTTCATCTCTTCGGCGGTCACTTTGCGCCCCGTGGCGTACTTGCGCCGATCCAAGCGGCAGGTGACGGTCAGGCCTTTCGCGGTCGTGGTCTTGGCAATGAGATGCACGACGGTTTCATAATCACGCAGCGGCTCGCCCCTCCAATTCGACGAGAGGAACGAAAAGAGGCGATGCTCGATCTTGTTCCACTTGCTGGTCCCCGGCGGAAACTGGCAGACCGCCAGACGCAGGCCGGTTTCATCGGCGAGTTTTTGCAGCTCCAGCTTCCACAGGCGCAACCGCCAGCCATTGCTGCCCCCGGCGTCAGCGGTAATCAGGATGGTCGCAGCCGTCGGATAGAGCCGCTTCCCTTCATGACGCCACCAGCCTCGGATCGAGGCCACGGCAAAGGCGCCCGTGTCGTGATCGGCACCAATATTCACGAACCCGGTGTTGCGCCCGACGTCATAAATGCCATACGGGTACGCCCGCGGCACGTCGGGCGTGGGAAAGTCGTGCCCGCGCACCTTCGTCGGCTGTTTCGCAGGACGCCATTGCTGGCCGGCGTTCTGGTAATTGCCGATGAGCTCCTTCTTCTTGGTATCCACCGAAATCACCGGAAGGCCCTGTGCCAAGAATCGCTTCACGGCGGCATTGATGTGGCGGAATTGCGCGTCGCGGTCCGGATGGTCGCGCCCTTCCTCCGTCTTTCGATTGCTCTGCAAACTGTAGTCGAGAGCGTGCAGGATCTGCGCGACTTTCGTATGGCTCACGGGATGATGGCGCCGCGCCAGGGCGATCGCCAGGGCTCGCGTGCTCTTGCAGATCCACCGCAGCGGAGATTCCGGATCCCCACGCGTTTGATCCTCGACCATCCCTTCCAAGGTATCCACCAGTCGCGGGTCAGACACCAGCACGGATTTGCGGCCCGCGCCGGGACGGCGGATACGGCCGGCGGGCAACGCCGCCCCTTGGCCGATTTCTCGGATCCCTTTGGCGATCGCCTTCCGCGACAGCCCGCAGGCACGACGCACGAGACTGACCCCGCCATAGCCCAACGACGTGGCTTCGCTGGCCGCCATGAGACGCCGCGCGCGTTCGTCCAACAGAGGCCAAACCGCATGAAGCTTCGCCGTCAGTTCCGCAAGGACGGTCATGCTCAGACAGCATAGCCCAGTTCCACCAGAACATGCTACCTTTATTTATTTACGACGCCTAACGAAGCGTTGCAGCGGACGGGCAAACACCGCCCGCCGCTGAACGCCCAGCCGTTAGACCGCCACATTGGCGAGCATTCTGGAGGGGATAAAGAATGGACGTGCGGTATCGACTGCGGCAGTCTGGGTCGCGCATTGCTAAGAGCGCTTCGCCGGTCGCCCAAAAGCTGGGTGCGATCTCGGGTCGCGGCAGAGGATTGGTCGGCTCTTTGCTCGGCGGTCGCCGCCGACGCGCCGAGAGGAGACCCGTACTCCGTGGCCTATAAAGACCACTACGAGCGGCGCAACCTTGCGCGGGGTGCACTCCGGCAAGCAGGCCGCAAGGCCCTTTGCAGCGCTGACGGCGGCGCTGGAAAAAGAAGCAGATTCCGACTTGGCGTATCTCCTCGTTCAGCTCGATGATCCCTCATCGTACGCGTTGATTCGTAGGCACTTTGACTCGAAACGCTTTGTTGGAACTGAGCACAGTTTCACGCGGTACCTCGGAAAGCACGGCGTCGACCCAGTACAGGAGAAACAGTCACACTGCAATCACCGTTGGCGTCGCGCGCACACGACGGAGAGGATGGACATTTGCGACGACTGCGGCCTCTACTGGTATTACTTCGATGGTCGCGGGGATGCCATTCCTGATGCGGAGGTCTCGCGCCCGGTCGTGATAGTAGGCCGGCAGGGAAGAGCCCTGTATCCGAGAGGCCTTCCGTCAGTGCGCAAAGCTTCGAGATTGTCGAAGCCGCTGAGAAGGGTGATCTGGCGAGAGTTCGCCAGTTACTTGCCGAAGGCGTGAGCCCGGACACACGCGATTGAGAGTGGGGTTTTACCGCACTCCATAGCGCAGCGGGCACCGGAAACGTGGACCTCGTAAAATTGCTTCTGAGCAAGGGTGGGAATGTGAATGCATCGGATGTCGCCGGTGCGACGCCGCTTCACGAAGCTGCCAAGAGAGGACACGTCAACGTTGCTGACGTATTGCTGGCACATGGTGCTGACGCCAACCGCAGAACCTGCTCTGACCGCATGACGCCGCTATAGATGGTTGCAGAGTTGAATCCAAACGAGGCAATGGCGGCACTGCTACAGCGCCACGGCGCCAAATGACTCAGGCGCCAAACAGGAGCCCCATGTGGGGCATTCGGACAAAGGAGAAGAATAGGGGGCGGTCTAACGAGGGCGGTGCAGCCGACGAGCGGCGCCGGGACCGTGCGTGCGAGTTGGAGAGGTCATCTGGCGCCGTCGTCAGCATACGCAACTCTCGGCGGGCTTCGAGGCCATTATGACACAACCGGGGCCAAAAGTCGCCCGTCAGAACTTCATCCTGAGCTATCATAGTCCCCATGCATCCATACGGCCTGACCCCCCCGGAAGCTGCTGTCGCCGAGGCAGCGGCCGCCATCGCCGGCAATGTGGCGCGGAAGCACGCCGCCGAGGTTGACTCCAACGCCCGGTTCCCGAGCGAAAGCATGCAGGCGCTTGCTGGCGAGGGTTTCTGGGGCCTGACGGTTCCGAAACCGCTGGGCGGCAAAGGAGAGGGGCCGCGCGGCTTTGCGGCCGCCGTCGAGGAGCTGGCCCAGGGCTGCGGGTCGACCGCTATGGTCTACATAATGCATATATCGGGCGCCCAGGCCATCGGCTCCTCGGCCATCCTGGAGGGCCGCGACGAGCTGCTCGGCGAGATCGCCGCCGGCCGGCACCTGACCACTCTGGCATTCTCCGAAAGGGGCTCGCGCTCCCACTTCTGGGCGCCGGTCTCGAAGCTCGCTCCCAACGGGGAGGCCACCTTCACCACCAGCGCCCTGAAATCCTGGGTCACCTCGGCGGCCCACGCCGACTCCTACGTATCGAGCGCCCAGAAGCCGGGGGCGGCTTCGGCGCTGGAATCCACGGTCTACCTGGCGCGGCGCCCTGGCATCGGTCTCCGCGTGGAGGGCGGCTTCGACGGCCTGGGGCTGAGAGGCAACGACTCGGCGCCGGTGGTGCTCGAGAACTTTCACGTCCGCCGCCGGGACCTGATCAGCGAGCTGGGCGAAGGCCCCAAGACCATGCTGGAGGTGGTCTTGCCCTGGTTCGCCATCGGGACCGCCGCCATGGCCAATGGCTTGTGCCGCGCCGCGGTGGCAACCACTGCCCAGCACCTGCAACAGGCCGGCTTCGAGCATTTGGGTTCCCGGCTTCGCGACCTGCCTACCCTGCGGGCCCGGGTGGCTGAGATGAGCGCCCGCACCGAGCAGGCCCGCGCCATGCTGGGTTTCGCCCTGGCGCAGATGACCTCCGGCGCCCCGGAGACGCCGCTGAACATCCTGCAATCGCGGATGCTCTCCCTCCAGGCGGCAGTCGACGTGACGGACCTGGCCATGAAGGCCTGCGGCGGCGCCGCCTTCTCTCGCCACTTGGGCGTCGAGCGCCTCTTCCGCGACGCCCGCGCCGGCTGGGTTATGGCCCCTACTGTCGATCAGCTCCAGGATTTCATCGGCCGGGTTCTCACTGGCCTTCCCTTGTTTGACTAGAAGGGTCATCCTATGACCGATTCCACTATTCTTTTGGGGGCGGTGGCGTATGATCCCAAAGTCGTCACGATCTGGGAAGGCATGCGCGACTACTTCCGCGAGCAGGGTGCCCCGATGGACTTCGCCCTGTTTTCGAATTACGAGCGGCAGGTCGAGACCCTGTTGAAGGGCCACATCGACATCGCCTGGGACACGCCGCTGGCCCACGTGCAGGTGAAGCTGCGCACCGGCGCCCGGTCGATCTCTCTCGGAATGCGCGACACCGACTGCGGCTTCCAGTCCAAGATCGTGGTTCGCAAGGACTCCGGCATCGGCAGCCTGAACGACCTGGAGGGCCGCACCCTGGCCGTAGGGAGCCGCGACTCGGTTCAGGCGCGCATCCTGCCGCTCTATTACCTGCACCGCGAGAAGGTGGATCTTTCGCGAGTCGAGGTGCTGAGGTTCGACACCGACCTCGGCAAGCACGGCGACACCGGAACCAGCGAGCTGGACGTCCTGGCCGCCATCCACGACGGCCTGGCGCAGGCCGGTGCGGTCGGCGACCTGGTGTGGGTGGCCGAGCAGGCCGCCGGACGGGTCGATGCCGGTAAGGTCGAGGTGTTGTGGACCACCCCGGGCTTTAACCACTGTATGTTCGACGCCCTGCCCACGCTGCCCGAGGAGAAGGTCGCCGCCTTCCAGCGGGTGCTCTCCTCGATGCGGTGGGACAACCCCTCGCACCGGCGCCTGATGGAGCTGGAGGGCCTGCACGAGTGGGTCGAGGCGGGCGAAGAGGGTTACCAGAGCCTGTTCCAAGCGCTGGAGGCCGGCTTTTATGACGGCGCCGTCACCGGGTAGCGAGACCGCCAGCGCCGTCGCGGTCGACGGCGGCGACCTGCCGCTGGGCGGCGGGTTGCTGGCCCTGGTGCGGCCGGCCCTCGATCTGCTCGAAGCGGGCGGGGTGCTGGCGGTGATCTCGACGGCGTCTTCGCTCGAAGAAGACCTGCCTTCCTGGTGCCGGGCTGAGCGCCACGCCTATCTGAGCCGGGAAGGCCTGCCGGACGGCCGTACCCGCCACCTTCTCGAGCGCGGCCGCCTGTCGGTGGCTGCCGGAGAGCGGGAATACGGCATCGAGTTGCCCAACCGCGGCGGGCGGGTGCTGTCGGCCGATATGCTGGCAGCGGTCCCCATGCCCGAGCGGGCGGGCAGCTCGACGGGCTTCGCCCCGCGAGGCGCCCAGGTCGAGCCGGGCGGCCCGCAGTATCCTTTCTCGCTGCTGGAACGTGATCGCGTAGCCCCTCCCGACGTGGCTCAGCTCTACGACCAGGCGGTGGCCTCCCAGTGGGACGCCCAGCGGGACGTTCCCTGGGACACCATCCGGCCCCTGGCGCCGGTCCTGGAGCGCGCCCTCGGCCAGATCATGACCTTCCTGGCCGAGAATGAGCTCTCGGCGCTTTATGTCCCGGCGCGCTTCCTGCCGCGGATTCATCCCTATTACGCCGAGGTGGCGATGTTCCTGGCTAGCCAGCTGGCCGACGAGGCCCGCCACATCGACGTGTTCCTGAAGCGGGCGCGCGCCGCCGGCGGCGGGGTGGGGGTCTCTTCGGTCACCACCGCCCAGTCGCTGCTCTCGCTGCTGGAGCTGGAAGACTTCACCGAGGCGGCGTTTCTGCTTTCGGTGCTGGGCGAAGGCACCTTCCTCGACCTGCTGCGATATATCGAACGCTATGCTCCGGATGAAGCCACCGCGGAGCTCACGCGACGCGCCCGCCTCGACGAGGCCCGTCATGTGCATTTTGGCCTGGCCCACACCCGCCACGCCCTGGGCCACGATGCCGGGCTTTACCAGCGCCTGGAGGCTGCCGTCCGCCGGCGGGCCGCCACCCTGCATACCGCCGGCGGCGTTCCGGCGCACCTCCAGGATTCCCTGACCATGCTGGCAGCCGGCAGCGCCGAGCCCAAGGCTGTGGCGCGCGGGCACGAGGCCTTCCGCGAGCTGCTCGACACCATGCACGAGCAGCGCATCAAGCGGGTATTGAACGCCGGGTTCACCCAGGAGCAAGCCGAGACTATCTCCGGGCTGCACACCCCGAATTTCATGTAGGACAGGCTGGGACATGCCCAGGACCCGTCATCCCGAGCGAAGCGAGGGATCTGTTTTTTGCGAAAACCTGCTGGCCAGCCAACCCGTGAACAACAGCAGATCCCTCGCTACGCTCGGGATGACGGGCTCTGGTCCGGAGCGGCCACAGGCCGCTCCAGGGACAGGCATTCCTGCCTGTCCCGGTCCGCCCATTCAGCGGCCACCGGGCAGGACCACCCCGATGCTGGCTCCCACTCGCCACAACGGGCCCATCCGGAACTGTCAGCCTTCAGCGGTTGTTACCACTCCAGCCGTAGGCCCATCCGGAACGACCGCGCCCCGGGTTGATCCCCGGTAGAGGCCCCGTTCACCCCGCCGACCCCGCTGATCACCCCTACCTGCGCGAGCGAGGTAATGTTGGTGGCCGGATTGCTCCAGTTGGGGTGGTTGAAGAAGTTGGTGGCGGTCAGCTCCCAGCGGATCCCGGGGCGCCCTCTCGGCCAGCTCGAAATCCTTGAAGAACCCGATGTGCCACACGTTGACGCCCGGTCCCTTGATGACGCCCTTGGCCGAGGTGCCGTGCGGCCGGCCTGCGGGCCGGTGAAGGCGCCGGCGTCGAACCAGCGATTGACGCTGCGCTGGGCGTCGGGCGGGTTGGCGTCGCGCAGATGATCGGGCCGCCGCGTGACGTTGGCAGGCGTGCGGCTGGCCGAGAAGGCCGTGCCGGTCGGATCCGGGCCACTCCAGAACGGGGTCAGGAATTGCCCCGTGTGCAGGCTGTAGATGCCGCTGACCTCCCAGCCGCCCACGGCCAGATTCAGGGCCCGGTTGGCGCCGCGGAGCCAGGGGCGGCCCCGGCCGAACGGCAGTTGGTACATCCAGTTGGTGGTCACCCGGTGGGTGGGGATGTCCTCCCACACGGCGCGCTCTCGCCGGCGGTCGAAGGGGTTTTCGGGCGAGCCGCCGCGCTCCAGGTCGCCGATATCGCGCGCCCAGGTCCAGGAGGCCTGGTAATACAAGCCTCGGGCCATCCGGCGCTCGGCCTCCGCCGTGAAGCTGTGATACTGGTGCCCGGCCCCGTTGGTGAAGTAGCTGATCCCGGGGTATTGCGGGAACAGCCGGGGCTTGTCGACGAGTAGTAGTCGAAGACGTTGCCGTGCACCTGGTTGGCGCCGGACTTCGAGATCATGGTCACCTGGCCGATAGAGCCGAACTCGGCGGTGTTGTTGGAGATGTCGATCTTGATCTCCTGGAAGGACTCGATGTAATTGGCCAGGGGCCCGATCTGGGTTTCTTCGACGCCGTCGCTCATGGTGGTGCCGTCGATGGCCCAGTGCGACTGGTTGCTGCGGCTGCCGGCGAACCGGATGGTGGAGGACCCGCCGCCGGCCTGCAACACCCCGGGCGAGAGGGCCAGAAACGCCCAGATGCCGCGGGTGTTCAGCGGGATGGACTTCAGCAGGTCAGCCGACTTGGTATCGGCGATACGGGCGGTCTCGGTCTCGATCAGGGTGGCCCCGGCGCTCACCTCCACCACGGTCTCGACGGCGCCAACTTCCAGCCGGATGTCCACGCGCCGGTAGTCGCGCGCCACCAGCACGATGTTCTGGGCCACGAACTCCTGGAAGCCCGCGGCTCTCGCCCGCAAGGTATAGTCGCCTTCCTTGAGCTGCGCCAGGGTGTAGACGCCGGCTTCGTTCGACCCCGCCGAGGTGGCAATGTTGGTGGCCACGTGGGTGGCCGTTACCGTGATGTTGGGCGCCACCGCGCCAGTCGCGTCCGTCACGGTGCCGGTGATGGTTGCAAACGTTGTCTGGGCCCGGGCCGCACTTCCGACCAGGCCCGCCGCCAACAGAAACAGGAATGCTCTTCTCATGAGACCCCCCTTTTCCACTTTTCAAGCTACTCCCACGGGCCGGGGGATGCCAACCGGGCGGTGGTGTGTCCTGTCGTATCATCGGTGGGGGGCGGTTTCCCGAAACGCCCCGCAGTGCAGGACCGTCCCAGAGGGTGTGATGCGCAACCGGATTCTCGCTTTCCTGCTGGTGGCGGCTTGTTTCCCGGCGGCCGAGCGGCGTCAGGAACCTGATACCTACTTGATCTGGCTGGAGGCTCCCCCGGTCGGGCTTCGTCTGCCCCCTGGGCGGTCGCGGCTGGCGGCGGCCGAACTCACCAGGCTGGCCGCCGAAGTGGAGACCACTCAGCAGCCTGTTCGCCGGGCGCTCGAGCAACGGGGCTTGACTGTCACCGGCTCCGTGCGCCACCTGCTGAATGGCGTCTTCGTCGAGGCCGCCGCGGATCAGGCCCAGAGCCTGCAAAGCATCGGCGGGGTGCGCGGGGTGGTGCGGATGCGGCGCCTCAAGCCCCGCCTGAACGCCTCGGCCGACCTGATCAACGCTCCGGCGGCGTGGACCGCCCTGGGGGGGGTGTCGCGCGCCGGGGCCGGGGTCAAGATCGCCATCCTCGACAGCGGCATTGATCATACTCACGCGGGGTTGCAGGACCCCACCCTCACCCCGCCGGCCGGCTACCCGAAAGGCCAGCCCGAGGACCTGCGCTACACCCACAACAAGATCATCGTGGCGCGCAGCTACCTGCGGCCGGCGACCATCGACCCGCGCTTCACCCGTCCCGATGACTATTCGGCGCGCGACCGGGCCGGGCACGGCACCTTCATCGCCATGGCGGCGGCCGGCCGGCGCGTCGCAGCGTCCGGCGGCCCCACCATCACGGGCGTCGCGCCGGCCGCATTCCTGGGCAATTACAAGGTGCTGGGATCGACCGACCTCAACGACTTCGTGCGCCAGAGCGCCGTGCTGCAGGCCATGGACGACGCCGTCTCCGACGACATGGACATCCTCAACTTGAGCCTGGGGGGCATCGCCCTCTTCGCCCCCAGCGATCGCGGCGCGGCCTGCTCGACCACCAACCTCAACGCCATCTGCGATCCGCTGGCGGAGGCCGCCCGGATCGCCACCGAGCAGTTCGGCATCCTGGTGGTGACGGCGGCGGGCAACGACGGCGATCGGGGCAACGTGTTCCCGACCCTGAACGCGATTTCCTCGCCGGCGTCGGCGGCGGCCGCGGTGGCCGTGGCGGCCACCACCAACTCGCGGCAGCTGTTTTCGACTCTGCGCGGCGGGGCGGGCGCGCCGGCTTCGCTGCGGGCGGCGCCGATGCTGTTCGGCAACGGCCCCCGTCCGGAGCGCCCGCTGGCCGCGGCCATCCGCGCGGCCGAGAGCGCCGGCAACGACGGCTTCGCCTGTGAGCCGCTGCGGGCCGGCGCCGTGCAGGGCCTCTTCGTGCTGGTGCGGCGGGGTAACTGCGACTTCGAGGACAAGGTCATCCACGCCGCCGCCGGCGGCGCCCAGGCCGTGGTGATCTCGAACCGCCAGGGACGCAACACCCCCATCATCATGACCGGCCTGGTAAGCGCCACCATCCCGGCCGTCATGGTGGGCGACGACGTAGGGACGGCGCTGCGAGGCTGGATCGGCTCGACCGCCAACGCCACCGTGACGCTCGACCCGGCCCTGACCGGGGTGTCGACCGCCGCCGACCTGGCGGCCGATTACACCTCGCGCGGCCCCGGCATCGACATGGAGCTGAAGCCCGACGTGAGCGCTCCGGGCACGCTGTTCTCGGCCACTCAGAGCTGGGAGCCCAACGGCAGCGAGTACGACCCCACCGGATTCACGACCCTGGAGGGAACCAGTTTCGCCGCGCCGCTGGTCGCCGGAGCGGCGGCGCTGGCCTGGCAGAATAACCCCAACCTCACGGCGGCGCAGGTCAAATCAGCGGTTGTGAACACCGCCTCGGGCAGCGTCACCGAGGAGGGGCAGCCGGCGCGGAGCCGCTCGGTGGGGGCCGGCAAGCTCGACGCCCAGGCGGCGCTGAATCCCGGGGCCACCGCCGAGCCGGTGAGCCTGAGCTTCGGATCCCTGACGGCCTCCTCGCGGTTTCCTGTCACCCGCGAGCTGCGGGTGACCAATGTGGGACGCGCCGCTGACACCTTCCGCCTGGAAATCGAGCAGCGCGACTCCGACTCCAACGCCCGCGTGAGGTTTGGCGACGCCACCTCCGCGAGCGTGCAGCTGAACCCGGGCCAGAGCGCGCGGGCCACCGTGAGCCTGCTGGGAAGCCAGCCGCGACCGGGGATCTACGAAGGGGTGATCCGGGTACGGGGCAGCGCCGCCAGCCTCCGGGTTCCCTATCACTACCTGGCAGGCAGCGGGCGGCCGGCGGGCATCTTCCCCATCGCCGGCGACGGCAGCGTGGGCACCGCCGGGCGGCCCTTGCCCGCGCTGCTCATCTTCAAGCTGGTGGATGAGTTCGGGGTGCCGACGCCGAACGTGGACGTGCAGTTCCGGGTCACCCAGGGTGGCGGCCGCATCGAGGAGGCCGACGCCCGCACCGATCGCTACGGCATAGCGGCCGCCGACGTGGACCTGGGGCCGGCGGCCGGCGACCAGAGCTACAGCGCCACCGCCGCCGGCCTCACCGTCGATTTCTTCACCGGGGCGCGAGCCGAGCCCAAGATCAGCGCCGGAGGCGTGGTCAACGGCGCCAGCTTCGCCCGCGACCGCAAAGTGGCCCCCGGCGCCATCATCTCGATTTTCGGCTCCGACCTGGCCGAAGCCACCCGCGGCGCCATCCGGCTCCCTTTGCCCCTGGCCCTCTACCAGGTCAGTGTCAGCTTCGATCAGCCCGACGCCGGCGTCAGCGTTCCGGGGCGGTTGTTCTTCGTCAGCCCCGGCCAGCTCAACGTGCAGGTGCCGTGGGAGCTGCGGGGCCTGACCTTCGCGGCGCTGAAGGTGCGGATCGCCGACACCACCAGCGCCGTCTACCGGCTGGAGCTGAGCGACTACGCGCCGGGCATCTTTGAGTACCAGCTGGGCGGGCAGAAACTGGCGGTGGCCACCCACGCCGACGGCCAGATCATCACGCCGTCAAGCCCCGCCCGGCCGGGAGAAACCGTGATCGTCTACGCCACCGGCGTCGGTCCGGTGGACCAGCCGCAGGCGTCGGGCGAAGCCGCTTCCGCCCAGCCCCTGGCCCGCACCCAGCTCACCCCCACCGCCACCTTGGAAGGCCAGGGCGCCGCGGTGCTGTTCTCGGGCCTGGCGCCGTTCTTCGTAGGTCTCAACCAGATCAACCTGACGATCCCCTCCGGCGCCCGCTCCGGCGTGCAGCCGCTGGTGATCACCAGCAACGGCATCGACAGCAACACCGTGAGCCTTCCGGTCCAGTAAGGTCGGGTTCGGTCAGAGGACCCAAACTGCCTCCCGCTCCAGCGTCTGGCCGAAGCGGGTGGCTGCGAGCGAGTCCCATTCGGACCGGGTATAAACGAGCAGGTCCGCGGGAACGGGCAGTCCGTTAAGATCCCAGCGCCAGGCGCGGCGCTCGAACGGCTCGCCGGTGCACTCGACAATCACGATCAGATCGAGGTCGCTGCCCACGCCCCAGTCGCCGCGCGCATAGGAGCCGAAGTAGCCGATTCTAACGACGCCCTCCAGACAACGGATCTCGCTGGCCCACTGCCGGACGGCGGCGATCACCGTGCTGGCGTCAGGCCAAACGAGCACGGACGAACTCAAGGATCTCACGGGCATAGCGAATCGCCTCCTCGCTCTGGAGTGGACCGTAGTGTTGGAAGGGCGGCCCCTCGGGGTGGCTGTTCGGGTAGCGGGGCGGTATGTAGAGCGTGTCCAGAAAGCGTCCTTTCTCGATCAGTAGATCGGGCGCCGCGACGGCCGCCGGAAGCTCGCTCAGGAGCCGGGCCACGACGTGGCCCCAGGCCTCCTGTCCACGATTCAGGTGGAGAGCTTTCACCGCCTTCTCCGCCCCCTGCTGGGCCGCAAAGCAGGCCCATTCATGCCGGCCGGCGCGGCGGGAGTCCTCGGCCTGCTCCAGGTCTCTTCCAGCCTGTTGAAACCAATCTCCGGATCGATCTGCCATCGTTTCCGAGCATAGCAGTTCGATGCGGGAGGGGCCGGGCAGGCGGCTGATCCCTACTCTGCCTCAGGACACTCGCTCGATGCGAAGCTGGCGAACCACCACATCTTTGTCGGGGCGGTCGCCGGGGCGGCGTGGGACCTTCGAGATTCGCTCCACCACGTCGTAGCCCGACGCCACTTCGCCGAACACCGAATGGCGGTTGTCGAGATGCGACGTCCGGGTCACGGTGATGAAGAACTGGCTGCCGTTGGTGTTGGGCCCCGAGTTGGCCATCGAGACGATGCCGGGCTTGTTATGTCTCAGCTCAGGATGGAACTCGTCGGCGAAGCGGTAGCCGGGGCCGCCGCGACCGTTGCCGTCCGGGCAGCCGCCCTGGATCATGAAGCCTTCGATCACCCGATGAAAGATCAGGCCGTCGTAGAACGGCTTGCCGGAGGGCCCCTTGCGCCCTTCGGCCAGGTCGACAAAGTTGGCCACGGTGTTGGGAACCAGGTCGGCGAAAAGGCGGCAGGTGAATTCCCCTTCGCTGGTGGAGAAGTGGGCGTAGACGCCGGGCGGGAGCATAGCGGGTAGTTTACCACGGACGGATATCCTGTAGCACAGGCAGGAATGCCGGTGTTACAGGAATGTAGGCATTAACACCAGGGGTTTGTCAGGGACAAACCTGATTCAAACCCACCGGCAGGCAACCTTAAGATAGCAACTGGATGAGTTTGCCTCCTCACCTGCGCCTCTCGCACAGGTGCGGCGGCTCGAGAGGAGGCCATTAGAGCATGCCGGCGTCCGTCCTTCGAACAGTAGTCCGGGACACGGGCTATCTGGTCAAGGGGTTTGCGAAGACCCTGCTGTTGCTCTACTTGCCGGCGATGGCGGTGCTGACGCTGGCGCATTTTCCTTACGACACCGATCCGCCGCTCCGACACGGGACGCCGTCCACGACGGCGGAAGGCGCGCTGGCGAGACGACGAACGGCGAGTTTTTACGAAGCGGCCTATGGGGCGAATCAGAACCAGAAGCGGGGGCTGGACTACGAGTCGGTGGCGCGGGCGGCAGCCGAGCATACTGGCATGGAAGATCAGGTACGCCAGTTCGTCAAGGACTACCGGCTGGAAGACAAGAAGGTTCTTGAAGTAGGTTCGGGGCGGGGCTATCTCCAGGACCTGGTCCTGGACTACACCGGCCTCGATCTGTCTGCTGCGGTGGCGCCCCACTACCACAAGCCGTTCGTGGCTGGGTCAGCGACCGACATGCCCTTTGCAGACAGTTCTTATGACGCTATCTGGACCGTGTGGGTGCTGGAGCACATTCCGGAGCCGGAGCGGGCGTTGCGGGAAATGAGGCGGGTACTGAAGCCGGGTGGGGTGCTGTTCCTGTATGTGGCCTGGCATTGCCCGCCGTGGGCGGCCGATGGGTTCGAAGTACGGCCGTATGGCCAGTTCAACTGGCGGGGCAAGCTGATGAAGGCGAGTGTCCCGGCACGGCGGTGGCTCCGAGTGCTGGCTCTCGTTCCCACCAGGGCCATCCGATGGGTGCAGTATGCCATGGCAGGAGCAACTGAGCCGCTGCGCTTCCGGGCGTTGGAGCCAAACTACGAGACTTACTGGAGACCGGACAGCGATGCCGCCATCTCCCTCGACAGTTTTGAAACCTATCTTTGGTTCGGGGCCCGCGGGGATGAACGCCTGAATAGCGCCGAACCGCTCGACGAGTGGCTGGACCTGCGAAATCCGCTGATTGTGAGGATTCGCAAGTAACACAGGCATTCCTGCCTGTCCGGGGGCCCGGTCACGGTCTCAGCGCCGGCGCCGGAACGGCGGCGGCGTCCCGCTCTCGACCAGGCTGATGTGCGGCACGCCAGCCTCATTCATGAGCTTGTTCAAGCCCGGCAGGCCCTCGTCGGTGAGCTTCTTGACCCGGTCCATCGTCTCTGTCAGGAGCTTCGAGACGACCTGAAGGTCCTCCATCTGCTGCGGGGTGGGGGCAGCGGTGTAGCCGTCGATGGCCGACATCAAGCGGCCGACCCGCTGGGTCAGGATCGGCGGGCGGTAGACCAGCGGCGGACCGGCGGATCCCTGGGCCGACGGCGGGGTCACGAAGCGCTCGCTGACTTCGTCGACCTGCTTTGAGAGACCCTCGGCCGCCTTCTGGACATTCTCGGGAACCTTGGAAGCGCCGGGCCGCCGCCAGCCCTCCAGCGCGCCCGTGAGCTGAGTTCTCAGGCGGGTGACGGAGCGTTGGCCCCGGTCGGCGGTCCTGTACATCTCGAAAAGATCCATGAGGGCCTTGTGACGGGCGGCGCGGTCTGCCGCCGAGATGGTGATCCGCGGGTCTTCCTCGACCACCACGGTCTTGGTCGCTTCGTTCTTCCCGGCGGCGATCTTGACGGTGTACTCGCCCGGCTCGACCATGGGGCCGCGCGCGCCGCCAAAGAAGCCACCGCCGCCGCCCCCGCCACCGCCGCCCGCTGCAGCCTGGCGCTGTTGCTCGGTCAGCTCCACCGGCGAGGCGTAGCGCAGGTTCCAGGCCACCCGGTTCAGGCCGGCTTCCCTGGCGCCGTCCATCTCGCGAACCGTCTTGCCGGCCTTGTCGAGGATGGTGATCCGCACGCGCTCCTTCTCGTCCGGCTTGGATTTCAGGTAGTAGTGGAGCAGCGCTCCATAGGGAGGATTCTCCGCCAGGAAGATCTTGTGGCCGGTCGCGCCGCCGCGGCCGGACAGCCGCCAGGTGGTGGCGGGCCGGGGTTCGAACAGCAGCAGGTCGGACTGCAAGGCCTTGGCATCCAGCTTCTCGAGCGGCGTGAGGTCATCCAGCACCCAGATGCTGCGGCCGTGGGTGCCCAGGATCAGGTCGTTGTCCCGCGGGTGGATGGCGATGTCGTCGACCGGCACGTTCGGCAGGTTGGCCTTGATCTTGTGCCAGCCGGCGCCCCGATCGAAGGAGGCGTAGGCGCCGAACTCCAGGCCGGCGAACAGCAGGTTGGCGCTGCGGTGATGCTCGCGGATTACGCTCACGGCGCCGGCGCTGGGCGGAATGCCATTGGTGATCCGCTGCCAGGTTTCGCCGTACTCGGTGACGCGGAAGATATGCACCCCAAAGTCGTTGCTGCGGTGGCCGTCAAAGGCCACGTAGCCGTCGCCCTCGCCGAAGCGGGAGGCCACCACTCGGCTCACATAGGCGCCCTTGGCCACCCCGGAGGCTTTCGATGCCAGGCTCTTCCATGTCTTGCCGCCGTCCCGCGTGAATTGCACGTTGCCGTCATCGGTCCCGACCCACAGGATGCCAGGCTTGAGCGGCGATTCGCTGACGGTGGTGATGGTGGGGTAGGCCTGCACGCCGTCGTGGCGCGACAGCGTCTCGCGGTCCGGGATAACACCGAGGATGGGCAGCTGGTTGCGGTCCACTCCGGTGGTCAGATCCGGGCCCAGCCGGGTCCAGCTGTCGCCCCGATCCGAGGAGCGGAACAGGAAGTTGCCTCCGTAGTAGATCACCTTCGAGTCGTGGTTGGAGATCACCACCGGCGAGTTCCACTGGAAACGGTAGCGGGCCTCGCCCTCCTTGGGCTCCGGGCGGACGGAGCGCGACTCGCCGGTCTTTAGGTTGCGGCGAAACAGGTTGCCGTCCTGCGACTCGGCGTAGACGATGTCGGGGTCGGTGGGATCGATCTGGACATAGAAGCCGTCGCCGCCGCCGACCCGGAACCAATCAGCATTTGTAATACCCTGAGAGTCCAGAACGGCGCTCGGCCCGCACCAGCTGCCGTTGTCCTGCAAGCCGCCGCAGATGTTGTAGGGCCGGCGCATGTCGACCCCCACCTCGTAGAACTGGCCCAGGGCCAGGGTGTTCACGTAGTCCCAGGTGTGGCCGCGGTCCCAGCTGAAGTGGATGCCGCCGTCGGAGCCCAGCACCACGTGGTCGCTATTGGCGGGGTTGATCCACATGGCGTGGTAATCGCCGTGGATGCGGGCGACCAGGTTGGTGCGGAAGGTCCGGCCGCCGTCGTCGGAGTAGCTCATGGGGGCGGCCAGCACCCAGATCCGCTGGTCGTTGTTGGGATCGATGTGGATCTGGCTGTAATACGAGGGGCGGGGGTTGGTGTCGCTCATGCGGGTCCAGGTTTCGCCCTTGTCGTCGCTGCGGAAGGTGCCGCCGCGGGCGTGCTCGTAGGTGAGGTAAAGGATGTTGGGGTTGCGGCGGTAGATGGCGATACCGATGCGTCCGACCGGGCCGCCTTCCGGAAGGCCCTTGGTGAGCTTGGTCCAGGTGACGCCTCCGTCGGTGGTCTTGTAGAGGCCGCCGTGCGGCCCGCCGCCGGAATAGCCGTACGCGGTGCGGCGCCGCTGGTAGGCCGCGGCGTAGAGGGTGTTGGGGCTGTGGTGGTCCATGGCGATGTCGACCACCCCGGTGTCTTCGTTCAAAAACAGCGCCTGGCTCCAGGTCTTGCCGCCGTCGGTGGTCTTGTAGACGCCGCGCTCCTTGTTGGGTCCCCACAGGCGGCCGAGCGCCGCCACGTAGGCGGTGTTGGGGTCCGCCGGGTGCACCGCGATCCGGCCGATGTGGTGGGTATCGCTCAGTCCCAAATGGATCCAGGTCTTGCCGGCGTCCATGGACCTGTAGACCCCGTTGCCCCAGCTGGAGCTCTGGCGGTTGTTGGGCTCGCCGGTGCCGACCCAGACGATGGAGGGGTCCGAGGGCGCCAGGGTGATGTCGCCGATGCTGTGGACGGCCTGGTTGTCGAACACCGGGATCCAGGTGACGCCCCCGTTGACCGTCTTCCAGACGCCCGCCGAGGCGAAGCCGGTATACATGATGCTAGGGTTGCTTTCGACCACCGCGAAGTCGTCCACCCGGCCGCCCATGTTGGCGGGACCGATCTCGCGGAACTTCAGGTTTTGCAGGATGGAGTCGAAGCTGGGTTGCGCGGCGGCGGCCGCGGCCACCAGCAGAGTCAGGCAAATCAGACGAAAAGCAGGCATGAGCGTCCCTCCAGACGGGGCTGCGGGGTATTGTACCGCCGTGGTAGAATGAAGGCAACTATGTCAGACGCACCGGGAGCGGCCTGCGGCCGCTCCGGCCGACTCGAGTCTGGACATTTGACCGCTTGGCTGCTCCGACAGGCAGGAATGCCTGTGTTACCGCCGCCACACCCGAGCCCACGATCCACAACCCACAACCGGAGCGGCCGCAGGCCGCTCCCCAAGGGTCGCCCTTGATATCCCTGCGGGATATGGAAGTCAGGAGTCAGGAGCCAGCCCGGCGCCGCTGATACGGCCAACCAGATGATCCGCTATTTGCTGGGTGAACTCGACGAGCGGGAATGGCTCCAGGTGCAGGACCTTCTTTCCGCGACGACGAGTACTTCGAACAGATGCGCGCGGCGGGCTTTCCGCGGCGCAGCGGGCCCGATTCGAGCACCAGGCTGCGGGTCGTGCCAGACGCCGGGTTGGCGGTTGAGTTGGTGCGACGGTTCGACCCCAGCGCTGGCGTAGCCACGCTGAATCTGGCGACCCTGGCCGTCATCCACACGGGCACCGATCAGGTGCGCGTCAACCTTCATCCGAGATCGGCAAGGATCTCCCCCCACCCCTCGGATGCTCAGGCTGCGCGGCTGTCTACTTAGAGCCGGGGCAAGAATGTACGCACGCCGCGTGCGCCACCGTTGCAGCCGCCATACACTCATCTGCCGCAGTCGGAGTCGCATCCTTCCCTAAATCGCAACCCAACCTAGCTTTGACGAAGATGGCGGTGCAGTCCGCGATGCACTTGGGTGGTCCTTGCGCGATGCCGATCGCAAGAGCAACCAATGCCACAAGAAACGCAATGCAGAGAAGCCTTTTCATAACTGATCTCCTGAGTGTGCTGACTGGCGTAGTGTAACACCCGCCCACCCTGGCGACCAGGTTTTTTTGGGTACTGCCTGGTTCGTACGGTGGACGCCGGGCCGTACTGGTACCGGAGCCGACCGGATCAAGCTGAAAGTGAGGTGCACCAGTTGCGGGGGGTGCGCGACGCAACAATGATGGGCCAGTCGCAACCGCCCGATTTCTCGCGCCTGGCGGAGCCGGTGCCTGTGTCGCGCGGAACCGCCCCAGCCGGCGGCAGCCGGCTCGCGCCACGAGACGTTGCCGCCACTTTCATGTCGCGCACCCAGTTGCGGGAGCAGGACTCACGCCTCGAAGGCGCCGTGGTAAAATGAAGGCAACTATGTCAGACACCCTGTCTTGGATACCTCTTCTCAACCTGGCGACGTCGGTCGCTGTGTTGGTCGGCATTCTGCTAACCAATGTCCGAATCAGTGATTTGGCCACCAGCTTGAACAATCGCATCAGCGACCTGCGCACCGACACCTTCCAGCGCTTCGCCGACACCTTCCAGCGCTTCGATGACCTGAAAGGCGAGGTGCACCAGTTGCGGGAGCAGTACTCACGCGTCGAAGGCGTCGTGGTCGGCAAGCTGGCCGAGGTCGAGGCCCGACTGGCCCGGATCGAATCCGGGCTGCACCCGCAGTAGGCCGGTTTTTGTTCGGCCGGCTCCCCGCGGGTGTTCCAGATGGCGCTGCGGTATGAGTTTTGATGCTCTTCTCCCCGCATCGCCGTGGTAAGATAGGGACGCCATGCCAGAAGCACAAGCTTGGGTACCGCTTTTTGACATGGCGACCTCGCTCGCTGCGTTAGCCGGCATTCTGATAACCAATGCCAGAATCAGTGACCTGCATCATCGCATCACAGACCTGCAGGAACAGTATCGACGGCTCGAAACTGTCCTCGTTGGCAAGCTGGCCGAGATCGAATCCCGGCTGGACCAGGATTAGGCTGCTTTGACCGCAATCCCCGGATAGCTTTCCCCCGGCGGGCTGGTCTATGCTCGAACACGGGAGGTTCGAGATGGACTCCGAAGCCTGCTGGCAGGCGGTAGCCAGTCGCGACAGGAGCTTCAATGGCGCCTTCGTCTACGCGGTGCGATCCACCGGGGTCTACTGCCGGCCGTCGTGCCCTTCCAGGCGGCCGCGCCGGGATCGTGTAGTGTTCTTCCCGCGGCCGGAGGAAGCCGAGAAGGCCGGATTCCGGCGCTGCCGCCGCTGCTGGCGGGAACCCAACGGCGTCATCGGGTGCGTCTGCCGCTATCTCGAAACGCACCGGGATGAGACCGTGACGCTCGAAGACCTGGGCGTCGAAGCAGGCCTGAGCCCCCATCATCTGCTGCGCGTCTTCCAACGGGCCCTGGGGGTGAGTCCGCGAGAGTACGCCGACCAGCTTCGCATGACCTCGGTGAAAGCTTCCCTTCGGGAGGGACACGACGTGACCAGAGCGCTTTACGACGCCGGCTACGGCTCCAGCAGCAGGTTGTATGAGCGGGCGCCGGCCAGGCTGGGCATGACCCCGGCCACCTACCGCCGCGGCGGGCAGGGCATGGAGATTGGCTATACCATCGTCGACAGCCCCATGGGCCGCCTGCTGGTGGCGGCAACGGATCGCGGGGTCTCGGCCGTGAGCATGGGTGACGCCGACGCCCCGCTGGAGGCCGCCTTGGCCACCGAGTACCCCAACGCCCGCCTCCACCGCGACCAGAATGGCTTGAGCCGCTGGGTGCGGCAGATCCTGGCCCACCTGCAAGGCCACCGGCCGGAGCTGGACCTGCCGGCCGACGTTCAGGCCACCGCCTTCCAGGCCCGCGTTTGGGAGGCCCTGCGCCGGATCCCTCGCGGGTCCACTCAAACCTACAGCCAGGTGGCCCGCTCCATCGGTCGTCCCACGGCCACCCGCGCCGTCGCCCGGGCCTGCGCCACCAACCCGGTGTCCCTGGTGGTGCCTTGCCACCGCGTAGTCCGCGAAGATGGCGGACTGGGCGGTTATCGCTGGGGCCTGGAGCGCAAGCGGGCCCTGCTCGCCCGGGAGCGGTAACACAGGCATGGAGCGGTCTGCGGCCGCTCCCAGGACCTGTCATCCCGAGCGAAGCGAGGGATCTGTTTTTTGCGAAAACCTGCTGGCCAGCCAATCCGTGAACAACAGCAGATCCCTCGCTGCGCTCGGGATGACGGGCTCTGGTCCG
>Ga0247727_10004773_pt1 | contig 28311 bp, 25 predicted proteins | sample WisWelCaveWW1625_FD_202498 | JGI IMG/M metagenome (GOLD analysis project Ga0247727, IMG submission 202498) | Biofilm microbial communities from Wishing Well Cave, Virginia, United States - WW16-25 | ecosystem: Environmental > Aquatic > Deep subsurface > Groundwater > Cave microbial mat | place...
CCTGCTTCGACGCGTTCCCACAGCCGGCACAACATCTCTCCCATCACCTCCGGCGAATCGTCGTAGGATTGCCTGGATAACTCCATCGCGCGCTCCCACTCCCCCACGTGGGCATACCCTTCGATGAAGACAAACCGTTCCGCTGGATCGATCTCGTGGTCCTCCAACGCAAGCGCAACGTCTCCCAACTCTGCAACCTGATCCCACACCCCAAATTGACGCGCCAACTCCGCCTTCTGGAAGAAATAACAGAATCCATGCGTGGGTTCGGGAGCGTACGCGCCCGGCATGCGCGAAATTTCCTCGGGCAGGATCAACTTGTGGTTCGAGAGACGCGCCGCGAATCGCATCAAACTCTGCTCGGGGATCAGGCGATTCACGCGGTCAATTTCAGGGTCGAGGATGCGCATACAGCCTGGCGGCGCAAAATAGACAGCCAGCACGCGCGAAGTATCCCCATTGAAAGTTCCGGCGAGATAATTGGTGAAGATGGGCAGGTCAGGTTCAAGTTTCGGGAGGGCGTCGCTTCGTAAACGCGTGGTGGGGTAGAGCAACACGTAATTGATGTGTTCGCTTCGATTATCGGGCGCGTAAATCCAATTCACAACGGGACTCAGCGAATTGTCGGCATAATAGTTCAACGCGCCTTCATTCATGATGATGGCGGTGTCAGGCTCGATGCCCGGCGCGCGCCATGCGAGTTGCCAGAACAAATCTTTTTGCACAGCCCAATCCTGTTTGTATTCGTTTGCCCATAGAAATTGCCTGCCCGCCGCGAAGCCGACGAGCAAAACGATGATGAGATATTTCACACTTTGCCACGGAATCAAACTTATTACGCCAGTAAATAGCAGCGCAACGCCCAGCATGAACGGAAGCGTAAAGCGACTTGCGGGCCACGCCAGCGACGGCGTGAAATCAATCAGCCAAAACGGACCGCCTGCCAGCGCCACCGCGAACAGCCCCAGCCCAATTGTCCACAGCGAATCGCTATTACGTCCTGCAAAACTGCGAAACAGTCTCCTCCACATGGGGTCGGATTTTAATTTGACATCCGACTCCCCCTCCCGCATGGACGACAACACATCTTCAAGGCGGCTCACCTCCATGAACTGCCTGTCTTGTGGGAGCAGGAAAATTCCAATCAACGAAAGAATCGCTGCTCCGCCAAAAACAAGAAAATAAATATTGATGTCCGAACCGAGCAGGGTGGCGTCTGGCAGCTGTATCGCCTGCGCCCACGCGTCGCGCAGAACGAGATTCAACGTCAGGTGGATGGTTCGAGCCAGGGTAGGAATCGTCTCCAACGGCGCGGTTTTCAACTGGTCGGTGAGCCCGATGCCATAAATCTGGTTATTGAAAATGAACAGACGGGAATACACTGCAAGGAGGAATACAACCAGGTACGGAATCCACAACTTGAACGTTTTGATTACCCGTTCACGGAGGGTCATCAATTCATTCCGTAACGCGGCGAGGATGAACCCCACGCGGACGAGTTCCAGCAGATAGAAGTATTCCGTCATCCACAAATTGAGCGCTGAAAAGAACATGCCGAGCAACGTCCATCGTCCGAATCGTTTTGGCTCTTCAAACGCCCGCAACATGCAAAGAAGCGAATACAAAAAGAAAAACAGGACGATGAAGAAGTGGCTGTATAAAAACGACGTCCATTGCTGGTTGAAACCAGGGTAGAGCAGGAACAACAACGCGGCACTGAGCGCGAAACGCGGTTTGTCCTTCCACAATTTTTCCACGATGGCGAACACAATCACCGCCCCCAGCCAGCGCCAGAACAAAGCGAAGATTTGCCAGTAGATTGGCTCGTGAGGAATCACGCTCGTCGTGGCTTGATACAACATGCCCCATATCGGGCGGTTCGTGGAAAAATATTCCGTCAGCGCTTCAGAGCCGAGTTGATAGCGAATCCATGAGATGGGCAGATCGTCCCAGTAAAAGCCGAGTTGCGGGATGAGGAGTCCATAGGCGAGGACGGCGACGAGAAGGAGGATGAAGGGGGGGCGAAAGAGTTTCATGTTAACAATAATTTTTCGTCATTGCGAGTGGCGCTTGAGCGCCACTCGCAATGACGGGAATTAGGTTTAATCTGAACATTCAACCAAATTTTGGATTTCATTCAAGGCTTCGGTTCTCTCTTCACTTGAAGTTGTCTCTGCTTCGATCCGTTTCCACAACTTGCACAATAACGGGTCAACGTAACTCTTCGAGACCTGGCGCGCCTCTTTCGATAACATGATTGCCTCGTCCCAATCGCCCGCATGAGCATACCCTTCGATGAAGACAAACAACTCAACAGGGTTGTTGAAATGCTCATCCAGGTTGAACCCGGTTTCAGCAAGTTTCCGCACTTCATCCCAATCGCCGAACTGACGGGCGAGCTCCGCCTTCTGGAAATAATAACACCATCCATGCGCAGGGTCCGCGCCATAAAACGCCGGCATGGACGCGGCTGGCTCGCGCAGAATCCGTTCGGGGTTGGATAATGCCGAGGCTTCACGCATCAGGCTAAGGTCCGAAATGAAGCGGTTGTTCGAGTCCAGATCGGGGTCAAGCAAGCGGAGGCAGTGCGGCGGGTCGTAATAAAACGCGACAACGTCCGACGTGTTGCCGTTGAAGTCACCGGCAATGTAACCGAATCGAACCGGCCTGTTCGGCTCCAGCGAAGGAAGCGAGCCGCCGAGGCGATTCGTCGGGTAGAAAAGCGCAAAGTTGATATCGTCCGCGCTGGCGTTTGAATCATACATCCAATTGACCGCCGCGCTAATGGAATTATCGGCGTAATACGCAAGTTCCTCATTCATCAACACGAGCGTGTCGGGTTGGAGCGCAGGCGCGCGCCAGTGCATCTGCCAAAAAAGGTTTTTTTGCGATTCCCAGTCGCGCAGATACTCCACCGACCATAAAAATTGCCTACCCGCCGAAAGCGAAACGAAAAGTATGGCAACCAAGTATTTGATTTGCATGGGAAGAAATTCTATCAACCCAAGCAGGAGGAAGCATGAACCGAACATAAATGACAACAACGCGCGGTTCGCAGGGAAACCAAGCGATACAGGCAGATTCGTCACCCAATAGGGAACGCCGCCAAACAGGAGCATGATCGCGCCGAGGCAAACCAACCATAAGGCGCTGCGCTTTGTGGGTTCTGCCGTTCGTTCTTCATTCGCATGTTTGAGATACGCAAGCGCGCCGACAGCCAATACTACAATGACATACAAAATGCTCGTGCGCAAGCCATTCACATCCAGGGTGGGGAATTGAAATACCTGCATCCATGAAGCAACCGCCGCAACCCACAGACTGGAAGAGACCTGCTGTACAAGCTGGGCAACGGTCTCCACAGGCGCATTGACGATCTCATCGGTCAGGCTATAGCCAAAGCCCGGATGACTGTATACGAACAACCTGTACAGAAGTACAAAGAGTATCACGCCGATGTAAGGGAGCCACGCCTTGATTACTTTTGTGTATCGTTCGCGGTTTGTCAGCGGCTCATCGCGCAGGGATATGAAAATGATGACAGGGCGCATAAATTCGAGCAGGAAGAAATACTCGAACATCAAAAGGTGTAAAGCCGAAAAAATCATCGCGGGAATGGTCGTTCCACGAAGCATCAGATGCCATGAAAACAATAAGAAGAAGAGGACAATGAAGAAGTGCGAATATACATAACTGACCCACTGCTGGTTGAAACCCGGATAGATAAGCACGAACAACGAGAGCAGAAACGCAAGGTCTTTGCGGCGCGGCAACATCCTTGCCATCACCAGCCAGAAGGCAAAGACTCCAGCCCAGCGCCAAAACATGGCGAATAACTGCCAGTAGGCAGGCTTGGGCGGGAGGATGAACCCGGTCAATTGATACAGCAGAGCCCAGACGGGACGCGAATCGGAAAAGTATTTCGTTGTCGCTTCGATGCCAAGCTGATAACGGATCCACGAAATGGGCTGATCATCCCAATAGAAGCCCAGCCGCCAGAAGGATAATCCGTAGGCGAGCGCGGTCACGGCAAGCAATACAAAAGGAACCGCGAGCGGATGGGACGCGAGGATGGCAACTCCCTTTTGTAAGTTCTTCATAGATGGGTATATCTTATCCCGAAATCCTTGGTTTGTTTATCTCTTTGTCGCGTGTTGGGTGGTCAAACCAGTAGCTGAGGCCGCCAACGAGACTTCCCGCAAGGTTCAACGTGAACACGGTCAGCGAGAAGGCAACCGCGTCGGCGGAACTGATCCCCCACGAAGATGCAAAAATGACGAACACGCTCTCACGGATGCCGATACCATTGACCGATAACGGCAGGAGGATCGCGAGATACAGCAGTGGCACGAAGAGAAGCAGGTCACTAAGGTTAACCGGTAGTTGAATTGCAGAAGCCACAAGGCGGAAGGAAAACACATCCGCGAACTGAATGAGGAACGAGACGAGGAATACGCCTGCCAACTCGCCGGGATGACGCACTTTGAATCGGAAACTATGCAGCCAGTTATTCAAGTTTAGTTTTCGGGTGATGGCGAAGCGTTCCATCATGGATTCCGCAAACCTCTCAAAAGCAGGCAGGGTCGAAACAATGGCGATGCCTGTCAACAACAGAAATACGCCGCCAAGCAGTAGCCAGAATAACCAGTCTGAGGTGAAGTCAGCGCGGATCGAAAGCACCACCAGACCCAACGTCACTAGCGAGCTGTAGCCGAGGACTCGTTCATAAAAAATGGTGGCGGCAATATCCTCCACTTTGCCGGTATCGCGTCCGCCGGAGTAGAGTCGGTATGCATCCCCGCCCAGACTGCCCGGCAGAAAATTGTTGAGGAACAAGCCGGTCATGATCCAGCGGAAGAGAGTGGTGAAACGTTGTGAAATATCCCATGCCCCGATCAGATATTTCCAGCGCAGGGATTGCAGGCTTACTGACAAAAAGTAGATGATGAAGAATGCAAGCAAATAAAGAGGGTCAATGCGGCTGAACACACGCGCGATCTCGGTGAACGCGGATAATTTTATAAGATATGACAACAGCAGCCCGCTGACCACAACACGCAGGGCGAACGATATAACGGGATTCCTGAGAAAGTTCCACGCACGGAAAACGAACGAGACGTTATCCATTCAATTTTACGCAGCTGGCTTGAAACGGAACACAAAGCCATCGTGCGACTCGTGTTCAAGCTGGAAACGGGGATGTTTTGCAAAAGCCATGTTGCCCTGCGGATATAAATGAACGATCCATAGTTCGCGCGGAGCCTTCTCATAGGATCGCAGAATATTTTCGATCACCTTGGTTGTCAGCATTTCGTTAAAGGGGTTGGAAAAGAACAGCAGGTTGGCTTCCATAGGGATTTCGTATTGCGAAGCGTCCATGTGGACGATCTCGAATTCCGTTTTGCTTTTTGATCTTGCCTTGAAGATTTCGAGATTCTTACAGCAGATCTCCACCAGTTCAATGGAGAACTCCACGCCAATGACTTTGCGGAATCCCATCCCTGCCGCCATGAACATGGCTTTACCCTTGCCGCTTCCAAAATCAATAAAGCAACTGTTAGCGGCATCGATCTTGAATGACGAAAAGGCATTCTTGAAGATATAGGCATTCGTACCTTCATAATAAACGCCGTGCGCCTTGTTCGGGGAATCAATTTCGAGGTTTTCGAGTTGTTCAGTGTTGATGGTGTCTATCTTATATTTCATATCGAAGACCAGGTCCGAAACGATGTATCGAACGGTCATCACAAGCCCCACCTTGCGAATGTTGCGAAATACCTTCCTAAAATTTTCAAAATTCATAATTTCAAGCGCTGACATAGATTTTGATTTCCTTTCAACACCCTTACCAGGGTCGGGAGACTCATCCCCTATAAACCATCACAAAAAATAACGGATGGCGGGCGATAGAAATGTAGTGATTACACTCGACGGCAGACTGGCGATGATCGTCTTTGCCCACGAGACCCGGTCAAAGAGACGGGGCGACGGCTCACGCGTTTTGCCGGGGATGAAATACCGTCTCGGCTCAACGATATCCGTTCCCCAACCTTCCTTGAAGCGGATGAGGCTTTCATGCGTTTTGGGCGACTCACCCATGTTGAACCAATCATACCCCTGTGCGGCGGCATCCTGAACGATTCTCCAGATCACACTGTGTGCGGGTTGGAACTCGTTATTCGGCTCCACGGCCGACCATGCATAATATACTTCGTTATACGACCAAAAAGTAAAAACGCCGCCAACGTATTTCCCGTGAATCCTTGCCATGTAAAGACGGGCATCCCCCTTCGGAAATTGCGCAAAGATATTCTTGAAAAGCGTTTTGACGTGCGGGATAAACCCGTGTTTGCGTCCATAGATACGGACATACGACTTGTAAAACTCATCCACCAGACTGCCATCCATATCGGCGACCAGATCCATGCCCTGTAATTTTGCAGACTTGTTGAGGATTCTCTTGAAGTTGACCCGGATATTCTTGTATATCTTTTCAATCCCGGCGCTAAGATTCAACTTGAAGGTGTAATCCAACCCCTCCTGAAACGGAAGATATTTCGCATCGGCATTGGACAAGGGGTCTGGCGCCAACACTTCGGCGTGATCCACGCTGGATGTTGCTTCTGCAACCGCTTTCAACAAAGCGTTCAACACGTCCACCGAATCACATAGAGGGCCGCAATACGTGGGAAACGGATTGGTTACATAATGTGCGCCGCCAAAAAGCGGCTTACACAAAAAAAACGGACAAACGCCAACGACCTTATCGCCTTCTAAAGCAACCAGATGCCCGACCGCAAGGCCATAGGTATCGCGTAAAACATTTCCCCATGCAAGGTGATGCCCGAAACGCGCATCCACCCGCCCTGCAAGGTAGGATGTATAACGGTCGCTCAATTGATCATTCAGCTTTACAACTTGGATCATCATTTCAACATTTTACACAATTCCACGAATCAGGCTTGGACCCAGAGTCCGTACAACGAACGCAGGCAACCGCTTCCACATCCAAATCGCGAATTGAAACTTCACGCTTTTCTGGTTTAATTCAGGGATATGTCCGCCTTTCGGCAGGTAATACCAATACGCAAGCGGAACCTTGCGCGGCTTCCATTTGAACTTGAACATCTCGTTGCCCGAGCCGTTCAGACTGCGTCCCATGTCGCAGGTTTTCATTCCCTGCTGACAGTAATGTTCAAGGATGTTCCAGTACAGGCATTCACCCGCATACTCCGAACGGAACTTGTGCAGGATGTTCGCGTGCAAATTTGTGGCAGTCGAACCGTGGTAGATCAGCACCGCGCCCCCAACCAATGAATCCCCCGCACCTTTTATCACAGCAAATTCAAGGTTTTCACCAAGCAGGGATGCCATCGTCTTCAAATAATTTTTTGAATGATACGGCGAGCCAAGTTCGTGCATACTGCGCGCCAGGGCTTCGTACGTTTCATCCAACAGTTCAAGACGCCCAAATCTCACTTTGAATCCTTTCCTCAACGATTGACGCGTGTGCTTACGATGCTGGTGACCAAATCCTTTCATCAAATCTTCCGGGTTGGGAGGGATCTCAACAAGATAGGTGGAATAAATCGGATTTTGAATCCAATTCGCAGGAGGATTATTTCCCTCCTCCATGAAACGAACGACAGCATATCCAACACCCAACCCATCAGCGAGTCTTTGCGCTTCTTTCAAAAGCACATCGCGCGCCTCGATGGAAGAGAAAGCGAAGCCGCCGAACGAACCGAATGGAGAGGTGGCCAGATAAGTTCCAAAAACAGGATGGTGGACATGAGTCAGAGCAAGAATTCCCGCCGTTTCCTTTTCATCAATTGCTTCGAAGCGATACACGCCATAGCCATAGGTTTGCTGAACGAGTTGCGACCATGAATCCAGCGCGGTGAAGGCGCCGCCGGCGGAAAGCGCGTCGGGCAAGGTCAACGCTTGTTCGGAAGATAACTTGCGAACTTGAATTTTACTCATTGACGCTACACAGCAGGGGCGACCCGTCAGGGTCGGCAAGATACATTACTTTCGCTGGGCGGGTCGCCCCTACGCTCTGTTCAAGGAAATTTGCGCACAAGGATTTATTCATGAAGCGCAACGGTTTCGTCAAGATAGTTTTGCAACGATGAGGTCGGGAAACTCTTGAGCAAATCGCGCAGGAACGCGGATTTGTCCCACAGAAAAGGGATGAAGAGGGGATTCCGCATCAAGTCACGCGTGAGGCGGGCGGAGGAGTCAGGGTTCACCAGTTCGTAGGGATGCATGATGAGGACGGGGGAATGTCCGCGTTTCAATTCGTCTTCGATAATGGAAAGGATTCGGCGGGCCATCAATCCGATACTGAAACTCGAGCCATAGGGGAATTCGCCATTCAACAAAAGTTTGAAAGAGAAATCGCGCGGGGCAACATAATTTTCATGCGCGTCGCGCATTCGCCATGTGCTGACGGGAATCTCCCATACATTTCCCTTTTGTAACAAAGTACCCGCAGGCGCATAAATGGATGAACTGTATTTAAAACCAAATGAATCAAGAAGTGGGTACGCCTCCTCGCTGATGCCGATCATCGGCGCACGATAGCCCTGCACGCGATATTGTTTGCACCACGCGGACGATGCGCGCAAATCATCGGCAAGTTGATTCACCTTCACCAGTGGGCGATGGAACTGGCAATGCAAGCCGAGTTCGTGACCCGCCGCGACAATCTTTCGTGGCACGTCGGGGTACCACTCCGCAATTTCACCGACGAGATAAATGCTTGCTTTTGAGTCACCAAGCTGGTCGAGAATCGGATCGAGCGCGCGAAGCGTGAACCCATCATCCATGTCGCGGCGCGTCTTCACATCCGTGATGCGGTCGTAATGGCGGAACAAGGCGAAGACAGGTTCGTAATCTATGCTCAATAAAACACGAGGGGAAATAGGCATCGGTTGCAGATTGTACTTCACGACATAAAATAATGGGCAGTTGCCCGTCAAGTCGGTAAGCAACTACCCAACTATAAAACTAACGAACTAAAAAACTACCTAACGATCCACGTGCCGGTTTCGCCTTTGAGCGCGCGCCCAATGTTCTCAGGGTCGGTGATCAACACCTTCTCACCGCCGTTCTCCAGATACATGATCGCGGCTTGAATCTTCGGCGCCATCGAACCCTTTGCAAAATGTTTGCCTTCCGCGAGATACGCCTTCGCTTCCGCAAGGGTCACCCGGTCAAGCCATCGCTGATCGTACTTGCCAAAGTTGATCGCCACTTGCTCAATCGCAGTCGCGATAATAAAAACATCGGCCCTGATCGAACTCGCCAGCAATGATGAAGCAAAATCCTTGTCAATGACTGCGGCAGCGCCGACAAGTTCACCATCGCCGCGATCCACAACCGGGATGCCGCCGCCGCCTACCGTGATGACAACCTGCCCCGCCGCGAGTAGTAATTTGACCGCGTCCAGCTCGACGATCTCTTTTGGCAACGGGGACGCAACGACTCTTCTCCACCCTCGACCTGCGTCCTCGACGACCGACCAGCCCATCTCTGATCGTCTCTTCCTGGCTTCAGCTTCATCCATGAACGAACCGATCGGTTTGGTGGGGTTTTTGAATGCAGGGTCATCCTTATCCACGATCACCTGCGTGACAACCGTGCAGGCTTTCCTCTTGATCTTTCGCTTGTAGAATTCGTTTCGCAACGCCTGTTGCAGTTCATACCCGATGGCGCCCTGCGAATCCGCGCCGCAGACATCGAGCGGAACTTCGTGCATCCCCTCCACTTTGGCGGCGATTTCGGAACGCCTGAGGATAAACCCAACCTGGGGACCGTTCCCGTGGCCGATTGCCAGATCCCAGTCAGCCTCAATCATATCCACCAGGTGGACGGCCGTCTCACGAAGCGCGGCTTCCTGATCTTCGACCGTGACGCGTTTACTGTCCTTGATCAACGCATTCCCGCCAATGGCGACGACCGCGAGTTTGTTGGTCATATTCAACTCCGCCCGTCATTGCGAGGAGGGTGGAGACGCGACAGCGTCGAAATCCCGACGAAGCAATCTCCTCGTTGTGTAGGAGATTGCTTCAGGCGGAAGTGCCCCGCCCTCGCAATGACGGAATAAATTAACTCATCGTCAACGCCATCACGGCCTTCTGAGCATGAAGACGATTCTCCGCCTCATCATAAACAACAGAGTGCTTGCCATCAATCACGCCGTCGGTGACTTCGAGTCCGCGGTCGGCAGGGAGACAGTGCATGTAGATCGAGTCTTCCTTTGTGAGTCCCATGCGGCGCTCGTCAGTGATCCACGATTTGTATTTGTCAATTAGGGCTTTGCCTTCCTCTTTACCAGTGGTTGTCAACAATGGACCCCACGACTTGGGATAAACCACATCTGCATCCTTGAAGGCTTCGTCCATGTTATCGGTCACATCGAAGCCGACGCCATATTTCTTTGCGTTGTCCTTTGCCTGTTGCATGATATCGGGCATGAGCTTGAACTCGGGCGGGTGAGCCAGCACCACGTCACAGCCGAAGCGGGTCATTTGCAGGATCAAGGATTGCGGCACAGAGATCGGCTTGCTGTACGACGCGGCATACGCCCATGAGACAACGACTTTCTTTTTCTTCAAGTCTCGTCCCTTCTTTTCGATGACGGTCATGATATCCGCCAAACATTGAAAAGGATGATACACATCGCATTGCATGTTGAGGATCGGCACGCGGCTGGCTTTGGCGACATCGTTGATATATTGATTGCCGAACTGCCAATCGCATTGACGGATGGCGATGCCGTCGAAATAGCGACCGAAGATCTCGCCGATCTCCTTGGCGGTGTCGCCGTGCGAGATCTGCGTGGTCTCGCTATCAATGAATGCGGCGTGACCACCCAATTGCGCCATGCCTGCCTCGAACGATCCGCGCGTGCGCGTGGATGTGAAGAAGAACAGCATGGCAAGGACTTTGTCGCGCAGCAGCGCGTGCGGCTCGCCCAGGGCGCGCTTGCGTTTCAGATCCCACGCCACGTCTAATACGGTTTCGACTTCTTCCTTGGTGAAGTCGAGGTCGCCGATGAAGTCGCGGCCTCTAAAGTTGGTTTGCATTATTTAGTCTCCTTTTATTTGATTTCCTGTTTCATCTGGTGGTTGAGTAGCGAAGCGTATCGAAACCACATCATTCAATTTAGAATTCACTTGCTATTGGTGGTTTCGACACCTGCACTTGCATGCAGGTGCAAGTGTATGGGGCGGAACTGCACCGCCCCTACTCAACCAGCGAGGAAAATTGATTACATTGAAACTCTTAGTATTTCAGCGTTTACAAATTTGTCATCATCCCAAAACAATTTAATTCCTTCGCAGTATTCAAAGTGCGAGCCCCACGCAAAATGATCGGCATCGGGCAGGCACGCCACCGCGCCCAACTCTGCCACGCCGCCGTGATTGATGACCAGCGCGGCGCGTCCGTCGGCGAGATAGTTGGCAAGTTTGGTATACACTTCCGCGAGTTGATTCGCATAACGAGTCGCCGCGCCGCCCTTGCTCACAACTTCGGCATACCCCGCCAGCGACAGGGGCCACGGCGCTTCGCGTTCGACATCATCGCTATAACTGCTCATCAATTCATTTTGTTCGTCCACGGCAAGACCCATCGCAATGGCAGTCTCGAACGCGCGCGGAAGTGTGGACGTGACCACGCGGTCAAATGGACCCAAATTCTGCCCCACCAGCCGCGCGAGAGTCACGCCCTGCTGATTCAAGTGAACGCCAGGGTTCGAGCGAATCGAGTGGCGGCGGATTTCGATGGTTTTCATGGTGGAGGTAGACAAGTATACAAGTAGACAAGTAAACACGTGTGTACTTGTTGACCTGTCTCCGTGTCTATTTTATTAACGACGGCAAAATCGCGTAAAACTCCGTCGCCTTGACCATATCTTCCAGCGAGACAGAATCGTTCACTGTGTGCGCGGTCTCCTCATCGCCGGGACCAAAGCCGATGGAGGGAATCCCTGCCTTGCCTGCCCAGTAGATGCCGTTGGTCGAAAAGTTCCATTTGCCGCTGGGGGCGGAGGGCAAACCGATTCGTTCACGCGCCAGTTGTCCCGCACGGACGAGCGCGTGATCTTCATCCAATGCCCAGGCGGGGAAATATTTGTCAACGGGGAAGACAAATCCCGTATAGGACGGTTCGTCGTAAAATAATTCTTCGAGTTTGACAGTGGCTTTGTATTCGGCTGGGATCAACGCTTCGACCTGCGCCCTGACCCCTTCCTTGGTTTCCCCAAATGTCATCCTGCGATCAACAAAAATGACGGCTTGATCCGGCACGGCGTTGATGGAAGGCGTTTGCACGAGCATATCGCTGACAGTGATCTTGCCGTGGCCGAGAAATTCGTGATCGCCCAATTGCGGCTCGAGATCGCGAATGCCTGCAATAATCGGGAGCAATTTATAAATGGCGTTATCGCCCAGATGATTCGACGCGGCGTGCGCCGACCTTCCCTTCGCTGTGACCTTCATCTCAAGGCGACCCTTATGCCCCCGATAGGTCAGCATCTTGGTTGGCTCGCCGATGACGACAAAATCAGGCTTGACTTTCGGGTCCACTTCAACAAAAGTGTTGGGTGCGATACCGTCACACCACTCTTCCATATTACCGAAGTAATACGCCGTCCAGCCATCGAGCAGACCGAGTTCACGTGCCATGGCAAGCCCATAGATCATTCCGGGCGTTGACCCTTTTTCATCGCACGCGCCACGCGCATAGAGAATGCCATCTTCGATTTTGCCCTTGAACGGATCCCATTTCCACTCGGAGGGATCGCCCACGCCAACAGTATCAATATGTGAATCATAGACAATGACCCGTTTGCCATTGCCGATTCTTCCGATCGTATTGCCCATCTTGTCGAAGCGCACTTCATCGAAGCCGAGTTTCTTCATCTCTGCCTGCACACGCTCGCCGACAGGACCGATCTTCGAATTCATGCTGGGGATTTCACATACCTCCAGCATAAATTGGATGAGTTCTTCTCGAGAAGCATTTACTCGACTTTGGATTTCTTGTAGTTTATCTTTCACGGTTAGTCCTTTTCTTAGCCACAGAGATCACTGAGAGCTTTGAGATTCTTTCTTTTGAGATTTAGAGAACGAAGCGTTTGATTCCGTCTTTGACCATCTTTGAATTAAAGTTGATGAGCAAATCTACTTTCTTGCCAGTCAATTTCATGTAAGAAAGGATTTGCGCTTCAAAAACAGTGTCATGCCGTTCGACACTTTTCAGTTCTAGAATCACAGTATCTTCAACAAGTAAATCAATAAAATATTCGCCAATTGGCTTTCCTTTATATGCCACAGGGATTTTCACATTCTTCTCAACCCTCAAATCATCAAGTTCCATTTCAACAACCATTGCTTCTTTATACAGCTTTTCCAGCAAACCAGGACCAAGTCGTTTATGGACTTCAATTGCACAAGCGATTATTTTGCGCGTCAGGGGGTCATCTTGTGTCACAGTCTTTTTGACAGGAAAATTTCTCACAACGACATCATCCTCCGTCAAAATCATGGAAAAGTAACATAATCATCACATACCCAAACTCAAAATCTCTGTGCGCTCTGTGGCAGATTTACGAACTACCCACGCGGCGATTCACATGGAAATGGAAATATCCGGGGATGAAATAACTCTCCGAATAATCCACCACCGTACTTTTGGAATCGAACAGCTGTGACTCAAACCGCAGTAACACATCATCGCGCTGGATCTCGAGGGGCTTCGCCACATCGGCGGGCGCGTTGGTTGCACCGATCACTGCGCGAGAAACTCCCAGTTTGTCACCGCGCGCAATCAAAAAGTCCAGGACGGAGCCGCTGAAATCGGAGGGTAGGTCGTTAGGCTTGAGAATCGATTCGGGCAGAGTGTCAATCAGATAAGCGGCGGGGCGGCTATCGGCGCGCATCACGCGTCGGATGCGTGTGAGGCGGGTTCCCTCCGAAACACCAAGACCTTTTGCGCCGTCGCCATCCGCTTGAATCTGTTCGATGTGCAGGTCGCTGAGGGTGATCTCTAACTTCATGCGGCGCGCCATGGTCTCAAGACTCTCCAGCACTTCAAGCCCCGCGTCAATCACAGGCACTTTGCCAACCACATATGTGCCCGATCCCTGACGACGGCGGATAATCCCTTGTGTTTCAAACGTGCGCATCGCTTCGCGCAACGTGGCACGCGATACGCCCATTTGTTTCGCAAGGTCAGGTTCGGATATTAGCCGCTGACCCGCGGGAGTCTTCTCGATCAGTTTTGCAAGATCGGTTTGTAATCGTTGAAAAGGAAAGTTAGCCATCACGACTCCAATACAGAAATGAAATCAAATTTCGTAATGCTTGAGAACGCGCAAAATTCTATAGACGATCATTTACTGTGTCAAAACAACAAAAGCGAGCCACAATACGACTATCACCAGGGGCGCAAGCAACAGCCACGCCAAGCCCGTCTTCCCACGGCTTATGGCAAATGCCGAGGCGAAGAGAAAAAAGGGCATAACCACCAGCGGGTTGCGGAGTCCATTGCTGAGGTAATACGTGAAAGGCAGAAATACCACTCCGGCAATCGCCAACAGGTTTGCTTTCTTCATCAACAATCCGGCGAACGCCAATAAAATGGAGGCGATGATGGCGGGCCAGCCGAAACAGAGGATGGATATAGCGTCCGACATAGTTTCAAGTGTGTCATTGTCAACTCTGGTGGTCGAGTAGCCCCATGTTCATCTGGGCGTATCGAGACCACCAGGCATCATAAAATCAATTGTTTTGTGCAAACGTGTGGTCTCGATACGGGCGAGAGAAGCACCCGCCCTACTCGACCACCGGCGCTCAAGATAACAATAATCTTTTCGCCGCTTTGTTATGTTTCTCCACAAGTTTGCGTTCATCTACTGTGACGAGTTGTCCTTCTTTGACAATGAACTTCCCGCCGACGACTGTGTAATCGGCATTGACGGGTTGACCGAACACGATGGCGGATACGGGATCGTGCATCCCGGCGAAACCAAGTTTGTTCAAGTTGACGGCGAAGAAATCGGCGCATTTGCCGGCTTCGAGCGAGCCAATATCTTTGCGACCTAAAACAGCCGCGCCGCCGCGTGTGCCGAGATACAAGGCTTCGCGGGCGGTCATCAACCCCCCTCCGGCTCCCCCCATTTTCGGAGAAAATGGGGGGAGTGCAGAGGGGGGCGGGGATGCGGAAAATCCCGTGATTCCTTCTTTCACACGGGAAAGTAACATCGCATTGCGGACTTCGGCTAGGAGATGCGAGCCGTCGTTGGAGGCGGAGCCGTCCACGCCGAGACCGACGTTGACGCCTGCCTTGCGATATTCCTTGACCGGCGCGATGCCGGAGGCGAGTCGCATATTCGAGGTGGGACAGTGTGCCACGCCGCAGTTATGTTTGGCGAAGACTTTGATTTCTTCATTATTCACCCACACCGCGTGCGCGAACCAGACATCATCGCCAACCCAGTCCACTTGTTGCATGTACCCAACGGGGCGATGACCGAATTTCTGCAAGCAGAATTGTTCTTCATCTTCTGTCTCAGCGAGATGCGTATGCAGGTGCACACCATACTCACGGGCGAGTTTGGCGGACTGTTTCATCAATTCGCCCGTCACGCTGAAGGGGGAACACGGCGCAAGGACAATTTGCACCATCGAGCCAAGTTTCGGGTCGTGATATTTTTCGATGAGACGTTGTGAGTCTTTGAGAATGGAGTCTTCGTCGTCCACCACGCTGTCGGGCGGGAGTCCGCCTTTCGATTCGCCGAGGGACATCGAGCCGCGTGAGGCGTGGATGCGGAGCCCGATCTCGGCAGCCGCGGCAATTTCATCGTCGAGGCGCGAGCCGTTCGGGAAGAGGTAGAGATGATCCGATGCGGTAGTGCATCCCGAAAGGGCAAGTTCGGCTAATGCTGTGGACGTCGAAATAAAAATGTCTTCGGGGTTCATGCGTGCCCAAATGGGATAGAGCGTCTTGAGCCAGTTGAAGAGGTTGGCATCCTGCGCGGCAGGGACGGCACGCGTGAGGGTCTGGTAGAAGTGATGGTGCGTGTTGACGAGACCCGGCACGACGACGTGACCCGCGAGGTCGAGCACTTCGTCGGCAGTGGCGGGGAGTTCAGACATGGGTCCGACTTCTTCGATGAGCCCGCGGCGAATAAAAAGACCACCGCCGGGAATTTCCCGTTGATGGTCATCCATGGTAACTATGTGGGCGTTTTTGATGAGGAGGGTTGTCATTAGCTTTTAGCCGTTAGCTTTGAGCGATTAGCGGTTAGCCGTGAGACGACTGGTGGTCGAGTAGTCCCGCGACGGTTTTTCGCGGGACGTATCGAGACCAGACCAAATTTGTCTGACAACTCGAAGTGTAGCAAAAAAGGAGGAGGATGTCAATTAGTTGCTAGAGCGTTCCTTTCTGCAGAGCAGATCATACACTCGGTGTAAAATATCGGCATCATCAAAATTAGATTATGAAGTAATAAATGCCCATCCACCGTCTGTCCATAGCCATAACATTCTTTGCTGGTCATTCTCTGGGCTCACCATCCTCAAAGTTGTTTATAACAGGCCCTATGAGTGCATTTTATGAAGTTCAGTATTTTTGGTGTCTTGACAATAGAAAAGGACACAGTAATAATGAGGGTAGAAAAAATCCTTTCCGGTGTTTATAAGGGCAAATTTCATTTGACATACAAGTCGGCTTAAAAACGGAGGATAACAATGGACATAGATAATCTTAAAGAACTCCTCAATTTCATTATCCCCTATTTGCCGCATGCGATTAAGGGTGCAAAAATAGTAGGGACAAAAGCATTGGAGTCCTTAGGGGAGAAATCAGGTGAAGAAGCTTTTGAGGCAGCAAAAAAACTAATTGAAAGGTTGAAAAACCTTTCTGCGAATGATGCAGAAATAAGAACCGAGATTGAGAAGGTCGTGGAAGTTGGACCAAACGATGAGAGTCTGAACAAATTAGCTTACGCTTTAAATACGTTATCCGCCCAAAATAAATCATTAGCAAATGAGATAGTTTCAAGTGCTCAAATCCTTCTACCTATTCAACGGGAAATCAATTTTCAAATCCAATCGGGGAAATATATAATAAATGCTCCTGATTCAAAAAATATGCACGTTGGTGACATGGGACGAGATGATGACTAATGGATTTGGAATTGAGATATGCATAACCTTGAAGATGCCCTTGACGCAGTAGGCAGGAACAGGGGAGATGAAGGTGATAGAAAGACACTGTTAAAATCTATCATCACATGGCAAACTGGAAAATATATTATTAATGCGCCAAATTCAACACTTCAGATCGGTGACGTTATTTATAAAGGTCTAGAAAAAGAAAATATACTCCGAACTCTTTTAGAACTAGATGAAAGTAAAGACAGAAACATAGTATTAAAGACTGCGGACGAGTACTTTGGTGCTTTACAAATTTACACAGAGCAGTTCCCCTATTTATCACTTAACGAGTTAATAGCCGATTCCACGAAGACCCCAAAAAAACTTTCGGAAATATTTGTACCACTTCGTGCCATTAGTAGACCAGATTATATAGGCTTAAATCAGGTAGATGGTAAAAATCTGACTATAGTCGATATATTTAGTGCTTTTTCCAACCAAGCCAAAGCTCCTCGTCTATTGATAATTGGTGAACCAGGAGCAGGGAAGTCAACTCTCCTAAGGCAAATTGCAAAAAATTGTTGGGTGGATGAAAATCATACAATATCAAACAAAAATAATTTGGTTCAGAATGTAAAATATCGCGACCTCGGTTTGAAGTCTCCCTACATTCCTCTCTTAGTACGCTTACAACAGTTAAGTTCAACACGGTCCAGCATTACGCCTAACAAGCTGATGGCTGCAACAGATCTTATTCTACTGGATCCACCACCAGATAATTATTTAGTTGCTTGGTCCAATACATTAGAGCGAAAATGGATGTTACTATTGGATGGTCTAGATGAAGTTCCTGCGGACTATCTTAGTAATATTGTCGATTGGATATCACGCTTTGCAAAGGGAAATCCAGATTTTCCACTTGTATTAACGAGCAGGCCCATAGAGAACGCAAGTGATGTAGACAAAAAATTAAACTTGTTGTATAGAGAGTTTGATGTATATGATTTAATGCCATTTAATCTCGCCCAACAAAAAGAATTTGCTGAAAAATGGTTTAGTGGGTCAGAGGGAAAATTCTTGGATGAGATGCGTAAACTCAGAATTGGCGACATTAAAGGAACACCTCTATTGCTCACCATTGCTGCAGTTGTTTATTCTATATCCAAAACTCATAAATTACCGGAAAGACGTTCAGGACTATATAAAGAATTTGTTGACATCCTAGGGAACGAGGCAATTTCACGAGGTCTGAGGGACGAGCTAGAAGATAGATTGCTGAAGATAAAAGAGGATATCTTAGAGAATCTAGCAGTAGCAATTTCACAAAGTGGGGATAACACCAGTGAATTTACTCATGATTATATTAAAGAATTCCTAAAAACTGAACTTAAACTATCTGGTTTGGAATCCTTGAGAAAGACCGAAGATTTTATTGAGATTATGAGCCGAAGAAGTGGAATCTTTATTCGGCGTGGCAACAATTACGATTGGTTACATTTAACTTTTCAAGAATTCTTAACAGCTCGTTCATTAGCCAAACACAGCGGTATCATAAAAATATTCAACGAATTAAAAAAGATCTCATCAACTTCTCGCTGGGAACAAATCGCTTTTTTCACATTGGGTTTATTGGCTGATCAGGGAAGAAAGCAGCAAGTGGGAAAACTTCTCTTAAAAATTGCAAATTACTATGAGAACGGCTGGTTTAGTGCGGCTGAAGCTATTATCGAGAACATTGACGTTGATAATGAAATCCTGGAACAAATCGTACAAAGGCTTTTGCATTACGCGGGCGATTCTAATGCCGAAAGCTCAATCCGCGAACGAGCAGCTTTAACCCTACGCCGGTTGGGGAGACTAGATGACACGATTAAGGCATGGATGCTTATAGTTAAAGATTCTTACGCACCGTCCGGCCTGAGAAAAAAGGTTGCATCTGTGCTTACTGCCCTCAGATTTCACACAGAAGCCAACGAAGGTTGGCTTTCTCTCGCCCAAGACGCGAGGGTGCATATTTCAGTTCGGAAGGAAGCGGCATCAAATCTAAAAAAGGTGGATGCTGCCAAAGCATGGAAAAGTATTTCTGATGATAAAGGTCTTATATTTAAGATTCGGTATGAAGCTTCCCAGAAAATTGAGAAGCTCCGGTTCTATGATTTGGCAGCTGAAGCATACACCTCTTTAGCCAAAGATGAAAATCTTAACTTTCAAAATCGCCAGAAATCAATTGATAAACTTGAATCAATGGGTAGGAAAAGAGAGTTTGTTGACGCACTTAGCTTTCTCCTCAAACATCCTGATAAGAAACTTGACGAACAATCCCGTAGAGCATTTATTGCTAGGAGAATCGCTGCAGGTGGTGATTTAGATTTCTTTTTCGAAATTGATAATGATTCTCGAACAAGTGATTTTGACAGGGAAAGGTTAGTTGAATTGCTTAGATCACTAGATAGGAAAGATGATCTAAAACTATTAGCACGAGATCATCAATTGAGTCCTCAATTTCGCCTTACTGCTATAGATTTTCTTGATAGGCTGGGAGAGCATCAAGAGGCGGTAGCGATTCTGAAGAATTCTTTCTCAAATTTTATTAGTCTTACTGACATCCTTACAAAATTAGCTAGATTATTAATGCGTTTTGGTCTGACAAAAAAAGCATTGGAGGTTTCAGTAATTGCAATTTATAGTGATAATTTAGGGTTAGAGGTGCGTTTAGATTCAGTATTGACAATTGAGCAACTTGGGGACAATGAAGTCCTATTGAACATTGTTCATGACAATAAATTAAATCATAATTTGCGTTTAAGAGCATTAACTTCGATTGCGAATTTAAGATTGTTAAGCCCATTAAAGAATATTGTTCTTGATAGTACCTTGTCGAACGAGTTGAGGCTGCAAGCCATTGATTCGCTCAAGAATTTAGGGGCAAAGAAAGAACTGGATACGGCAGGGCACGGAAACAGCGTTAGCGACCAATTAAAGTTAGCACTAGCTCAAGCATTGCTTGAAATGGGCGAAAAAGAGAAAGCAGTCAATGGATCTTTGTTCTTAATCTACAAGAGCAAAAATCTGACGATCAAGCTCGGTTCAATTCAGGTGATTAATGCATCGGGCAGATTTGATGAACTTTTCCACCTCGCCCAGGATTCTTCATTACCACAAGAATTACGAGGGAATGCTTTTAACTACCTGGCTTTGAATGAAGTGGATGATAAGTGGAAGGCAATATTGCGGAATAGGGCCCTTCCCCTTCGCTTTAGACTTTTACTTGTTGAAAATTTGAAAGAATTAAATCTTCCTAATCATCTTATACAACTCATAAACCAAAACAGCATTGACGTCGGACTCAGATTAAGAGCATTGGTACTCCTGCAAGTTAAAGAAAACAATGATTTGTTGATTAATCTATTGCAAAATGAATACTATCCGACTCAATTAAGGTCGGAGTTCATTGCTCTAATAAACCAGATCGATAAAGTACAAACACTCATAAGCATCGCCACAAACAAAAAGATCAATAATTCGTTTCAAGAAGCTGCAATAAACAGAATATTAATACTTAAGGACCAAGACTCGATTCTTGAACTAGTCTCCTATAGTCGTTTTTTTTATAGCACTGGCATTCAATTGCTTAAAAAGCTGAAAGAATCAAAATCAATCAGTCTTCTACTTGCCATAGCTCAAAGTGGTCGAATTCAAGTAGGCATCCGGAGGCAGGCTGCGGAATTGCTTCAGAAATTAATAAGCCCTAAAGAATTCATTTCGCTAGGACTTGATAAGCTTGGAATTAACCTCGTACAGAGTGGTATTAAGAAGGCTAATCTACCCGCCGATAAATTGCCAAAGTCGAAAATCGCTCCGAAATTGAAAAACACCTCTCTTAAATATAAGAGAGCGATTGATACTTACAAAAAAACGATTGAAGGCGAACCTAATAACCCTACGCATTACTTTAATCTTGGTGCGGCTTACCGAGCTAGTAAGCACTATCAAGAAGCCATAATAATCTATCAAAAGGTAATCGACCTAAGTCCCAATAACGCTACTGGTTACAATGGACTCGGTTTATCGTATACTGGGTTGAGTCAATACGATGAGGCTATCAGTGCTTATCAAAAAGCGGTTTTGCTCAATTCTAGCGACTCAGTAATACACAAAAACTTGGGTGATGTGTTTCGAACTGTCGAACGATACAGCGAAGCCTCGATAGAATATGATAAAGCAAGGGAACTTGGTGATAAGTCTGTAATTCTTCTTTATAAATTGGCTTCGACATATCGAGCGGAAGGCAGATATGATGATGCAATCTCATTATATCAATATGCCATCAAGCGTTACCCAAAAGACGCCCAGTTGTATAGTGGTCTTGGCGTGGTCTACCGTAACCTCGGCCAGTTTGATGATGCGATCTCTGCATTTGAAAGCTCCTTAAAACTCAACCCTAGTAATTCCAGTGCTCATAATGGTCTTGGTTACACATATCGGGATACGACTCGATATGAAGACGCAATCATCGAATACCAAAAATCCATCAGTCTCGATCCCAAAAACGTCTATTCTTACATGGGCCTCGGGAGTGTGTATAAGAGCTTGGGGCGATTTCCTGATGCAGTCATTGCATATCAGAAGGCAATACAATTAGATGACATGAATCCTAATGGATACAGTAGCCTTGGTTTTGTATATAGAGATTTGGGGCGCTATGAAGATGCAATTGTTCATTTCCGAAAATCCATTGAACTTAATCCTAAAGACTCATATGCTTACAATGGCTTAGGGACAGTTTTTCACTTCTTAGAACGACATAACGAGGCCATAGAAGCATTCAAACAGTCAATAGAGCTTTCGGCAGATTACGCTGGATGTTACTGCTCTCTTGCTTGCATATACAATCATCTACAGCGCTTCACTGAGGCTAGCGACATGATTAGAATTGCACGTTCACTAATCGATGATGATACAGAGTATATGTATGCATGTCTTGAATCAATTAGTGGGAATCTAGATCAGGCAATAAGGCACCTTGAAATTGCTTTAATTAAGGTTCCTGGGCTCAGAATGTTGGCAAGCCGTGACCCTTTATTTGAAGCAATTCGCGTTGATCCAAGATTTAACGAATTAGTCAAGGAATAGGATATTTTAGGGCAATGGAAAATTCAACTCGGCACGAAATAAGAAGGAACCAGAGAAATTGTCGCTGGCTGGGTTTGCAGGCTTGCTTATCATTCTTTGGTTAATGATGTTCAAGCCAGTTTGAAAACCTACCCGCTTCAAGCGGGGTATTGATTTCTGCACGCAGGGATGAGCGGTTTGGGTGAGGTTGGTTTGACCTATCCCCCCGCCCTTCCCAAATGGGAAGGGAGCTAGCCGGTTGATGGCTGTAACGGTTTGCCATGGAAAGAACTGGGTTGAGGACGGCTTTGGCTTCTTCCCCTTGGGGGAGACGGGAGAGGGGTTGTATTGGAGCTCACCCTGCCCTCTCCATGAGGGAGAGGGGAGTCGCGTCCCGCTTCACGGCGGGGTTTCGATTTAAATCACAATTCATGAAAATCTAATCTGAATTTCGATGATAACAGATTAGAATACGCTTGATACGTATTGGCTTCCGAGGACTATGTGATGGAACGAAAAACGCAATCTGGTTATCTAATGCTTGCAGACATTTCCGGCTTTACATCCTTTGTCGCACAGACGGAAATCGATCACGCTCACCTTGCGCTCTCCTTCCTGCTGGAAACGATCATGGAGAAAATAAGCAGTCTGCTGACCATCTTCCAGCTCGAGGGCGATGCGATCTTCGCCTACGTGGAGGAAAGCCAATTGCCGGAGGGCAAATCCCTGCTGGAGTTGATCGATCAGACCTACCGGGCATTTCGAGACAAGGCATTGGAGTTATACGCCGGCGCAACATGTCCATGCAGAGCGTGCAAAGCCCTCCCCACGCTCGATCTGAAGTTCATGGTGCATCACGGTGATTTTATTATTCGTCCGGTGGCGGGTGTCCAACACCTCCTGGGAACAGATGTCAATCTACTCCACCGCCTCGCGAAGAACCATGTTTCTGAATCCACCGGCTGGAAGGGTTATGCCCTTTTTACAGATCCGGTCCTGGAGCATATGCAGCATGGCAGGGACGGTTTTTTCAAACAATCCGAATCCTACGAACACCTTGGAGATGTGGAAATCTATTGCATGGATATGCATCCCCGCTATGAGGCAATGAAGGCTTCGTAATTCAGATCAGAAAAAGAATACATTCCCGCGCGCAGAGATCAACGGTTTGGGTGGGACGCTTCGACTGCGGGACGAAAGATCATCGTCCCTCCGCTCAGCGCGAGCGGAGAGGGGAGTCGTGGCCCGCCGGAAAGTGGAAAAATACTCATCCGTCTGTGGGCGGAAACTGTGCTACACTGAATAGGTAGTAAATAACTGGATCTCTGTCGCACCCCTTGGCCGCCGACCCTTTTATAGGGTGGCGGTCATTTTATTTCCGGCTCTGCCGGAAGAAAGAAGTAAACCAATGGATGTACGAATTTACGTAGGGAATCTGAACAAGTCAACCACGCAGGATGAAATCAGTACCTTGTTCGCAACCGCCGGAACAGTCTCTTCGGTGGACCTGGTCAAAGAGAAGGGCACCGGCATGTCGAAGGGGTTTGCGTTTGTGTCCATGCCCACGCAGGCTGATGCCGATAAGGCGATCAGCATGTTCAACGATTATGCCCTGGCGGATAACAAGCTCAAGGTCAATGCTGCCAAACCACGCGTCGAACACGCGTAATACAAAAAACATTGCACCACAGATCCGCCCGTTCCATGAGGAACGGGCGGATTTTCTTTATTCTATACGCATGACAACTTCGCAGCGAAGGGCCGAGTGGTTTGGGTGACTTTACCCTCACCATCAACAGTGGGAATATAATCAAACGCAACATATGGAGAGACCATGAACTACATCCAAACCGATGTTTCAGACGAGGCGCTTATCACCGCCATCCGCCTCAATATGTGCGATTTCTTTCGTCACACCAGCAAAAGCAACCCGGCAGAGCATTTTGCTAATGAGCAATTTACACGCTGGTACACACCGCTTCCGCATCCTTGGTTCAACGGGGTGTTGAGTTCCAATCCGCCTAAAGATGATGCTGATTCATTCATTTCCGGAACCATCAAATACTTCCGCGATAAAGGGGTGAATACTTTCACCTGGTGGATGGTGCCGCATCAAAAACCATCGGACTGGGAATCTGCCCTGTCCAAACATGGCTTTGGCTTCTCCGACGATACGCCAGGCATGGCGGTTGACCTGCATACAATGAAGGATTCGATTCAACCTGCTGATGGATTCGAGATCCGCAGCGTGGACGATGAAGAGTCCCTGCGTCTGTGGGCAAAAGTATTCGTAAACGGATACGGTCTGCCGCCAGCCTGGGAAACCATCACCATTGATTTGTGGATGCAACTGGGTCTCGATTTCCCCATGCACAACTATCTCGGATATTTGAACGGCAAACCCATCTCCACTTCCAGCGTTTTTTATGGCGGAGGCGCGGCGGGCATCTATTGTGTGGCATCGTTGCCCGAAGCGCGCGGCAAAGGCATCGGTGCGGCGATCACTCTCAAGCCCCTGCAGGATGCGCTTGAGATGGGGTATCGTATCGGAGTCCTTCAATCGTCAGAGATGGGATTCAACGTTTACAAAAAACTTGGGTTCAGGCATCTCTGTCAAATTGAGAATTTTTATCTGTCGCTGGAGTAATATGACCAACCCCGCCTCACGGCGGGGTTTGTCTTAATCACAGCGAACCTATACTTGATAAACAGGGTTTTGACTTTCATATGTAGAATCGCCTCGCTTGTAACAAGATTCAATAGAAGGTCAAATGTATAACTGGGTCTTTTTTCTGCATGTCACTGTGATCTTTATTTTTCTCATCCAACACGCCGCTGAAATCATCGTCACATTCAAATTGCGCGAGCAAAAAGAACCTGAAGGGATCTTCGCAACCTATTCCTTCCTGCCAAACAATAACTCAAGAAATTTGCGCATCACCTATTCGCTAATCATCCTGACCGGCGCAGTTGCCGGCTTCATGTCCGTGTGGTGGAGGATGAGTTGGATGTGGACATCGCTCGGTGTGATGATCTTAATCTGGATCGTCATGGTTCGTTTCGGAGGAAATTATCTAACTGCTGTTGATGCCATTACTAACCAGGCACTGAAGAACAAAGAGGATGAGTCTGCCATCCAAAAATTCAGACAGGATTTGAAAAGCAGAAGAGAACCGGAAATCATGACGGTCACATCCATTATCGGTATGTTGATCATTCTGTGGTTAATGATGTTCAAGCCATTCTAAACGATGATCCCCGCCTCATGGCGGGGTTTTGATTCCTGCGCGCAGCAATGAGCGGTTTGAGAGGGAATGATCGCAAATTTGCAGGCTAATCCACCCATATTTCCCATTTTACTTTACGGCAAATTCACCCGCTTTTAATCGCTTATTAAGCCTGCCTAGTTAAACATAATAAAGAAAGACTGCAATCCTTGCAGTCCACCGGTTTTGACACAGACTAACAAAGAAAGGAGATTAGGATGAGTCAATTAAGTGATACCGGACGCATAAAATCAACGACAGGCAGAACTTCCTCGTTACGGGTTTTCGTTATCAGCGAGGAAACGCTGAGGCGCCTTACGGGATTGATCCAACTGGCGTTCGGCGTGCTGAACGGCCTCATCAGTCTGCGCTTCCTGCTTAAACTGATGGCCGCCAACCCTGCGAATCCCTTTGCGAGTTTGATCTATTTCATCACCACGCCGTTCCTTTGGATGTTCCAGGGTCTCACCCGCACCCCCTCCTTCGAGGGCATCGAGATCGAATTCTTCTCGCTGGTAGCCATTGTGGTCTACGCGTTGATCGGATGGATCCTCGTCCAGTTGATGTGGGTCCTGTTCTCCCGAATGAAGTAATCTCAACGCAAACCAGGTACGCCAGCTTTTGTCTCAAACTGAAGAAAGGAGAATGAGATGAGTCAGATAACCGATACAGTACGTGTCCAACCAATCACTGGTCAGATTCGTGACCTTGCGCCTGCACACGTCAATCAGGAGATCCTCCAACGGGTCACCGGGTTGGTCTATTTGGGCATCGGTTTGCTCAATAGTCTGATCTTTATGCGATTCGTACTTAGGCTTCTGGATGCCAACCCGGCAAACCCATTTGCCCAATTCATCTACAGCACCACCCAGCCATTCCTGTCGGCATTCCTGGGCTTGATCAGCGTCGTCACTGTGGATGGAAGAGTGCTCGAATTGCATAACCTGATCGCGATCACGGTCTATGGCATGATCGGATGGACCATCGTTCAATTGCTCCGAATCATGTTTGCCCGTGTCAATTGATCCCGTTTGCCATAACCCCGCCGTACGGCGGGGTTATGATTCCATTGCGATTATTGAAATCTCCCTGGATTGAATTATCATCGATGAAATAGATCACAGTCGGGACAATCATCTCCCATCCTTCACATTCAGGGCGCTCATGCTGAACAGCCTCAAAAAAACCTATAACGACTTCCCTCCCCTTTTCTGGGTCATCGTTGGGACTCTTTTCATTGACGCCATCGGCAGTACGTTATTATTCCCCTTTTTTGCCTTGTACATCACACAGAAATTCGGCGTCGGCATGACGCAGGCAGGCATCCTGATCGGGATGTCGTCCCTGTTCGGGCTGGTCGGCAGTGTCATCGGAGGCGCGCTCGCAGACAGGTTCGGGCGCAGGCGTTTGATCCTGTTCGGTCTCGTGTTCAGCGCGTTGAGCAGTCTTCTATTTGGACTCGCGTCGGATGTGCAATCTCTTTATATCCTAGTTGTTTTCGTGGGGTTGCTTTCGCGAGTCGCGGGTCCCGCGCAGGATGCGATGATGGCGGATATTCTCCCCGAATCCAAACGACAGGAGGGATTCGGGATCACGCGCGTCGCTTTCAACTTTGCCTGGATCTTCGGCACGGCTCTCGGCGGACTGATCGCGGCCCGCTCGTTCCTGGCTTTGTTCATCACCGACGCGGTCCTGAGCATGCTCGTTGCCATCATCCTGTTCCGTTTACTTCCCGAAACCAAGCCGGCGACTCAGGACGTGGAAAAGAAACATGAATCATTCATCACAACAGTGGCGGGTTATCGAATCGTGTTACGCGATTTGGCTTATTTGGGCTTTACGCTCGCCGGCATGATCGCACTGATCGTGTACCAGCAACAATATAGTTCCCTCCCCGTCTACCTGCGAGATGTTCATGCCATCAGCTCAAAAATCTATGGTGTGATGTTGTCCATCACGGGTTTGGAAGTGGTGGTCTTTCAATTCTGGATCAGCCGCACGATCCGCAAGTACCCTCCATTTCTGATGATGATGCTCGGCACATTCTTCTTTATCGCCGGGTTTACCATGATCGGTTTTGTGAATGGGATTGCTCTCTTCCTCCTTGCAGTCATCATCATCACGATTGGCGAGATGATCGTCTTCCCCACGAATCAGGCATTAGCCGCCAATTTCGCCCCCGCAGATATGCGCGGCCGCTATATGGCGGTCTACGGTCTCGCGTGGACCATACCCGCCGCGATTGGTCCCGCCGCGGCAGGTCTCATTCTCGATCACTATGATCCAAATCTACTATGGTACATCGGCGGAATACTGTGTACGGTCTCAGCAATCAGTTTCTACGCCCTGCATCTCTGGCTCGGTGCACAACAGCGATTTGCGCCAGCACAGGATAATGTGTAGCGGATGTGCTCCCCAGGCACCGGGCAGGCGTAACGTCCGCTTATAGAATTGACAACGAAATTAATAACTCTTATTACGAACCCTTGCTCGAAGGCGGTCTGTGACCGCCGTGTTTGAAAGGGTAGACCGCAAGGTCACATATCATCCCTGAATGGGGAGACCTTGCCGGAGAGTAAACTGCGTAAGGTGAGTTAATAACCCGCCTAATGCAGGGTAATCCCGAAGGCGGTGCATTGAGCCTGTCGAAACGGATGACATGATTCGCGGCAGGAATTGATAGCCTCTGTATAGACTCTGAGAGTCTCCGCCGCGTATGCTTGGGGCAAATCTCACACGGAGGTGCTGTATGAAAACAATTT
>Ga0247727_10004774_pt1 | contig 28308 bp, 16 predicted proteins | sample WisWelCaveWW1625_FD_202498 | JGI IMG/M metagenome (GOLD analysis project Ga0247727, IMG submission 202498) | Biofilm microbial communities from Wishing Well Cave, Virginia, United States - WW16-25 | ecosystem: Environmental > Aquatic > Deep subsurface > Groundwater > Cave microbial mat | place...
TGTTTTCGAATTCTTTGCCGTCAATGAACGTTCCGCGATATTTGATTTTGACGCGATCATGCAGCCCGGGGTTCGGGCCCGTGCCGGCAGCGAGCACTTGATATTGCAAGCCGCTGGCAGTCGTGATTACGCCGGGCTTGCTTTGATTGGCGGCAAGGAAAGTTTCGACTTCCTCCATTCTTTTTTGCTCAAGCGTTTTTTGCGCCTGCAAATATTCTTCTCCAATACGCGTGAACTCGGCGCTGCGCACTTCTTGGCGCTCGCCCACGGAGAGCAGGGATTCTTTTTCGTTGAGATAGTCCGCGAGGCCGGCCATGAAGTATTGCAACTCCACGCCGGATTTTAGGTTCTTCATATTCGGGCCGAAATCATAGCCGAGCGCATAACTGAATTTCTCGCGCGTGGTTTGGAGCTTGACCGGTTCGGCGCCGATTTTTTTCTGTTGTTGTGTACAAGTCAAAAGCGCGAGCGCTGTAAGCACAATTGCAATAACGCGGTAACGCATGCTTCCACCTCTCCTTCCTCTATTTTTGATTTTCCGTGGCCGGGGGAATCCAGCCGTGATTAGACGCAAGCCGCGGCTAAACATATCGCCGGCAAACTATTCTCGTTTCGGGTGAGATTGTACCGCGACATTCATGTCGCGCATACTGTTTCTTCGCGACATGAATGTCGCGGTACTTTGCATTGCGCCTACAAACTAACCCGTAACAAGTATATTTTGACTGAAGACAGGCTTGGTATACAAAAACTCGCCCTCAAAAGCAAGCCGCGAAAAACTTCTTGACAAAGACAGCTTGCCGATATATCTTTGCCCCGCGTTTAAACGCTTCACGGCGGTTTAAACCGATCCCCTCCTTTAGCGCTAGTTTCCGATGCTGTACGTGATCCTGCATGATGCGGGATGACTTCAGTAGGGTCAAAAGGTCCTACCTTCATAAGGAAAATCGCAACACTTCCCTTTCTTCCTGAGTTACACCAACGCGTTGTTTGCAGCACTGAAAGCTTGAGTTACCCTCGTCCGTCGCAACTCTAAAACTTTCTGTCCGAACTTGACTTTTGTCGTGTCGTGATCATGATGCAAACATTGCGAAAACATTTCACTCGCTTGCGTACTGTGATGACCCACTGCGATTACATCCCCCCTTGAAGTTTTTTGCTCACGGCTTTTTGCTTTTGTTTGCGTTGCAAATCCCTATTCACCACATTAACCAACCCATGCAGGGAGGTAGGTATGAAGTGGTCGTTTCAAAAATTATGTTGCTTGGCGATCATGAGTGTCATGCTCGTGGTCTCGGTCACCCCGTCTTACGGGGGCACCACAGGTAAGATTTCCGGTCAAGTGGTTGATAAAAAGACCGGCACGGCATTGCCCGGCGCGACCGTTGTGGTCGTCGGCACCAGCCTCGGCGCTGCGGCAGATGCCAATGGTAATTATTTCATCTTGAACGTGCCGCCGGGAAGTTATTCCGTGCGCGCGAGCGTCGTCGGTTATTCCGCGGTCGTTCAATCGGGAGTTCGCGTCAATATCGATCTCACTGCGACGGTGGATTTCAAAGGCAATTACGCCTTGCAAGAAGAGGCGATTCAAGCCGGCGAAATCACGGTTGTGGCCGAGCGTCCGGTGGTGCAGCCGGATATTTCGGGCAACGTCGCGAACATCAGCGCCGTTGAAATTCAAAACCTGCCGCGCACCAGCGTGCAGCAGATTATCGATCTGCAAGCCGGCGTGGAAAAAGGCTTCGTGATTCGCGGCGGCGGTCGTGATCAAATCAACTTCTCGGTTGACGGGCTTTCCATGCGCGACGGTCGTGACAATCAATCGTTCAACAGCATTAGCTACACGGCCATCGAAGAAGTGCAGGTGCAGACCGGCGGTTTCAATGCGGAATATGGCAACGTCCGCGCCGGTCAAGTGAGTGTGGTTACCAAAGAAGGCTCGCGCGACAAATATACCTTTGACGGTATCGTGCGCTATAGCCAGCCCGACTTGCACTTTGGCCCCGGCCCCAAAGACCCCAACGCATATTACATGCGTCCGTTCTTGGATCCCACGATTTCCAATTCTGGTACGGACGGCGGTGCGTGGGATATTTATTCGCAAAGACAATATTATCCCTTCGCCGGCGGTTGGAATAAAATCGCCGCGGATCAATTGAAAGACACCGATCCTAAGAACGATCTCAGTGTCGCGCAGTTGAAAGAGGTCTTCAATTATCATCACCGCAAAAACGTGAATATTGAAGACGCGAATTATGAGATTGACGCCACGTTGGGCGGCCCGATACCTTTCCTCAGCAAGCCGTTGGGTGGTTTGCGCTTCAGCGCCTCCTATCGCGGCATTCAAGAGCCTTACTTCTACCCGCAAGCGCGCACTTCTTTCAAAGAAGATGTGTTTCGCGGCAGAGTTACCGCGGATCTCAAATCCAACATGAAGCTGAACCTGCAAGGCATGTTGGCCAAACAAACCGGCATGGCTGATTATGCCTTTGAGATCGTCGATTTCCCCAATCCCCAACGCGGCGGCATTCCGCTTTATCCTTGGTCTGATGTCGAGGCTGGCAGAACGACGTTGGTCAACCAGTTTGGCCATGGGGGTGGCGATGAGCATGTCGCCAGAAGCATGATCTTCGGTGAAGATTCGCACTCCATCACCGATACCAAACGGTCTTTGCTTGGAGGCTCGTTGACGCATACGCTGAACAAAAATACGTTTTACGAAGTTCACGTTTCGCGTTTTCACACCGCCTATGATTCCCACCCCAACAGCCGCCGCAACACGGCGACCATCAAAACCATCGGCCCGGGCTACGAACTTGATGAAGCCCCATTTGGCTGGACTTCAAATGGAACGAGCAGCATCGGCAGTGGTTTGCGACTTGGCGGCCATTGGGCGCGCGCGCGTGACACCTCGCGCGTGACGGTGTGGAACGCCAAAATTGATTTGACCAAGCAATTGAACCGCGTGCAGGAGTTGAAGGCCGGTGTTGAATTGATCTTCAACGATCTGAACATGAATTTCCGCTCCGACGACTCGGTCATCGTGCATCTTGAGCGCTCGCGCCAGAGATGGGAACAAAGCCCAATGCAAGCCGCAGCCTACTTGCAGAACAAGCTCGAGTTCAAAGGCATGATTGCCAATGTTGGATTGCGGTTGGATTATTTTAATCCGAACGGCGAGTGGTATCAGTATTCTACTTTTGACCGCTCCTTTACCGCTAAAGGCTTTGCTACGCGTGAAGACGCGTTGCAAGCGACCTCCACCGACAAGCAATTGACCTTAAGCCCCCGCCTTGGCGTGTCTTTCCCGATCTCCGTGAACAGCAAGTTGTTCTTCAATTATGGACATTTCCGCCAAGTGTTGGATGCGCGGAATCTGTTCCAATTCCAGCTTGCGTGGAACGGCAATATTTATCGCCTGGGTGATCCGAATCAGCCGTTGCAGCGCACCGTGGCGTATGAGTTGGGCTATGAACAGAACTTGTTTGACAAGTATCTGCTCCGCCTCTCCGGCTTTTATCGTGACAACGATAATCAACCGCGCGGCGTACAAAATACCAGCATCGACCTGCTCGTCGATTATAGTTTAAGCGAACCGCTGAACTATAGCGACGTGCGCGGTTTTGAGCTTACGCTAAACAAATCTCGTGGCCGCTGGCTGCGCGGTTTTGTGAACTACACGTTCCAACAATACAAATCCGGCAACTTTGGTTTGGGACGCGACTATCAAAGCGTGGTCGACCAACGCAATTATGAGTTGACCTCGACCGATCATTATCAATTCCGTCCGGTGTCGCAACCGTTTGCGCGCGCAAACGTCGAGTTCGTCATTCCCAATGATTTCGGCCCGAAGATCGCGCATGATTTCCGCTTTGACTTGCTCGGCGAATGGCGCGCAGGACAAAACTACACCTGGGTCGGCCCCGGCGGCGGCATCATTCCCGGTTTGCAAAACAATGTGCAGATGAAGGATTTTTGGAGCCTCGATCTGCGCCTCAGTAAGAACATCGCTACGACTCTTGGCGACGCGCAGTTCTTTGTCGATGTAAACAATATCATGAACTTCAAGTTCATGTATTACCAACCGGGTGCCCCCTATGGTGGTCCCTTCGAAGGCACCCGTGATTACGAGGATTATATGACGTCGCTGCAACTGCCTGAAAGCACTTTCCCGAAGGATATCGTCACGACACCGCAGTATATCAACATCCCCGGCCAAGACCGTCCGGGCGATCGTCGTAAAGACGGCGCTGCGTTTGTGCCGATTGAGAAAGTTCTTGATGAAGCCGCCCTTCCGGCCAATGGTCTGCCTTCCAGCGCAACCTTCTTGGAAAATGGCCGCCGCGTGTTGTTCTTTGTGCAGTCCACTAAAAAATACATGGAATACAGCGGCGGCGCATGGAAATCGGCTGATCCGGGCTACGTCGATCAAGTGTTGCGCGACAAAGCCTATATCGATATGCCGAATGAAACCGATCGTACCTTTCTTAATCCGCGTAGTGTCTTGTTTGGCATGAGAATTTCGTTCTAACTCACCGGCTTTATCATCCGGGTGCTGTCAGCGCCCGGGTGATAACTGGTCAAGGATGAAACTATGAGGTTAAAAATGAAAAAAATTTCCGCGCTCTTTTTGATGCTCTTTCTCGTGTTGAGCATGAGCGAAGCGCAAGCCCAATTCGAGTTCAAGTGGATGACGGTCGGCTCCATGTGGTCGCCTTATTCTGAAGGCGGCGCTACCCGTGAGGAAGAGCCGCTTGGTAACGCGCCGACGGCCTATCCGGCAATTGATCATCGTCCGGGAAATACCCGCGCCAATGCCCTTTGGGTCGCCGTGCGAAATTTCACCGATGAAAAAGGCCGAGTGTTTCCCTACAAACAAGCCGGCATCGGCCCGCGCTCCGGCGGTGAGGTGCAATTCTTCGGCGTCGGCAGCGAAGTCGTCGCCAAATACGATCCTCAAGTCGAAGTTGATGGCGCGCAATCCTTTCGGCGGTTTGTGTTCATCGACAAAGTCGATCCGACATTGTCCGAAGATCGCATGATTCGCATCACCGCCAACAGCCGGGTCGGCGTCACGGCTGAAGAAAAGATTCACGCGTTCAGCCAAGAGTATCACGACTCTTACCATCTCATCGAGTACAAATTCACCAACACCGGCAATGTCGATACCGATGCCGAGATCGAGTTGAACCGTCCGCTCGAAGGCGTTTACTTTTATCTGATCACGCGTTATGCCACGCATGACGCCGCTTCATGGGTGACCGGCAACGGCGCCCCGTGGGGCAAGTTCACGATGAATGACGTCATTGGCGACGGGTTCAATGATTTTGGCGTGAACTTCCGCGCGCAATATGCGTGGGGCGGTCACTCCGTGTTTCAAGGCGACTTCCGCGCGTTGGGCGGTCCGATGTGGGTTGAACACTGGACGAGTGGTCCGGTGCCAGATGTCACTGGTCGTCTCGCTTCTGCGCACATGGTTGGCCGCGTTTATGTCCACGCAGACAAATCCGCCACGGATAAAACCGATGATCCGGCCCAGCCTTCTACCATGGGCGTCAAAGGCAGCGACGAGCCGGATTTGGTGACGGATGAGTTCAACAACAGTTTGATGTTACGGCAGTATGAAAACTTCATCACCCAAGGCCGCCCGGGTCCCAACAACCCGAAGTTGCCACGTAGCCATGCCTATGAAGTGGAAAACAGCGGCGCCTTTACCACATCCATCAAAGACCCGGCGCAAGCTTTCGGTCGTTACGACGAAGGCGGCTGGGCCATGACTGAAGGCTTTGGGCCCTACACCATGAACCCCGGTGAAACCATCTCCTTCGTTGTTGCGGAAGGCGCTTCCGGCCTCAGCTCGAAAGCCAAGCTTGATATTGGACGCGCATACAAAGCCGCGGGCGCAAACAAAGACGTTGCGCCCATTACCTACGCCGGCAAGACCATGACCAAAGATGAATGGGTCATGACCTCGCGCGACTCCATTTTCCAAATGTTCGAACGCGCCACGGCCGCATGGAAAGCCGGATTGAAAATTCCCGCGCCGCCCCCGCCGCCGACGAAGTTCGCCGTAACCTCGGGCGTAGGAAAAATCACTTTGGATTGGGAAGCCACCGCGGACCCGGCCAACGGCTGGGAAATTTATCGCAAGGCCAAGCAATACCAGGATGATTATGACTATCAACTCGTGACCACATTGCCGGGCAATGCGCGTCGTTACGAAGATAGCAACGGCGTCGAACGCGGCGTCAGCTATTTCTACTACCTCCAGGCGGTCGGCGCAGTGAACAACGACGCCACGGGCAATACCCCGACGGGCGTGCGCTTGAAGAGCGGTCGCTATTACACGCAAACCTATTTGCCAGCCAGCTTGAAACGCGCAGCAGGCAAAGCCTTGTCGCAAATTCGCGTCGTGCCGAACCCGTTTAACCTTACGTCGACCGCGGATATTCGCTTCTCCGCGGGCAGCAACAACGAAGGCAACCGCTTGGCGTTCTATGACATCCCCGGGCAGTGTACGATCAAAATCTACACGCAGCTCGGCGAGTTGGTGCATACGATTGAACACACCAACGGCAGCGGCGACGAGTTCTGGGATCAATCCACGGCCTCGAAGCAAGTCGTTTCCAGCGGCATTTATCTCGCGGTGGTCGAAGACCAGGCCTCGGGCAACAAAGAAATCAAGAAATTTGTCATCATCCGCTAGTTCGTTTGTAGTAGTGCCTTCAGGCACTTTCACGTGTTGAACGGCTTTGCCCCTAAAGGGGCTACTACGAACATCAATGGAGAAAACTATGAGAAAAAATATCCTGATTGCTTTTTTGGTCGGCGCCTTCGCGTTACTCACGGTCGGCATGGCCTTCGGGCAAAACGCCGATGAGCCGCTCACGGAGAAACGCGCACAAACCGGCATGAAATTTCTGAGCGTTTCTTTGGACGCTCGGGCCTCTGCCATGGGAAACACCATGACGTCGCAAGATCAGGTCACGGCCATGGCGATGTTTTATAACCCCGGCGCTTTGGGCTGGTTGAAGAACAACGTCAATGTCTCTGTCGGCCAAACCCGGTACATCGTTGATTTCAATTATTCTTACGGCGCGGTGGCTTTCCGCCCGGCCAATGGTTCGTTTGGCGTCTTCGGCCTGAATGTGATGACGGTCGATTACGGCGAATTTGAAGAAACCATTCGTGACGGCGCTTCGGAAAGCGGTTATAGCGAATTGGGCAAATTCAACCCCTCGGCCATGTCCGTGGGCTTGGGTTATGGCTTTGCCGTGTCCGATCGTTTCACGTTTGGCGCAAACCTCAAATATGTGCGTGAAGACCTCGGCGCTGCGGCCGTGCGGCTGACCGGCACCACGGTCACGCGTGAAGAAAACAAAGCCAACACCATGGCTTTTGACTTCGGTATTCTTTATCGCACCGGTTGGAAGAGCTTGAACTTCGGCATGACCGCGCGCAACTTCGCGAAAGATTTAACCTATGCCGAAGAAAGCTTCGAACTTCCGCTCACGTTTCGCATCGGCTTGTCCATGGACATGTTGGATTTGACCGGCATGGCGGACGGCAAGCATGCCATGTTGCTCTCCGTTGACACGGAACGCCCGCGTGATTTTCAAGAACACGTGAACGTCGGCGCGGAATACCTCTTCTCCAATGTTGTGGCCTTGCGCGGCGGCTATGCGATCGGCACCGGCGACGACACGGAAGAAGGCGCGTCCTTTGGCGCAGGCTTGCAGACCAAAATGGGTTCGCAAGGCGGCAACTTGAAGGTCGATTACTCCTACACTAGCTTTGGCGTCTTCGACAACGTGAATCGCTTCACGTTCAGCTTCGCGTTTTAGCGTCTGGTTGCTGGTTTCTGGTTGCTTGATACTCGAGGCTCGGACCTCCTCTTTTGCGTCAATCAAATTCTCCGGTATCAAGCGACCAGCAACAAGAAACCAGCAACGAGAAATCTTTCACCGCCCGCGCCGTTGCTTTCGCATTTCGTCAGTCGAGCGCCGCCCGATTCGACTGAGGAGGCAACGGCAGGGCGGTTTTTATGTAGGGCGAAAGCAACTCAAATTTTAAATTGAAAATTGCCAATTTAGAATTTTCAATGTTTAAGTTTAAAAGGTGATTCCCCCATGCTCAACCAACGCTACACCCGCCTGCCCAAATCACAGCAGCTTCTCGTTAGCATTCTCCTCGGCAGTTTTGTAATCCTGCTCGTCAACAGTTTGTTGTTGCTGCTGTTTGATCGCTCGACCGCCGCCACATATATGATCATGGTGCTGACTCATGTGGTGCTGGGCACATTGCTCGTCGCACCGCTGCTGGTCTTCCTCATTATGCACGTGATGAAGATGCGATTAGCACGCAACCTCGGCGCAGCGCTTGCCGGCGCGTCGACGGCGTTGTCGTTGGGCATTCTGCTCGTCACCGGCTTTGTGTTGGTGAGCAAAGGCGCGACCGTGCGCGGCATGGTGGGGTTGCACATCGCCACGACGATTACGACCATCGCAGGCTTCCTCGTACACGTCGCGCTCAAACGCGGCGTCCGGTTTCATTTCCTCGAATGGGGCAGCCTCTGGAACGGCAGCGTTGCAAGCGCCCTGCGCCATCCGTTGAACGTTACGATTATCGCCGGCCTAGTGGTGTCGGTCGTCTTCTATGTAAGCCTGCAACAAGACAATCACCGGCAGAAATATTTGCCGGAGAAAGCGCAAAAAACTTTTGAGCCGGGCCAAACCACGCTCGCGCACAAAAAATTTCTCAAAGACGATGATCTCGGCCGCTCCGAATCGTGTGGCCAAGCCGGTTGCCATCCCGACATCTACAAACAGTGGAACGAGTCGGTGCACCACTTCTCCTCGTTCAATAATCCTTATTATCGTAAAACCGTCGAGCTGCTGATTGCTGAGAAAGAAGTCGCGCCCGTGCGTTGGTGCGCTTCCTGTCACGATGCCATGGTGCTCTATCCCGGTCGCATGCAGGATCGGAAAGTCATCGACATGGATCATCCCAACGGCCAGGCCGGCATCACTTGTCTTTCGTGCCACGCCATCGATGCGCTGCGCGATATCAAAGGCAATGGCCGCGTCGTCATGGCCGAACCGGATGAGTATCCCTTCGCGCGCTCGGAAAGCAAAATCGGCCAGTGGATTTTTACCAAGCTCGTCAAATCCAAACCCGAGCCGCATCGCCGCGCCATGCTCAAGCCCATGCACCGCACGCCGGAGTTTTGCGGCGCGTGCCACAAAGTCGGCATCCCGCCCGAAGTCAATTCCTATCGCTGGAAGCGCGGCCAAAATCAGTATGACAATTGGCACAACAGCGGCGCTTCCGGCAACATCGTGCGCTCGTTCTATCTGCCGCCCGTCGCGAAAACTTGCACCGAGTGCCACATGCCGCTCGTGCCTTCGAATGATGAAGGCAATGACAACGGCTTCGTGCGCAGCCATCGTTTCGCCACGGCCAACGCCACATTGCCCATGCTCAAAGACGCGCCGGAACAGCTTGCGCTGGTCAAAAAGTTTTTGCAGGATTCCGTGGTCACGGTTGATCTGTTCAATGTTGACGTCAATGGCAAAACTTACGGCCCGAACGAGGCCATGCCCGTGCTCAACGCCGGCGAGCTCGTGAAAGTCAACGTCGTCGTGCGCAATCGCAAAGTCGGCCACATTTTTCCCGAGGGCACGAACGACTCCAACGAACCGTGGATTGAATTAAAAGCCAAAGACCAAACAGGTGAAACCGTGCTCGCCTCCGGCTTGCTGGATAATTTTGGCCGCGTGGATTCCACGGCGCATTTCTTCCGCGCGAAACTCGTGAGCCGCAAGAGCAAACTCATCGACAAACGCGACATTCACAATTGGGTCGCGACGATCTATGCGAATGTCATTGGCCCGGGCACTGCGCGCACGGTGCACTATCGCTTCCGCGTTCCGCACGGCGTTGCCATCACAGAACTAGAAGCCACGTTGAACTATCGCAAGTTCACGCAAGAGTACAATCAATTTGTTTTTGAGGGGAAAGAGTTGCCGGTGCAGCCCATCATCGGCATGTCAACCGCATTGCGCCAAACCACGAGCGCGCCGGCCGCGCATCGACCGTTGTGGGAACGTTGGAATGATTACGGCATCGGCCTTTTGCTGGAAGGCGATACGAAAGCCGCTCTGGCCGCGTTCCAAAAGGTGACCGCGCTCGCGCCGAAAAATCCCGAAGGTCCGATCAATCAAGGCCGCGTGCTCTTCACCGAAGGGCAGGTTGATCGCGGCTTGGAAATTTTAAAAGAGGCCGAAGCCAGACGGCCGGGTTATTTGAAGACGGCATATTTCCGAGGAGCCCTCAACAAAAAGCTCGGCGCCTATGATGAAGCTTTGGTGGATTGGAAAAAAGTCGCGGAGACTTATCCGAATGATCGCGTGCTCTTGCTCGACATTGGCCGCGTGGAATATCTCGCCGGCCGTTATGAGGAAGCGTTGCAGTGGATTGCGCGCGCGCTCGTAATCGATCCCGAAGACCTCGGCGGCTTGTACAATCGCATGCTCACTCTTGGGGCCTTGGGAAGGGAAGCAGAGTTCGCGGAGGCGCGGCGTTTGTATGAATATCACAAAGACGATGAAGACGCGATGGCCGTCACCGCGAGCTTCAAGCAGAATCACCCGGCGGCGAACAACGAAGCGCAACCGATTCACGCGCACGTGCTCCGGCCTTTGCGCCAACAAGACGCGACGCCGTTGTCGTTAGAAATGGAGCCGGTGTATGGCCACGTGCCGCGCGCCGGTGCGGGCGGCAAGCAGTGAGATAAACGCTCGTAGTAACGCTCGTATTATACGTTCGTAGTAACGCCTTTAGGCGTCGTTCGCAATCTAACCTCGGCTCCTAAAGGAGCTACTACGAGCATGGAGCTACTGCAAACGAGGAGGCCCTCATGCGAAGAATCCGTTATTGCGTCGCCACCAGCTTAGACGGCTACATTGCCGGCCCCAACGGCGAAGCGGACTGGATCATCATGGATCCGGAAATCGATTTCAACGCGATCTTCAGCCGGTTCGATACTTTTCTCCTCGGCCGCAAAACTTTTGAAATGATGCTGAAAAGCGGGCAAGGCGGCGCCTCGCCCGGAACGAAGACGTTCGTTTTTTCAAAGACATTGCAGCAAGGCGATTATCCCGACGTGACCATCGTGGTGGATAACGCCGAAAAAATTCTCTCCGAGTTGCGCACGCAATCCGGCAAAGACATTTGGCTCTTTGGCGGCGGCGGCTTGTTCCGCAGCTTGCTCGCCCTCGGATGCGTCGATACCGTTGAAGTGGCCGTCGTGCCCGTGTTGCTCGGGGCAGGCATTCCGTTCTTGCCCGCGCCCGCGAAACAAACGAAGTTGAGGCTGACCGGCCACAGAGTTTATCAAAAATCCGGCATCGTTTCGTTGGAGTATGCGGTGAAGTGACGGAGTAGATAAATCGAGATTGCCTTTTCACGATAATTTTTGTAACTCAACAAAATCGTTTTTACGCTTGAACCGGACTTCTTTTTAGGAACGAGTGACAATGATTACGATCAAAGGAACAGTGCAGAACGGTGCGGTGAGATTGCCGGAAACGATTCGAGGTCTGGAGGGCGCACACGTTATTGTTACGATTCTCGATCCCATCGTGAAAGGCAATGGGAACGTGCTCTCCGAAACGATTGAAACCGAAGACGTGGAATTCGTTCGTGCCTGTCGAGGCCGCCTCGCGAAACAAACAAAGTTGAAGCTGGCCGGCCACAGAGTTTATCAAAAGTCCGGCATTGTTTCGTTGGAATATGCGGTGAAGTGAGGCGTTTGCTCTAAGACTTAGTTGTCGATCTTAGAAAAAAAATATACTCGGCTGGCGTTGTTCTGCTGAGTTTTGAGTCTGGACTTAGAAAGATAAACAGGAGCAAGCAACATGACACTTACCCTTGAATTACCTTCGGAGAAAGTTGTCCGATTCAATGAACGTGCACAATTGACCGGACTCTCCCCCGAAGAGTTTGCCAGAAAGATCGTTGAGTTAATCGTCGATACTTCGCAAGATGAATTTGAAAGCTGGATGGAAACTTTAGAAGTTCTTTCTGATAAAGATTTCAGCGTCAAGCTTAAACAAAGCATGCTACAAGCGGACCACGGGCAATTGACGAGTTGGGAAGATGCAAAGCGGGAGCTTGAAATCTCATGACGTACGCAATTGCGTTGACGGATATTGCCAAGCAGATGCTCAAGGAAATATCCGATCGCCGCATAAGAGACAAGATAGCGGAACGCATCGATCAATTGGCCCAAGATCCTGATCAGCAAGGAAAGCCGTTGCAAGGTATTCTGGCGGGTTACCGTAGCGTGCGTGCGGTTGGGCGGAGATATCGTGTCGTCTATAAAGTATATCAAGAGCGTGTGATGGTGCATATCATCGGAGTAGGAATTCGCAAAGAAGGTGGCAAAGAAGATATTTATGAACGCTTACAGAAGCTGTTCGCGCGTATTTGAACCTCAGCCCAGCAGGCTTTCTCTCCTAAATTTGAAAACTCTTACTTCATTTGTTTCCCTTTCCGCAACGGCGTTTCTTCTCCTCTCATGCCTAGCATGTGGTGAGAAGAAAACTGCGAATAGCCCTCACCGCGGCACTCCAACGGCCAACATGGCCTTGCCCTCCTTCACTGAAGTCACCCAACCTTCCGGCCTCTCCGAATTCAAATACGTCAACGGCGCATTCGGCAAAGTTTGGTTCCCCGAGCAAATGGCTGCGGGCTGCGGCTTCATTGATTACGACGGCGACGAGTGGCTTGACATTCTGCTCGTAGGCGGCGGCGCGCTCGCGCCCAATTCGATTCCCGACACGCCCGGGCTCTGGCTCTATCGCAACAACGGCGACGGCACATTCTCCCTCAAAACCGAAGAAGCCGGGCTCGATCACATTCGCGCATACGGCACGGGCCTCACCGTCGCGGATTACGACAACGACGGCGACGAAGATTTTTATTTCACCACGCTTATGCGCAATATGCTCTTCCGCAATGATCCCGATGCTTCGGGACAGGCGCGCGTCTTCACCGAGGTTGGCAAACAAGCCGGCGTGATCGAACCGGTGCGCTGGAGCAGCTCCGCGAATTTCTTCGACGCGGACCGCGACGGCTGGCTCGACCTTTATGTGTGCAACTATGCCGATTGGTCGCCGGAGAAAGACCTCACGTGTTTGGTGGAAGGCGGCACAAAAGATTATTGCCCGCCGGGCATGTACGTCGGCGTGGAGAATACGTATTATCACAACAACGGCGACGGCACATTCACCGATCAAACCGCGAAAGCGGGCTTTGCCAATGCGCCCGGCAAATCGCTCGGCATTGCGGAGTTGGATTTCAATGAAGACGGCTGGCCAGATTTGGTGATTGCGAATGACGGCGAGCGCACGCTGCTCTACGAGAACGATCGCGACGGCACGTTCACGGAGAAAGGCACGATTGCCGGCATTGCATACAGCGAGATGGGCGAAGCGCGCGCGGGCATGGGCATCGACGCGGGCGTGACGGATTCGACCGGACACGTTTCGGTGTTCGTCGGAAATTTTTCGCAAGAGATGGTGGGCGTGTATCGTTATACCGGCAAAGGCTGGTTCGCCGACCGTTCCGCGCTTTCAAAAATCGGCCGCCCCACTTTGCCCATGCTCACCTTCGGGCTCTTTTTAATGGACGTTGATTTCGATTGCGATCTCGATCTCTTCATCGCGAACGGGCATGTTTATCCCATTCGCACAAAATTTATGGACGGCATCACTTATCGCCAACCCGCGCAGCTTTTTTTGAGCAATAACGCCGGCACGTTTGATGAAGTTGGCAAGAAACTCGGCGGCGTATTCGCGCAGCCCATGGTCGCACGCGGCGCGGCTTATGGCGATTACGACCGCGACGGCGACGCGGATATTTTGCTCACGGAAAATTCCGGCGCGGTGCATCTGTGGCGCAACGATTTTAACGATCCCAATTTTCTGCGCGTGCGGCTCGAAGGCAAACAGAGTAACCGCGATGGTGTGAGCGCGCGCATCGTTGCCGTTGTAGGCAAACATCGCATGGAGCGCCGCGTGCGCACCGGTTCGAGTTATCTCTCCTCTTCGGAGAAAACCGTAACGTTCGGTTTGGGCGCATCTGCGCGCGTGGACTCCGTTTTGGTTTATTGGCCGAGCGCGCGCGCCGATCAGTTTGTCGGAGTTGCAGCCAAGCAAGAAATCCGCGTGATCGAAGGCGTAGGCTCTTTTACTCAAAGAGCTTTGCCCGGAAGAAAAATGCCGAGTAATCACGCCGCGCCGTGAGTTGTGATGAATGCCTTCTTTAATTTTGAGCAGACAGCCCATTCAATGTCATTCTGTAAAAACCTTCCCTCGCGCTCGGCACAAGTCTCAAAACTCGCGTGCTGGAAAAGCGCGTGAGAGGTTACGCCATTCCACAACTTGTCATTCCATAGTTTTCTAACGCAAACACGCACTTTCAATATACGAGGAATTGCCATGGCCGTTTCGCCACCGGCGCATGATGAACACGTAGCGCAGACATCTTGTCTGCAGGCTGGAAGCCTGCGCTACGACGCGTTTTCGTGGTAATCTTTTTCAGTTCTTGCGACTGCCCCCAGTGCTTAAAAAGATTCCTCCTGAATGACAGGGAAATGAAAGTGCTGGTTTCAAAAAGCACCATTCAAAAAAAGGAGTAACCCCATGCTCAATCGCAGAAATTTTCTCAAAACCTCGGCGGGCATGCTCGCCGGGTTTTATGCTTTCGATGTCAAAGCGTTGTGGGCCAAGGAAAAATCATTGGGGCGCATCGGCGTGCAACTGTACTCCGTGCGCAGCTTGATGGAAAAAGATTTCGAAGGCACGCTCAAAAAAGTCGCGGCTCTCGGTTATAAAGAAGTCGAGTTCGCGGGCTATTATGAACGCAAGCCACAGGACATTAAAAAGCTGCTCGATGATCTCGGCATAAAAGCGCCCGCGGCGCATCAAGGCTTGGCCGTGTTCGAGCAAAAGCTCGAATGGCTGCTCGAAACCGCTGCGACGCTCGGGCATAAATATCTCGTGTGCCCGTGGCTTTCTCCCGAAATGCGCACTTCCATCGATACTTACAAAAAGCTCGCGGCCTCGTTCAACAAGTTTGGCGAAGCTTGCCAAAAAGCGGGCGTGCATTTCGCGTATCACAATCATGATTTCGAGTTCGAGACCGTCGACGGGCAAATTCCCTATGACGTGCTGCTCGCGGAAACCGATCCCAAACTCGTGTACATGGAGATCGATCTGTATTGGATTAAGAAAGCCGGCAAAGACGTGTTCGCTTATTTTGAAAAAGCCCCGGGCCGCTATGCGCTTTGCCACGTGAAAGACATGGACGAGAACGGAAAGATGATGGAGGTGGGCAAAGGCAAAATCGATTTTGGGAAAATTTTTGCGCAAGCCCAGCAAGCCGGATTGAAGCACTTCTTCGTCGAGCACGATCAGCCCGTGGATCCGCTGCAAAGCATCACGGCGAGCATGCACCATTTGAAGGCGCTGAAGTTTTAATTTGAAAATCAGAATTCATTAGGTTCTCACCGCAAGTAAGGCTTCAAAAACCTCGGCCAAGCCGAGGTTGGAACACTTTCGCATGGACACGAAACAACAAGTATGAATAAACTATTGCAAACGGCTCTCACTTTATCGGGCTTGCTCCCATTTTGCGCTTTCCTCGCGTGCGCGCAAGCCCAGCCTTCGAATGCTGCTAGCGCACGCGCGAACGACAACACGCACTGGCCCTCGTTTCGCGGCAAGTCTGCGGCGGGCATTGCCGAAGGACAAAACTTGCCGGAAACTTGGGGCGGCGAGAAAGCGGCCAACATCAAATGGAAAACTCGCGTGCCGGGTTTGGCGCATTCGAGTCCCATCGTGTGGGCCGATCGCATCTTTGTAACCACGGCCGTCAGCAGTCTCGGTGAAGCTTCGTTTCGGCACGGGCTTTACGGCGAGGGCGATGCTTCCGAAGACAAATCCGCGCACGAGTGGAAAGTTTATGCGCTCGATAAACACAGCGGAAAAATTCTTTGGGAGCAAACGGCTTACAAAGGCGCGCCGCGCGAGAAGAGACACATCAAAGCCAGCTACGCCAACTCGACTCCGGCGACGGACGGACGTTATGTGATCGCGTATTTCGGCTCGCAAGGCTTATATGCTTTCGATCTCGAGGGCCGCCTCGTTTGGAAGCAAGATCTCGGCGTGCTCGATGCCGGCGCTTACGATGCGCCGGACTATGAATGGGGCACCGCGAGCTCGCCGATCATCTATCGCGATCTCGTCATCGTGCAATGCGACACGCAGAACGAGGACTTCCTTTGGGCGTTTGAGATTAAGAGCGGCAAGACCGTGTGGAAAACCTCGCGCGACGAGTTGCCCTCATGGGGAACGCCGACAATTTACCCCAACACAGCGCGCGTGGAGTTGATCACCAACGCGTCGAACTTTATCCGAGGCTATGATCCCGACACCGGCAAAGAACTGTGGCGTTTGGGTGGCAGCTCTAAAATCACGGCGCCGACGCCGATCTTTCATGAAGACTTGATCGTGGTTGCGAGCGGTCGCCGCCCCGAGGCTCCCCTCTTCGTGATTCGCTCGGGTGCGCAGGGCGATATTACGCTCGGTGAAGGGCAAACTGCGAGCGCGCACATTGCGTGGAGCAAAAAGCAGCGCGGCTCTTACATGCCCACGCCGATCATTTATCGCGAGCATCTTTACGTGTTGGCCAATCAAGGAATTTTTGATTGCTATAATTTGAAGACGGGCGAAGAGATTTATCGCCAGCGCCTCGCGCATCAAGGCGGCGGATTCAGCGCCTCTCCGGTGGCCGCGGATGGCAAGCTTTATTTGCCCGGCGAAGACGGCGACATCTTCGTGGTGAAGGCCGGGCCGCAGTTCGAATTGCTCGCAACGAATGCCATGGGCGAGCTGCTCATGGCCACGCCGGCGATTGCTTCGGGCACGATGTTCGTGCGCACGCAGCACCATCTCTTTGCGATCAGCCAATGACACCTTTCACAAAACTCCTCTGCCTATGCCTGAGCATTTTAGGAAAATTTTTTGCCGGTCTCTTGTTCTTCTTTTTGCGCTCTGCGTGAGCGTCGGCTGCACGTCAAAGCAGGAGCAGCAATCTCAAACCGAACAGCAGCGCCGCGCGGCGAATCCCATTGCGCCGCGTTTTCTCATTCAAGCGCAAGAGGCGTTGAGCCAAAGAGCGTTCATGGCTGCGTTGGCTCTCGTCGACAGCGCCGAACGTTACGCGCCGCAGCTTGCGGATGTTTTCTTCCTGCGCGGATTGATTCACACCGAGATGCGGCGCTATGATCTTGCCGAAGAGGCATATAAAAAAGTGCTCGCGTTCGATCCGTTTTATCAAGGCGCATGGCTCAACTTGGGCAGCGTCGCACTGCGCGCAGGGGAGACGCGTAAAGCGTTGAGTTGTTATCAAAAGGAGCTGGCAAATTATCCCGGTGCGGCGGCACTACATCAAATGGGAAGAGTCTATGCCAAGCTGGGCCAGCCCGATAGCGCGCGGTTTGTTTATGAACAAGCGCTCAAAGCCGATAGCACGTTCACGACCGCATACTTGCGGCTCGCCGAGCTTTATCAAGAAGAAGGCGAGTTGGAGCAAGCGCTCAAGTACGCGCGCCTCGGCTTGCAGCTCGAGCCGGAGAATTTGAACTATCGCTATTTCCTGGGGGCTTTGCTGGTTTCCAGTGGAGATTTGCCGGAAGCCGTCGAGCAACTTGAAGCCGTATTGCAAAAGCGGCCGTGGCACTATTGGGCGAATTACAACCTCGGCCAAGCCTTCCTGCGCATGAACCGCGAACGCGAAGGCAAGCGCTATCTCGCGAAAGCCGAAAGCTTGCAAGTCGAGCTGAAGAACATTCAAGATTGGGAAAACTTGGCGGAGAACAATCCCGATCAGTTCATGCTCTGGGTGAATTATGGCGAGGCTCTGCGTCGCGCGGGCCGCTGGGAAGAAGCACGTGAGGCGTTTCAACTTGCGCTGTCGCTCGAGCCGCGTTTTGTCGCGGTGGAAAATAATTTGGCCAATCTTTATATCCTCACGGGCGACACGGCCAAGGCGATCATTCACTACAAATCCGTTTTGGTGCGCGCGCCGATGATGGCGGAAGTTTGGCGCAACCTCGGCGCGGCTTATGCCAACTCAAAGCATTTCGAGCAAGCGCGCGCAGCCTGGGAAAATGCGCTCAAACACGCGCCGGAAGATTCCACGCTGAAAGCGTATTTGGCGAAGCTGCCGAAGAAGTCGTAATAGTCTTCTCGTTCCCAAACTCCGTTTGGGCACGCGCTTGCTTGGAAACTCCGTTTCCTTTCACGTAGAGAGAGGGAAGCAATGAAATCTAAAATCGCCGTTGTCGTGTTGTTGCTATTAGCTGCCGCTGCCGCGTTTGCGCAAAACCCTCCGCGCCCTCCGCTCATCACCGAACCTTCTACCGAAGGCCAAATCGTCAACTCTGCCGACGTACACATGGAAACCGCGCCGTTCTCCGATCTTGATCCCGGCGATACGCATGCGTGCACGGATTGGGAAATTCGCGTGACCGCGAGCGACGAATTGATTTGGGACGCGCGCTGCAAAGCCGGCGTTGAGATCGTCCACATTCATTTGGGCGACGGGCAATTTCTCGGCTCGCATGCCGCGCGCGCGGAGGTGCAATATGACACCGCCTATCGCTTGCGCGTGCGGCATCAAGACAATTCCGGGCGCTGGAGTGATTACTCCGAACGCGGCTTTCGCACCGGCGGGCCTTCGGAAGTCTTTCCGTTTGAATTGGCGGAGGTCGCGGAGTTTCCGTTGCCGCGCTTGCTCGATGAAACCGATCAGGAAATTATTCTCTCGACGGGAAATCCTCCGCCGCAGGTTCGCATTGAAACCTCGAACGGCGAGTTGCTGCTATCGTTGCGCGGCCGGGAGGGGCGGCGCAATGAGATCATCAACCCCGCGGCTTTGAACCATCATCACGTGATTCGCGTCGTCGTTGCGAGCGGCGGCAACGTTTTGCATTTGCCCGCGGCGCGCTTGCTCTTCACAAATGGCGACGGTGAAGATCGCGCGATTTATCTTCCGGCAATGACGCTCGCGGCTTCGCAAGAAAATTATTTTTGGATTTCGGCGGAAGGCAGCAGCTTCGTGGGCGAGGCCAATCAAACCGCGCCGGATTTTTCGCAGCTCGCGCAAGGCGCGGCCGTGCCGTGGCAAGCCGTGCAAGCGGGATACAAAGTCGAAATCTTCGCGAAGGGTTTTCAATTGCCCGTGAACATTGCTTTCAAGCCGAACGCGGGCTCGCAGCCAAAAGCGCCGTACTTCTACGTCACCGAGTTGTATGGCAACATCAAAATCGTCGCGCGCGACGGCTCGGTGAGTGATTATGCGAGCGGCTTGCTGAACTTCGAACCCACCGGCGATTTCCCCGGCTCGGGCGAACAAGGCTTGTCGGGCATTGTGGTCGAGCCGAGCACGGGCGATATTTTTGCGAGCCTGCTCTATGACTCGCAGCCGCCGAACGGACCGCACTATCCTCGCGTCGTGCGCTTTCATAGCGATGATGACGGCTTGACCGCTAAGACGCAAACCACGATTCTCGATATGCCCGGCGAGAGCCAGGGCCAGTCGCATTTCATTTCGAATCTCTCGCTCGGGCCGGACGGCAAGCTTTACGTGCACATGGGCGACGGTTTCGATGCGGGCACGGCGCTCAATCTCAATTCTTATCGCGGAAAAATTTTGCGCGTGAATCTCGACGGCTCCGCGCCGACGGACAATCCGTTTTATAACGCGAGTGACGGCCTCAACGCGCGCGACTATGTTTTCGCATACGGCTTTCGCAATCCTTTCGGCGGTGATTGGCGCGCGAGCGACGGCTTTCTTTATGAAGTGGAAAACGGCCCGGATCGCAACGACCGTTTCGCCAAAGTCGTGCGCGGCGCGAATTACGGCTGGGACGGCTCGGGCGAAAGCATGGCCACGCGCGCGCTCTATACGTGGACGCCGCCGCATGCGCCCGCGAATCTTGCTTTCATTCAACCTGAAACGTTTGGCGGCAGCGGCTTTCCCGCGGATAAAATGGATCACGCGTTTGTCACGGAGTCCGGCTCCACATGGGCCAGCGGAACCGCGGCGAACGGCAAGCGCATCGTCGAGTTTGTTTTGGATGCCAACGGTAATTTGCGCACAGGGCCAATCAAGTTTGTGGAATACACCGGCACGGGCAAAGCCACGGCCGTGGGATTGGCCGCGGGCCCGGATGGCCTCTACTTCTCCGACTTGTACAAAGATCAAGGTTATGTTTCGCCCGTCGATCGCGGCGCGAACCTCTTGCGCGTGAAGTTCGTGGGCCGCGCGGAGTTCACGGCGAATGCGCAACAAGGAGCGCCCCCGCTCGCCGTGCAATTCACCGATCTTTCCAATGTCCCCTCGCCCTCAAAATGGCTCTGGCGTTTCGGCGACGGCGATTCGAGCGCCGCGCAAAATCCTCTTCATGTTTATCCAAAGAACGACGTCTACACCGTGCGTTTGGAAGTGAGCGGCGCGAACGGCATTGCCGTCGTGCAGAAGAACGAGTTCATCACCGTCGGCGGCGTGTTGCGTCCCGGCTTGTTGGCGGAATATTACGAGGAGTTGGACTTCGCCGGCAAAAAAATTACGCGCAGTGATTTGACCGTGAATTTCGATTGGGCTGCCGGCTCGCCCGCGCCCGCGATGGGCGCGGATAATTTCACGGTGCGCTGGACCGGCTTTGTCGAGCCGCCGGCTTCGGAGCTATATACTTTTTCCGTGCTCGTTGATGACGGCGTGCGCTTGTGGGTTGATGATCAACTTCTCATCAACGCATGGGTTGATCAAGGCGCGACGTTGCACAACGGTACGATAGAATTGAGCGCGGGCAAAAAGCACCGCCTCAAGATGGAATTTTATGAGCGCGGCGGTTTGGCCGTGGCCAAACTGTTTTGGTCGAGCCGAAGCCAGTTTGAGCAAATCATTCCGCAAGAACGTTTGTCGCACACGCATTACTCCGTGACCGCGGGGGAGTATCAAGCCGAAAAATTTTCATTGCGGCAGAATTATCCCAACCCGTTCAACCCCTCGACGAACATCGAATTTTTGCTGCCGCGCGAAAGCCGCGTGCGGCTTGTCGTGTACGACGTCATGGGCAAAGAAGTGGCGACATTGATCGGCGACGCGCTCTATCAACCCGGCGAATACGCGGTGCGTTGGGAAGGAAGCGATGCGAGCAATGCCAACGTGGCGAACGGGGTTTATTTCTACAAACTCATTGCGACGCCAAATGATCGCAGCAAAGCGTTTGTGGAGACAAAGAAGCTGATATTGTTGCGATGAAATCGTCTCCACGCTTTCTTTGTGCGCGAACAACTGTTCGGAATGTCATTCTGTAAGAACCTTCCCTCGTACTCGGCGCGAATCTTAAAACGGAGAAGGCTTGTAAATTTTGACGATGAAATTCGCCCATGCATTGCGCCCCTTCACCAATCATGTCATTCAGGAGGAATCTTTTACTCGCTGGAGATACTGCCGAGCGCTCAAAAGGATTCCTCTTGAATGACAAACTGGGGAGCGGCGCAATTGCCGAAGTGCAGGGCTACTCCGGCCTGAAAATCTATTGGAAATTGCATCGTGAAATCTGTACTTTTTATGAGCAAAGAAATGACGCCACGCTCTTCTTCGCAGTCGTTTTGTCTCACCATAAGATCTTTCCCGTCCGTGGCTCAGGCGTGTTGTTCGAAATTAAAAACCTCGGAGGCGAATTGATGAAGTCGAAGACTCTGCTTCTGTCATTGGCCGCATGTGCGATCTTGTTGAGCAAAATTGCGTCCGGCCAAAGCATCTTCGTCGACGCCACCGCGCAAGCGCGGATCGACCATCAGTACGTCGGCCATCTCTACGGCGGCGGCGCGGCGTGCGGCGATTTCAACGGCGACGGCCGGCTCGATCTATACGTCGTCAATGGCCAGGGCAAGCCGAACCTGCTTTATATCAATCAGGGCAACGGCATTTTTGTTGAAAGAGCGAAGGACGCGGGCGTTGCCGACGAGCAAATGAGTATCGGCGCGGTGTGCGGCGATATTGATAACGACGGCGATTTGGACCTCTTCGTCGTCAACGCGCTCGGCAAAAATAGGTTGTACCTCAATGACGGCCAGGCCAACTTCGCCGATGTTGCCGAGGCCGCGGGCGTGGCGGATAACAAGCCCGGCATCAGCGCGGCGCTTGCGGATTATGATCATGACGGCCGGCTCGATCTCTACGTCATCAACTATTCCACGAACACGTATAGCAGCGTGTTCTATCGCAATAACGGCAACGGCACTTTTACGGACGTGACCGAGGCCACGCAAACCGGCGTCAAAGGCCGCTCGCTTGGCGTGAGCTTTTTTGATTATGATCTCGACGGCGATCAAGATTTGTACGTTGTGGATGAGTACACGGTCGATCATCTCTTTCGCAACGAGCGCAACGGCAAGTTTACGGACATCAGCGGCGACGCGAAGCTGTTCAAGACCGACGGCATGGGCCTCGACATTGCCGATTATGATAACGACGGCGACTTCGATATCTATATCGGCGATTACTATCACGACCCGCTCTTGCGCAACAATGGCGACGGCACGTTTACGAACGTTGCGACGCAGGCCGGCATCGACAACGACGGCGTGGGCTGGGGCGTGAACTTCATGGATTATGACAACGATGGCGATAAGGATTTGTACGTCATCAACGGCCCGATGATGATGTTGCCGCGCGAAAAGCCGAATGTGTTTTATAACAACAACGGCAACGGCACGTTCACGCGTATGGGCGGGTTCATGGGCGGCGAATACAAAGGCGAAGGCCGCGGCAGCGTGTGCGCGGACTTCGATCGCGACGGCTATCTCGACGTGTTCTTTGTTTGCGGCGCGCGCGGCAAGAGCAAGCTCTTGCTCAACAAAGGCAGCGGCGCGAATTGGGTCGTGCTCAATCTCATCGGCACCAAGAGCAATCGCAGCGCGGTCGGCGCGCGCGTGGAAGTGTTCGCCGCCAATATGAAACAAGTCGATGAAGTGCGCGCCGGTTCGAGCTACGCTTCGATGCACCCGTTGGAGCTCGAGTTCGGTGTGCGCAATGCGACGCGAATTGACAAAGTGCTCGTGTATTGGCCCTCGGGCATCAAACAAGAATTGACGGATCTCGGCGTCAATCAAGTGCTCGCCGTTACCGAACCGGCGCAATCCAATGCCGTCGCGAGCGGCGCTTCGAGCCTGCCGCGGACTTTCACTCTCGCTCAAAATTTTCCGAACCCCTTCAATCCCGCAACGAAAATCAGTTATGTGTTGCCCGCGCGTGGCCAAGTCGCGCTGCGCCTCTTCAATACCGCCGGACAGCTTGTTCAATCTTATTCCGCCGGAGCGCAAGAAGTCGGAGCGCACGCGATAAGCTGGGACGGCACAGATCAACTCGGCGCGCGCGTGGCCTCGGGCGTTTATTTTTATCAAATCACTTTCGAGAGCGCACTCAAGCGGGTGCAATCTGAAATCAAAAAAATGATTCTCATTCAGTGAAGGCGAGCATGCGAATGGAATTGACGAACGAACGCACGAAGCACACCCCCCTAGCCCCCCTCAAGGGGGGAATTGCCGCGGCGACTTGCGCGCTCATGCTCTTCATGTTGCTTGCACTCGGCTGCAATAGCCCTGAAAAAACCGAGCAGAAAAAATCTCAATCCACAAACGGCGTGGCCTTGAGCTTCATCGACGTCACCGCCTCCGCGGGACTCGGCGAGTTTCGTCATGTCACGGGCGCGATTGGCGACAAGTGGTTTCCGGAGTCCATGGGCTCCGGCGGAGGATTTATTGATTACGACGGCGACGGTTGGCAGGATGTTTTGCTCGTGGGCGGAGGGCGTTGGCCGAAGGAAAAAGATAAACGCGCCCCGGCGCTTTGGCTCTATCGCAATAACGGCGACGGCTCTTTTTCAAACAAAACGAACGAAGCCGGCTTGAGCAATCTCTCCGCCTATGGCTTCGGCGTTGCCGCAGCGGATTATGATAACGACGGCGATCAGGATTTTTATTTCACCACGCTGCACCACAACATGCTCTTTCGCAATGATGCCGGCGTCTTCACCGAAGTCGGCAAAGCCGCAAGTGTTGCGGGCGAAGCGTCATGGAGCAGCTCCGCGATTTTCTTCGATGCCGATAAAGACGGCCACCTCGATCTCTATGTCGGCAACTACGTCGATTGGTCGCCGGAAAAAGATTTGTGGTGTACGCTCGATGGCAAAACGAAGAGCTATTGCACGCCCGAGCTTTACAAAGGCGTGCCCGGCAGATTTTATCGCAGCAATGGCGACGGCACATTCACGGATCAAACCGAGGCCGCGGGCTTTTCACAATCGCCCGGCAAAACGTTGGGCATTGCCGAGTGCGACTTCAATCGCGATGGCTGGCCCGATTTGGTGGTCGCGAATGACACGCAGCGCAATCTGCTTTATAAGAACAAAGGCGACGGCAGGTTTGATGAACTCGCGGCCTATAGCGGCGTGGCTTATGATGAAAACGGGCGCGCGCGCGCCGGCATGGGCATCGACGTCGGCGTGGTTGATCGCTCCGGCGAAGAGACGATTTTCATCGGCAATTTTTCCAAAGAGATGATCGGCGTTTATCGTTACATTGGCAATGACCTCTACACCGATCGCGCCGCGGCTTCGAAGATCGGCCGCCCGAGTTTGATGACGCTGACGTTCGGCCTCTTTTTGTTTGATGTCGATCTCGACGGCGATCTCGATCTGTTCACGGCGAATGGGCACGTGCAAGAAGACATCGAGATTACGCAAGACGGCATCACATATCGCGAGCCGCCGCACCTTTTTTTGAATGACGGCAACGGCTTTTTCACTGATGAAGCCGTGAAAATCGGCGGCGTGTTGCAACAGCCTCTCGTTGGCCGCGGAACGGCTTACGCGGATTATGATCGCGACGGCGATCTCGACGTGCTCGTCACGGAGAATGCCGGCCCGGTGCATCTGTGGCGCAACGAGTTGAGCAACGATCATCATTACTTGCGGCTGCACGTGCAAGGCGAGAAGAGCAATCGCGACGGCATCGGCACTCGCCTCGTGGCGCAAGTCGATACGCTGCGCATGGAACGCTGCATTCGCACCGGCTCCAGCTTTCTCGCAAGTCTGGAGAAAGTCGCGACCTTCGGCCTCGGCGCGGCGACACAGGCGGATTCGTTGCTCGTGTATTGGCCGAGCGGACGCGTCGATCGCTTTCACAACGTCGCGGCCAATCGCGAGTTGTTGTTGATTGAAGGCGAGGGGGAGTTGAAAGAATATCCTAGACATGAAACGGTAGCGATGAATCGTCAGCAACGAAGCGATGCGCGATAGCAGTGGCTTGCAACTTTCCTTTTCCCCGTTTGCCATTCTGTAAGAACCAGCCCGTGTGAAAACGTCTGAATTGTCGTTGCGAGCGGAGCGAAGCAATCTCCAACTCCAATTTCTGTGAACGCTGCGATTGCTTCGCTCCGCTCGCAATGACGTTTTCACACGGGCTGAACCTTCTCTCTCGCTCGGTACTCTTTTCAAAACAAAGTGTGTCTCAAGCACGAGGGAAGGTTCTTGCAGAATGACGTTTCTAAGAAGAGCGCTTCAAATCAATCATTCGCGAAGCCGCAAAGGAGCAAACGCATGAATCGGTCGCTAGCATGAAACACACGCACTCGCGCGAAGCCTTCGAAGCGCGCTCGGGTTTGGAGCCGTGGACACGCAAAGAGATGCCTGTTCCGCCAATGCCGCGCGGCTTGCAATGGATGGCAGTCGTCGGGCCCGGCGTTATCGTGCTCGGCGCTTCCATCGGCAGCGGCGAGTTTCTGCTCGGCCCCGCGGTGTTCGTGCGCCACGGCTTGTCTCTGCTTTGGGTCACGGGTGTGGCGATCTTGCTGCAGACGATCTTCAACACGGAGTTGATGCGCTATACTCTCGCCACCGGCGAGCCGGTGTTTACGGGCTTCATGCGCACCAGACCGAACTCGACAATGTGGGCGTGGTTTTATTCCGGCCTATACTTTTTGCAAGTCGGCTGGCCGGCGTGGGCCGCCAATGCCGCGGGCGCAATCTTTTTTCTCTTTGCGCGCCGTCTCACCGGGCCGGAAGATGCAGGCGCAGTGTACTTCATCGGCGTCGCGACCTTTCTCATGTGCGTCGCAATTCTGTTGTTCGGCCGGCGCATCGAGCGCACGCTCGAGTTGTTCAATTGGGTGCTCATCGTGTGCATTCTCGCCAGCTTCACGATTCTCGCAGTGATGTTTGTGCCGGGCCAAACGTGGCTCGCGGGCGTGGTCGGCTTTGCAGGCATTGATACTTCAACCAACTCGTTCGCGTTTCTTCCCGAGGGCACGGATTTTTTTCTGCTCGCCGCGCTCGTCGCATATTCCGGACACGGCGGCTGCGGCAACATCACGCTCACCAACTGGGCGCGTGATAAAGGTTACGGCATGTCGCAACATGCGGGCTACATTCCGGCCGCGGTCGGCGGGCATAAAGTGCATCTCGCGCACACCGGTTTCACGTTCACGCCCGAGGCCGATGCGATGCAACGTTGGCGCGGTTGGTGGCGCATCGTGCGCGCGGATCAATGGTTTGTATTTTTTATTGGAGCCGTGTTGGGCATGGGATTGCCCGCATTGCTCTATGTGACGTTCATTCCGCACGGCAGCGACATTCGAGGCCTCAGCATTGCCGCGACCCTCGCTGCGAACATGGGCGCGCACGCCGGCCCCATTGTCGCAGGCGTCATCGCGTTTCTCGCTGCGTGGATCTTGTTCAAAACGCAATTGGATAACATGGAAGGCTTGGTGCGCGCCGTGACGGACATGCTGTGGACCGGCAGCCGCCGAGTACGAAGCTGGCGCGGCGGCGACGTGCGCGCCGTTTATTATGCCGTGTTGGGCGTTGTGGTCGTTTGGGGGATCATCGCGTTGCGTCTCGCCCAGCCTATGCTGCTCTTGCAACTTGGAGCGAACGTCGCGGGAGTCGTCTTCATCGTCGCGTCACTGCATTTGCTTTATCTCAACACGCGGCTGCTGCCGCGCGAGCTGCGGCCGCCGCTGTGGCGCCGTGCGATGTTGGTGGGGATGGCATTGTTCTATGGATTTTTTTGCGCCATGTCGGTGCGTGCATTCATGTAGCGTTCGAAATTTCTGATATGAAGAGCAGGCCCAAATGATCATCGGCACAACCATCTCCCACTACAAAATCATCGCGAAGCTCGGCGAAGGCGGCATGGGCGTGGTCTACAAAGCCGAGGACACGAAGCTCGAGCGCGTCGTTGCGATCAAATTTCTTCCGCATCACATTGCAGCCAGCGCCGAGGAACGCGAACGCTTTAAAATTGAAGCGAAAGCCGCGGCGGCGTTGAATCATCCCAACATCGCGACGATTTATGCCATCGCAGAAGTCGATGGCGAGATGTTCATTGTGATGGAATTCATTGAGGAGAGAGAAATAAGACAATTGATAATTGACAATTCTCAATTGTCAATTGATAATTGCCTCGCCTACGCCGCGCAAATTGCCGAAGGCTTGAAAGCCGCGCACGCGAAAGGCATCACGCATCGCGATATCAAATCCAGCAACATTATGGTGACGGAATCCGGACAAGTGAAGATCATGGATTTCGGACTCGCGAAGATGGGCGGCGACATGCATCTGACCAAATCCGGTATGACGCTCGGCACGGCGGCATACATGTCGCCAGAGCAGGCGCGCGGTGAAGTTGTGGATCAACGCACGGATATTTGGGCGTTCGGCGTGGTGCTGTATGAAATGCTCATCGGGCAATTGCCGTTTCGCGGCGTGTATGAAGCGGCGATGATGTATTCGATTTTGAATGAGGAGCCGCAGCCGATTTCATCTCTGCGCCATGATGTGCCGCCCGCGCTCGCGGCGATTGCAAACAAAGCGCTCGAGAAAGATTTGAAAGAGCGCTATCAACATATGGAAGAAGTGCTCGCAGCTTTGAAATCTTTCACAACCGCAACGGCTTCGGAAGCAGTCAAAACCGTCACACCAAATCTTCCGAAAAGAAAGCGCGTTTTTCTGTATGGCAGCATAGCTGCTTTTCTCCTTTTGCTCACGGCCGTTGTGCTTTATTTCTTGCCCAAACCTGCTGCCTTCATCGATGCCATTGCCGTGCTGCCGCTAACAAATCTCTCCGGCGATCCCAATCAGGAATATTTTGCCGACGGCATGACCGA
>Ga0247727_10004775_pt1 | contig 28301 bp, 34 predicted proteins | sample WisWelCaveWW1625_FD_202498 | JGI IMG/M metagenome (GOLD analysis project Ga0247727, IMG submission 202498) | Biofilm microbial communities from Wishing Well Cave, Virginia, United States - WW16-25 | ecosystem: Environmental > Aquatic > Deep subsurface > Groundwater > Cave microbial mat | place...
TTCGGGAACTTGGATGTTGATTGCGATCCAGCCTTCGTTTTCAATTTCCCAATCAAATTCATAAGCCAGTTTTATCGTTTTTACCGAAGGGAAGCATTCGTGCACCAGGCGAAGCGCTGTTTCAAGATGTGCGAAAAGCGCATTTTTTCGGGCAAATTGCCAAACAGTGTCAGGCGTTTCGACACCGGCAATGTATCGGGGTGAGGTGAGGTTCGGCTTCGCGGATTTGATCACCAACTTTCGTTTTTGCTCTGTCAAATGGCTTGAATAGGTCTTCAAGACTTTTGGAGTTTCCGTCTTGGTCGTTTTGGCGATGGTACCATACTCAGCCTGTGCCTCAGAAATTTTGTGTGGCTTCTCATGGACTTCGTCTTCCGTCATTGGATATCGTGACGGCGTCTTATCTTGTGTTTTTCTGTTTTTGTGAGTCATTGACAATCACTCTCGAAAATTCAATTGCGTATAGCTCAATTCAGCAAAACAGCCTTCTTTAAATTTTATGGCTCTCTCTCCGTCCTTAGCGCTTCCACCCCCTCAAACGTCTTCGCATCATAAAACTCCGTCTCTGCCACCGTCGCTTCGAGCGCTTTGGCCAAGTCTTGAAAATTATCGGCGGCGCGATAGGAGACGGCGTATTGTCGCAGCGGATGATCTTCTTGGATGCACAGGCCAATGGCGTAAATCGGGATGGCATTCTTAGTGGCGTATTCAGCGGCTATGGGAATTTCGTCTGCCAGGCCATCGGTTACGACAATCAAGCGAAATTCACCGTAACCGAGTTGTTTCTCGCGTTGCCGTGCTAAAATTTCGGTGCCGCAGCGGATAGCATACGCCAATGGCGTACCACCACCCGCTTCGATTTCATTGATCGCCTGGAGAAAAGCCGCGAGATTGCCTGGACCTAACGGCACCACTTCGCTCTGTGAGCGGCTGCGATGGTTCTCGTCAAAAACATACAGCCCGAGATTGACGTCTTCCGGCACTTTTTTCAAAAATTCCGCCACCGCCCATTTCGCGCCTTCGAGCTTGCGATCAAAAGTTTGGTCGCCGCCGCAGTCGCTGCTCAACGGGTCGCGCATGCTGCCGCTGCCGTCGAAGATGAAATAGAAGTTGCGGGTTAAAGAAATTTGTCCGAGGTCCGAAGTTGCGAAGTCCGAGGTCGTTGGCGCTGTCGTTGTTTCGGGCGTGATATCGGTGGCGGTTTGCTGCTGGTCTCGCTGTTGACAGCCAGTACACAGTGAAAGCACAGTCAAGCAAGCAACAAGATAGTAAAGTTTTTTCATGATGACATTTTGTAAGTGCCATTAGCATGTCATCCTGTAAGGATCTTTTTTGTGTCAAGTACCGTGCTGGTATCAAACAGGATTCTTTCAGAATGACATCTCAATTGAAATTGGTTATTGCAACGGCGTAAACTCCGTCAACTCAGCTTCCACTTGTTTAAGCCGAAACACCACGCGGCGGTTGGCGTTCCATTCTTCTTTGGTTTTGGGCGGATTGTACTTTGGGTTGCTGATGCCGACTCCCGCCGGAACGAAACGCGACTCGTCGAGGGCGATGCCGCGTCGCTTGGCATAAGCCAGAAAGCCTTTCACCACGGCCTGCGCGCGTTCGTAAGAAAGATTCTTGGCGCTTTGTGTCATCTGATTGACCACCGCCGGCGACTCGTTTTGTTGTTTGGCTTTCAAGACGCCGAGCGGATCGGAATGGCCTTCCACCACGAAAAGCGCGCCGGCATACGTTTGCGCCAACTCCAAAGCTTTTTGGAAATCGGCGGCATATTTGCTCTCGGGAAAATCGTTTTGGTTTGGCTCGAAATTGATTTCTGAGAGAAAGAGCGTGCCTTCTTCAGCCCAGGTTTCGGTTTCGACGGCGAGTTTCTTTTCAACTTTCTTCGGATCGAAGGCGGGCTTTGTAAGCGTAACACCAGCAGTATTTTTCAGGCCGGCTGAGAGTTTGGCATAATCCCAATTGGCATGATTGAGCGGCGCTTTGGTGGAGAGCAGTCCGAGACTCAAGAGCGAGCTTTGAATTTCACTTGTGAGTCGCTCGAAATTTCGTAGCGTGCCCTGGCCAGTGAAGAAGGCGACATTGCCGGGATAACCAACGAACTCGCAATCACCGAGTAGTGCCTCGGCATCGGCAATGGCTTGCGGACTGCCGAGCAGAATATCGGCGGCCTTGCCGAGCAGTTGCAGGTTTTCGGCTTGGCGGGAGGATTTTTGTTGCTGCAAAGCTTGCAGCGCCTCTTGCGCCCGCAGCAAACCATGCGTGAGCTTTTCAACGGCATCGCGATTGCGGTCGAGATAATCCGAGCGCACGGCGTAGATGTCGGCAATAATGCGCGAGGCGGTTTTCGTCGTGAGTAGGATTTTCGCGCCTTTCACCGACATTTCGGCGCCGGTGCCGACGCTGCCGCCGGAGGTGAGCGCCAGTGCATCGGGAATGATGGCGAGCGCCGCATCAATCGTGGGATCGGCGCGCATCGCACTCGCCGGATCGGTGGCCATTCCTTTCGTGTCGTAGGGAGGAAGGGTAAGATCGGGCAGCCAGACGAGCGTGACATCGCGAAAAGCGAGGCCGTCGTCGGCCAAAACTTTGCCGAGATATTCGAGATGGGGGCCGTAAGCTTGCAGGGCGATTTTCTTTCCGCGCAGGTCGCGCACGCGCTTGATCGCGCCACGCACCACCATGGCGTCGCCGCCGGTTGACCACGTCAGTTGATAGAACGGCACGAGACTGACGCCTTTCGCCGCAAATGCTGCAGCGGCCATATTGATCATGCCCATGGTGCCGCGCAGATAAGGCGTTTCACCGTCCAAACATTTTTGCGCCTGGGTGACGAAATTGTCTTCGCGAAAAATTTCAATCTCGAGGCCTTCGGTATCGAAGATACTGCCTTTGGTCGTCGTGCTGCCGCCGTTCGCGTAAATTGTGGCAATATCGCCGCCCCAGGTGATGACTGGCAGTTTCACCGCGCCGGCGCTGCGCACCGATTTAAGTGAGCCGGTGAGGACGGCAGTCAGCGGCTTGGGCGCTTCGAGATATTTTACCCGTTGCGCCAAAACTTGAGGCGAGGCAAAGCTGCAAAGCAACATGACCGTCGCGAAATTGTAAAAAAGCATGCGTTTCATTTTATTGTTTCTCCAAAAAAGTTTTGGAACTATTCGATATCAAATTACGAGGGGAGCGCACAAAAGTTTGATGGCGAAATTCAAATCGAAAAAAAATTCGACGTATGTTTTGAACGCCGGCACATAACTATATCAGTAGCCGCGCCTAAAAAATTCTGGAGCGCCGGCTAGCCCCTTTAAAATCAATATAATGGATTTTGGGAAGATATTCAATTAAAAAAGAAAACCCCAACGCTTCCACGTTTGGGGCGAAAGCGAATGGGGTTATTTTTCAAAGAGAAGCGAAAGTTCTATCGTATGAACATGAGCTTGCGCGTTGCCGTAAAGGCGCCCGCTTCGAGGCGATACAAATACACGCCGCTGGGCGCCTTCACGCCGGCGTCATTTGTGCCGTCCCAGGAGATTTGTTTTACTCCTGCGGCTTCAGGCGCATCGATCAGCGTCCGGATTTTTTCACCGAGGAGGCTGTAAATCACCAGTTTGACGTTTGCTCGCTGCGTCAATTCATAGCGAAAAAGAGTTTGCGAATTGAAAGAGGAGGCCGCAAAAGGGTTGGGGAAATTTTCGTGCAGCGCAAATACTGCCGGGTGACTCGGATTATCTTTGACGGCGACGGTGGCGGTGTAATTTATGGTTAGAAGCGGGCGAAGATTGCTGTCAGGATTTTCTCTCGCGTCAAACCTTTTGGAATTTGTTGTTGCATTCTCAACACCGCGCAGCAACCAGCCAAAGTTGGTTGACGGCGCGTTCAGCCAGGCTTGCACGTCGTTGACCATCTGCGGCGTCGAACCCCACGTGTAAAAGTCTATACTGGAAACCGCTTGGCTATCGCTGACAATTGCGGCAAAGTTGCCGCCGGCAGTCGTCCAAAAAACCGTGTTGAAAAATCGGTGTATCCACGTCGCGTCGCCGGTTGCGGGTGTCGCGCCAGCGCCTTCTTCGTTAGAGGCGTTCGACTGGCCTTCGCCCCAATCCGCCAGTATGCGATGCAGCTTGACGAATTGCGTTCCGGAAATGGTTCGAGACATGTGGAGCGTGAGACGGACATTGCTGATGGTGGCTCCGGCCGGAATATTGCCGGCGATGGCAAAAGCCAACAACCCGCGGCGACGTTCTCCACTTGCCGTGGTGCTGACAAAAAAATGCTCGCCGGCGCCGTTGCTGAACGCCCCGGTGCTGCTTTCATAAAGTGTGTTATCTTTGCCGGCTGGAATATCAATCTGCGTCTGCGCCGAGGTGTTTTTGCCAATAAGAACCATAAAACCAACAAGAATCGAAAAAATTGCCAGCGTTTTATTGATTTTTGATTTGCGCATAAAGGTTCTGATTTTGAGATCGCGCGCGCTCTTGCTCGCCGCCAGCGCGTCAAGCGAGCAAGAGCACGAGTATGAGCCGGGTGCGAAGCGGTAATCGCGACAAGCCTATTTCATGAACAACAGTTTTTGCGTTCCTGCAAAACCGGCATCAGTCTCGAGTTTGTAGAAATACACGCCGCTGGTCAACGAACCTGCATCGAATGTGGTTGTGTGCGTGCCTGAAGCCTTCAATTCGTTGTCAATCAGCGTCGCCACAAGCTCGCCAAGCAGGTTGTAAATTTTCAGCGAAACCCGCGTGGTTTTGGCCAGCTCGAACTTGATCGTCGTCGAGGGGTTGAAGGGGTTGGGATAATTTCGCTCGAGTTTGAACGCCGCCGGAATCGCGCCGGATTTTTCTTTAACTGCCGTGTTCACATCGGCGCCAAAGCCTACTTGTCCTCTGATTTCGCCGGTTCCATTCGCTGTGGTGTGGAAGTTGACATAAATCTTGCCAAGCACGAGCGAATCGGCAAAGGCACGGGTAAAGGGTTGTGCATCGGTGCTTTGCCAGACTCCCGATATTGTCGCCGAAGCCAGATCGCCGCCGCTTGCAATGTTGCGTCGCACGTTTCCGTTTGTTCCGCGCGCACCGGTGTGGAAATGGCCGCCGGCAGAAAGCGGTCCGCTTAAACCAATGTAAGTGATGTCGTAGTTCAACCCCGTGCGGTCGGCATTCATTGAAAACGAGCCGGTGCCTGTTGCGGTCGTTGAAACCGGGGGATTTTCTTGCGCGCCGTCAAGTCTTGCCGTAAAGCCGATGCCGGTGGTCAGGTTGAGCTGTCCGCGAATCTCCCCCGTCCCGTTTGCCTGGGTGTGAAAGTTGGCATATATCCTTCCGAGCAGCAGTGAATCGACGAACGCGCGGGTCAGCGGTTGGGAATCAGTGCTGCGCCAGATGCCTGAAATGGTCGCCGAAGCCGGGTCGCTGCCGCTTGCAATGTTGCGTCGCACGCTTCCGTTTGTTCCGGACGCACCAGTGTGGAAATGGCCGCCGGCAGAAAGTGGGCCGCTCAAATCAATATAGGTGATATCGTATTTCAACGCCGTGCGGTCAGCGTTTAGTGAAAATGAGCCGGTACTGTTGCGGTTGTTGAAACCGGAGGATTTTCCTGTGCGCCGTTAAGTTTTGCCGTAAAGCCGATTCCTGCGGCAAGGTTGAGTTGTCCGCGGATTTCTCCCGTGCCGTTTGCCTGGGTGTGAAAGTTGGCGTATATCCTTCCGAGCAGCAGCGAATCGACGAACGCGCGGGTTAGCGATTGGGCATCGGTGCTGCGCCAGATGCCGGAAATGGTCGCCGAAGCCGGGTCGCCGCCGCTTGCGATGTTGCGTCGCACGCTTCCGTTTGTTCCGGTCGCCCCGGTGTGGAAATGGCCGCCGGCCGAGAGTGTCCCACTCAAACCTCGGTAAGTGATATCGTACTTTAATTCGGTGCGCTCAGGATTGAGTGTAAAAGCGCCGGTACCACTTGCCGTGGTGGTGACCGGGGGATTTTCCTGTGCGCCGGTCAATGTGGCGGTGAAGTGAATTCCAGTGGCAAGATTGAGTTGGCCCCGAATTTCTCCCGTGCCGTTTGCCTGGGTGTGAAAGTTGACGTATATCCTTCCGAGCAGCAGCGAATCGACGAACGCGCGGGTCAGCGGTTGGGCATCGGTACTGCGCCAGATGCCGGAAATGGTCGCCGAAGCCGGGTCGCCGCCGCTTGCAATGTTGCGTCGCACGCTTCCGTTTGTTCCGGCAGCACCAGTGTGAAAATGGCCGCCGGCGGAAAGTGTGCCGCTCAAACCGCGGTAGGTGATGACGTAACGCAGTTCGGTTAAATCGTCATTGAGCGTAAAGGCGCCGATGCCGCTCGCCGTCGTTGTGACGGGAGGATTTTCCTGCGCCCCATCCAGTTTCGCGGTGAAATGGATTTGGGCCTGCGCGCTTGAGTGCGCCAGCCACAGCACAAAAAGTACACCAACAAGCAATAGCGCTTTTTTCATGGAAGGTCTCCGTAAATTAGTGGGTTGAAAAAAGAGGAAAGCCGTTGATTAGATTGCAATATCCAACCGGAAAGCTTCTTCAAAAGCAATGCCAGCGCGCGGCGCAGTTGGTAACATTGCACTTCCGCAAGCGCTTCGCTTTAGAGGCACCCCATCCTTACCCCATTCATTGTAAATTGTAAAAACGTGGTAGATGGTGGATTGTATTAAATGCAACCTGGATTTTTAATTGGCTTTGGTTGTATCTGCTGTGATAGCCGTTTCGTCGGGAAACCATTTAATGAGCAGCTCGTTTTTGTCACCGGCTCTCACCTCGACTATTTGCCGCTTGACGCCGAGTGATTCGTGCCACATCACCAAATCATAGCGCCCGATCGGCAGCTTGGGCAATTCGAACTTGCCTTTGGCATCGGTGACGGCGAAATAACGATGCGGCATCACCAAAATATAGCCGCTCATCCAATCGTGACCAGCATCCGAACGCAATTGCAGCAACCCCGGCTTGTCGAGCTTTTGCAAAGCGGTGTGATCTTGCTGGTGAAAGGCAAAATGAAAATAGGTTTCTTGCTCGAGGTCAAAAATGTTTAGCGTGCTGGTTTCATTCCACCCGCCGGCAAATGGCCGCCAGCGCGCGTGCACATCATGCAAAACCGGGTCGCTGTTGCGAATCAGCAATTGGCCGCCGGCGCCGAGCGCCAAAACGTGCCGCTGAAAACGGCAGGCCTTGATATCCAAATTCAGCGTGACGGCTGGCAAAGCCTCGGCCTTGATATTCGCCAAAAAAACCAAAACGTTTTGCAGGCCGCCTTTGGGGTGAACGAGCAGCGTCTCGTCGGGAATATTCTCGCTACAGGCGGCGCGATCTCGAGAGACGGCAAGCGGTTTCAAGGCCGGAACCGGGCGGTTATAAACAACCGAACCTTTGAGAGCAGCCGTGGGGTGATTGTTCGCAGCGACGACTACAAAAAAGATCGGGGAAAAAAACAAGACGGGAAAAAACTTCCTCATAATCAAAATTCCTATTCGTCCAAGAGCCGTTTGAGATTAAACTGCATCCTGAGTTGCCGTGCGAGGACTGTTTCCGGAGATGGCTATTGATAGTATAAAAATTTTTTGTGGAATTCCAAACAAGAATTTTTGTTAATTTTGTTTTGTTTCAATAAAAAACACGCTTATCTTATCAATAATTTTTTATTCGCGTTAATTGGCGTCTACGCGCGGTTTAAATAGGAGAAAACATGGAACTGAAAAACAAAGTTGCCCTGGTTACCGGCGCCGGGCGCGGCATCGGCCGGGCGATTGCGCTGGCTTTGGCGCAAGAAGGCGTGAAGGTGGCGCTGGCGGCGCGCAGCCAAAACGAATTGGAAAACGTTGCGCAGGAGGTTCGCGCGCTCAAAACCGAGGCCTTGGTTATTCCGACCGACATGCGGGATGAACAAAAAGTTCGCGCGATGGCGGCGAAAACGGCGTCGCATTTCGGCGGCCTGCAAATTCTCGTCAACAACGCCGGGCTGGGTTATTTCAAGCCGGTCTCCGAGCTGGCTACGGCGGAATGGGACGAAATGGTCGACGTCAATCTGCGCGGCGTTTTCCTCGCGACCCGCGAGGCCATTCCGCATTTGCGCCAGGCAAAAGAGAGTTTCATTATTAACGTCGCTTCGCTGGCAGGGAAAAATACCTTTGTCAACGGCGGCGGCTATACCGCGACGAAATGGGGTTTGCGCGCGTTCAGCCAATGTTTGATGCTGGAAGAACGGCAACACGGCGTGCGCGTGTTGGTGGTTTGTCCGGGTTCGGTGGATACCGAGTTTGCGGTTGCGGGCCGCGCCGGCTCGCCGCACTCCAGGAAAAAAGAAATCATTCTGCCGGAAGACGTCGCCGAAACCATCGTCATGTCGATCAAAATGCCGCAACGCACGATGGTGAGCGAGATCGACATTCGCCCGACCAATCCGTAACCCAATCGGCCCACAGTTTTTTGAACACGGATTACACGGCTGACGCGGATTTACGCAGTTAAAAATCCGTGCCTGCCCTGCCGCAGGCCAGGGATAATCCGTGTGATCCGCGTCATCCTGCGGACGTAGTCCGTGTTCAAAAACTTTTGAGGCTGCTAATGTTTTGCTAAATCGCTGGCATTCATATTGACTTTTTATCCGAAATTTCCGATATTGAATTATCATTCATTCGTATCAATTTTACTTTTTACTTACTCAAAAAGGAAATAGGAGGTTGCTATGGTTTACGAGTATAAACTCACTGCCCGTCCGTATTCCGATGAAGAGGCGAAGACGCTGCTCAAGAACGTCATCAGCCCGGAGACGACGGATTGGCATTACAACACGCATCACAAAGGCTATGTCACCGCGCTAAACAACATCGAGAAGGCGCTCGAAACCGCCGATCGTGCCGGCGCCAACGGCAATTACAGTCAAATCGGCGAATTGAAACGCCGCTACACCTGGAATCACGCCGGCGCATTGCTGCACGATGCGTACTGGCAAGTCATGGGCGGCGACGGCGACGCTTCCAAAGGCGCGGAAGTCAAGGCCGCCATCGAGAAAGAATTCGGCTCGTTCGATAATTGGAAGGCGGATTTCAAAGCGTGCTGCGTCTCCGCCAAGCTGAGCGGCTGGGGACTTTTGGTTTACGACGCGCTCTGGAGCAAGCGCCTGCTCAATGTTCTCGTCGACGAGCATCATTACGGCGCGATTTGGGGCGGCGTTCCGCTCATCGCCTGCGACGTGTTCGAGCATGCGTATTATCACAAAGACGGCCCCGGCCGGGCGAAATATATCGACAACTTCATCGGCAGCCTGCATTGGGGCCGCGTCAACGAGCGCTATAAGAAATTTGCGAAATAGCTTAATTGTGCAATCGGCAAACAAAGTTTAAACACGGAGCCACGGAGAAAAACGAGTCAACACGGAGAGAAAAGACGATCTCGAGGTTTTACTCCGTGATTCTCCGCGCGCTCCGTTTCTCCGTGGTTAGAAAAAGTTTTTCGATTTAAGTGGTGCCGTAAAATTTAGAAATGTTCATTCGGTCTTGGGATTTTTCTTGTCTCAAGACCGATTATTTTATTTAGTAAGGAGTATCGTGCCTAAATCTCAAACGACACAACGCATCACCCTGATTCCTGGCGATGGCATCGGTTCGGAAGTGAGCCGCGCCGCCGTGAAGGTGATCGACGCCGCCGGCGCGAATGTGGAGTGGGAAGAAGTTGAAGCCGGAATCGCCGTCGCCGAAAAATACGGCAAACCGCTGCCCGATCATGTTCTCGACAAAATTAAAAAGAACCGCGTCGCGCTCAAAGGCCCATTAACGACAACTGTCGGCAAAGGTTTTGCGAGCGTCAATGTCGAGCTGCGCAAAACCCTCGATTTATATGCGAACCTGCGGCCGGTGCAAAACCTTCCCGGAATTCCATCACGTTTTGGCGGCATCGATCTCGTCGTCGTGCGTGAAAACACGGAAGATTTGTATTCCGGCCTTGAGCAAAAGATCGCTTCCGGTGTCGCACAGAGTTTGAAAATCATCACGCGCAAAGCCTCATCGCGCATCGCCAAATTTGCCTTCGATTATGCCGTCAAACATCGTCGCAAAAAAGTGACGGCGGTGCATAAAGCCAACATCATGAAGATCAGCGACGGCTTGTTTCTCGAAACCGCCCAAAAAGTTGCAAAAGACTATCCTCAGATTCAATACCAGGAAGTCATCGTCGACAATCTTTGCATGCAGCTCGTGATGAAGCCGCAGCAATACGACGTGCTCGTGCTCACCAATTTGTATGGCGACATCGTCTCGGATTTATGCGCCGGTTTGGTCGGCGGATTGGGCCTCGTGCCCGGCGCGAACATCGGCGACAAATGCGCCGTCTTTGAAGCGGTTCACGGCAGTGCTCCCGATATAGCGGGAAAAGGCATCGCCAATCCGCTGGCGATCATCTTGTCCGGTATATTGATGTTGGAGCATATCGGACAAATGAAAACTGCCGATAAAATCCGCCAGGCTGTCCATCGTGTCACGGAAAAGGGCAAAGTATTAACGCCCGATCTCGGCGGCATGGCCTCGACGATGGAGATGGCGGAGGCGATTATTGCGGAGATGTCGTAACGCAGACGGCCCGTCTGCGCGTAAGAAAAATTGAAAATTTTTAATTGCAAATTTTCAATTTAAAATTGTTTGCATTCGTGAGGTGAATCATGGAAATTACTTTTGAGCTTTCTCCATCGCTGTCTGCGCCGATCAGAGAGATTGCCAACAAACAATTTAAAGGCAACTTAACTGCGGTTCTCAATGCGGCGCTTGAATTTTATTTAGATAAGGATGTCCGAAAGCGCCATGAACTCAAAAAAGTTGTAAAACAGATTCGGCAGGAGGTAGAAGCGCAAGGCGGCATTGACGAAAAAGATTTAGATCGCCGCATCCGCGACTATCGGCGCGCGAGATATGCTGTCTGAAGTAGGACGCCAACCCAACTATGAAACGACATCTATGAACACATCTGGTCGAGTATTCGCAATATTGCTATGGATTGGAGGAATTACAGTTGCTGGCTCAGTTATTTTAATGATAGCCGCGTCGCGTATTGGCGAGCATAAATCAAGCACGTATGGCAACGCCTATCGCCAATTTCAGGACTCGTGGGGCGGTGAAATAGAAATCCTGCCGCCCGAATTTTTTCTCGAACGCACTTTTGCTGAAACAGTTTTTGATAGTCTTTTAAAAAGAGATAAGCAAATTATCAAGATCGAAAAATCGGCGCTTATCCCGAAGTCGATCACGCTCAGCTCAAAAATCCACTATAATGAACAGGAAACCGGCTTTTTAACCTTTAACGCATTTGAGGCTGCTTGCTCGGAAATTTATGCAATTCGAAATTCGACTAGTTATTCCGGAAAACTATATATCAATTTGAAAACGCCGCAAAATGCGAACTTAATTTATGGTTATAAAATTCGGCTGCCTCGACATGAAACCGCTGAATATCAACCCAAGATGGGTGAGCCAACATTCTTAGTTCCAGAGTTTAAGGCTCAGGACGAGCTTGAAGTCATTGTCGTTTATTCGACAAAGGGAATGGACGTTTTTAAATACAATCTCGCAGAATATCGAAATAACATGATTGGCGAGCTTCAGGCCAATTTCGAGGTGAATACAAACAACTATGAAGTTTACCGTTTTGGATTGCCTCATGAAATCGAAACCACAACAGAAGGCGCACGAATCAAGTTTAAAGTAGATAACTTTTCAACCACGCAAGACGTAGGTATCGTTTTTGAGTCGAGGCAGATATATTTGGATCAGATACAAGATATGGTCTCTTATGCTCCGCTTTCTTTAACCCTCTTCATATTGGTTATTTTTGTGTTTTCTCAGATTCGTGCCATTAAATTTCATCCGCTTCATTACTTGTTCTTGGCATCGATAAATGTATTTTATTTTTTGTTTGTTGCTTATCTGATTCGGTTTTTCGGCATAAAGACCACTTTAGGAATCTCAACAATACTTACCGTGCTAATGTTTTTTTCTTATGGCCCTCAAGTTTTGGGTTGGCGTTTTGCAAGCCGGATCGCAGGACTTTATCTTTTTCTTTTAACCACTCTCTATTCGATGATATTTTTAATGCCGGTTTTCCGCGGTCTTTCCTTAGTGGTTTTGATTTTTCTTATCTTCATGTCGATAATGATTGCAATCAGCCGTTCCAACATCGCTGAATGGCAAATCGTACGGGGGCATAGCTTGCAAAATTAGGCGGAAGAAGCTCTCTGCTAAAAAGCTTTTTTTAATCGTTTTGCCCTCAATAGTTTTGCCTTTTTAATAAATGGTCTTTGCATTAGCTGCACTTTAGGATTTCGCACAACTTCAGGAGGAAATTCACGTCATGATTTTCGACCGGATTTCGTTGTATTTCTATTTATTGATCCTCGCCCTCTGGGTTGGGGGAGCCTTCGTGCTCGCCTTCGTCGTCACCCCGAAAACCTTCCAAGTCGTCCCCTCTCAAAGCCGCGCCGGCACGCTGGTTGGCACGTACTTGAAAACGTTTGACATTTGGAAAATATTTTTTATATTGGGATTGGTAACGTTCAGTTTAGTCCGAACTTCCGAGGGTCTATTGCCGGCGCCCTCACCCGTGGAAGTTGCGGCGATTTTGTTCCTGTCTTGCAGTTGGATGGGCCAATATTTTTTTCTTAATCCACGGATGGAAGAACTGCGTCAAGCCATCGGCTACTTCGACAACGCGCCAGCCGACTCGCCGCTGCGCACGCGCTTTGCGCTGCTGCATCGCGTCGCGATTTTTCTCACACTCGGAGATTTAGCCGCCGGTTTGTTTTTGTTGTTTTACGTGGTTTTTCGGTTGAATTAAAAAAGTTTGACAGTTGGACGGTTAGACAGTTAACAGTTCAACGGTTAAACAGTCTAACATTTTTTAAAAAACTTATGGCAGATTTTCAACCCAAAGGTTTACCCGTTTTTACACCGGCGCCGCCGCAGCCAACGATGCCAAATGCGAAACATATCATTGCCGTCGCCAGCGGCAAAGGCGGCGTCGGCAAATCCACCGTCGCCGTGAATTTCGCGATTGCCCTGGCGCAAACCGGCGCCAAAGTCGGCCTGCTCGACGCCGATATTTACGGCCCCAACGTGCCGATGATGACCGGCACCGAGGGCAAGCAGCTCACCGGCGCGCCCTCCGGGAAGATCGCGCCGATTGAAAAATACGGCTTGAAAATCGTTTCCATCGGCTTCGTCAATCAGGGCGATGCCGCCGTGATTTGGCGCGGGCCTCTGGTTGGCCGCATGATTCAACAGTTTCTCACCGAGGTCGAGTGGGGCGAGCTGGATTATTTGATCGTTGATATGCCGCCCGGAACCGGCGATGCGCAGCTCACGCTCTCGCAATCCGTCGCGCTCACCGGCGCCGTGATTGTGACGACGCCGCAAGATGTGGCGCTCAGCGATGCCAAGAAGGGCATCAACATGTTCAGAAAAGTCAACGTTCCGGTGCTAGGTTTAATTGAAAATATGAGCTACTTTGCCTGCCCGCGTTGCGGCGAACGCACGGAAATTTTTTCGCATGGCGGCGGCAAAGCCGCGGCGAAAAAGTATGAAGTGCCGTTTCTCGGCGAAGTCCCGCTCGATATTCGCATCCGCGAAGGCGGCGATCAAGGCGAGCCGATTGTCGCGCAAAAAGGCGAATCGCCCATCAAAGAAGCGTTTCGCCAAATCGCCGCGCAATTGATGGCGCAAGTCAACGCGCCGGATGCCGAGGCGGAGAAAGAAAAAAGTATTCTCGGCAAGGTTTTTAAATTTTCGTGATTGATTTGTGTGCTCGAGAGGAAAATTGCTTGCGTCGTTTTCATTATTGATTTTTCCGTGCATCTCAAGAGGAACTTATGGCCAATAGCAACCTCCCTTCGGAAAAGACTCCGAAGAAGGGTTCTGCTCAGGAAGACTCGCGCGTGACCAATAAAGCCCGGAAGGGAGTGACTCCATCTTCGGCTGGTGAGAAGAGCCATTCACCGAGCAAGCTCGTGATCAAATTTTGGGGCGTGCGGGGAAGTTATCCCGTGCCCGGCCCAAAGACGGTGAAGTATGGCGGCAACACGTCGTGCGTCGAGGTGCGCAACGATAATCATCGGATTATTTTTGACTCCGGCACCGGCATCATCGGCCTCGGCGATCAAATTATGACAGAATACCGCGCCCACGACGGCAATGCCTCAAGCCCACTCGTCTTTTCGATTCTGCTGAGCCACACCCATTATGATCACATTCACGCTTTGCCGTTTTTTCAGCCGGCTTATCTCAGCCAGGCCTCGATGCATGTCTTTGGCCCGAAGCTGTTGGGCTACGATTTGCGCGAAAGCATTTCAGAAACGATGACGGCGCGCTATTGTCCGGTGCGGCTGGAGGAAATGAATTCGCACAAGGTCATCGTCAATATTGCCGATACCGATCATCTGTTGTTTCGAAATTCCCACAAAGTGCCGCGGGTTATAACCGCGCACGACGAAATGGCGGAATTGCATCACGATGATTTGCTGGTGAGCGTGATGCATAGCTACGCGCATCCCAAAGACGGCGTGTTTGTTTATAAAGTGCAAAATAACGGTCAGTCCGTTGTTTACGCCACCGATACCGAAGGTTATCGCGGCGGCGACTCACGGCTCATCAAGTTTGCGCAAAACGCCGATGTTCTGATTCACGATTCGCAATACACCACTGCCGAATACACCGATGTCCAAGATCCCAAACAAGGCTTCGGCCACAGCACCGTCGATATGGCCTGTGAAGTCGCCGAAAAAGCCAACGTCAAGCAACTCGTGCTCTTTCATCATGACCCGCGCCACAATGATGACATGATGAAGCGCGTCGAAGAACACGCGCGCCGGCTTTTTAAAAATGTCATCGCCGCTTACGAAGGTTTGGAAATTTATCTCGGTGAATGAAATGTCGAAGCTCGGCTTGACCTCCGTCAAATTTTGGCTCGGCCTGTTCTTGCTGGGAGCGGTTGCGCTTCGTGCCGGCGATTTGGAAAAACGCTCGCGATTTGCGCTGACGCTGGGAAGATGGCAGCAGGGAGCGGAGAGCCGCCAATTCAATCAAGTTGGCCCTTACTTGATCCAAACGACAGCCCCCAAAGGAAGCATGCTCGGCGCTTTGAGCTATGCTTATTGGATGAGGGAAAATCTATCCTTTAATTTTACGCTGGCTCTGATTTCTTTTAAGGCGCGTTCGCAGGTTGAATTTGCCGGCGCTTCCTCGCCTCGCTTCGTCGGCCTCAGCCGGCACACGGTTCGAGTTTTTCCGATGTTGTTCGGAATAAGATACTATTTGCCGTTGCCCGGCGCCGGGAAGATCTTTCGTCCTCATCTCGCTGCTTCTGCCGGTCCCTATTTCGCGGTTGAAGGCACCCATGAAATCGAAGGCCAAGTCGTGCAAAATTCTCGAACGCTGATCGCGCTGGGAAGCCATTTCGGCGGCGGTTTGGATATTCAATTGAACCGCCGCTTGATGATTGGCGCCAATGTTGGTTATAATTTTTTGTCGGGATATTCCAGATCATTGAGCGGCCGCGATAATTACAGCGGGGCGGAAGTAAGCGCCGGCATGAGTTTGTTGTTTGGCAAAGGCGCGCCGTAATTTGTCACGCGCTTGACGATCGAAACTGATAACCGATGACACGATTTTCTCACCTCGATTCGTTTTTATGAAAGATGATTTGTCGGCTTTTGCCGCTGCGCCGACCGCGGAAATGATGGAAATGGTGCTGCCCAACGACGCCAACATTTTGGGCAACATCCTCGGCGGCAAAGTCATGCACCTGGTTGATATTTGCGCCGCCACTGCCGCGACTCGCCATTGCCGCCGTCCCGTCGTCACTGCCAGCATCGATTATCTTGAATTTCGCCATCCCATCAAAATCGGTGAAATGATCATCGTCAAGGCCGCGCTCAACCGCGCCTTTAATACTTCCATGGAGATCGGCGCCAAAGTGTGGTCCGAAAATTTGCTCACCGGCGAGCGCAGGCACACCAGCACCGCATATCTCACGTTTGTCGCGCTCGACGATCACGGCAAGCCCACGCAGGCGCCGCCATATCAACCCGTGACTTCCGAAGAGATGCGGCGCTGGCACGATGCCAGCGTGCGCCGCGAGCATCGGTTGGCGATCAAGGCGAGGCTGTCGCAGCGGAAGGTGGAATAAAATGGTGAAAAGAAAATGAGAACAAATTCACACGAGGTACAAACGGTCATTCATGGCATTGTGGAAAAGCTCGTCACAGAATATGCCCCGCAGCGCGTGATTCTATTTGGCTCCTATGCTTATGGCGAGCCAAAACCAGACAGCGACATTGACCTGCTCATCATCAAAGACACCTCAGAACGTTTTCTGGATCGCTGGGTGACGGTGCGGCGTATTTTATCTGATCCACATCGTAGAGTAGCTTTAGAAACGTTTGTTCTTACACCATTGGAATTGTCAAAGCGACAAGCCATAGGAGATCACTTCATACTTGAGATTTTAGAGAAAGGAAAAACTTTGTATGAAGCGTGAAGAATCTCTCTATCCCGCGGACTGGTTACGGATCGCAGAGAAAGACTGGGGACGAATCGGCCACCTTCTCGATATTCATGATCCTGAAGCCGCCGGTTTTTATCTTCAGCAAGCCGTTGAAAAACTAAAGGCAGCAACGCAGTGATTTTGGGAAATGCATCTAAACACGCAAACTCCGGCCGTCTCAATCACTGAGCGCACAAAATCCTTCGCCCGCGATTTGGGCTGCGAGTTGGTCGGCGTGGCTCCGGTTGCCGAATTCGAAGAACTTGACTTTTATCCAAAATGGTTGCAAGATGGTTATGCCGGTGAGATGCATTATTTGGAGCGGCAGGTGCCGGCGCGGCTCGATGCGCGACAGATTTTGCCCGAGGCGCAGTCGGTGATCGTCATCGGCGTCGTTTATCATACGCCGGAGCCGCTCTCCACAGAAATCAAGGATCCTCGTCGCGGTTGGATTTCGCGATATGCCTGGGGTGATGACTATCACGATGTTCTGCGCGAAAAACTGGCGGCGCTGCACGGCTTTCTCGAAAAGGAAGTAGGAGCAGATTACAAAGGCCGCTACTACGTCGATACCGGCCCGGTGCTCGACCGCGTGTTTGCGAAATATGCCGGACTCGGCTGGTTTGGCAAAAATACGAATCTCATCAACCAGCGTCTCGGCAGTTGGTTTTTCATCGGCGAGCTGATCACCAACCTCGTGCTCGAATTCGATGCGCCGCCGCCGGATCGCTGCGGCACGTGCCGGCGCTGCATAGATGCTTGCCCGACCGAGGCGATCATCGCGCCTTATGTGCTCGACGCGCGGCGCTGCATTTCGTATCTGACCATCGAGCTGCGCGACGAGATTCCGGAACCGCTGCGGCAACAAATGGGGCGGCATGTTTTTGGATGTGATATTTGTCAAGATGTGTGTCCATGGAATCGCAAAGCCGCCGTCACCGCGGGCCCGGCTTTCGCGCCGCGTCCGGAGATGGTGGCGCCGAAACTGGATCAACTCGCGGATTTGGATGAAGAAGCCTTTCGCGAAAAATTCCGCCACTCGCCGGTGAAGCGCGCGAAGTGGCGTGGCTTCAGGCGCAATGTGTTGGTTGCCATCGGCAACAGCGGCGTGGGAGAGTACGCGACCAGCGTTGCAAAGTTTTTGCAGCATCCGGATGAGCTCCTGCGAAAACATGCGCGTTGGGCTTATGAAAAGTTAAACACAAACTTGGTCTCATTTCAGGAAGGAGGAGAATGATGAAAGTGCGCGGAAGCAGCCTCCCGGAAATTCCGATTTTCCCGCTGCCCAACGTCGTTTTTTTTCCAAAGGTTTTTCTGCCGCTGCATATTTTTGAAGATCGCTACAAGGCGATGATCATCGACGCCTTGCGCGGCAGCCAGAAAATCGGCATGATCCTGCTGCAGGAAGGCTGGGAGCGTGATTATTTCGGCGTGCCGCCGGTGCATCAAATCGGCTGCATCGGCAAAATCGAAGCCCACGAAAAATTGCCGCAAGGCCGCTTCAATATTTTGCTGCGCGGGCTGAACCGCTTCGAGCTCGTCGATTTCGTGCAGCACGAACCGTATCGCGTCGCGCGCGTCCGGTTGCTGGATGACGATCCATTTCTCCTGGAAACCGACCAGCAGATGTCCGAGCGCAAAGCTTTTCTCAATCAATTCCTGCGTTATCTGAATGAAGTTCTCGGCATCGATCTGGAAGAACAAAAGCTGGATCGCGCGACCTCGCTCGAATCCGTCGTCAACCAGGTCGCGGCCACCATCGACATTCCGATCACGCAAAAACAACAACTGTTGGAAATGCCCGGCGTCGCCAAGCGCTACGGCATCATTCGCGGCATCATCGACCAGCGCCTGCATCACGCCGAAAAACTCCGCAACGTCGTGCGTCAAATTAAATTTGTGCCGGATGATCCGAATTTGAATTGAGTTCTTCGTCTATCATTCCGCCGGGATTTTTTTGTACTCTGGCAACAAGCTTGGATAGCAAACGGTTTTTTCCAGAGTGATACGCCATTCAGGCCGACAAATTTTTATGAATTGGAGAATATGACAGTAGAATTTATCTGCCCTCATTGCAACGTCGAGCAAAAAACAGAGTGGAATCCGCAGTCAAGTTTATCCTGCCGCGCTTGTCACGTGAATTTGTCTCATTTCACCTCAGAGAAGATCGACGTCGTCGAGCGCTGCGCCGTTTGCGATCACAACAAATTTTACTTGCAAAAAGATTTCAACCCGCGTCTCGGCTTGTTCATCTTTGCCCTTGGCGTGATTTTCAGTTATTACACCAAATTCATCAGCTTGTTCGTCGCCACGGCGATTGATTTTATTCTCTATTACATCATCTCGACCGTGACGATTTGCTACCAGTGCCGCGCCATCTATCGCGGTTTCAAAGAAAATCCGGCGCATCAAGGATATAACCATGTCCATGCCTTAAAATATGTCCCGAAGCCCCAAGAAGAAAAAGTTTGATGCAAATTACCATACAACTTTTTGCCGAGCTAAGAGATTTTGCCGGCGCCAGCCAGTTGCGTTTGGAAGTATCTTCCGGAACAACGGCACAACAAGCCGCCCAAATTTTAGCAGAGCGCTTTCCCAAGATTCGCGGCCATCTCAATACGCTCTCGTTTGCGATCAACGGCGAAATCGTTCCGGCGGAAACCGGGTTGCCGGATTCGTGTGAATTGGCGCTCTTGCCGCCGGTGAGTGGCGGCTGAATAACTTTGCATGAGAAGTCATTGTCGGGTAGCAACAAGCAACCATGATCCAACTTACCGATCAACCCATCAACCCCGCCGACATTCTCACCCAGGTCGGCGACGACGGCACCGGCGGTGTTGTGCTTTTTCTCGGCCAAACACGGGATAACTCACGTGGCGAAAAGGTGAGCGCGCTCGAGTATGAGGCTTACGAGAGCCTGGCGCTGAAGCAAATGGAGAAGATCGCAGCCGAAGCCCAAAAACGCTGGCCGGTTCGCGCGATGGCGATGGTGCATCGCACCGGCCATCTCAAAGTCGGCGAGATCAGCGTCGCCATCGCCGTCGCCTGTGCCCATCGCGGCGAAGCGTTCGAAGCTTGCCGCTTTGCCATCGATACGTTGAAGAAAACCGTGCCGATCTGGAAAAAAGAATTTCGTCCCGATGGAAGCTTTTGGGTGGAGGGAGTGCCGATTGAGATGGAATAGATTTTAACCAACGCCAAATTAGAATTCTTGCTTCTACTTTTATTCCTACTCGCAGTCTTAATTTTCAAAAGCGAGTAGGAGTATGAGTAAGAGTAAGAAAGAGATATCTGAGGAAAAGGAGAACCACAATACATGATGATCGAATTCAGCATCCTGCCCGTCGGTGAGGAATCCCACATTGGAAAATACATCGCTGCCGCGGTGAAAATGTTCACGAGAGCGGCATGGAATATCGCTTGACGCCGATGGGAACAATAATCGTCGGCGACTGGGAACCCGCGATGAATATTATCCGCCAGTGCCACGAAACTGTCCGGCAAATGTCGGATCGCGTCATGACGCGCATCAAGATTGACGATTTCAAAGACGGTGAGCGTTTGCCAGAAGAAAAGATCAAGTTAGTCGAAAGTCAGCTTGGCTTTCAAGTGAAAAGATAACTCGATTGCTCATCTTTGCTCTCCGGCGCTTTTGCCGCTTACATGGTTTTCTCTTTTGATCGTGCTCTTTGGGTGATTGGCGGATCGATTGTATTTGCGTTGACCCTATACTCGCTGGCGAATTGGGAAGCCTCGTGGCGTAAACAGCATGCGACGCAGACCGCCTCGGGAAAGAAAAATGGAACTGATATTTGCCTATTTGTTACCGGACATGCTATTGCGAAGATTTGTTACGATCCTTCAAATGCTCGTCATAGTACTTGCGAAGCTTGTCGACTTTGGGCGCCGCCGTATAAGCGATATAGGGTTGGTCGGAATGGCGCGCCGCGTAGTTTTGGTGATAGGCCTCAGCCTCGTAGAAACCATCCAGCGGCTCAACCGTCGTCACAATCGGCGCGCTGAACACCCCGGCTTCGTTTAACTGGTGGATGTAGGCCTCTGCCACGGCCTTTTGCTCTGCATCCGCGTAGAAAATGGCAGAGCGATACTGGCGACCGCGATCATTGCCTTGGCGATTGAGTTGAGTCGGATCGTGAGCGACTGAGAAGAAAATTTTCAAGATTTGCCTGTAACTGATCCGCGCCTGATCGAAGCGCACGCGAATCACTTCAGCGTGGTTAGTGGCGCCGCTGCAGACAGCGCGATAGTTCGCCGTCTCAGCCGTGCCACCGGCGTATCCGGAGGTCACCTCGAGCATGCCTTCCATCTCCAGGAACACCGCCTCAACGCACCAGAAGCACCCGCCGGCTAATACGGCGATTTGCTTGCCGGAGGTGGGCGCCAAAGCAATGTCTTGAAGGGGATCCGGAAACTGGCTTGGCGCGATGGCAAGACCGGCGCCGCGAATGTCACGGGTATCGTTCATTTTTAGTCCTTTAGAAAAATCTGACTTTTGAGCACGAGACGCAAAGACACATCAAAATATTTTTTGCACGATAATTGTGGTAAAATAATTAAAAGCTTTTCGATCATCTTGCCACAATTATCTTGCGTTATGTTACTGAAGTTCGTATGTCGTTATCTCGAGCCGATGCCCATCCGGATCGCTGAAATAAATCGAGTGCGCGATGTCGTGATCCTCGAATTCGAACGCGATACCGCGCTGGCGCAACTCGATTCGCGCCTGTTCAAAGTTTTTGTGATTGACACGAAAAGCCAGGTGCCGCATCGCAATCGTGTCGTCACCCGGCGTTGGCTTGGGTTCTTGAGTTTTGGTGGGAAAGAGCGCGACGCAAGTATTTCCCGCACACAGCATGGTTGGCACTTCGCCCCATGCCTCCTCGTAGCGTCGTTCCAATCCCAGCACTTCTTGGTACCATTGCACCGCACGAGCAAGATTTTTAACGTTGAGTGCTACATGATCGAGATGATCGATTTGAAACATCGGTTACTCCGCGTCTTGGTCTAATCCGTGAAAATCCGTATGATCTGCGTCATCCGTGTTCAAGCTTTTTGACGCGTCGATAATGTATAAACTATCATCCGCAAAGTCAACAAAGAATTCACTTGAGTTTGTGATTTCGCCGCATTATTTTACCTCGACAATGTTAAGTTAAAAATTACCGTCATTGCGAGGCGTTTTTTGCCGAAGCAATCTCTGGGCTTTCAAAGGATTGCTTCGCTGAGAAGCGCTCGAATGACATTAGAAATCTAACTTAACATTGTCAAGTTACTACACCTTTTCTTTTTCGTTGCGGTTTCCATTTTCGTTGCAGTTCCCTTTTCGTTGCGGTGCTAGTTTTGTTGCAGTTCTCTTTGTGTTGCAAGTCTCAAATGCTCACATTTACCTTAAACGCCTTCGTTGCGGTGCTGGTGATCGTCGACCCGCTCGGCAACGTGCCGATCTTCGCCAGCCTGCTGAATCATTATTCTCCGCAAGAGCGCCACGCCATGATCCGCCGCGCTTGTCTGGTTGGCGTGGCCATCCTCATTTTATTCACGCTCATGGGCGGCGCGATTTTGAAAGTCTTCGGCATCACCATCGGCGCCTTTCGCATCGCCGGCGGCTTGATTCTTTTCGGCATCGCCATGAGCATGCTCGCGGCGCAGAAATCCCGCGTGCGCATCACCCCCGGCGAAGAGGTGGAAGCGCAGAGCAAAGACGACATTGCCATCGTGCCGCTTGCCATTCCGCTCATCAGCGGGCCTGGCGCGATTGCGACCGTCATGGCTTTGCAAACTCAGGCCGACAGTTATCTGAAAACCGGCGTCATCATTCTCGCCATTCTCACCGCCGGTTTGATTTCTTATATCACGTACCGTTACGCCAGCACCTTTCTGGCAAAAATCGGCGAGACCGGCCTGAACATCATGACGCGCCTGCTCGGCCTCATTCTCGCCGTCATGTCGGTGCAGTTTGTCATCAACGGCATTCGGGATTCTTTTCCGGAGATATTTCAATGAACGAAGAAATTCTTGATCAACCCCAAGCCATCCGCGCCGGAGAGGAATTGAACATCGCGCCGCTTCAAGCCTATCTCCAAAAGCAAATATCGGATTTGGCCGGCTCGCTTTTCGTGCAGCAATTTCCCAGCGGTTACTCAAATCTCACTTATTTACTGCGCTGTGGTGAAAGAGAGTTGGTCTTGCGGCGCCCGCCCTTTGGTATGAAAATCAAGACGGCACACGACATGGCGCGAGAATACCGAATTCTTTCAAGCTTAATCCAGGCTTATCCCAAAGTGCCGCGGCCTTTGCTCTACTGCGACGACGAGTCGATCATCGGCGCACCGTTTTATGTGATGGAGCGCGTGAAGGGCGTAATCTTGCGAGCCAAACCGCCCTCGGGAACGAATTTATCGCCGGAGCTAATGCGCCGTATCTCCGAATCCTGCATTGACAATCTCGCTGAGATTCATCAAATTGATTTTACCAAGGCCGGCTTGAGCGATCTCGGCAAACCCGAAGGATACATCGAGCGTCAAATTCGCGGCTGGACGCAGCGCTATCAAAACGCGCGCACCGATGATGTTCCGGAAATCGAGCGAGTTATCGAATGGCTTAGTGCCAATCTGCCGCCGGAATCCGGCGCCGCGCTTATTCACAACGACTACAAATATGACAATCTCGTGCTCGATCCCAACGATCTTTCCAACATCATCGCAGTGTTGGATTGGGAAATGGCCACCATCGGCGACCCGCTGATGGACTTGGGCACGACGCTGGGCTATTGGATCGAACCGGATGACCCGCCGGAAATGAGAATGTCCGGTTTGATCCCGTCCTTTGGACGGGACAACTTGAATCGCGAGCAGCTCGTCGCGCGCTACGCCGAGAAGAGTGGCCGTGAAATTTCCAATATCATCTTTTATTATGCCTACGGCTTGTTCAAAATCGCCGTCATCGTCCAACAGATTTATTCTCGCTACCAGCAGGGATTAACGCAGGACAAACGTTTCGCGCCGTTAATCCACGTCGTTCGCGCCTGCGGAAAAATGGCGGCGTTGGCGATTGAAAAAGGCCGAATCACACGCTTACAATGAAGAAATGATTTAATTGGCTGAACACAAATCTATGTAAAGAGGGATTCGGCACATGTCAAAACGTAAAACCGCATCTCGGGCAAGGCGATTTCCAATATTGCCCGTGGCACTCGGCATGAGTGCTTTCATCCTCGCCGCCTGTAGTCACTCGCCGGTTGATCCGGACGGATCGGCAATTCTCCCAACTTTTACAAAACTCAGCGTCAATGGCAACGCGCATAACGTCTTGAGTGCGATTGTAACCGTTCACGCGCGCAATGCTGCCGCGGTGGCTGTCGAGTTTGGAAGCGATTCGCTTTTCAAGCAAGACACGCCATTCGTCTCGGTGCATGGAGATTCTGCCCGCGTTTCAGTTCTCGGCATGGAAGCGAGCCGCTCGTATACGATGCGCGCCGTGGCGATTTCGGCCAGCGGCCATCAAATCAGAAGCGCGCCATTTTCTTTCAGCACGCAAAAACTTCCGGACGATCTGCCGCGAGTCTCGGTTGTGGCCCGCCAATCACCGGCAGCCGGATTCGTCATGCTGGGCTTCGCCACCTCTGAAAGCGCAAACAAATATTACGCGCTCATCATTGACAACGACGGCAATACCGTCTGGTATAGAGTATTTCCCGGCGCGGTTGTCGATTTCCAAAAACAAACAAACGGAAACTACACGGCTTTTACCTCAATAGATGGATCACCGCCGCATTTTTATGAGTTCGACGCTTTGGGAAACCTCACGCGGGAATTTCGCGCCAGCAATGGAAGTGATACCGGCCCGCACGAACTGCGACTATTCGACGACGGCTACTGCCTCTTTGGCATTCAATTTCACGAGATGAATCTCTCCGAGTTTGGCGGCGCGCAAAATGCCCGCATCCGCTGCACGGTTGTTGAATACCATCGCAGCGGCGCCCAGGCTTTATTATGGAATCCCCTCGAACATTTTTAAGTCACCGACGCGGCGCCGGACGTTTCGTTGTCTGCTCCCAACGTCAACCCCTGGCATGGCAACGCCATCGAAATTGATCGCGACGGCAATCTGCTCGTTTCATTCCGCAACACCGACGAGATCACCAAGATTAATTCACGCACCGGAGAAATCATTTGGCGGCTGGGCGGCAAAAAAATCAGTTCTCTTTTGTCAACGACCCCTTGCAGGGCTTTTCCCATCAGCACGGCATTCGCCGCTTGCAAAATGGCAATATCATTCTCTTCGACAACGGCAATTTGCACGCACCGCCACTGAGCCGTGCCGTTGAATATAAACTCGACGAGCAGTCGAAGATTGCGGAACTGGTTTGGGAATATCGCCACGACCCGCCGCTTTACGGATTTGCGCTGGGATTTGCCCAGCGAGTTGCGAATGGCAACACATTGATTTGCTACGGTACGGCGCAACGTATCATCGAAGTCGACCGCGCCGGCACAAAGCAATGGGAGCTTGCCATTGACGGCCCGCAAATTTATGCCTATCGCGCTTTCAGGATTGATTCGCTGTACTAAAAAGCCCGTTGCTTCCTCTTTTAAAAATTCTTATCTTGTCCTCATGAAATTTTCTTCGCGTTGCCGTGAGAATCGATCTTACATAGAATGCATTTGTGCCAGCCTCTGCGTTTGGCTTGCCATGGCCGGCTGCGAGCGACTGCCAACGGAGCCGGCGCAATCCAATCCGGCACAAATTCACGGCATCACCTTCGCGGATTGGACGGCAAATGGGTATAGCCGAACCTCGGCTGATCGCGCGCTCGACGCCATCGCCGCAACCGGCGCGACGCATCTCGCGATTATTGTAACCGCCTATCAAGCCAACCCGCGAACGAACGAAATTCGCTTGGCCAACGCGCGCACCGGCGCTCGCACACCAACCGCGACCGCCGTACAACACGCGTTAAATCACGCCAAATCGCTCGGCCGGCGAGTCGTCATCAAACCGCACGTCGATTTGGACGATGGAACATGGCGCGGCAACGTTGCGCCGTCCGATCCGAACACGTGGTTCAAATCTTATCGCGATTTTATTTTGCCGTGGGCGGAATTAGCCGCAACCGTTGGCGCGGTGCAATTCATCAGTGGAACCGAGTTGGCCGGCACGATTCAACACGAGCAACTTTGGAGAGAGACTATCAAGCAAACCCGCGCGGTTTTCCCTGGAAAAATAGTTTACGCCGCATCCTGGGACGAAGCGTTCAGAGTTCCATTTTGGCGCGAGCTTGATTTTGTCGGCGTGGATTTTTATTTTCCCGTTACCACCCTTCTTGAGCCCGGCCGGTTTGAAATTCTCACGGGATGGCAACCGTGGCTCGAGCGCTTGCGCTTGTTGCACCAACAAACCGGCCGTCAAATTATTCTAACTGAAATCGGTTACCGCAGCGTTGATGGCGCCGGCATGAGGCCATACGAATTTGGCGATGAGGCGACGCCTGATCTGCAAGAGCAGGCCGATCTTTATTGGGCGGCCCTGCAAGCGACGGCTGATGAATCTTGGATTGCGGGATTGTATTGGTGGAATTGGCTGGCGAATGGAGCAGGAGGGGAGAGCAATACCGATTACACCCCCAGCGGCAAGCCGGCTGAGATGGAATTGCAAAAATCCTGGAGGAAACGATGAAGAGTGCCCTGCTCCTGATCGCAGCTTGGCTAAGTTTTTCGCCAAATGTTTTTGCACAAGCAAACGACAGCAGCGCCGTCTCCATCAAACCCGGGGCGATTGAATTGGGGCTGGCCGGATCGATGACCACCGTTGAAGGCAGCTCCCGCACCGCTGTTGCCATACGAGCCGGTTTTTTCAAATCGGCGCCGGCCGGCTTGTTTGGATTTGAAACGAGTCTTTCATATTCTCACGTCAATGCACTCGACTGGCTCGATATGGAAGGCGCGCTTTCCTGGCAAACAAAATTGGGAAATAGCGCGGTTTATCCGTTTTTCACGTTTGGCGGCGGACTGCGCCAGGAATGGCTCGGTAGTTTTCAGCAAATCAGATATCCGCTCGGATTGAATTTGGGCACCCGCGCCTTGGTCGCGCCACAAGCCGCTATTCGCGTCGAATACAAATTTCGCCGTATTCTGCACGACCCGGTAGCGAACTTTTCGGAGCATCACGTGGTCGTGGGGTTGTCCATATTTTTCAAAAACTCATGAAGAATAACAAATACCTCCAATGGCTCTATCATGAATTGCCTGCATTAGTCAACGCCGGCATTCTCACTGCCGAAGCAGCGGAAAAACTTCGCGCTTATTATGGTGAGATCAAAGAAGGCAGCAAGAGCCGCATTGCATTGATCATCTTCGGCGTGTTGGGCGCGTTGTTGGTAGGCTCGGGGATCATTCTTTTGCTCGCGCACAACTGGGACGAACTTTCGCGCACAACGCGAACGGTGCTTTCATTTGCGCCTTTGCTCATCGGCCAAGTGCTGGCAGGGTGGACGCTCTTGAGAAAAAACGAGTCGGTTGCGTGGCGCGAAGGCGCGGCGACATTTCTCATGCTCGCCGTCGGCGCGTCGATTTCACTTATTGGCCAAACCTACCACATCTCCGGTGACCCCGGAAAATTTTTGCTCACGTGGATGCTGTTGAGCGTGCCATTGGTTTACCTGCTCAGAGCCACTGCCCCTGCACTCTTATATCTTTGGGGCATCACCGCGTGGGCCGGCGTTCGGCAGTTCGAAGCCGGACATGCGCTCTTTTTCTGGCCTTTAGCCGCGCTCATCGTTCCGCATTTCGTGCAAACCGTAAAAGAGAATTGCTACGGCATTCGCACCGTCTGGCTGGCGTGGGGTATTTCGCTAAGCCTCAGTGTCGCGACTGGAATTGTTTTGGAGGGCGCCCTGCCAGGGCTTTGGATCGTGGTTTACAGCGCCCTCTTTGCCGCGCTCTTTCTCACCGGCGATTTTTATTTTAGCGAAGCCCCGACGCTTTGGCAGCGTCCGTTTCAAACCGCCGGCGCTGCCGGCATTGCCGTGCTCGCCTTTTTGCTAACCTACAAATGGCCGTGGCAAGAAATCGGCTGGAAGCATTATCGCACCGGTGTCGAGTATTACACCATTGCAGCGATTTTTGATTACGTCCTGGCCGCGGTGCTGGTTATCGTCACATTTTATTTTCTCTTGAACCAAGCGCGCTACCGGAAACCCATTGCGCTGCTCCTGGGCATGATGCCGATAATCGCCATCATCGCTTACTCGGTTACGGCCTCCTTGACCAGCAGCACTTTCGCTTTATTTCTCTTCAACCTTTATTTGTTCGCCCTCGGCCTCGTCACAATCATCACCGGCATTCGCGACAGCCACTTGGGCACCGTCAACGCCGGCATGCTCATTCTCGCCGTGATGATCGTGGCCAGATTTTTCGATAGCGATTTGGGATTCGTCATTCGTGGCCTGGCGTTCATCTTGGTGGGAATTGGATTTTTGCTCACGAATTGGATGATTATTCGAAAAGCTAAAAAGTAGTCCTCGCCCCTTGTGGGCGACTGTCGAAGATGAGAAATTTATGAACAAACGAAAACTCTCTTTTGCCTTTTTCGCTGTTTTATCTATTTTTCAGATTGGCGTTCCGGTTTGGATGATCGCCAACCGCGAAATGACCTTACGCCACGGCCGCCAATTCCGCTTTCGCACCGCGCCGGTCGATCCGTATGATGCCTTTCGCGGACGTTACGTAGCCTTGCAATT
>Ga0247727_10004776_pt1 | contig 28300 bp, 19 predicted proteins | sample WisWelCaveWW1625_FD_202498 | JGI IMG/M metagenome (GOLD analysis project Ga0247727, IMG submission 202498) | Biofilm microbial communities from Wishing Well Cave, Virginia, United States - WW16-25 | ecosystem: Environmental > Aquatic > Deep subsurface > Groundwater > Cave microbial mat | place...
TTCCTCTTCCCCTCAAGGCTCTTCTCTTCTTCTTCCTCCTTAAGGGCTCATTTCACGTGAGACCGCCAGTCTAACTTCCCCGGTGTGCCACTTCAGCCGAAACACTACACCACACGCCGCTCTGAGGCTTCGGCGGGCGCGAATCGTGACAGTGCGCGCCAGAAGGACGCTTGCCCTTGCAGTCCGTCCCGTCGCCGCCGCCCGTGCCGCCGTTGCCATCGCCGCCATTCCCGTCTCCGCTATCTTCACAGCACGACGGCTCTGGACAGCTCGACCCCGGCTCGCCCGTGCCGACCGGATCGCCGTCGCCCGCAGTCTCGTCGGCGACAAATTTTCCGCCGCCAAATGACTGGGACAATTTCCGCGAGACCGACCGCGACACGACGCTCGCTTCGTTGACTGTGGTCCCATCAACGGGCGTGCCAGTTGGAGTGCAACAGCACGAGCCGCTGTCACTGTCACCGTTGCCGTCGTCTCCACCGTCACCGTCTTTGTCGCCACCGTCACCCGACCCGTCGCGATCAGACTGCGAATCGCAGCCTTTTGGTCCACAGTCATTGGACCGCTTCTCCGGAGCCCAAAATCCCGGCGTGCCGCTCGCGGCATCGGCGCAATCCAATCCCACACAGTCATCGCACTCATTGGGAATCGCAATCGCCGGCACCGGCCCGCCATCACCACACTCCGAACTCACCCCCAGCGGAACAGGTTCCATCGACATGACTCACCTCTCGAATAATCCAGTTGTAATCCGCGTCGGCGCAAATCCAGCGGTCGTGTGTGACGCTCATCATTAGACTGCTCCGCAGAATGGCCCCGCATCGCCTAAATGGGTGACTTGGGATGCCTCACCTAAACAGGTGATGCACTGGACGAAAGATCTTGCTAATTGGCCTCCGACGCTCGCCGAAGTCGTCGCATGGCGCAAATCAAATTCAACAGTATTCGCCGCCAAATTCTGGGTTTTCGACTCGATGATTGCACTCGAATGCGCAAGCCGGCATGCTACCTGATCGAACGTTCATAACCTAAATAGGCGACGCTTCTATGAGTCTGTTCAGCCGTTCATCAACTAAACAGGTGAGACGCGCGGGGGAGATCGTTGGCAAGGTAGGTCCGTCTTTCCGGGCCGACCCGCACCTTTTGTCGAGAACATCACCGGCGATTGGCAGGCCGTAGCGTCACTTGCGGCCATCTCCGTACAGGCGGGCGATGAGTCGCGCCCGTGAGTGGGCATCGAAGACTGCGTAGATATGTTGGATGTGCGTGTGCGCGGTGTGCACGCTCATATCCAATTTGACCGCCACCTCTTTTTCCGAGAGTCCCGCTTTCAAAAGCTGCAATACTTCTGTCTGCTTCTCGGTCAATTGCCCGTTCATCGTCGGGCCAGCGGCGGAGTTCAGGTTGCGAACGTTTGGCGTCTGCACTTCAACCGCGTCGAATTCTGGGGCTGGAGCGTCAGCAGTTCCCGGCACGACAATCAGCTCAAGTCCTCCGATCGTGAGATGATCGCCGACGTGAATTTCGGCCACTTGAATGCGGACCCCGTTGAGATATGTGCCGTTCATGCTCTCCAGGTCGATGATGTGCCACTTTCCCCTCCTGCGCTCGATCCGAGCGTGAATTCGAGAAACGGAATTGTCCGTGAGTTGGATATCGCAACTATGATGACGACCAACCATCAGAGCGTCGTGGTCCAATCGACAAGACCAGACTCTGTAACTGATTCCGTAGATGAGCAGCCAAACATGCGAACGCATGGCAGCGCCCTTGCCATCAGGCAGTCTTGCTCATCTCGTCAGTGTCCCCTCGCCCTGCGCCGACTGGAATGAGCTTCAAAACATCTTCCACTTCTGCGATTCCGAAATCAATAGATCGCTGGAATCAACCGCAGCCGGGATTCTTGATGCGAACTACTACCTCACCTGTTTAGGTGAAGCAACGGATTTTCGACGCCTCACCTGTTTAGGCGATACCATTCCCAGTGCGGCCGGACAAGAATTGCGCTGATGTTTTGCAAGGTCCAACAAAGCTGCGGACTCCGGTGAGTTCAAACCATGTCTGCACGAACAAAAAGGCGTGTGCGGCAAGGCAAGTCGCGATCGGCGAGTCGGCAGGCGGCCGTCGCGTCTGCGAGCGAAAGAAACTATCGCGAGGCGTCTCGGCTTGCTGCCCGCGGTGAAACGGCTCGAGCACGGGCCATCTACGAGCAGCTCGCGGATAATTCCACTGATCCAAGGCTGCGCGCGCAGGCGCAGAACGACCTCGCCGCGATCACGGCCGTGCATGGCGACGTGGACAGCGCGATCAGCCGATTTCGCATGGCTCTGGCGCTCGACCCGCACTGTGAACCGGCGCGGCTGAATCTCGCGCTGCTGGAAGCGGACGCGATGATCGAGGGCGAAAAAAAGCTTGAGGGTGAAGCGTTGAGAGTTGAGGGCCAGAAAAGCGTTGAGAGTTTGGCGTTGAGAGTTTACGGCTATCCGGAGGTGGCGGACTCGCGAGAAACGAAGACAGTGAACCGAACGTTATCGGAGACGGTCGAATTGCAGCCGTGCTCCGCTCACACTCAACCCTCAACGCTCAACGCTCAACCTCTCACCAAGTGCCTGCTGGTGATGATCACATACAACCGTCTGGAATACACGAAGCTCGCGCTCGAAGCCGTGCTCAAGATCGACTACCCGGCACTGGAACTCGTAGTCTGGGACAACGCCTCGACGGACGGGACGCCCGATTATTTGAAGGAGCGGCTCGGCGGCCTGCCGAATGTCCGATTCGAGTTGTCGCCCACGAATCGGGGCGTGGTTCACCCGATGAACGCGGTGTGGGGATCGAATCATGACGCTCAGGTTCTGGCCAAGGTGGACAACGACACGATCGTGCCGCCCGAGTTGCTGCGCCGGCTCGCCGAGTGCCACGTTGGAAGCGAGCACTTCGGCGTGTTATCTGGATTTCACTTTCGCCAGGAAGGCGCAGCGATCGCCGACGAGCGAAAGGTCGTAGCGGTCAATGGGGCGCGCGCCTTTCGGCAGAAATACGTGGGCGGCTGCTCCGTGATGATCCGACGCGACGTGTACGAACAGATCGGGCCGATTCCGAGCCGTTCGATGCGACCAACACCACAGCCAACCGTCGCAGGCGGAACGAGTCCAGACAATCGCCCGTTCATGGACGGCGGCTGGACCTGGTACCAGGAACGGCTTGACGAACTCGGCTACATCAACGGCTATCCGTGGCCGCTCGTGCACGTGGACCACATGGAAGACACGCGGTCGCCACACTGCATTCGCACCGACGAACACGAACAGTACAAGCAGGACTTGCGCGGGATGAGCCTCGAAGAATTCACACAGGAACTGTGCGTGTGGAGACCACATTGAGGTCAGTCGTCAGACGTCAGAGGTCAGTTGCAATGAGTCGTTTTTCGGACATTTTGATGGACCACTTTAATGCGCCGCGGAACCGCGGGCGCATGGAGTCACCGGATCGTGTGGGCGTCGCGGGGACGCTGGGCCAGGGGCCGTTTTTAGTGCTCATGCTCCGTGTGCAGAACGACCGTGTGGCCGAGGCGAAGTGCGAGACGCAAGGCTGTGGCGTGACGATTGCCGCTGGCTCGATGCTGACCGAGTTGATCGTGCATCGGTCGCTCGACGGGTGCCGGGCCATCACGACAGATCAACTGATCGAGGCGCTCGGCGGCGTGCCATCCGACAAAGCGCACGCACCGGCCTTGGCCGTGACGGCACTCCAGAACGCACTCGGTAGCGGAGGTGGAGAACGAACATGAAGACAATCGTTGTGATTGTTGGAACCGTGCCCGAAGCCGTGAAGCTGGGGCCGGTGTGTCGTGCACTCGTGGAGCACAAAAACGTGATCCTCACGCGGGTGATTCTGTCAGGCCAGCATCGCGATCGCGTTGCCGAAATCCTCAATCTGTTCGGCATCCACCCGGACGAAGACTTGGGTGACCAAATCCAAAAGCGAGACTTGGCGACAATGGCCTCGGCGATTCTGGACTCGCTGGCGGCGGCACTGCGGCGGCTGAAACCGGACCTCGTCGTCGTGCAGGGCGACACGACGACCGCATTCATGGCCGCCCTGGCCGCCTTCTACGAGGGCGTCCCCGTCGGCCACGTGGAGGCAGGACTCACCACCGGGAATGTGGAGCGTCCGTTTCCGGAAGAATTGCACCGAGACGCGATCGGCAAGACGGCGACGCTGCTGTTCGCCCCGTCGGCGCGTGCTACGACACACGCGCGACGCATCGCGCGACCGACAGCCAGCGTGTTCTTTACCGGAAATCCGTGCGTCGATGCGTTGCTGCAATTCACAAACGACATGGAGTCGAACGGGCGGAGCGAGCGTTCGCCACGGAAGAAAATCCTCGTCACGGTACATCGCCGGGAAAATTACGCCGATCGGGGCCAGGCGATTGGCCAAGCGATCCGGGCCGTGGCCGACGATCGTCCGGACGCCGAAATCGTGTTCGTCCAGCACAACCATCCGGCGCTTTCGGCGCTGACAAACACGTTGCAGCAGGCGAGGCGTTTGACCGTGCTTCCAGCCCAAGGGTACCGCGCGTGGCTGCAACTTTTGCACGACTGCTACTTCGTCGTGTCGGATTCGGGCGGGGCACAGGAAGAGGCACCGTGGCTGAAAAAGCCGCTGCTGGTTCTGCGCGACGAAACCGAGCGGCCGGAAGTGGTCGAGGCTGGAGCCGCGAAACTCGTCGGCAGCGACGCCGAAGCGATCTACCGTGCGGCCGTTAAGCTTCTTGACGACGAGGACGCGTATCGCCGCATGCAATTGGAGCGCTGGCAATACCCGTACGGCGACGGGAACGCAGCGGCGCACATTGTGAAGCACATGCTGCTGTGGCTGAACGCGGCGCGCCGCGAAGGCAACGACGATTGCCGATCGACCAGAGTTGCAACTCCGCTCCATTTCAATGAGGCGGATGCGTCGTCGGAATACAGGCGTAACTGGACCTATGAGCCTGACGACGGGTTCGTTAACGTGTGAGTCAACAGCGAGGAAAGGAACCTTCCATGTCCGCGACTGATCTTGGCTGTTCGCCGGGGATGCCGTTTTACAATCCGGATCGCGGTCCGCTCGGGGCGGAGTTGAGTCCGATGACGCTCGATCCGGAGTGCAAGCCGTGCGGCGGTTGCGGTGGATCGTGTGGCTGCGACGGCGGCTGCGGTGGGTCGGTCGGCTGCGGCGGCGCCGCCACCGCGTGCGGCGGTCAGGCGACGACGTTGCCCGGTCTGGAGCGGGCCAAGGACATGGAGGAGCGGCTTAAGCACGCGGTGCCGCCGCTGCCGGGCACGGAGCTGAGTTTTCCGATGGGCGGCTCGCTACGCGTCAATCCAGCGACGGGGAATGTCATCGTGCAAGTGAAGACGCCAGCCGCGGGATTGTATGATCCGCGGCCGGTGCTCACGTACAACAGCCTCTCGTCGGCGAACAACGAGTTCGGCTACGGCTGGACCGAGATGCACCGCCAGCGCGTGACCGTGCCCTTCCCGCCGCTCAGTGCCGACGTCGCCAAGGGCACCGGCGCCGTGCTGAACTATTTGGGCATGAGCAGCGGCTACCTCACGCCGCCCGCGGGCGCCAAGAACTCGCTCTACAAAGAGATGGACAGCTCGTACACCGAGACGCAGCAGGACAATTTCGTGCTGCGTTACGGCACGGACGGCAAGCCGCGTTATCTGCAGAACGCGGCGGGCAGCCGCTGGACGCTCGGCTACGACGGCGGCGGCCGGCAGCGCTCGATCGTCGATCCGGTCGGCGGCCGCACCACGTTCGGCTACGACGGATCGAACAAGATCAAGACGATCAAAGATTCCGGCGGACGCCTCACCACGTTCGCGGTGGACGCGAACTCGAACATCGCGACCGTGAAAACTCCCGCGGGCGACGTGACGAGCCTGCTCTACGACGGCTCGCACAAGCTGAAGACGTGGATCGACCCGCTCGGGAATCGCACGTCGCTGGTGTACGACGGCAGCAATCGCATCCGGCGGATCACGTCGCCGGCCGGGCAACTGACGACGTTCTTGTATAGCACGGGCAAGGCGACGGTGACCGACCCGCGCGTGCAGGTGACGACGCTGCTGTTGAACGCGTCGAACAACCTGCGCGCGATCGTGGACGCGCTGGGCAATCGCACCACGTTATCGTGGTCCGATAACCGGCTCACGGCCGTGCAAGACGAGCGCGGCAACCGGACGACGTTTGCGTACGAGACCTTCGTGAATGGATCGAAGCAGTACAAGAGCGTCGCGCATCCGACGGGAGACATGTTTCAGTTTGGCTTCGACGGCGGCGGTCGCGTGGTGTACATGAGCGACGAGTCGTCGAACCGATCGACGCTGACGTGGCACTCGTGGAACCGGCGTGGGTTCCTGGACGCGCAACTGAACCGCACGACGCTGGGCTACAACACGCGCGGCCAGGTGGCGAGCACGAAGAACGCGCTGGGGCAGGTGACGACGCAGCTTTTCGATGCGTCGGGTCGCTGCTCGGCGATGGTGAATCCGCTCGGCGATCGCACGACGCTGGGCTACAACACGTACGGCCAACCGCAAAAAACGCAAGACCCGCTCGGCCAAGTGACGACCACGCTGCGCGACAGCATGAACCGCGTCCGGGCGACGATCGACCCGCTGGGTCACCGCGTCAGTTACGGTTACGATTCCGCGGGCAACGTGCGCACCGTGACGAACGCCTTGGGCAAAGTGGCGACGAGCCTCTACGACTCGAATCGACGTCTTCGCGCCGCGATCGACCCGGCCGGGCACCGCACGAGCTACGCCTACGACGGCAACGGCAACCAAGTGAGCGTGACCAATCCGCTCGGCAAAATCACGACGAGCCTGTTCGACGCGAAGAATCGGGTTCGTGCTATGATCGACCCACTCGGCAATCGGACGACGTTCGGCTACGACGCCGCGGGCAACCCCGTCACCGCAAAAAATCCGCTCGGCTACGTTACGACCAGCGTGTACAACTCGACGAACGAGCGGGTCGCGGTCGTCGATCCGCTCGGCAACCGGACCAGTTTCACGTTTGACAAAGTCGGCAACGTCCGCGCGATCAAAAACGCGCTCGGCAAGCTCACGACCAACCTGTTCGACAGCGTGTACCGAATCCGCGCGACGATCGATCCGCTCGGCAACCGCACGACCCTCGGTTACGACGCAGCCGGGCGTCAAAACCGCGTCACGAACCCGCTCGGAAAAATCACCACCTCGCTCTTCGACGCGGCGGGCCGCGTCCGCGCCGTGATTGATCCACTTGGCAATCGCACGACACTCGGCTACGACTCCGCCGGCCGGCAAGTCCGCGTGCAAAACGCGCTCGGCAAGATCACGACGACCGTCTACAACGCCGACAACCTCCCCGTCGCCACGATCGACGCGCTCGGCAACCGCACGACGCTCGGCTACGACGCCGCGCACCAGCAGATTCGCGTCACCAATGCTCTCGGCAAAATCACGACGATGCTCTACAGCGACGACGGCCTGCTCCGCGCCACCATCGACCCGCTTGGCAACCGGGTGTCCTTCGGCTACGACGCCGCGCACCAGCGCGTGCGTCTGACGAACCCGCTTGGTAAAATCACCACGAGCCTGTACGACGCCGCCGGCCGCGTGCGAGCGACGATCAACCCGCTTCTGAATCGCACGACGTTCCTGTTCGACTCGGCTGGCCAACAAGTCGCAGTGCTCGACGCCATGGGAAACCGCACGACCACGCTCTACGACGCCTTTGGCCGCCCCAAGGCCACGATCGATGCCAACGCCGGTCGCACCAGTCAGATCTACGACGCAATCGGCCAGCGCACGGCCCTTGTGGACGCAAAAGCTAACCGCACGACTTTCGGTTTCGACGACGCCGGCCGCGATACCAAAATGATCGACGCACTCGGTAACCGCACAACCAACAACTTCGACGCCGCCAGCCGCCGCACGCTCCGCATCGACGCTCGCGGCAATCGCACGACCTACGTCTTCGATGACGGCAACCGCCTCACCGGCCACCGCTACCCCGACAGCACCCGCTTCACCTTCGCCTACGACGCGCTCGGCTTGCGCACGAAGATGCACGACGCCACGGGCCGCACGACGTCAACCTACGACGATGTGGGCAGACTTCGCACGGTCGTGAATCCGGCGAACAAAATGATCACGTACGCCTACGACGCCATCGGCCAACGCCGCCACATGCAGGAGCCCGAAGGCGGCCAATTCACGACCGTGTATGACGACGCTGGGCGCCTTCGCTACCTCGTGAATCCGCAAGCCCAGCGAACAACCTGCCAATACGACGCCGCCTCGCGCACGACCGTGCAAAGGCTCGCCAACGGAACCCGGGCTTCGTACACTTACGATGACGCCAACCAACTGCTTCGGCTCTTCAACGTGAAATCCGACGGCACCACCATTTCCAGCTTTGACTACGCATACGACGCGGTGGGCAATCGCACTCGCGTAATTGAGGCCAACAGCATCCGCGTCACCTGGAGCTACGAAAACCTCTCTCAGCTCACCCGCGAACGACGGAGCGGCGCGAACAGCTACGACATCACGTACAGCTACGATGCGGCTGGCAACCGCCGGTTCAAACTTGAAGACGCAATCCGCACGACCTACGCCTACGATGCGGGCAACCAACTCCGCTACACGCAGGACAACACCGGCCGCACGACCTACACCTTCGATGCGCACGGGAACCAACGGATCGTGAAAGCTTCCACCGGTGCACTGACCACCAACACGTGGGATTACGAGAACAAGTTGACGAAGGTTATCTTGCCTAGCGGGACTCGCAACACATTCAGCTACGACGCCGATGGGAAACGGGTCCGAATTGAAGACGCGAGCGCGACAAACAAACCCATCTGGGATCTCGACAACATTTTGCTTGAAACGAACGCGAACGATGTCACGCAAGTCATCTACTCACTTGAACCCCAACTCTACGGCAATCTGATCTCTCAATTCCGCGGTGGCAACACTTGTTTCTTCCACGTCGACGGCCTCGGCTCCACTGACCGGCTGACCGACGCGGTCGCTAGCGTTACGGACACCTACGTCTACGAGGCGTTTGGCAAGATTCGATCAAGCAGCGGGACGACCGGCAATCCGTTCAAGTATGTCGGCAACTTGGGTTACTACTTTGATGCCGACTTAGCCAACTACTTGCTCCGGGCTCGATTTTACGACCCTGCGGTCGGGCGCTTCCTCACACGCGACCCAATCTTCCCTGAATTGGGGGATTGGAATCGATACCGTTACGCGACTGGCAATCCAGTAGTGGTTGTTGATCCTTCGGGCAACATCAACTGGAAGTGCACAATCGCATTAGTGCTAGCGGTCGCCGCCATCGGCTGGTGCGGCTTTGCACTGGTCGCTTCAGGCGGAACGGCTACTTTGGCGGTTGTCTGTCCCTGCTGTGTCGCGCTTGCTGCCATCGGCGCTGCTCTGGCATTCTGTACCGGTGGAATTTGGGTGACGATTGGCGTGATTCTGGCCGTGGTTGGCGGCGTTTGTGCATTGGTCTGTCTTGTAAAACTGTTGATCGGGTCCGGGCCACCTGCTCAGCCGCCTGGTCCCCCGGCGGCCAATCTGGGCGCAAACCAGTTCATCAATCAAACGACTGCGGGGAGGGTTTTCAAGGGATTCCCGCCAGCCGGAGGAGGACCACCAGGAGGTGGCAACATTAACCTTCCTAATCTGTGGTAACCAAGCCTCGCTTAAGTTGTGGAGCGATAAATGATAGCGCGCCTGCTCCGGTCGCTCATCGGCGCAGTAACCGGCAAGCACGGATTGCACAGCCGTTCCTACGAAGGAATCCGCATTGTAGGAAGCGATGCATTTCTCGAGCGGACAGAGAATGCGCTGCACCTGCTTTGGACGACGCGCCAGTGGAAAACGATCTTGGACAACATTCGCGTGATTAAGGAAGGTGATCGCACTGGTATGTGGCTCAAGAAACAGCCAACATTCATTGTAAGCCCAAAGACCTGGGACACTTCTGCGCTCTGGTATGCGGGAGTTATCGCGCACGAGTGTTATCATCACATTCTCTACCAGCGAGTCCGCGCCGAATCCTGGATTTATTGGACGAAGTTCGACGCATGGCTGGGACTTGAGGCCGAAAAGAGTTGCCTTCAATTTCAAATGGAGATCTTGCAGGAACTCAATGCGCCCGAGTCTCTGTTGCAGTATGTTCAGGGGCTAAGAACAAACCCGTCGTACCACCGCACGCCTCGCCACTGGTTCGATCATTCCATGCGGGATGACTGCTGACATCGAGGTGAGTCGTCGCTGTCTTAAGGAGTGTCCGAGCCATGTCCGCCACACATCTCGGTTGTTCGCCGGGGATGCCGTTTTACAATCCGGATCGGGGGTCGCTCGGTGCGGAGCCGAGTCCGATGACGCTGGACCCGGAGTGCAAGCCGTGCGGCGGGTGCGGCTCGTGTGGCGGGACAGAAGCGGGTCGAGGAACGAGGATTGAGGATTGAAGATGGAGGAGCGAGGATGCTTCGTCGTGTGGCAGTGATCTTTGACGATCAGCTTCGGCCGGAGACAACGGGGGTCTATTGTCGGCATGCGCTTCAGCAGATGGTCGAGGTCAAGCATGCCCGCCCCTCTGAAGCCCATCAACTCGAACCGCGCGAGTTTGACCTCTTCCTGCGAATCGACGATGGGTTGGATTATCGGTTGCTGACCGAGTTGAGACCGTCGGCGTGGTGGGCGATCGACACGCATCTCGACTTTGAACGGTGCCTCGCACAGGCGCGAGACTTCGATCTCGTGTTCGCCGCGCAGAAGGATGGAGCCGAACGACTGCGGAACGCCGGGATCGGATCGGCTACGTGGCTGCCGCTCGCATGCGATCCGGAGATTCATCGCACACACGACGTAGAGAAGCAGTTTGATGTAAGCTTTGTCGGCAACGAGTTCCCCGGCCCCCGATCGGATTTGCTTCGGCTCATCCAGCGGAAGTTCCTGAAGACCTTCATCGGCCAGCGCTACATGGACAAGATGGCAAGGACCTATTCCGCGTCACGGGTCGTCTTTAACCGAAGCGTCAAAAACGACATCAACATGAGGGTGTTCGAGGCGCTCGCGTGCGGGTCGCTGCTCATCACGAACGACCTCGCCGACAACGGACAAGCGGAGTTATTCAAGAGCGGCGTACACCTCGAAACCTACCGCGACGCCGACGAGTTGATCGACAAGATCAAGTACTACCTTGGGCACGACGAGGCCCGCGAGCGAATCGCCGCGGCGGGCCGGGCGGAGGTTGTCGCCAAGCACACGTACCGGCAGCGGATGGAGACGATTCTGCAGCGGTGTCGAGAGGCGAGGGTCGAGCGTCGAGAGCTGATAGGACGACACCTGAGAGACGAAAGACGCGCGGCGGCGGAAACGGGGAACGTGCGAGCACGAGCAGACCAACCCGATCATTCTGGTCCTCGACCCTCAGCCCTCGTCCCTCCGCCCGCAACTGGCTCTCGACCCTCAACACTCAGCCCTCAGCCCTTCCGCGATCGCTCCTACTTCGACCACGTTCGGCCTGAGCTGCTCGCACTTGTTCCAGAGACCGCGCGGCGCGTGCTTGACATCGGCTGTGCGGCCGGGCGGCTCGGCGAGGCGATCAAGGCGCGGCAGACGGCGGAAGTGACTGGCATCGAGTTGGACGAAACGGCTGCCGCCGAGGCGCGCGGCCGACTCGATCAGGTCGTTGTCGGCAACGTCGAAACGATCGCACCGCCGTTTGATCCCGGTTCATTTGATTGCGTCGTTTGCGGAGACATTTTGGAGCACCTGGAGGACACGGAACGTGTCCTCGCGCGAGCACGGTCGTGGCTGCGGTCCGGCGGACTGCTTGTCGCGAGCATTCCGAACGTGCGGCACCACAGCGTGCTTCGCTCGCTGCTCGACGGCAACTGGACCTACGAGCCGGCCGGCCTGCTGGACCGCGACCACGTGCGATTCTTCACGCGGCGCGAAATCGAGAAGACTTTGAGTGAGTCCGGTTTCAAGATCGATCGAATGCAGTTCGTTCCCGGCCCCGGCTACGACGACTGGGTTGGCCAGGGTCGTCCCGGTACCGTTCGCGTTGGGCGGTTGCACGTCGGCGGTCTTTCGCCGGAGGACGCTGAGGAGTTCTTCGTTTACCAGTTCCTCGTCGTGGCTTCGCCCGTCCAGAATGGCAGTGAGACAGGAGTCGTGCGAGACGAAACAAGCGCACGCCGATCGCCGGAATCATCGGCGATTGGACCGTGCAACTCAATTCCGTCGAGCAACCGCATGGACGCCGATGCTTGCAACGCCGTGGCCGATGTTGCGACGCCTCAACGGCTCGACGGCTCAACGGCTCGACGCATGCGGTTCACGCAGAACTTCATCACCGATTTCGATCAGTTCGACTTCCGGGGCGAGCCGTTCGCCTTCGTCCGTTTCGGCGACGGCGAGCGGGCGATTTGCGAGCGTCGTCCGATCAAGGCTCAAGATGGTTGGGGCTACGACGGCCAGCACACCCAGTTTTCCGATGACCTGAACGCCTCGCTTCAGTTCAACGATCCCAATTACTACATCGGGATCTCCGACGCCTGTTGCGATGCGGCATCGAAGGAATGGTTTCTCCGCCAGATTCGAGCGCCACTTGACCAAGTTACATTCGCCAACATCTTCGTGAACTGGAATTACCGTCGCTTCCGTCAGCTCGACCTGAGCGGCACGTTCATCGTCGCAAGCGTCGGCGGCGACCTCACGGTGCCCGATGACCTCGTGACTGGCAAGTACGACCTCGACGCCATCGTCGAGCAACTGCTTCGCGTCGATCGGCCGATGCTGCTCGCCGCCGGTCCAGCGTCGTGCATCATCGCGCACAAATACTGGCTGCGCGCCGATCCGCGCAAGCGGCAGACAATCGTCGACGTTGGCTCCGCGATCGACGAGCGAACGAAAGGCGCGAGGACGCGACAGTACCAGATTGCCGGCACGCGGACCGGCGAACTGATTTGCACGTGGTAAGGAGACGCACCATGCCCGGCATCACAGCGATTCTGACGGCGTACCGCCGTGCGCACACGATTCGGCCGCTCGTCGATGCGGTGCGCGCCCAGACGGTGCCCGCATCGCAAATCTGGGCGTGGGCGAACGAGCCGCTTGCCGCGGTTGCCGAGGCCGTGCGCGCGGCGAACGTGGACCGCGTCGTTACGTCGTCCGTCAACGCGTTCTTTCACGCGCGGTTCGCATTGGCCCTGACGGCCCCGACCGAATTCGTCGCCATGTTTGACGACGATAGCGTGCCCGGCGCGCGCTGGTTCGAAAACTGTTTGGCAATCATGGAACGCACGCCGGGCATCGTGGGGTCGGCCGGCGTGCGGCTCGTCGAAGCGAACTACGCGACGGCGACCAAACACGGCTGGCACGCACCGGCAGCGGAAACGGTGGCTGTGGACTTGGTCGGGCATGCGTGGTTGCTGCGCACCGAGTGGTTGCACTACCTGTTCGACGAGCCGGCGGTCGTGGGCACGAACGGCGAGGACATCGAGTTGGCGGCCCGCGCGATGCGACTGGGTGGGATTCCCTGTTATTGCCCGCCGCATCCGCCGACCGACCGAAGCCTCTGGGGTTCCACGCGCGGCGGCGAGTTGGGCGACGACGACCAGGCGGCGTTTCGGCGCGTCAAGCACGTCGCCGAGCGCGATCAGATTGTCCGGGCCGAGATCGCGGCGGGGTGGAAGCCGCTGTTCATGCGCGGTCGTCCCGCTTCGCACGAGCGGACGAGCGCTGGATTGCCGGCGCGTCGAATCAGCGAGGAGATAACTGAGCCGGCGCCGGCGTCGCATTCGCATGATGCGAGTGCTGACCTTCGCGAAACCGACAGGTCCGACGTTGAGCTTGCCGAGCGGTTGTTGGCTGTCGTCCCGGCCTCGACGCGCCGCATACTTCTCATCGGTTCCCGCGACCTGACGCTGGCAAGATGTTTGAAGCAGCGTTCCGGAACGGAAGTCGTTGCCATTGTGCCAGACGTTCACGCGGCGGACCATGCCCGGCCGCACGCTGACCGCGTCATCGTCGGGACTCCCGCAACGCAGCCAGCGACGAAGTTCGATGCGTCCTTCGACTGCGTTATTTGCGGAGAACTCGACCAATTTCGTGATCCGGTCCCGCTGCTCGCACGAGCACGGGCGTGGCTGCGGCCTGGCGGAACGATTGTCGCAGCCGCCGCCAACGTGCGCCATGCCGGCGTCGTCGAAGGACTCATTGAAGGTAACTGGCCGCGAGCGCGCCCGTCGTCGAACGGCCAGGGCGTCAAACGGCCGCTTCGGTTCTACACGCGCCGGGAACTTGAAAAGCTGCTGTTCCAGGCGGGGTTTCACCTTGACCAGATGGAGTCCATCCCCGGTCCAGGGTACGCCGAATGGGACCAGAGCGGCCGGCCGGGCGAAGTGCGTGTCGGGCCGCTGCACATTGCTGGCATGCAGGGCAGTGAGGCCGAGGAGTTTTACGCGGGCGGGTTCGTGGTCGCGGCCACGCCAGAAATCGAGCCAGGCTTCGGCCTGACGTCGATCGTCATACTCACGCACAACCAGCTTGAGTATACGCGGCAGTGCATCGAGAGCATTCGCGAGCGAACGACCGATCCCGTCGAATTGATCGTTGTCGATAACGGCTCGACTGACGGCACCGTCGATTACCTCCACTCGCTTTCGGGAGTCCGTGCGACCTTCAACGCTGAAAATCTCGGCTTCCCCATCGCGGCGAACCAGGGAATCCGAGCGGCGACGGGCCGCCAGATCCTGCTGCTCAACAATGACACCATCGTCACGACCGGCTGGCTCCGCAGGATGCTGCGGGCGCTCGCGAGCGACCGGCGCATCGGTTTGGTTGGTGCCTGTTCCAACAACGTCAGCGGCTCGCAGCAGGTCACCGTCAGCTATGACGACTTGACGAGCCTCGACGGATTCGCCTGGGACTACGGCAAGTCGCGCGACCGCGTCGTCGCCGATACGGATCGTCTGGTCGGGTTCTGTTTACTCATCCGCCGCGAGGTCGTGGACAAGATCGGCGTGCTCGACGAGCAATTCACTCCGGGCAACTTTGAGGACGACGATTATTGCCAACGGGCACTCGAAGCCGGCTTTCGCGTCGTGATCGCCCGCGACGCGTTCGTACACCATTTCGCGGGCCGCACATTTGTCGGCACGGGAGTGAGCGGATCGAAGTTCGGCGGACTCATCGCGCGAAATCAGAAGCGCTACCGCGAGAAGTTGCGGGCCAAGGAACTGCAACGAGGCGGCGGCACCGGATGGCTGAACGGCAGAAAGTCGAACGAGCCTGGCGGCTCGGCGAAGTACCGGCTTCGCGCCGGCTCCGATGGCGCGATGCTACTGGAGCGATCTCGCGTCCGGTTGTCGCTCTGCCTCATCATGCGCGACAACGAGCACACGATCGCTCCATGCCTGGAAAGCATTCGGCCCTGGGTGGACGAACTGGTCTGCCTTGACACCGGATCAACGGACGCGACGCCGCGGATCGCCGAGCGGCTCGGTGCCCGCGTGCAGAGCTTCGCGTGGTGTGACAGCTTCTCGGCCGCGCGCAACGAGTCGTTTCGTCATGCCCGCGGCGAGTGGATCTTTTGGATGGATTCCGACGACACGATCGACGCCGCCAACGGCCGTGCGATGCGGCTGCTCGCGCTCGGAGAGACTGACCCGGCGAACATGGCGTTCACCATGAAGGTCCACTGTCCGGGCACTGGCAAGAACGGCGACGTGGAAGTTACCGCCGTGGACCAGGTGAAGCTGATCCGGAATTTTCCGGAGATTCGCTGGGACCGGCGCATTCATGAGCAGATCATTCCGGCGATTCGCCGTGCCGGCGGTGAGATACTCAAGACCGACCTCTACCTCGTCCATTCCGGTTCGGATCACAGCGACGAAGGAAAACGCAGAAAACTAGATCGCGACCTGCGACTGCTTCATCTTGAGTTGCAGGAATTCCCCGACCATCCGTTCACGCTGTTCAATCTCGGCATGACGTACCGCGACGCGCAGCAGTACGACGAGGCCATTAACTACCTGCGTCGCAGCATCGAGCGCTCCGGCGAATGCGAGTCACATCTCCGCAAAGCATACGCACTGCTCGTCTCGAGCTATTCGCTCGCGAGCCGAAACGCCGCCGCGTTCGAGACGTGCCAGCAGGCACTCAAGCTGTTTCCCAACGACAGCGAGCTGCGGTTTCAGGAAGGCGGCCTCTTGAGCGAGATGGAGCGTTACGCCGACGCAGCCGAATCGTACCAACGGGTCTTGGCGACACCCGAAGACGTGCATTTCGCCAGCGTGGAACAGGGCATTTGCAGTTTTCTCACTCGGCACAACTTGGCCGTCGCCTACACGAACTTGGGACGACTCAACGAGGCAAAGGAACAACTTCGATTGGCTATCGCCGAATCACCAACCTTCAGGCGGGCGCTGCGCGCGCTGGCTGATGTTCTGCATCGCACGCACGAGCACGAAGAAGCACGCGTTCTCGCCGAGCAGTGGATTCGCGACGAACGGCTTCGCGGCGACGCGTTGCTGCTCAAAGGACAGTTGGCAGTGCTTGCTGGCGATTCCGAGACGTCCAGACACTGGTTCGAGGAAGCGATTCGGCTCGCGCCCGAGGATATCGACCTGATCAAGACCATTTGCAGCTTCTTATGCACGCGCGGCAACGCTTCTGAAGCGAAGCAATTCTTGGAATACCTGGTTCAAGTCGCTCCCGACGACGCATCAGGGCATCACGACTTGGGCACGTTGCGCCTTCAAATGGGCGACTTCACGGGTTCCATCGAGTGCCTGCGAACGTCGCTCCGATGCCGACCCGTTAACCCTCAAACACTTCTGAATCTGGCCTTCGCCTTGAAAGAATACGGCCGGCGCGATGATGCGATTGCCACCCTCAATCGCTTGCTCCAAGTCGCGCCGCAACATCGGTGCGCCGAGCAAGCGAAACGCGAATTGGAGCTGATTACGATACATTGAGCGACGGCGCCGTAAGTAGCCACGCGCCCTTCCCCGCCGCCGTCTTGCGTCGAAAAGCCATTCACGCTTCCGACTTCATGCCGAAACTGGCCGCTAGTAGGGCAAGTAGCTTGTTTGACACGCACAGTTTCGGCCCGCGTGTACCAGACACCAGGTTCTTTGCGCAGGTGTCACCGGGCACTTCAAAACCAGCCACTGAGGGGCGAAATGCAGCCGCCGGGGTTTAGGGGATCTTGAGAATCGTCATGACCAACGGTGGGCACCCAGACACTAAGAAGGAGACGGGTACGACGAAAGGCACCCGGAAGCCCAAGACTTCCGGGAAGTAACCGGTCGTACCAACCGCAGTCCAATCAGTCGATTTGCCGTGGTGCGTGGACTCAAATCCGCTCACCACGGCTTTCTTGTTGGCGGCTTCGCGCGAGGCTGCTAAGCCGGAATCGCGCACCAGCACATTCGGTTGACCGCTCCCGATCCGTGTTGCAGGATGCCTCTCCAATGCCTCCGCCAACAGCACCTGCCACAGCACTTCCGAAGGATTTCCGCAATCGCTGAACCGCATGGCTAAGTCGCCGCATCAGTCACAGGCCAGCGAAGGACAATCCGAGCAGCTTGCCGCCGCGGTCAGTTGCCTTACTGACGAAGTCAAGGTCCTGCGCGAGGCGATTGATGAGTTGCGCAGCGCGATTCGATGGGGATTGCAGAACGACAAGTTCCGCAGCCCGGAGAATCCGACCATCGAGCCGGCTGAAATCGACCACGAGCAAATCGACGCCACGGTTCGTGAGGCTTGTGCGGAGATGAGCCGCGAAGTCTCCGATGCCGTCCGCGAGGGTCTGCGTGAAGAGATGAAGGAACTTCAAGATTCTTTGAATCAGTTCTCGATCGATGCTACGTGGGCGGCACGGAAGATTCGCGAAAAGCCCACCGAGGAGCTAAACGAATTGCGCGAAACGCTGCAGGGCGAAATCGGCGATCTTCGAGGTTCGGTCGAGCAGTTCATGACCGAGATGCACGACGCCGTGACTCAGATTCACGAAGCAGTCAGTCGCGAAAAGCAGCGGACGCTGTTCGATGCCTGCGTCATGGACCTTCCCCAGGACAAATGAGCATCCTAGAAACTCAGCGGCAGATTGAACAAACAGAGGAACAACTTCGCCGGCTGAGAGATCGTCTTGTGCAACAAGCCGCCGATCAACGGCAGCAATCGCAAGAGCCGCCCGATCCTGAACAAGAACTCAAGTTCTACCGCTGGCCAGCGAGCCGAATCACCCGTGCCGACATGATCCGGCTCACCGAGTTGCGGACGCTGCTGCGCAGGCCAATCACCAAACTGCTTCACGAGGCAGTTGCGGAATACTACCGCGTGCTCATGGTGGACAAGGACGCCATGCCCCGTTGCTGCGATAGGCCGAGGCTTCGCTGGAAGAGCGAGAGTGCAAGTAATTGCTACGTCGAATGCTCGTCCTGTGGATTCGTACTTTGCGACGACGGCCAGCTCGCCGATTGGCACGACCCCGAGCAGATCGCTTGGGAGCGCGAACTTTCCCAAGCTGAACATGGCACGTGATCTACTTCGTGACCTGCTCATCGTGAACCGCCGCTTCTTCGACGAGGCGGTTGCAACCGTCCAAGCACAAGCCAATCACGACATCGACCGTGCCCTGCGCGACGCATCGCTTTGGGCATACGGCGAGGCCAGCCGACGCCCGAAGAGTGAACTACAACAGATCAATTTGGAGGCACATGAACAAGCCGAACGAAGCATCACAGAAATCCAGACCGCCGCCGCCGAAAAGATCGCCATTTTGAAAACGCAACTGCATGAACGAGAGGGGAGTATCCGCAAGCATTGCGATCGGCGGAAACAGCCGACCCGAGATTCCGGACTCCCCGGTCCGCCGCCCGATCAACGACTCACCCGCATTCATGCGCCGGTACCGCCGAACTTGGCCGAGACCCTCGGTTACAGCGGCCAAGCACGCTTCGTAGCCTTTTACCATGAACCCACGGTCGATCAGTTCATCGTCGATGACGGCCACACGTCTGCCACAGGCGATTGGTATGCCTTTAAGCGGTGGCGCGAGTACCCTGCCGTCGCCAGTCACCTGCAGGATGTAAATCTCGGAGATACCGATTTGGACGCCACTCACTGGCTCATGAATGACCGCGAGCGTGGCGAGTTGTACGTCGCTCTCGTCAGCACGGCGCAGGCATTCCTTCAGAAGCAGCACCCCACGCCGCCGGAGCTTCAACCCTACGAGATCGCAACGATTCACCGACGAACGCAGGAGAATCAACGTGCGCTTGACGCCATGCTTGCATTCCTCGACGGGGCCGCGGAAGCAGACCAGGATTCCCCGCCGCCTGATGGAGCGTGAATCCTCACCGCCGCAGCTTTCGGATTCACTTTTGGCGCCAGGGGCGCGAATGGCCGGACTGCCGATCGACGTAGCGGATCGCAGAGCGCCACCCAGCCCGACCCGCCGACCCATTCAGGAGTCGCTCGCATTCTCCGACGATTCGCCGCCGGCGATTGCGAACGTCTGTCAGCAAACCCGACGAGCGATCGAGCGTCTACGCCCACCGGTCAAGGCACACGGCGGCAAATACTACCTTGCGAGGGAGATCATTCCGATTCTGCTCGGCGTGCGCGAGCGGATTACCGAGTATCTGGAGCCCTACGCCTTCGGTGCCTCCGTGTTTCTCGCCATGCCGCGATTCGACCGCGAAATTCTCGGCGACATCAATCCCGACGTGTGCGCGCTCTGGACCGTTCTCGGAAACGAATGCTTGGCTGCCGCTCTCACGGACCACCTCTCCCGGCTGCCGTACAATGAGGCCATCTTCGATGGAGCACGGGCACCGAGCGACGGCACGCTGCTTGATCGCGCGCTGCGATTTCTCGTCACCTGCAGATTTAGCCGCGGAGGGCTTGGGAAAAATTTTGCATGGAGCGACAGAATGCGCGGCGGGAGGCCGGGAGACGAGAACGCTTGGGACACATTTCGCAGCCACGAGCTTCCCCGCATTATTGCGCGCGCTCGTGGCGTGACCGTGACGGCAGAACCTTGCTGGTGGACAGTCTGGGAGAGCCGCGACAAAATCCATCGCCTTATCTATGCCGATCCGACTTATGTAGCGAGAACGCGCAGCGCGAGGTTTGCCTATCGCCCCTTCGAAATGACGCTGCTCCAGCACTTCTGGCTTGTCGCGGCCCTGCGCGCCCATTCGGGCCCGGCCACGATCAGCGGCTATCGGTGCGATGAATACGATCGGTGGCTCCGCGACTGGCGCCGCTTCGATTTCGACATGCCGAACAATGCCGGTCAAACCCGCCGCAAACAGCGCCGCACTGAGTCGCTGTGGATCAACTGGTAGGGCCGAAGCGCACGAACCGCCAGTGCTACACTTCCTTCCCAATGCCGATGCGACACTCCATTCGTCCGCCACTCTGCATTCGCGGGCCAACCGCCCGCCGAATAGCAGCCGCACAGCATGCTCTTGAATGGGAGCGAACTCGACTTGCCCTTTTCGCCAGCCAGATCCTCGACGAGCAACAATCACCTGAAGAGCGCGTTCTCTGGTACGACGAACGAGCAGTCGAACACGAGCAGCGGCATCGTGATCTTGCGGCCACACAGTGGCGACGACCACGGCGGTGGCTGATGGAGGTTCCGGTGCCAATCCGCCTTGACATCATCAACGCATGGAATCGGAGTTCGATACCGGCCGAGGCGGCGTACTTCGCCGATTTCGTTTGGCGTGCTCTTCGCGACCGCGGCCAACAGATTGCTTCCCACGAGGAAAATGCGTGAACTTCGTTTCGTTGGCGAATCAGACGACACCTTTCGCAATCGCGCGGAACGCGCAGCTCGTTATGCTCGAATCTTGGTGGAGGCAGCGCTGTCGAATCACTTCGTGCGTCAATTCATCGCCGATCCAAAACTGCCACACACAGAGGAATCCGAGCGGTCCAATCCAACCGTGCGCGTCGAGTACGAGCAGGCAATCGCCATCGATGGAATCGGAGAGTGCCTGCGATCGACGCGTTCAAAACACTGGGGCGACGGACCGCAAGTCATGCCGCTCGGCCTCGACGACCCGGTTGACCCTTTCCGCATCCTTTATCTGTACAAAGAAGGGAGTGTGTACAACCGGCGCTTCGAGCAGCGGCGCCGCATGAAAGAACTCTTGGGCAGAGGATATCGCTCGCTTGTGACTGCCGCGAAATACAAACGCACGACCAAGGCCATGTTCCTCGCCGAACTTCGTGACGACCAAGTCCAAGCCATCCGGCAGATTCTCGGTGTCAACCCCGGAGATTTTTGGCGCGCCGTCCGCGGGCGCTGTCTCTTGCACCTCCCAGCCCGCCAGATCCAACTGGAGCTTAGATTCTCCGATCCGTAGCTTTCCTTTCCCTGTTTCCCCTTGATTACAGAGCCCCGTTGCCACGTACATTTCGCTTGCGCCGCGCCACAATCTGTGTGATGATCCCGCCCTTGCCTGCTCGTCGCCGGCAAGGAACGTCTGAGATCGGCCCTTCGCATCACCGTACCGTGAACAAGCTCGAAAGGAGCGTTCCCATGCCCGAACAAGGCAAAACCCGAACGACGGCGCAGCAGCCGGAGAAGAAAATCGGCCCGTTCTCCGGCGGAATCGGCGTCGCAATTTGGGTCAACACGATTGAAACCGCAGATGGGCCACGCAGAGTGAGAAGTTGCACAATCTCGCCTCGCCGATTCAAAGACCCAAAGACCGGCGAATGGCGGAGCGCGGGGAGTTTTCGCCTCCCCGACCTCAGTGCGCTGATCCTCGGTCTCGAAAAGGCGCGAGAGTACATGCTGACGACGCGCTTGCCTGGCGATGTTCCCCTCGATGTGGACGATCCGCCGCCGGAGCCGCCGGTCGAACCGCAAGGTGACATCCCGTTTTGATTCGAGTTCGTTTCGGCCTGATCTCAGACAAAGCCCTGCACGCAATTGCGTGTAGGGCTATTTTGAATGTCGCGCCTTTCGACTGCTTCGCAGGAACAAAGCCGCCGCCACGCTCTCGACTACTTTTCCCGTCGATCGTGCAGAGTGCCCGCGCGGAGGCGGGCACGCCAGAATTACTCCTCGGTAAGAGGAATCGGCTGCCAAGACGCAGCCTGCAAATGCGTCGGTTCAAACTGCGACCCCACTGTTTGCACACGGACTGTTCGCGTGGCATGCTCCGCCCCCTATGCCTCGGCGGAAGCAACTCAGGCTGGACTTTGTTTCGCACGACTCAAAATCCACACGAGAACCCGATTCTTCACAGCGATCGACGAAACCTCAAGGCGACCAGGCGCCCGACCCTGTTCATCGTGTGTTCACGTTCATCCGCAAATCGCGCGCGATCGCCGGCCGAACTTTCGACGCTGGAGAGTTGCCGTTATTTCGGCCTCTCTCGCGAACCGCGGAATCAAACATTGACCACCAGGAGCCCGTAATCTCGATCCCGCTCGCACCACCCTCCAGCGGCGAGAAAGCCAAAGCGCATGACATCCTGGCTGCGGTTCGCATCCTTAAGCAACTCGACGCCGAGAACCGGCCAGCGACTTCCGACGAGCGACGTGCGCTTGCACGGTTCGGCGGGTTCGGGGCCGTCGCGCTCACCATCTTTCCCGATCCGGTGACGGGCAAGTACAAGGACCGCGGCTGGCAGGAATTGGGTGAGGAGCTGAAGAGCCTCCTTTCACCCGAGGACTATGACAGCGCCAAGCGGTCCACGTTTAATGCGTTCTACACGTCGCCCACGGTAATCGCGGCTATGCACCAGGCGCTGGGACGGCTCGGCCTCCCGGGAAACGCCGTAATCCTCGAACCTGGCTGCGGCGTCGGAAACTTCATTTCCGAGGCACGGGCCGGCAGACGATTCATCGGCGTGGAGCTGGACCGAACGTCGGGGCGCATTGCTCAGGCGCTCTATCCCGACCACGACATCCGCATCGAGGACTTCCGCGACACACACCTGGCCGAAGGCTCGATCGACGCCGTGATCGGCAACGTGCCGTTTGCCAACATCAAGTTCGATCACCGCGGACAGCGTTTTTCATTGCATGACTACTTCATTGCCAAGTCCACCGACGCGCTCAAGTCCGGTGGAGTGCTGGCGCTCGTCACATCCCATTTCACGCTGGACAAGCAGAACGCCGCCGTCCGCGAGTATCTGAGCGAGCGGGCCGATTTTCTAGGAGCCATCCGGCTTCCTTCGGATGCCTTTAAGCGCGAGGGCACGGCAGTCGTCACCGATATCCTGTTCCTCCGCAAACGCGCACCCGGTGAACCGGCCCAGCACGTGGACGCGACCTGGCTGGAGACGGTGCCCCTAGCCATCGACGGTATCGAAGTCTCCATCAACCGTTACTTTCTCAATCGTCCCGAGATGGTTCTTGGCGATTGGAGCCGGGAGCATCAACTGTACGGGGGCGACGGCTACAGCATTCGCTCGAACGGTAGCTTGGCAGAGCAGCTCGAAGGCGCGGTCGGCCGCCTGCCAGCAAGCAAACCAGATCGACAACCATCTCTTCACGAAGAGCGGGTCCCGGCTCGTTTTGCGCGACCGCCGCCGCTAGCTCACGTCACGGAGGGGAGTTTCTTCGCCCGCGAGGACCGCACCATTTGCCAGTTGATCGGCGGGCAGGCCACACCCGTGATGCACGGCCGCACGGCACTCAAGGCCGATGGCACGAAGATGGGCAAGCGGCTCGCGGCTCTGATTAGCTTGCGTGATTCCGCCCGTCGGGTTCTCCAGTCGCAGAACGAGGACTGGCCTGAGTCCGAGCGGGATGTCGCCCGACAATCCCTCAACGGGACCTATGATCGGTTTGTCGGTGCCTACGGCCCGATCAACAAGACGACGTTCGGACAGAAGCGCAATGGAAAGAGCATCCGTCGCATGCCGAACCTGGTCGCCTTCCGTCTCGATCCCGATGCGATGCTCGTCATGTCCTTGGAGCAATTTGACGAGGTAACCGGGAAGGCTACCAAGGCCGCGATTCTCCGACAGGATGTCGTCGGTAGAAAGCCGGCCACCACCGCCGTCAGAACCGCCGAGGAGGGGCTCCTCGTTTCGCTAGACCACCGCGGCGGAGTCGATTTGCCGTTCATCGCGGGCCTCTATGGAAGGTCCCAGGACGAGGTCATCGTCGAACTGGGCGACCTCATCTACCGCAACCCCGCAACCAATTTCTGGGAAACCGCCGATGTGTATCTCTCCGGCAACGTCCGCGCCAAACTGGCCGCCGCCGAAGGAGCCGGGCCGGAGTTCCATCGCAATGCCGAAGCCCTCCACGCCGTGCAGCCGTCCGATGTGCTCCCCGGCGACATCGACGCCCACCTGGGAGCACCCTGGATTCCCGTCGAAGACATCCAGGCGTTTGTAGCCGAACTCTTTGGCGTCCCGGATTCGTCGATCCAGATCGCACACCTGAAGAAAGACGCGGTGTGGAGCGTTGACGCCGACTATTCTGCCAAACAGTCGGTCGCCGCAACCTCGGAATATGGGACCGAGCGGGCCAATGCGACGTGGTTGCTTGAGCTGGCGCTCAACATGAAAACGCCCGTGATCTATGACACGATTGACAGAGGAGATCGAGAAGAGCAGATCGTAAACCAGGAAGCCACACTGGCAGCGCGGGAAAAACAAAAGCTGATCAAGGAGCGATTTCGTTCCACGGTGTTTGAAGATCCCGAGCGGACCGAACGCTTGGTGCGCATCTACAACGACACCTACAACAACCTGCGCCCACGGGTCTTCGACGGCTCGCACCTGGAATTCCCAGGTATGAACCGGGCGATCACGCTCCGCCCTCACCAGCAAGACGCCGTGTGGCGGGGCATGAGCAGCGGCAATGTGCTGTTGGCCCACGCCGTAGGCGCCGGCAAGACGTTCGTCATGGCCGCCACCGGGATGAAGCTCAGGGAAGCGGGGCTGGTGAAGAAGCCGATGTACGTGGTGCCGAATCACGTGCTGGAGCAGTTCGCCCGCGAGTTCATGCAGCTTTTTCCCAACGCCAATCTGCTCGTCGCGACCAAAGAGGACCTGACGCGTTCCCGCCGCAAGCATCTGACCGCGAAGATCGCGAGCGGTGAGTGGGACGGCATCATCGTCACCCACAGTTCGTTCGAGCGGATCGGCATGTCCGCCGAGTACCAGCAGCGATTCCTGCGTCAGCAGATCAGCGAGTACGACCAGTTGCTGCGCGAGGCCGCCGGTTCCGATACGTCGCGCGCCCATCGCAACATGATCAAGATGATCGAGAAGCAGAAGGCCGCTCGCGAGGCTCGCCTCAAGGACCTGCTCGCTGAGGAGAAGAAGGATGACGGGCTGGTGTTCGATGAAGTCGGAGTGGATCACGTCTTCATTGACGAGGCCCAGTACTTTAAGAACCTGGAAACGCCCACCAAAATGCAGCGGGTCGCCGGTATCCAGACGGGCGGCAGTGAGCGGGCGATGGATCTTTACTTGAAGGCCCGCTACCTCGATGAGCAGCATGCCGGCGACGGCGTCACGTTCGCCAGCGGCACCCCGATCAGCAATACGATGGTTGAGATGTACACCGTCCAGCGATTCCTTGATCCCAAGGGCCTGGCGGACCGCGGCATCGAGCACTTCGACGCCTGGGCCGCCACCTTCGGCGAGGTCTTGGAGACGATGGAAATCTCGCCGGACGGCTCGTCCCTGTGGCCTCGCAGCCGCTTTGCCCGCTTCTGTAACTTGCCGGAGCTACAGCAGATGTTCCGCGCTTTTTCCGACGTGCAGACGGCCGAGATGCTGAGCTTGCCATGCCCCTCGTTGGAAGGCGGAAAACCGATCATCGTCGCATGCCCGATGTCGGATAAGCAGAGTGAACTCCAGCAACGGCTGGTGGACCGTTACGAGCGGCTGCGGTCGCAGAGGGTGGACCCGAGAGAGGATAACGCCCTGGCGATCACCACCGACGGTCGGAAGCTGGCCCTCGATGCGCGCCTGCTTTCGGCCGAAGCCCGAGACAATCCCCAGTCGAAGGTGAACGCGCTGGTGTCGAACATCGAGCGAATCTGGCGGCGTACGGCTGAGACGCGCGGTACGCAACTGGTGTTTTGCGACATGGGGGTCCGGCCAACCCCGTGGGGATACTCGGTCTACGAGGACGTGATCGACAAGCTCGTGTCGCGGGGCGTCCCGCGTGAGCAAATTGCCGCGATCGGTGATGCTGACTCCGACGCCAAGAAGCAATCGCTCTTCGATCGTGTCCGGAGCGGCTCCGTCCGCGTCCTGATCGGCAGCACACAAAAAATGGGGACGGGAACCAACGTCCAAAAGCGCCTCACAGCGCTGCACCACCTCGATGCGCCCTGGAAGCCCGCCGAGGTAGAGCAGCGGGAGGGACGGATTCTGCGCCAGGGCAACGACAACCACGAGGTGGCGATTTACCGCTACGTGACCAAGGGATCGTTCGACGCGTTCATGTGGCAGGCGCTGGAGACCAAGGCCCGGTTCATCGCCCAAGTGATGACCGGCGACAGCGCGGTGCGGCGCGCCGACGACATCGGCGGCCAGGAGCTTTCGTATGCCGAGGTCAAGGCCATCGCTTCCGGCAATCCGGCCGTTCTGACGCTCGCCGAGGCCGACGCCGAACTCAAGCGCCTGATGGTGCTCAAGAAAAATCATGCTGATGAACAATTCATCATCCGGCGGAAGCTGCGCGAGCTGCCCGAGACGATCGAGCGGTTACGGAATCGTAGGAAGAACCTGGAGAGCGACCAGGCGACACTGGCCGCCCATGCCGATGATTTGATTTCGATCGACGGCCGCGCTTGCCTTTCCGGCGACGTTCCGACCCAGCTTGGTCACCGTTTGGAATCACTACCGGCAACAGTCGCTCAGGCGACTCGGTTGCTGGTCGGCCAGTTCCGCGGCCTGATGTTTGGCCTCATGCTCCATCCCAGCTTCCACCCCGACGTCTTTCTGGAGGGAGCGATGGCGCGCACGACCTCGCTCTCGCGAGACCAGCCTGGTCCACGTGCTGTACTGAATGCCCTCGAACGATTGGCCGGTAGCTATGCCCACGAGTACGAGGCGGCTGGGCAGGACCTCGCACTGGCCGAGGGACAGCTTCGAGACTACGAGGCACAACGTGGGAAACCGTTTCACCATGAAACCTATCTTGTCGAACTTGAGCGCGTGCGCGATGCGCTCAAGGATGCCCTTTCCGACCGCCATCCGGCCAGCGACAAGGAACCGCAGCCTTCCGCGTCTGACCTCGCCGACCGGATCAAGAACCTCCAAGCCGCGCACACGATAGACGCAGACTCACGGCGTCCCTTCCAAGAGCGCCTTTCTACCGCTGAAGAACCGATCACCGCCCGAGTGCGTCGCCGCATCCAATTCATCGTTGGCAGGGAACCGCAGTGTGACTCCGACCGCAATCCGAGCGAGGTAACCGAAACTGCTTCAACCGTAATTGCAGCCGTTCTTCGGTGAAAGGACGCCGAATTTCTCGCATTCATCGTGCAGAGTGTCCGCGCGGAGGCGGGCACAGCCGAATTACTGCTCGGTAGGAACGGCTGCGCCAACACCGAACAAAGGAATCGCTCCAGACCACACTACGCTGGCGGCGACGCAAGGGCTTGCGCCCGGACTGATTCTCAGGCAGTCTCACTCCCTTGCTGTCTTGTGGACGGCAGGGGACCGCCTGACACGTTCGGTTCTTTTACTTCACCGCAGAATCTCAGAAAGGATGGATTGGCTATGGCGAACCTCACGCAAGCGAGCCGCGAGTTGTTCTCGCGACCGCCCGACGAGCGATTCGAGTCACTCGAATCGCTGCATGAGCACTGCCGCAGGCAGCGCGACATGTCGCGCGATCGCTGGCAGTTGCCGCAGACGTTCCGGCCCCACGTTCATGGGGAGCGGCTCGGTCTGGCACTCGGGGACGACGGAGCGTTCCTCATGAACGATTGGTCATTCACGCAGCTCTGCGCGATGGCCGGGATCGCGAAGGACACGATCAACCGATTGTCACCGGACACCGCGTGTCGTGCGTTGCAGGAAACACTGCCGACCGCGGACAAGCCAGTGCAGATTTTGACCGGCGAGGAATCGATTCGTGATCTGTGTCATCCAAAGTGGCACACATTCGGGGAATCAGAAAGGACAGTCTCTGGGTGATTCTAATGGTAACGTTCGCTGCCTCAGGCCGAGGTTCGCTTCCTTGCGGCGATGACGGGCCTG